>WNFC01003075.1_pt1 | contig 17994 bp, 10 predicted proteins | sample 5400541 | NCBI WGS metagenome assembly WNFC01 (sample SAMN13153342, study PRJNA577476) | soil metagenome | isolation source: 120 cm saprolite under Douglas fir tree site 2 hole 2 replicate 1 | place: USA:California | collected 2015-04-18
CCCCTATTTTGAGTTCGGCCTGGCCGCTTCGTGTCGGCATGGTCCTTGTTTACCCCTTCTTCGTTGCCCGATGTTCCTCTAGCAGGGTGTTGAAAAAGCGGGTACCAATAGCATTTGTTCCAGGATCGGCCTCAAGACCCTGCGTGAAAGCTGGCTTCCTTCCTTTTTGATTCGCACCTCGCGGACTCGTTAGCTCGCTCCGCCTTTCGGTACGCTAGAGTTTAGTTCTCTCCCGCCTGCGGGGGAGACTACAGAGGGGGAAGCAGGCTGTGAAGACTTTTTCAACAACCTGCTAGGGAGATGGTGGCCTCTCCCAAAAAAGGGTTGTCGATTTTCGGGTCCGTTCCCCCCTTTCCCGCGGAGACCGTGCGAAAACTCCCGAAAATCGACAAATAGCATGCGCTTTCGTTATCTATTATCTCCTAAAACTGTCTCCAATGGGCACTCAAAGAGCTCTTTTCGAGTTTTCACACAGTCTCCCGCGGGAAAGGCGGCGAGGGGGATAGGTCGCAGTGCAGAGGTCTTCCAAGTCTTCTCCTTCGACATGAGAATAGCCCGCTAGCGCGGGCTTTTTCATGTCGAAGGACGAGAGGATCCCAGTTGGTTCGCGCACCGACCTAACCCCCTTCCCCACAATGGTCCCACAATGGGAAGGGGGAACAAACAATAATCGACAGCCCAAAAAAGAGAGGAGATCCGGGAATGCAACAGGTCGGAACCTTTCGCTTTTCAGACGATGTTCCTAAAAAATATCACGCTGATGGCTGGAGAAGAAAACGTGCTGCGTGAGTATCTTGCTCTGGGCGCGTTATTCTCATCTCGGCTGCCCATTTCCGGATGGTGTGATTTAGCAGGGTGCGGAAAACCAACGGGGGAATTATGGCGGCATCGATTTCAATGCGTTCATTCATTCAGGCGCTGCCCAAGGCAGAGTTGCATATCCATCTTGAGGGAGCGCTTGAGCCCGAACTCGCGCTCGGTTTTGCGCGGCGCAATCGAATGGCGCTGCGGTTCGGCTCAGTCGAGGAACTGCGCAAATCGTACCAGTTCACCGACCTGCAATCATTTCTCAATCTCTATTATGAGTGCACCGCCGCGCTCGTCACCGAGCAGGATTTCTACGACCTGACGCTCTCTTACCTGCGCCGCGCCGCCGATGACGGCGTGCGGCACGCCGAACTCTTCTTTGATCCGCAGAGTCATACCAGTCGTGGTGTGAGCTTCGAAACGGTAATCACCGGCATTCGCCATGCACTCGAACTTGGTAAACAGCAGTACAGGATCAGCTCAAACCTTATCATGTGCTTTCTGCGGCATCTGAGTGCTGAGCAGGCGATGGAAACTCTCGAGGTGGCCTTGCCCTTCAAGCAATGGATTGTTGGCGTTGGGCTCGACTCCTCAGAACTAGGCCATCCGCCCATGAAATTTGCCGAGGTGTTTATACGCGCCGGACAGGAAGGATTTCGCCGGGTGGCCCATGCGGGCGAGGAAGGGCCGCCGGACTACATCTGGCAGGCGCTCGATGTGCTCAGAGCCGAACGCATCGATCACGGTGTGCGCGCCCTCGAGGACGTTTCGCTGATACGGCGTTTGGCGAAGGAGCAAATTGCTCTGACGGTGTGTCCGTTATCGAACGTGAGGCTTGGCGTGTTTCCGTCGATAAGTCAGCACAATCTAAAGCGGCTACTCGATGCCGGTCTGCTGGTGACGATCAACTCGGATGACCCGGCTTACTTCGGCGGCTATGTGAGCGACAATTACGTCGCCGTACAGGAGGCCCTGGCTCTCAACCGAGATGATATCGAACGATTGGCAGCCAATTCGTTCAAGGCATCTTTTCTGCCGGCCGAGACCAAGCGCATCCTGCTCGATGAACTCGAATCGTACAGCACAACGCACTAATTATCTGAGTGTCGGCAGGGTTGGGAATTCAGACCGCGAAGAGTGTAGCCACTAGAGCCAGTCCCCAGCCCCGCCCGCGCTTCTAGCGGGAGAGGGCTGGGCCGCCAAATGTATGTTTCGGAGTTTAGCGGCCGCCGGCTGCGGCGCTCTGCACTACCGCCGATACGTAGCCGACATTCCGCCCTGTTGGTGGTCCGCCCCACGCATCCCTACATCCTCCTCCAACGACGGTCACCTATTGCTTTACACCGCAAGCGGCCGTATTGAGATCGCTCTCTTGCAGCCTGCTGGTCCCTTCACGGCGCTGGGTGATATACGAGAGGCGGTCGAGTCGCTTATTTTTCCGGGTAAGCCGAGTTAGGCCTCATAATGAGAACTTTCAATTGCCGCGGGAGCGCTCACGTAAAGCTTCGTCGGTCGACTCTGGCCGGGCGGCACTAGACTAGACTAATGGCCTGTAACGTTGAAAACGATAGTGACTTGTCGTCTCGAAACGAAGGCGGTCGACCCCCACCTAACCTCCCCCTGGTCAGGGGGAGGGATTTCCGGCGATACCGATTTCAATGTTACAGCCCACTAGTGTGAAGCCTTTGTTGCCTTTGATGAGTCCACCGGCGACGGCTCCGCGATATCGGCGGAACGCCGCCGCCGGCTTTTTCGACAGGCCGGCAGTGTTGCCAGGCGATGCGTCTAGTAGGCACCGATATCAGTGAGAGTGGTAAGTCCGGTCTGTCCAGCCTTGATCAGCTTACTACCCGATTGGAGATGATAGTTCGGGGGGATCGAGGCCGCATTCACATAGGGCGGGTCGACATTGTTCTTGTCATTGAGACCGGCCTTAGTCGACCCGTTGAGACTGAAGCCGGCATTGCCCTGAGCCCCGCCGATGTCGTTGTAGTTTTCGGTGACCGAACTCATGCCATTGACCGATACCACCGAGCCGTCGAAGACATTATTTCGCAGGTCAATCGCCGCGGATGAGGCTGCCGCCCCATCACAGGTGCCATTTGCGTAAATCCCAAACGAATTGGGCACGCTGCTACTGATATACGCATCATTGTTGTAGTATTTGACGTTCATGGCGCAGCCGGTCCCATTCGAGCATCCCCCTGGGCAATCCTGAAAGCCGACTCCCGAATCGTAAGCTACGTTTAAGGAATAAATTACCTCCTCGCTCGCGGCATAAGTATTCTCAGTGTAAAAGGCGGGGGTTGGATTACAGGAAGAGGTTTGGCATCCGCACAGGTGTGCCGAGAAACCACAAGTCGCCATGTTCGCTCTGATTGTAGCTGGAGTGGTTGGATTGCCGACGCCTTTGACGTCAATCGCACCATGCACACATCCCGGCCCCACCGCATTACCCTGGACAATGACTGCGCCGGTGTCGTAGTGGACTTCGAGACAGTTATGCCCGCCGGCCCATTTCACCACGTTATTAATGAAATGCACATTGTCGGCCCCCTGGCCAAAATCCTCGAAGTCCAGTTGATTCGCATAGTTACCATCGTCGGTGCCGACGATCGCGCTGCTCGAGTTGAAGGCGCCTGGCCCGGTGTTGTGAATATAAAAGTTTTGGACCGTGATACCGGGCATGCCGCCTCCGCTGGTCTGAAAGGTCACGCCCTGTTCGGTGGCGTGGCGGCACTCGAAGTTATCGAATTTCAGATACCTGGCCGTGGTCCCGATCGCATCGATGCAATAGTGATTCTTGCCAAGTTCGTCGAGCACCGGCCTGCCGACGCTGTAGCTGGAAAAGACAATCGGATTCGACGGGCTTCCGACTGCTACATTGATGTCAAACTCCTGTGTCCATACGCCCCCTCCCCTGAACAGAACGGCATCGCCTGGAAGCAGGCTGGACAACTCACTCATCACCTTGCCGACAGTCTGCCACGGAGCATTCGGCGAGATGCCGAGGTTAGAGTCGCGCCCCGCGGCCGAATCGACATAGTAGGTTACTGCTTGAGCTTTAATGCTGAACGCCAGCAGCATCAGCAGGGCGGACCAGATTGCGAATGCATGGACATGCCTTTGCGAACAGAAATATCTGTGATGCACTTTTCCCCCCCGGGAAACCCAGCGTGGCGAGCGCGCAAGCACGCGGCTCGATTTGGCTGAGAGGCTTAGTGATCTCCGAACGTGTCAGATCAAGTGCGAGAGTCGAAGAGAAATCCAGCAGGACAGACCGGAAGAACCCCCGAATACCCCCCTATCCTTTTCAGCAACGCTTCAGGCTGCGCAGACGATACACAGCCATCGAACGGAATCGTTAATATCACCGACTCTTTCGCGAAGCTAGCTCGACCACCGCCGGTTGCTGAAAAAGAACACGTGAATTAGGCAACGTATAGCTTTTGCATCCTATCAGGCGTCGATGATCCCAAACACCCGTCAGCGCTAAGCTCTCTCTTGCCTACTCCTCCTCCGAGCTTGCTTCGCGGCTTGAGCTAATCCTGGATGCCGCCGTCCTTGGCGCGCGCTGCGCCGTCGTTTCTGGGGGACATAGACTTCTCACCAGAAACGACTCGCGTCTGAAAAAGCCCGTTGTGTGAAATGACTCCTCGAGCCGGAGCAGCGCGTAATCCAGGTAATGACCCAACTCATGCATCAGCGTGCGCAGAAAGGTCCTGGGTTTGACCACGTCATGGCGCTGTGCCGTCCGCATCCACAAAATGATGAGCGGCGCGCCCGGACGTGGCGACGGTCCGCGCGGGTAGAAAATCCCATGCAATTCGCCGCGCGTGTTGTGCGGCCGCACTCCGCGAACTTCGATCTTTACGGCACGCACTGCCAACTGCCTGCAGATCTGATCCGCCAAAGCTTGTGCTGCGCGCTCGATTACCAAAGGAGCGCCCGATGAAAGCGCGGTCATCAGGACGGCGGTCAGCGAAAATGTGGCCGGGCCGGGTATCAGGTCGAACCGATCGATGGAGTCACTTTTAAGCCAGACCCGCTGAGCGCGGGCCGACAAGCGGTAAAAATAACCGGGCAATGCGCCGCCATTCACCGTATTCCCACTCCCTTTCGGTCGCACCGCCACAACAATATCATCCTTTATCTGAATCGGAGCGGCAAAAAAAGCGGGCCCGAGAACCGGAACCTGCCCTGAGCCGCCACCGACATCGAATGGGACACGGCTATGCGCCGGCTCGGAACTACAATAAGGGCAACTGCATGGAACTGAAAATAGTCGAAATTGCGAAACCCAATGCTGACCTCAACGTCATTATCGGACAGGCGCACTTTATCAAGACCGTCGAGGATCTTTACGAGGCAATGGTGCAGGCGGTCCCGGGAGTCAGATTCGGCGTGGCATTTTGTGAAGCGTCCGGCCCCTGCCTGATACGCCATACCGGCACCGACCATGAGCTGGAAACCGCCGCAGTCACAGCAGCCCACGCGATCAGCGCGGGGCATGTGTTCGTCGTGATGCTCGGTAATGCTTTTCCGCTGAACGTGCTCAACCAGATCAAAACGGTGACTGAAGTGTGTAATGTATTTTGCGCCAGCGCGAATCCATTGGCGGTGGTCGTCGCTGAGCATAACGGCTCGCGCGGAGTGATGGGCGTGATCGACGGCAGCGCGCCGAAAGGCGTTGAGGGAGAAAAAGAACAGGCCGCGCGGCACGCTATGCTGCGCAACTTCGGCTATAAACAGTAACAGGTACGGTTTCAGTCTCTGGTGGCAATCAGCCGAGTGTGTCGGCCGGCGTCCGTCGCAACAACCCATTGTTGGCGTATGACCGTAGGCTATAATTTAGCGCAGCAAACACGACCCCGTGGGAGGATGCGGTTTTAGGCAGATGGCGAATGGAGGAGGCAATCGTAAGGGCGACGGACAAAATCGCATTCCCTTGACTCGTGCGCCGGCAAGCGGTGCCCCCATGCCCAATGGGCTGCAGCCGATGAAGGCGCTGCGCGGAACAGCGGTGCTGGTCCGGCGCTGGGGATGGCGGCGAACGTTGCTCGGAATTTTCCTGCTGGCCGCCTTCTCAGGCGGCTTTTATCTCGCCAATCTCTACAGCGATATTTCCCAGTTGATAGCGCAGCGGCGCGCGGCGCTGACCTCCGCAATTTATTCAGCCCCGCTCGAAATCAGCGCCGGTGACGAAATACGCCCGCTTCATCTGGTCGATCGGCTTGAGCGGCTGAGTTATTCACGCGTGCAGCAGCCGTTGCATCCCGGTGAATATTCGATGCAGCCGGGGGCGATGGCGATATATGCGCGAGAGTTCAGGGTCGGCGACCGCGGTTATCCGGCGACCCTGTTCCATCTAGGCTTTGACGGCGAGCGGGTGACAGGAATTGCCGATTCTTTTGGTGTCGCGCATCCGCAGGCGATGCTCGAACCCGAGGTCATTGGCCGGCTCCTGGCTGACGCGCCGGCGGAAAGGGTCGAAGTCTCGCTGAACGAAGTGCCGCCGTACCTGATTAAGGGATTGTTGGCGACCGAAGATCGCTTCTTTTATTACCATTACGGCTTCGACCCGGTCCGCATCATCGAAGCGGCGATCATCGATTTACATTCGCATCGGCTGAGTCAGGGTGCGAGCACTCTGACTCAGCAACTTGCCCGGACGTTTATCGAGCAGCACACCCGCAGCTTCCATCGCAAGATCCGCGAACTCGCGATCGCGCTGGTGCTCGAAATGCGCCTGTCCAAAAATGAGATCCTCGAGCGCTATGTCAACGACGTCTGGATGGGGGAATACCAGGGCACGCCGATTTACGGAATGCCGCTGGCGGCGCGTTACTTCTTCAACAAGGACTTGCGCCAGGTTACCCCGGCAGAGGCGGCCACCCTCATTGGCCTCATCCAGGCCCCCAGCACTGATGACCCGCGGCGGCATCCCGATGCTGCACGGCAACGACGCAATACCGTGCTGGGTTTGATGCGGCATGCGGGTGCGCTCGACGAAGGCCGCTACGACGCAGCGCTTGCAGAGCCGGTCGTCACCGTGCCGGCGCCAGGATTGCGCCGGGCCCCGTACTTTACCGACTATGTGACCGCCCAGGTTTCCAAGCTTGCCGCGGTCAGCGGCATGCTCACCGGACTGCGGGTCTACACCACGCTCGATCCGGAACTCGAAGAGAACGGACGCGTGGCCCTGGTCGCCAACCTCGAACAGTTGGAAAAGCTCCACCCGCACTTGCGCCGCCGCTCCCCAGGCAAGCAGCTCGAAAGTTCGTTGGTGGCGATTGAACCACGCTCCGGCGCTATTGTCGCGATGGTCGGCGGGCGTGACTACAGCACCAGCCAATTCAACCGGGTCGCCAGCGCCGAGCGGCAACCCGGGTCCGCCTTCAAACCCGTCGTTTATCTGACCGCGCTCGATCCGGCGCTGTCGCCGTTGAATCAGCCAGTGACGCTAGCCTCGATTCTGCCGGATCGGCCGATGTCGTTCGGCGGATGGACGCCGGTCAATTATGAAGGAAGCTACGCCGGCGATGTCACGGTCGCGGAGGCGCTGGCAGATTCGCTCAACGTCCCCACCGCCTATCTTGGCAGCTTGCTCGGGCCGCCAGCGATGATTCACACCGCTCATCTAATGGGGATTCAGGAGGATTTGCCTAATTACCTGCCGATTTCGATCGGCTCCGGCGAGGTGACGCTGCTGGAAATGGCGTCGGTCTATGGCGTATTCGCCGATGGCGGCGTGGTGCGGGCGCCATACGCTATCGAGGCGGTGGTCGACAGCCATGGCAAGGTTATTTTTCAGCATACCGTCCGGCCGCAACGCCTGATGAGCCGTGCAGTTGCCTACTTAATGACGGGAGCCTTACGGGGTGTGATGCAGTATGGAACCGGCAAGAGTGCCGCGCGAATGGGCCTGGATTTTCCCGCGGCCGGCAAGACCGGCACTACTGAGGATTACCGCGATGCGTATTTCATCGGCTACACGCGCCAACTGGTCTGTGGCGTCTGGGTAGGATTTGACCAGCCGCAGGATATCGGCTTACCGGGTGCAGATGCCGCCTTGCCGGCCTGGGTTCACTTCATGCGTGGCTCAGTGCGCCAGCCGCAACTGGGTTTTGGGCCGCCACCGCCCGGCATCACGATGGCGACGATAGATCCGACGACCGGCGGCCTCGCCACCCCCTCGTGCCCAAGGGTAGCGACGTTGCCATTTCTCTCAGGCACCGAACCCACGCAACTCTGCCGTCTGCACGGCGGAATATTCGCCGCCAGCACGCCGCCAGCCGCCGTGAACCCGTCCCCCGAAGCAGCGAATTCAGCCGTCGCTCAATCGCAAGCCACCCCCGCCCCAGCCACCAACGATGTGCTGGGAGCCATCGGCAATTTCTTCGGCGGTTTGTTGGGCCATCATTAGTACGTGTGCCCGGGACCAGTGAGGCTAACGGCAACGCGGGGCGCCTCGCGAAAAATTAGTGGGACAGGCGTCTCTACCGATAGCCTGCCCTGAGGAGCCAGGCGGCGACGAATGGGACGCTGTGCGAGCGTCTTCGCTCGCGCCACCTTTTACCACCGCTCACCGCTCCAACGGGCCAGACCCAGGCGTAGTCCCCAATCGATCATGCCCGAGACCCCGACGGCGCCTATCGCGAAAGGCCCATAGCGATCAAGCTCGCAGACGCGGCGATTTCACGTCAGCTAGCCATATTTCGTTTAGCTTCCACGACGGGCACCGATGTCGGAAACGCTTCTAGAAGACCGGCGGAATCCGCTCGGCTGATAACACGCTGCGGTTCAAGCAAATATTAGACTTTCCTTAAAGGCACCGTAGAGTAGTCAATTCGGCGCTAACATGCCCCGTAGCGCCCTTGTGCAGCTACGCGGGATTATGCTAACGCATAATCCCGCGTAGACTTGGTTGAGACGCTCGGCATAGGGGAGGTTTACAAGCGTGAGAAAATCAGGGGCGAGTAAAGCATTGGTTTACGTGGTTCTGGCAACAGCCTTGTTTGCGGGTATGGGTGCTGGCCGCCGCGGGGGGGGGCGGGCGTCCATTTAAGGCTTGACCGCCAACTCCGCGCGCGGCGTTCCATTCCCAAGGTTTCGCCCTTGTTTGCGTCACCGGTGGCGTCAGGCGATACGATTGCTGATCGGGAGCTGGGTCAACCCGACTTCCTCCACAATTCGGCCAACTTCGTCGACGCGCAAAGCCTAAGTCTGGGCTTTTCGTCAAACGCGGGGGTTGCGGTTGACCAGAGCAGCATTCCCAATCACGTTTACGTCTCCGATACGGCTAATACTCGGGTGCTGGGCTGGGCCAGCGTGGCGGCGCTGATCAATGGCAAGGGCGCCGATATCGTGATCGGCCAGCCGGACTTTTTCTCCTCCATCGCAAACTTCAACGGAGTCACGGCTTCGAGTCTAAGTGGCCCGGCGGGCCTTGCGGTTGACAGTTCGGGCAACCTCTATGTCGCCGACCCAGGTAACCATCGCGTGCTGGAGTACAACACCCCGTTTAGCTCCTCAGGCGAGCCCGGGAGCGGCGACAGCATCGCCGACGAGGTATTTGGCCAGTCCGACAACTTCACTGCCAGCGCTTGCAACCTGGGCGCGTCCACGACCAGCGCTACCGCCAACAGCTTGTGCGGTCCTCAAGGGGTTGCGCTTGACAGCATGGGCAATCTTTACATCGCCGATTCGAGTAACAACCGGGTGCTCGAATATAACTCTCCCTCGACGAACACCAAGGCCCACCTGGTCTTTGGGCAGGCCAATTTCACCACCACCGTAGCCGGGACGAGCAAGACCGCACTGGCTAATCCCACCGACGTGGCCCTGGATAGCGCCGGCAACCTCTACGTGGCCGACGATGGAAACAGCCGCGTGCTGGAGTACAACACCCCGCTCACCACTGATACCTCTGCCGACATAGTGTTCGGACAATCCACCTTCACCACGAATGGCTGCGATTCGGTGGGCCTGAGTGCCATCAGCCTTTGCTTCCCAACAGGTGTGGCACTCGATGGCGCCGACAGACTTTATATTGCAGACCAGTCAAATCAGAGGGTGCTGGAGTACAACACCCCGCTGACCAGCGCGACTGCCAACACGGTTTTCGGCCAGGGAAACAGCACGACAAGCAATAGCTGTAACTTTAGCGGCGTCGTCGATGCCAATGGACTCTGTTACCCGTCCCACGCAGCCGTTGACAGCGCCGGCGACCTGTTTGTGACGGACACCGCGAACAACCGGGTGCTCGAGTACAAAACTCCGCTTACCACCAATACCACCGCCGACGTAGTGCTGGGCCAGCCCAACTTTAGTCTTAATATCGCAAACGAAATCGACGGCAGCGCGTTTTCCAACCCCAATTGGGTGGCGCTCGACACCAGCGTCAGCCCGCCCCGGCTTTATGTGGCGGATACTAACAACAACCGTGTGTTGGGCTTCAACAACGCGACCACTTTCTCCAACGGCGCCGCGGCAGACATCGTCATTGGCCAGCCCGACTTCTTCTCCGGCGCATGCAACCAAAGTGTCTCGCTCAGCGGCACCACCTTGTGCATTCCTCAGGGGGTGGCGGTTGACAAGCATGGCAACCTCTATGTTGCCGACAACAACAACAGCCGAGTGCTGGAATATGATGCGCCGGTGACCTCCGGCAAGGCGGCGCATCTGGTGTTCGGCCAACCCAACGTCACGACGGGCGGCTGCAACAGTTCCGGGGTAATCAACACGACAGCTCTATGCCAGCCCACGGGTGTGGCGGTCGACATTAACGATAATGTCTACATTGCGGACTACAACAACAGCCGCGTACTGAAGTACACGACGCCGCTCACCACGGACACCGCTGCTGATGTGGTCCTGGGGCAGGCAGGTTTTACTGTCGGTTCGTGCAATCGCGGAAGCACCCTGACTTCAGTTTCGTTGTGCACTCCGCAAGGGGTGGCGGTTGACTCGTCGGCCAACGTGTACGTCGGGGACTACAACAACTCCAGAGTGCTTCAGTACGCCGCACCCATCACCAATGGCAAGGCCGCGCATTTGGTATTTGGGACACCGAACTTCACTACCGCCGGTTGCTCCGGTACAAGCGCGACGAGCTTGTGTTTTCCCTTTGGAGTCGCGCTTGATAGCGCCGGCAATCTCTATGTGGGCGATACCAGCAGCAATCGAATCCTGGAATACAACACCCCGCTTGCCATCGATGAGAGCGCCCACCTGGTCTTCGGCCAGGGTGGGAGTTTCATCACCTCCAGCTCCAACCTGGGCGGCACCCGGCCCAACGCCGAGACCCTCAGCGGCCCCGTCGGGGTGGCATTGGATAGCGCTAACAACCTCTACGCGGCGGATACCGGGAACAACCGTGCTCTGCAATACCTCGCTCCCTTGGCCGTCGTCACTCCGCCGACCCCGACGTTAAGCGTAACGCCCACCTCTCTGTCCTTCGGCAACGTGGCGACCGGCTACACGAGTCGTTCCAAAGGGATTGCTGTCAAGAACACGAGCGCAGCCGCGGCCGTGATCAACGCGGTCAGCCGCAGCGGGAGTAATGCGGGCGACTTCGCCCAGCAGAACAACTGCATAGGCACCTTAGCGGCTGGGGCAACCTGCACCATCACGGTCAGCTTCACCCCCTCGGCGCCGGCCACTACCGCCGAGAGCGCAACGCTGAGCATCTGGGACAACGCCGCCAGCTCGCCTCAGCACGTGTCTCTGAGCGGAATCTCGGCGCCGCCTGCAACCCTGTCGCAAAGCAGCGTCAACTTCGGCAATGTAGCGACGGGAAACACCAGCAACACAAGCGTGGTGACACTGTCCAACAACCAAAGCAGCACACTAACGGCCATCGGTATCAGCTTTGGCGGCACCAACCCGGGAGATTTCTCTCAGACCAACACGTGCGGTGCGAGCTTGGCAGCATTCACGAAGTGCTCCATCTCGATCACGTTCACGCCGGTCGCGGCTGGGGCCCGCTCTGCTACCCTGGTGGTCCACGACAGCGCGAGCAACAGCCCCCAGAGCGCCGCGCTTGCCGGCACCGGCTCGGCGCAGGTCACCATCTCAACGACCGCCCTATCCTTCGGCAACGTGGCGGTGGGGAGCACTAGTCCAGCAAAAGGCGTAACGATAACCAACAATCAAAGCCTGGCACTGACCATCACCAGCATCAGCATCGGTGGTACCAATCCGGGCGATTTCTCAAAGACCACTACCTGTGGCGCCAGCATCGCAGCGTTCGGTAACTGCTCGGTCTCAGTCACCTTCAAACCGACCGCGAGCGGAGCTCGCGCTGCCACGCTGACGATCGCGGACAGCCCCGACAGCGGCAGTCCTCATAACGTCAGCCTTAGCGGGACTGGTTCGGCGCAGGTCACGGTATCGCCGACCACCCTGTCCTTCGGCAACCGGTTGCATGGAACCACGAGTGCAGCCAAGACCGTGACCCTGACCAATAATCAGAGCACGACGCTGCTTATCAACTCGATCAGCATCGGCGGTACCAACCCGGGCGACTTCTCTCAGACCAATACCTGCGGCATCGCTATCGCGGCGTTCGCCAACTGCACGGTCTCGGTCACCTTCACACCGGCTACGACCGGAGCGCGCAGCGCCCAGTTGTCGATCTCGGACAGCCCCGACAGCAACAGTCCCGAGAACGTGAGCCTCACCGGTACTGGAACGTAGAGCGCAAGAGCAACGCGGCGGGTCAGACCATCGCTGACCCGCCGCCAATTTCCAATTCGGCCTGGGTTTTCGGGTGGTTGGTTCATTGCCGACATCGCTCATGCGGAGGAAGCCTCACGGGACTGGCGCAGGTCGATGGTCATCTGAATCTCGTCATACGTTACGCTCAGTGCCTGCGCCAGCCCCTTGCCGGTTCACGAGGCTAGACTGACCAGCCCGACTCGTTCAAGCAGAGTCAGCCGCTGATCAAATCGAAAACCGACCAGACGGAGATCGCCGCGAGTCAGAACCGAACTGGGAGCTTGCTTCGACTCGGGCGGAGTGGCCGACTCAACGAATGGTGGACGGATTTCTTCAATCGCGTCCAATAACGTGCGGATCGCACCGGCGAAACCAGTCGGACTCGCTCTTCGTCAGATATCGTCCAGCGGGAACACCGGGCGGCGAATTTCCTTGAACGGCAAGCGCCGCAGGTCCTGAGTGGCGAGGCCCGGCGCGTCGACGTCGATGAAGGTGCGTGCGACTGTCGCCATCCCCGCCCGATGCTGCAATTCAGCCTTGCAGACCAGGATCTTCCGCTGTGCCGGTTCGATCCCGAGGCTGCGGAAATGATTGGGCTCAAAGACCAGGCATGGACGCGCGGTGAGAATCACCTCTGTCCCGCCACAATCGACCACTACGGTAGGTCCGCGATGGTAGGTGCCGAAATTGAATTTCGTCGATGCGGTATAAATGCCGTCGTGGATAACGCGTACGCGGCCAGTAATCGACACCGGTTCACCGTGGAACCGGTCGACTTTGCCGCCCACCGTCAGGGTTACCTGCTTGCCGACGCCGGCCGCGATCGCCTCTTGTACGGCGGCAGGGTCCGCGATGTTGCCGACCACCGCGCCACGGGCGTTTTGCTTGAGCAGCTCGGCCAATATCGCGGTACCGTCACCGGGCGTGCCTGCGCCACCGCTATCGGCTAAGTCGCCGAGAACCACCGGAGTCTCGTCGGCTGCGATCGCCTCACGAACCGCGTCAGGCACGGAAACCATATCGGTAAGAAACTCCCGGCGGCGTGCCCAGCAGGCTTCCTTAATCTCGCCGGCAATCTCGCGACCCAGGCTCGGCTCCTGATTGGTCGTTGCCACCACACTGGGCCCGGTCTCGTGCCGATCAGAAACGAAGAATCCCCCAAGCAGCGAGATATCCAGTACACGAGGGTTGCTCGCGGCCAGGTTGCGCCCGAGTCGCATCAGATGGTCCATCGGCCAACCGGGCGCGACGTAGAGCTTTTGCAGAGGCGCCACCAGCGCCGGTTGCGCCCATGCCATCGTCGGCCGCAGTGCGCCATCGAGCACGCCGGCCATGACTCGGGCAGCCTGCTGTCCCACGCTCATGAAATCGTAATGCGGGTTGGTCTTCACGCCGATCAGCATGGTGGCCTGGCTCACCATCAATTGACTGACGTTCGCGTGACCGTCTAGTGATGCGATGAGAGGAACTCTATCGCCGACCACGCCGCGAATGGCTCGCAGCAGATCGCCGTCGCAGTCAGCGATGCTCTCGGAGGCTGCTGTCCCGTGGAGTTGAAGGAACACGCCGTCGACCGGCAGCGCCTTGCGCAGGCTGCTGACCAGGGTTTCTTTGGCCCATTGATGACCTTCGTCGGTATTTTTGCCCGCCAGCCCAGGGAAGAAGTAATGGAGCGGGGCGACGTTCCAACCTTGTTCCCGGGCGCCGCGCAGGAATCCGGCGATGGCACTATCACCACTCCCCATTCTCGTTATCAGCTCGTCACCCGAAAGGTCCGAACGCTGAAACCGCTCCAGCCCCGTGCGCTGGGTAGCGAAGCTGTTGGCCACGACCAGATAACCGCCGACTGCAACGCGCATGATGGATTCCTCCCGGCTGGGCCCGCCGGTCCGGCCCGGCCCCTACCTTTACAACGATTGCTGAGATGATTACAAAGCTAGCCCTCTCACTTCTTTGCGCGCCGGACCGAACTCCGCGGCTGAAAAGCCGTCTGACCACTCAGCACCTAGTGGGCTGTAACATTGAAATCGGTATCGCCGGAAATCCCTCCCCCTGACCAGGGGGAGGTTAGGTGGGGGTCGTCCGGCTGCGTTTCGATACGACAGTCCACTATCGTTTTCGACGTTACAGGCCACTAGTACCTAGCAAAATAGATTCGCGCAAGAATGGACTGGAAGAACAAGGACGCCTTTCCGCAGATGACCGCAGAAGAATCCGATCCTCCCCTTGACCCTGATGATGTCCCGTATGTCAATGGCTGGACACTGGTTGTGATGCCGCGTGCTACATAGCCGAAGGCCCCTCTGTCATTCTCGCGCGTGTCTGGCGCGCGAAGAGTCCCGAAGCCGCGAGAGCAAACTGCCCCGGTCTAGCGTGAGCGCCAGCACGGGCTGGCTCGCCGCAAGATGGCGCAGACGCGGGATTCCTCACGCGCGGCAGCCACGCGCGCGGGAATGACAGGCGAACGCGATGGCCGCGGCCAACGCCGCCACCGCCATCGCGCTCCATGGTGACCAGTGCCCAGCATCGTACTTATGGGTAATGCCGAGGGTCAGGGGAGGGACCGGCGCGCGCCGGCTCAGTGAGCGGAGATTCTAACGCTGATTCATGTCACGAAGTACTACTTGAGCTGAGTGACGCGGATTGAGCGCGAACCTACCGGCAGAGCGATCATCATGCCGTCATAGCCCAGCTCAACTCCGCGCGGCCTGACCGCTGACACTCCGCGCAAAAACGCCCACTGTCCCAGCAAGTTCAACTGGGGCGGCGCGAGATGGCTCAGCACGAGCAGCCCACTGCCGCCTGGTTGGCAACTTCCGCCGCCTCGACCGGGGAACTGTGGTAGCGTTGAATATCGCCTAGTGTTTGCTCGAGCAAAGTGTCGCCGTGTTCCCTGGCAACCTGCTGGACGATGCTGATCATATGTTTTGCCTGTGCTTCGTGAATCAGCAAATCGGCATTAGCCGCCGCCCGGATTAGGTTGGCAGATTTCGCCGTGTCACCACTGATCACCACCGAACGGCCTCTGTAGTCGAAGCGGTACCCGTAGGCAGGTACGACCGGCGCGTGATCGACGGTGAACGCAGTAATTTTTAGTCCGCTGTTCGAGTACGGTCGCGGCGCCGGTCTGCTGAACTGAGCCGGGGATTATGATTGCATGCGGCTCCATTGCCCATGTTCGGGGCGAGAGCAGTGGCACAGTCGCACTCGGTAACCTGTATCGAGTGTGTATGCCGAAGCGAACCCGCCAACCACCTGCTTTACGCCTGGCGGTCCATAGACAGGCAGCGGATGGGCGCGTCCCGCCATCCAGCTCTGGGTATTGATCTCGCCGAGGTCCCCGATATGGTCGGAATGGAAGTGCGTCAGTAAGACTGCGGTCAACTCTGCCAACGGTAACGCGAATGCCCCGGCGTTGCGCGCGGAGCTGGGACCAATATCGACTATAAAAAACTGTCCGGCAGCAAACACCGCGGTACACGCCCCGGCACGATCGCGGTCGGGCGCCGGCACTCCGGTTCCGCAGAGCACGACACTCAGTTGCTGGTGCCCGAGCAGTTCATTATGAGTGCTGCGCAGCCGCCGGCTGGCGCCAAAGCGTATCAAGCTGTCCTGCACCGCGTTCACATGGCCGGCCGAATACGCAATGCCTATAATCAGCAAAACAACCGAACCCGACAATAGTAAAAGTTTGGCAGTATGCCGCATCGCGGAACCTCGATGCATTAGAGTCTAGTCGAACTCGCGCGTGCCCAGCGCTTATGAATCACTCAGATATGCTTGAGACACTCCCGAGCTGACCGGAACCTGGATTCTGGGCGTCGCCGGCTGATCTCCCAGCAGGCTGCAGAAAGACTTTTTCATGAAGAAATAGGTTTTTCCGCACCCTGCTAGGGGCAACCTGTCAAGACATGACCTGAGTATCAATTGCATTTAGAGTGTCGGGCAGAGGCAGGGCAGGTGGCGGAGACACTATGCCGTGACATTCGTGTATCCGGGTCTGGTCGAACACGGTATGTTACGGTATCACCAAATTGCTGTCGCTTCCATCCGAGCTCGTGTAACGGCAAGTCCCATGCTTTTGCAGTATTTTCCGCTAGAACTATTGCCTCCACTTCGTGCGTCCGACAAAAGGCCGCCAGACTATCCTCGTAGCCAGGACTCGGCTTCCCCGCGTAAAACATCTGAACGATACGCCACCCTGCAAAAGTTGCCGGTGTATACGGCCCAACGTAGCCACCAGCCATCCGGAAGTACATTCCACTCTCAGCCTGCCATAACATCGAGTCTTTCCCCAGATATCCATATGGAAGAACGACGACATTCTCGCCAGGCTTCAACACTCGTTTGTAATCCCCGTGGGCAAAGAAGGCTGGAACACGCAGCTCGGTGAACCAGCACGCCGGTTTTCCTGACAGGTTGGGCAGGAGAGTCAACACACTAACCGCGGCTAGGAGGTAACCTCCGATTGCCGGACCGCCGTTCAGGGCAGCCAGCCAGAACGCCACCATTATCGTAGTCACCAACGCAACGAAGAGCGAAAAACGTGCGGGTAGCGCCTGGTTCAGCAGCGGCAACTTCTCCCCGAGCCACCAAGGCATCGGCAGTAAGGATCGGCCCATCAAGTGCAGATACGGGCCGCACGAGCAAAGTACCAATAGAAAATCCATTCCTAACAAGAACTGCGCCCAGTGGCGGCGCCGGAAAGTCACTGCGAACGCCGCTATGATAATCAACAGAGGGAGCCCAAGATAAGCGCCGTTTTCCAAGTCGTTGCCGGTAAACGTCTTGCTTATGGAAGCCGCCCATGGTTGGCCGATATAAGTGATCGGTGTCGGCACCACGTAGTTAAGAACGTCCGCCACATACACATCGCGCGGTTGAAGCAATACTGGAACTGAGGCGAACTCCTTTGCCGTATAATATAAGTATGGAGAGACAATGCCAGCGCACAATACATAGGACCAGACGAGCTCCTTACACACTCCGGCAAGCCTTCCCGTATCCGCGGCCCGCAGAAGATAGATCAAGGTGAACGCAATGTAACCAAAAAATGTCGTGGTCGCGAAAAGTTCGGTTGATGTTCCGAACTGAACAGTCAGTATGATGCCACTGGCGAACAAGAACAGTCGACGACTGATGCGGTCTTTGTAACGCAGCACTCCGAGCCAGAGTAGTGCAGGTACACAGGCGACGAAGTCGAGCTGCAGATGGCCACAGAGCTGGCCGATCTCATAGCTCGAAAACCCGAACAGCCAACCTCCGATCAGAGATGGACAGTAATGATCAGTCAGCTCGTAACACAAGAGAAAGGCCGCGAACGCGCCAAGTGCGGGTCCGGCCAAGGTCGCAACAGTAAATGCAGCCACAGGGCCCCAAATCGAGGTAACCGGCCAAAGTAGAAGGGCCAGAGAAGGTATGCATGTACTCCAAGACAGGTTGATACCTCCGGGTGCCCAGACCAGG
>WNFC01003076.1_pt1 | contig 17992 bp, 19 predicted proteins | sample 5400541 | NCBI WGS metagenome assembly WNFC01 (sample SAMN13153342, study PRJNA577476) | soil metagenome | isolation source: 120 cm saprolite under Douglas fir tree site 2 hole 2 replicate 1 | place: USA:California | collected 2015-04-18
GCTGTTTCCGCGATTGAAGGAACGGCGCAAGCAACTGGCGGGAACGCTGTCGGGCGGCGAGCAGCAGATGCTGGCGATGGGCCGCGCCCTGATGGGCGCACCGCGCCTCCTGATGCTGGACGAACCGAGCCTTGGGCTGGCGCCGATCATCGTCGCCGATATTTTCCGGACCATCGGCGAATTGCGCGAAAGCGGCGTATCGGTGTTGCTGGTCGAGCAGAACGCGCAGGCCGCCCTGCAAATCGCCGACCGCGCCTATGTGATGGAGCTCGGCGAATTCATTTTGAACGGACCGGCAAAAGACATCGCGACCAACCAGCGCGTCGCCGCGAGCTATCTCGGCTTCCAGCACGAGGGCGCGAGCGGGATTTGAATTGGCACAGCCGTCATGCCCCGCGAAAGCGGGGCATCCAGTAATACGTGTCGTCGAGACTTATCTCAGCGCCACGCGTTACTGGATCATCCGCTTTCGCGGATGATGACGCCAGTGCGTTTGAAAGCAGCTCTTACTCACTCGCTCGCGGCGATGTATTTGCCGTTCTTCACCGTCAGGATGATGCGCGAGCGATCGTCGAGACCGTAGCGGTCCTTTTCGGTGAAGTTGTAAACACCCTGGCTCGCCGCAATATCCCGTTCGCTCAACCAGGCCTGACGGATCCCCTCGCGAAATTCCGGCGTTCCCGGCTTGCCCGCTTTCAACGCCACCGGAATGACGCGCTTGAGAACTTCGAAGGCATCGTAGGAATGTCCGGCGAACTGGCTGCGACTGTTGGGGCCATACTTGGCCTCATAGGCGGTGTTGAGCGCGAGCCCCGGTTTCTTGGTCAGCGCGCTGTCGGACTGGCCTTCCGGGTTCATCACCGGCCCCGACGCCATGATGACGCCGTCCGCCGCCGCGCCGGCAATGCGGATGAAGTCCATGCTGGCGGCGCCGTGGGTCTGATAGATCAAGCCCTTGTAACCGCGTTCGCGAAGTGCCGTCTGCGGCAGCGCCGCGGCTGTGCCGGACGCGCCGACCAGGACCGCATCGGGATTGGCGGCGACCAGCTTCAGCACCTGGCCTGCGACCGACGTATCCGGCCGCGCAAAGCGTTCTTCCGCGGCCAGCGTCATGCCCATCGGGACGGCCTGCGTCTTGAAGTCGTTGAACCAGAGATCGCCGTAGGAATCGGAGTAGCCGATATAGCCGACGGTCTTGATGTTGTGCGCCTTCATATGCTCGTACAGCACCTTGCCCATGATCGGGACCGGTTGCGGCATGCCGACCGACCACTTCAAGCGCTCCGGCGTGATCGGAAACGGCGCCAGCCCGAAATGCGGAATGCCGGCTTCGTTGGCCACGGTGGAGACCGCGACCGTTGGCGGCGTGGTGGAAGAGCCCATGATGATGTCGGCCTTCGACTCGGTGACGAAGCGCCGCGCGTTGGTGGTGGCGGCGGTCGGATCGCCGCCGTCGTCGAGCACGATCACCTTGAGCGGCACGCCGCCAATTTCCTTCGGCACGAATTCAAGCGCGTTGCGCTCGGGAATGCCCAGCGCCGCCGCGGGGCCGGTCGTCGTGACGGTGATGCCGATGACGATCTCATTGGATTGCGCCAGCGCGGGCAACCCCGGCAGCGCCAGCGACGCAGCGATAACCGCGGCAGACAGATAAAACTTCTTCATTCAGTCCTCCCTTTCGGTGTTATTCCAACTGTACATCAAAATTCGATCGACAGTTCAGCCCCCTTCTTAAGACGATGCGTCTCTTTAGGTCATACGCCTGGCCGAGTCAGCCCCGCTGGAACCTGGCAATGATCTCTTCCGGTACGGCTGCCGATTTGAGCCGCGCCGGATCGTCTGGATGACGGCCGACCAGCACGCGGGTTTCGAACGCCTCGATCGCCAAGGCTTCGCCCTTGAACACCTTGTGGATCACCTCGAAGCTCGAGCGCTTGAAACTCTCGATCTGGCTCTCGATCGTGATCCAGTCGCCATGGGTCGAGGCGATGTAGAATTTCGCCCGCGTATCCACCATGGGAATGCCGACCAGACCATATTTCTTGATGATGTCCTGCTTGGAGAAGCCCGCCGCCTCGAACAGGATCGAGGTCGAGTCGTCGAACATCTCGAAATAGCGCGGGTAATAGACGATGTTGGCGGGGTCGCAGTCACCCCACTGGATCTGCACATCCCTGCGGTTGACGAACATGCAATACCTCAGCGCGGCGCCATGCGAAGCGAGGCATCGAGCCGCACCACCTCGCCGTTCAGGTATGGATTGTCGATCATGTGCAGCGCCAGCGAGGCGAACTCGTCGGCGTGCCCGAGCCGGCGCGGGAACGGTATCGACGCGGCGAGGCTGTCCTGCGCCTCCTGCGGCAGATTGGCCAACAGCGGCGTCAGGAACAATCCCGGCGCGATGGTGAGCACACGAATGCCGAACTGCGCCAGCTCGCGCGCGATCGGCAGCGTCATCGCGACGATGCCGCCCTTCGAGGCCGAATAGGCCGACTGACCGATCTGACCGTCATAGGCCGCGACCGAGGCGGTCGAGATCACAACGCCGCGCTCGCCGGTTTCAAGCGGCTCCAGTTTCGACATTTCCGCGGTCGCCAGCCGCAGCATGTTGAAGGAGCCGATCAGGTTGACCCGGATCACCCTGTCGAAATCGGCAAGCGGCATCGGGCCATCGCGGCCGATCACCCGTTTTGCCACTCCGATGCCGGCGCAATTCACCAATACTCGCGCCGGACCATGGGCCTTGGACGCCGTGACGATAGCAGCTTCCGCCGAAGCCGCGTCGGCGACGTCGCAGACAACAGCGACACCACCGATTTCGGCGGCGACACTGTCCGCAAGCGTGGCGTTGAGGTCGCACACGGCAACCCTGGCGCCCAGCGCTGCCAGCCGGCGCGCGGTCGCGGCGCCCAATCCCGATGCGCCACCGGTGACGATGGCGGCCTGATCCTTCAACTGCATGGCTTCCTCCCTGGCGAAAATTGTTGTTCGTTAGCTAAGCGTGATCACATGGGCTGCCGGCGTTGGCGCATAAAGCTCGTCGATCAGGCGGCTGCGATGATCCAGCACCGCGCGCTGATTGATCGAGCCCTTGTCGGTGACTTCGCCACGATCGATCGACAGCGGCGTATCGAGAAGCACGGCACGGGTGATCCTCGTCGACGAACCCGTCGCTGTCGCCAAGAAGTTGAAAAACCGTTCGCGAAACGCGTCGCGGATCAGGGGATCGGCCGCCGTCGCCGAGAGGTCATCGAAGGCAAGCGTCGGATTGATCAGACGGCAGCCGTCGAGATCGAGAATGACAAGCGCCGACACTTCGTCCCGGTTGATGCCGGCGATCACAACATCGCGCACCAGCGGCGCGCAGGCCGCGACAAACCGCGCGCGGAGCGGGCCGACGCTGACCCAGGTGCCGCTGGCCAGCTTGAAGTCCTCGGCAATGCGGCCATCGAAATCGAAGCCGGCGCTGAAATCGTCCGCAATGACCGGCTTGATCGCATCGCCGAATTTGTAGAAACCTTCGTCGTCAAAGGCCGCGGCGGTCAGCTCCGGCTGACGCCAATATCCCGGCGTGACGTTCGGCCCTTTGGCGCGAACCTCCAGCTTGCCGTTGTTCGGGATCAACTTCGCATCGTTGCCGGACACGGGAAGCCCGACATGGCCGGAGCGGCTGGTGTCGGGCCGTACCGACATGAAGAACGGCGCGGTCTCGGTGGCGCCGAGACCGGTCAGCATCGGCACGCGAAAGCCGGTTTCCTGCACCGCGAGCTCGTCGAGGCTGTTCCAGATAAAAGGCGACAGCGCCGCGCCGGAGAAGAACATCGCGTGCAGCCGATGGAAGAATTTCGCGCGCAACGCGGAATCGTCACGCAAGTAAGGCAGCAGCGATTCATAGCCCTTGGGCACGTTGAAATAAACCGTCGGCGAAATCTCCCGAAGATTGCGCACGGTTTCCTCGATGCCGCCGGGCATCGGCTTGCCGGCGTCGAGATACATCGAGCCGCCGTTGAACAGCGTCAATCCGATATTGTGATTGCCGCCAAACGTATGATTCCACGGCAGCCAGTCGACGATCACGGGCGGCTCGTCCTTGAGGAACGCCAGCGTCTCGCGCAGCATCACCTGATTGGCACAGATCATCCGCTGGGTGTTGATGACCGCCTTCGGATTGCCGGTCGAGCCCGACGTCAGCAGGAACTTTGCAATTGTATCCGGTCCGATGGCGTCATGCGCCATATCGAGGCCGGGATACTCCGGTGTCGACAGCAACTCGCTCAGCATCGTCACCTTGCGGCCGGGCACCTCGCCATGCGAGGCGGCGATCTCGGTCCCGGCCGGAACATTGGCGGAGAGCGCGTCGGCGAATTTTCCGGCATCGTCGGCGAACACCAGACCGGGTGTCAGCAGCTTCATCAGAAACGCGAGCTTGCCGAAATCCTTCGATACCAGCGAATAGGCCGGCGACACCGGGCAGAACGGAATCCCCGCATACAGCGCGCCGAACGCGACCAGCGCGTGATCGATCGAATTGCCGGAGAGCATGACGATCGGCTTTTCGGCGGAGAGACCGCGCGAAAGCAGGGCCGAGGCAATGCGCCGACTCATGTCCAGCAATTGCGCATAGGTGATTTGTCGCCAACCGGGGCCGGCGTCGCGCTCCGCCATGAAAACGCGATTTGGCTCTGCCTCGGCCCAATGGTGCAGGCGGTCGGTCAATCGCGCCGGATATTCGCCGAGTGGAATCTTCGGCCGCAGATAGATGGTGCCGTCGTCGCGGCGATCGATCGACACCGCGGGATTGCCAAACGAGATCGCGCGCAGCGGATGAGCGTCGTCGGCGCGCGTCGGCGCCTCGCTGCGGTCCGGAACAGACATGTTGGGTTTGGCGCTCATGTCAGGAAGGCTTCACCTTTGCGGTCTTGCGATCGAGGAACGCGCGGATCCGAAGTTTTGCTTCCTTGTCGCTCTGCGCTACCGTCGCCATCAGCGACTCCATCAAGAGACCGGTCTGCGGATTGGCTTCCGCGATCATCGGCAGCGCCTGCAGCACCGCGAAATTGGTCAGTGGCGCGTTCGCCGCCACGCGCCCGGCCAGTTCCATGGCCTTGGCGAAGGCGCCACCCTCTTCGGTCAGATATTGCGCAAAGCCGTAGGACGCACCCTCGGTCGCGGAATAAACCCGCCCGGTCAGCATCATATCGGTCATCCGGGCAACGCCGATCAGCCGCGGCAACCGTACCGATCCGCCGCCACCGACGAAAATACCGCGCTGGCCCTCGGGCAGCGCGAAATAGGCCGAGGGTTCGGCGACGCGAATATGCGCCGCACAGGCGAGCTCCAGCCCGCCGCCGATCACAGCGCCCCGCAATGCCGCGATGACAGGCACGCGGCTGTATTGAATCCGGTCGAATACCCGGTGCCACATCTGCGAATGCCGCAAGCCGTCGGTGGCATCGTGGTCGGTCAATTCCGACAGATCCAGACCTGATGAGAAATGCTCGCCGATGCCGTGGATCACCACGGCGCCAATGCCATCGGGAAGATTCGAGAAGCAGTCCTGGATCGCAAGCATGATGCCGTCGTTCAGCGCGTTGCGCTTGGCCGGGCGGTTGAGGCCCACGGTCAGCACCGCGCCTGATATCTCGAGCTTGAGCAGCGCGGATTGACCCGCAGTCGCGGCGGTAGCGGCGTTTCCCATGGGCTTATTGCGTCCTGTCCAGAATAGTTATGTTTTATAACGAATTGAGGGGGAGTCAATCCATTAGCTCATCGTCGTCCCGGCGAAGGCCGGGACCCATAGCCACCTGCTTTGATGGTTGCAGAAGGTCTCTACCTCCAGCGGCCAAACCGAGAGTACACAGCGTATGGGTCCCGGCCTTCGCCGGGACGACTCGCGGGCTACAATACCGGCCTTCGCCGGGACGACTCGAGCGCTACAACACCTGGTGCACGTCGATCACGACGCGGTCGGCATGACGCGCCGCCGATCCGATGAACAGGTGTTCCATCAGCCAGCGGTACTTTTCGCTGCCGGTTTCGAATTTCGGCACCGTGCGGAAATAGATCAGCTTGGGATCGACCGGCTCGCCGCGCTTCAACCGCTGCAGCAGTTCGATCGGTCCGAACCGAATGCCCTTGTTCTCGACATAGACCACCGCACCGTCGTCGGTTTCGAACGCATACTTTGCTTCCAGTTCGATCAGCTCGTTGGGCCGGATGATCTGGAAGTCCGCGCCGAACGCGCAGACCTTGCCGTTGATGGCATCGCCACGCACCTCGCCACCGGTAATCGGGATGATGCGGCGGACGCCGTGACCGATATCACCGGCGGATGTCACGCTGCCGATATTGGCGGTGATGGTGAAAACATATTTGGTCGACAGCTGAGGCGTCGTCATGCTCATCCCATCATGCGTTGCGGCAGCCAGGTCGCCAGCAATGGAAACAGGATCAAGATCACCAGCCGAATGAGGTCGGTCGCGACGAACGGGATCACGCCCCTGAAAATCGTGGCGAACGACACGTCCTTGACGACACTCTTGATCACAAAGACGTTCATTCCGACCGGCGGATGGATGAGGCCAAGTTCCACCGTCATCACGATGATCACGCCGAACCAGATCGGGTCGAAGCCGAGATGGGTGATCACCGGAAAGATGATCGGCACCGTCAGAATGATCATGGCCATCGCGTCCATCAGGCAGCCGAGCACCAGATACATCACCATGATGAGGGCGAGGATGCCGTAGCGGCCAAGACCGAGGCCGGTGAGAAGTTCCGTGACCTTTTGCGGGGTTTGCGTCACCGTGAGGAAATATCCGAAGATCAAGGCGCCGATCAGCACCGTGAACACCGCCGCGGCGGTACGGGTCGCCTGCAGCAGCGAGGTGAGGATCTTGTCCTTGTCCAGTCGTCCGGTGAACACGCCGATCAGGAACGCGCCGGTCGCACCAACGCCGCCCGCCTCCGTCGGGGTGAAGCGCGGCAGGAATGGCAGCCCGTAAAGCCCGCCAATGACAAATACGAACAGCAGCGCCGGCGCCCAGATATTCCTGAGGCCTGCAAACCGCTCGCGCCATGAGGTCTGCGGACCGGTTGGCAGGAAGCCCGGCCGCAAATAGCCGATCAGGGCGATGGTAATCATGTACATGGTCATGGCCAGGATGCCGGGAACGATGCCGGCGATGAACAGCTTGCCGATGTCCTGTTCGGTGATGATGCCGTATACCGCGAGCACGGTCGACGGCGGCAGCATCGCCCCCAGCGTGCCACCGGCCGCGATCACGCCGGTGGCGAAGGATTGCGGATAACCGAACCGCCGCATTTCCGGATAGGCCACCGCCGAAAACGTCGCGGCGGTCGCCACCGACGAGCCGCAGATGGCCGCAAAGCCGCCGCACGCCGCGACCGTCGCAATCCCCAATCCGCCGCGCAAATGTCCGACGAAACCGTTGGCGGCGCGAAACAGTTCGCGGCTCATGCCGGAATTGCTGACGAGTGTCCCCATCAGCAGGAACATCGGAATGACGCCGAAGGTGTAATCGGTCACCGTCCGCATCGAGGTCTGGCCGACCAGTTTGAGCGCCGGCGAGAAGCCGACCAGATAACCGAAGCCGGTGACGCCGACGAGGCCCATCGCCATGCCCACCGGCACGCGCAGCAGCATCAGCGCAAACAGCGCGACGAACCCCAGGATGGCGACGGTGTCGGTACTCATGCCGGTCTACTCGGTCGCCTTGATCTTGGGATCGTGCATCAGATCCGGATTGAAAATCAGCCGGTAGGTGCGGATCGCAATCAGCAGCACCGCGGAGACGTCGCCGGCCCACGCCACCGCGAAAAACGGCCAGGTCGGCATGTGCATGTCGAAGGTGAGGACATTGTCGTTATAGGTGCCGCGTACCTTGTCGAACAGCGTCCAGGTCTGCACCGACACCACGAACAGCAGCACCAGCGTCGCAAACACGTCGATCATGCGCTGGTATTTCGGGCCGACATTGGCCCAGACCAGATCGACGGTGATGTGTCCGCCGCGATAGCTGGTGGCGGCGATGCCCCAGAAGATTAAAATGCCAAGCAGCAGGCGTCCGATGTCGAACGAATCCGGAATCGAATAGTTGAACATATTGCGCAACAGAACCGCGATGAAAATGTTGGCGGCGACAATGCCGACAAATCCAGCCGCAATCCATTCGATGGTATCGATGAAGCGATCCATAGACGCGCGATTCATGTTCGCTCCCACGCGGCCCGTGATTGCAGGAAAAACAAGGCGGCAGGAGGATCCCGCCGCCTTGCCGAGGTGCAATAGGTTTTTACTGCGTCAAGGCGTTGTATTTGGCGAGCGCGGTGCGCAGCTCGGTCATTGCAGCGTCCGGATCGACGCCGTTTTTCTTGACGGCCTCCGCCCAGGTCTTGACCAGCGGGTCGGACGCTTTCTTCCACAGCACCAATTGCTCCGGTGTCAATTTGTAGACTTCGTGATCGGGCAGCGCCTTGATCTTGTCGACACCGGCGTCTTCGAACTTGCCCCATGGCTCGCCGACGCGGCCGGCAGCCTCGGTATTGCAGTTGTCGTCGATCGCCTTTTTCTGCCGATCGGACATCTGGTTGTATTTGTCCTTGTTCATCACGAAGGCAAATGTGGTGACGTAGAGCGGCGCGTCCATGTGATATTTCGTTACCTTGTCGATGCCGAACAGCACCAGCGATCCCCACGGGAAGGTGACGGCGTCGGCAACGCCGCGCTCGATGATGTCGCGGACTTCCGGCGCCGAGGACTGCACGTTGGTGCCGCCGAGCTGGGTCACGAAATTCGCCATGGTGGCGTGGGCGGGACGGATCTTCATGCCCTTGACGTCATCCGGAACCACGATCTTCTTGGTCCGCGAGTGGAACGACGAGGGCGAATGGATGAAGGCCAGACAGAACTTGACGTCCTTCATCTCCTTCTCGGCATATTTCCGGTACCAGGCATCGAGCGCCATCGAGCCGCCCTTGGCATCCGACATCAGGAACGGAAGTTCTCCGGCGCTAATGATCGGGAAACGGCCGGGCTGATAGCCCGGGTTGATGTAGGTGACATCGGCGATGCCGTCGCGCGCCATGTCGTAGTGATCGAAGGCCTTGCCAAGCTGCTGCGCCGGATAAACCTTATACTTGATCGTACCCCCGGATTCCTTTTCCACCGCGGCGCCCCAGTCTTCCAGCGCCTTTTGCAGCGGATGCGAGGCCGGCACCCAGTGCGACAGTTTCAGCTCGAAGGTTTTTTCCTGCGCAAACGCGGGCGTCACACTGGCGGCCAACAGCAGCGCCAAGAACGTTTTCCTCATCGACGTCTTCTCCCTTCGCAAATTCAGGGCTTCAATGCCCTTTGCGGATATTGTTATATGATATAATTACCATTGCAAGCAGATGCGGCAACAACCGCTGTGGCTGTGTTGAAGCCTATAACAGTCAAGGGAGCAAGTATTGCGGACAAAAGTAGCAATCATTGGCGCGGGGCCGGCGGGATTGCTGCTGGGGCAGCTGCTGCACGCCTTTGGAATCGACAACGTCATTCTGGAACGCCAGACCCCGGACTATGTGCTCGGCCGCATCCGCGCCGGCCTGCTTGAAGAGGGAACGGTCGCACTGCTCGACCAAGTGGGCGCCGGCGCGCGCGCGCACCGCGAAGGCCTGGTCCATCATGGCGTCGAGCTGGCCTTCGGCGGCGCGCGCCACCGCATCGATATGACGGCCGCCACCGGCAAGACGGTGATGATCTACGGCCAGACCGAAGTCACGCTCGACCTGATGAACGCGCGCACGGCTGCCGGTCTCACCACGATCTATCAAGCCGCCGACGTCACGCCGCACGATTTCGACACAGATCATCCCCGTGTTTCCTATGTCAGGGACGGCGTCGGCCACGACATCGCCTGCGACTTCATCGCCGGTTGCGACGGCTTCCATGGCGTCAGCCGCGCGAGCGTGAAGCCTTCGGCGATCGAGACATTCGAGCGGATCTATCCGTTCGGCTGGCTCGGGATCCTGTCGGAGACACCGCCGGTCTCGAACGAACTGATCTACAACAACCACGCCAGGGGATTCGCGCTCTGCACCATGCGCTCGATGCATCGCAGCCGCTATTACGTGCAATGCAGCCTCGACGATCACGTCGATCAATGGCCGGACGAAAAATTCTGGGATGAGTTGAAGCGGCGGCTCGATCGAGAGGCGGTCGACAACCTCGTCACCGGGCCTTCGATCGAAAAGAGCATCGCGCCGTTGCGCAGCTTCGTCGCCGAGCCGATGCGGTTCGGGCGGATGTTTCTCGCCGGCGACGCCGCCCATATCGTGCCGCCGACCGGCGCCAAGGGACTCAACCTCGCCGCCAGCGACGTGCATTACCTCTCGCAGGCGTTGCGCGAATATTACGACGAGAAATCCTCCGCCGGGATCGATGGCTATTCCGAGAAGGCGCTGGCGCGGGTCTGGAAGGCGGTGCGCTTCTCCTGGTGGATGACCGCGATGTTGCACCGGTTTCCCGACACCGAAGGTTTCGGCGCCCGGATCCAACTGGCCGAGCTGGATTATCTCGTGAGTTCGAAAGCGGCGTCGGCGTCGCTGTCGGAAAATTATGTCGGGTTGCCGTATTAGGCGTTGGTTAAGACTAAGGCGCAACCCCGTCATTGCGAGGAGCGCAAGCGACGAAGCAATCCAGCTTTGTGTTCGTAGCCTCATGGATTGCTTCGCTTCGCTCGCAATGACGGAAACACCGCATATAGCGCCAGCCAGGTTACAACATGCTCACCTCTATTTCGCCCCGGGCTCAAGTTCGATGGCAGTGCACATTGCGCTGCACGAGATCGGCGTTGCGCCGCGGCTTCTCGATTCTATCACGACTACTCTGGAATACTGGATCACCCGCTTTCGCGGGTGATGACAGCTGAGGAGCGGCCGCGATCGGGCAGCCCTGGTCTGGATAGTCCAGTCTCCCTGCGAGCGCGCCGTTTTAAACAAGCGCCGATATCCCGTTTTAAACTTTGTAGGCGGTGCGTTCGTCACGGTAATCGGGTTTATTGGCGCGATGTTCCGCCAACATGCGAGCCGTCCATGACCGCCAGCGATATTCCCGAAGGTTTCGAACGCCAGTCCCGGGCTAGCCCCCTCACCGATCCGTGGGAGCCGATCTATTCGAAGCAAACACCTGACGCGATCATCCTGGGGCTTCGGCTGGCCACGCCGCATACCAACGCGCGCGGGTTCGTCCATGGCGGCTTGATTGCAGCGCTGACAGACAAGGCCATGGGGCACAGCTGCGGCTACAAAATGCGCGGCGCCAACTCGCTGGTGACGGTCAGCATGTCGATCGATTTCATCAGCAGCGCCCAGATCGGGCAGTGGCTCACAGTCGAGACCGACGTGATCAAGACCGGCAGCACGATTTGCTTCGCGCAATGCCTGGTAAGAGCCGATGATGTCGTCATCGCGCGCGCCAATGCGACGTTCCGGGTGGTGCCGAAGAAGGGATAGCTGTCATTCCGGGGCGATGCGAAGCATCGAACCCGGAATCTCGAGATTCCCCGATGTGCAATTGCACATCTGAGGTCCACGCTATCGCGTGTCCCGGAATGACAGTCATGCCCCGCCGAAATGCCAGTCGCTGGTGTCGGTCACAAGATCGATGAAGGCGCGCACCTTGGCCGAGAGCAGCCGCGATGTCGGATAGACGATGTGGATCGGCAGCGGCGGCTGCTCGAATTGCGCCAGCACCACCCTGAGCCGGCCGCCTTTGATGGCGTCGGCCGCCTGATAGGCCAGCACCCGCGTCAGGCCGCCGCCCTGCTCGGCATACTGGATCGCGGCGTCGGCGCTGTTGGTGGTAAAGCGCGGCGTGCACGCCACGCGAATCTCGCGGCCATCTTCGACAAAACGCCAGTCCGGCGACGCGGTCATGGCGCCGAACTGAATGGTTTCGTGCGATGCGACGGCCTCTGGCGTGCTCGGCTCGCCGCGCGGCTGGAGATAACCTGACGAGGCGACCACGATCCGCCGCATCTCGCCGACATGGCGCGCAACCAGGCTGGAATCGGCGAGGTGGCCAATTCTGACCGCGAGATCGATACCGTCCTCCACCAGATTGACCATACGATCCGCCAGCCGCAGTTCGGCCGAGACCTCGGGGTAGCGTTTCAGGTAGGCCGACATCACGGGACTGACGTGGAGGCGGCCGAACCCAACAGGCGCCGAAACCACCAGCCGCCCGCTCGGCCGTGTCCTTTCGTCCTGCGCCGAGCCTTCGGCTTCCTCGACATCGGCGAGAATGCGGCGGGCACGCTCCAGATAGCGCGCGCCGATATCGGTCAGCGTTACCGAGCGCGTGGTCCGCTGTAATAGCCGCGCGCCGAGACGCTGCTCCAGCGCGGCAATAAGCCGCGTCACTCCGGAGGGCGACAGTCCGAGTTTACGGGCGGCCGGCGCGAAACCCTGGAGGTCGGCCACCGCAACAAAGGCTTGCATGGCGTCGATGCGATCCATCGCATTATTTCATATATTGCAATTATGAAGTGTCAATTCGTAAGATTGTTTAAATTTCGAAACGACCCATCTTCGGTGCCGAAGACGGCGCTCGTCGCCGGGGACGAACTTGTTGGGAGATCCTCCGATGTCAGACACACACAGCTATTCGAGCGATGTGGCGTTCACCCCGGCGGTAAAGGAAATTCAGACCCGCAAGGGATCGCGCCATGCCTATGCGCACGTCGAGCAGAACGGCGGCTGGCGCACCGAAATCGACGACAACCTCGCCGCTTTTCTGGCTGATACCAACAGCTTGTATTTTGCCACCGCCAGCGCCGACGGCCAGCCCTATATCCAGCATCGCGGCGGACCCAAGGGTTTTGTCAAAATCCTGGACAAGAACACGCTGGCGTTCGCCGATTACAGCGGCAACCGCCAATACATCACCCAAGGCAACCTCTCGGAGAACCCGAAGGCCCATATCTTCCTGATGGATTATGCCCATCGCCGTCGGGTCAAGATCTGGGGCGAGGCGCGCGTGGTGGACGACGATCCGGCGCTGCTGCAATCGCTGATGCCGCAGGGCTACAAGGCGCGGCCCGAGCAGGTGATCATGTTCAAGATTTCGGCATGGGACACCAACTGCCCGCAGCATATCCCGCAAAAGTTCGATGCCGCCGATGTGGCGGCAGCACTGGCCTCGCGCGATGCGCGTATCGCTGAACTGGAGGCGGAGCTGGCCGCATTGAAGGGCCAGCCCGGCGCGGCGCATTAAAGCGCTTTCGAGCGAAAGCCTGCCCCGGACTTGATCCGGGGAGGAGACCGGCTCGCATGAGGAAAACGCGTCAGACGAGGCCCTGAATCAGGCGGCTTGTTGCAACGGGGCCCAGGCAAAATCCGGATAGTACCGAAGCATCATCCGATCGACATAGGCCGTCAGATTCTGGAATTGTTCGGCCCGCTCCCGCAGCTGCGAGGCAAAGAACGGCGTCAGGATTCCGGCAAGCGCGCCGAACGCGGTGGCATCGGTGCCGCATGGGGTGTCGCCCATCAAATACGCCTTGTCCCCAAGCTGGACTGACAGCGCAAACAACGAGCGAACTGCCAGATCGACGTCCTCGTCCGGGGCGTGGCGGCCGAGACCGCTCAGCAGGTAGTTCTCGGCAACGCGGAATTGCGCGTCTTCGCGAAGTTTTTCGCGGAGATGCTCGGGAACCGCATCGAAGAAATGCGCCGGCCCTTTGGCAAAGTTCTCAGCATCGACCCAGCGAGCTCCGACCAGTGCCCAGTAGACGTGGTGCTCGATCATTCGCTCGAACGCCCAGGCCTGCGCTCGCTGCTGCAAATTGAGGGGCGCGTCGAAATCGAAACCGTATTTGCCTTCGATATGCGCGCGAATGAAGGTGGAATCGGCGATGCTCTCGGCCTCGTCGACGATATAAGGCAGCTGCCCCTTGGGAGAAGCCGGTGGCATCGCTCTCTCCTTGCGATAGGCGAGGCCCGCCATCTTCAGCTGGACCTCGGTCTTGGTCACAAAAGGGCTGATTTCCGGCAGGCCGAAGCCGGCGCCAAAGCCATGGAGGATGATCATGTGAGGGCTCCCGATCTGTTGAAATGACGCCTGACCCTAGCTACCCCCTGCTGCCACCATGCTGTCAGCATCGGTCATTTCAGCCGCGAAACGAGCCCCTTGCCAGGCGCGGCCCATGACGTTTCGGGCCAGGGAGACCAGCTGCTTCTGCGCGAAGGCCTCCAACGCGACGAACCAACGCATTGCAAGTGCGGCGATCGCCCAGCGGAAATCCCCGGAGGCGCAGTGGACGGAAATCAGGTGTTCCACGGCCCAGGCCTGGACACGCCAGAACGGCCGGAAACTTCCGAAGTTACAAAGAATCATCATGGACAAATCCCCTTCAGTTGAAGTGTTGTCCCGGTATAGCCGCCACCTGCTGCCAACATGCTGTCAGCATCGTCGAGGCTGCACCCTAAAAAGAGACGCCCCATGAGACGTGCCGACCGGCTGTTCCAGATCATTCAGGTGCTCCGGCGCACCCGTAAACCGCTGACCGCAGACGCCATAGCCGCCGAGCTGGAGACCTCGAAACGGACAATCTACCGCGACATCGCGACCCTGATCGAACAACGCGTGCCGATCCGCGGTGAGGCCGGCATGGGTTATGTCCTGGAGAAGGGATTTGACCTGCCGCCGTTGATGCTCACGCCCGATGAAATCGAAGCCGCCGTGCTCGGCGCACAATGGGTGGCCGGGCATGCCGATCCCGTGCTGGCAAGAGCCGCCGAAGACCTGATGGCAAAGATCGCGGACACTGTGCCCGAACGGCTGCGGCCCTTTGTGCTTGAACCGGCCAGCCGCGCCCGCCCGGGCTGGCGCAGGGAACCCGACCGCATCGACATGGTGCGGACGCGCTCGCATATCCACGAGGGAAAGAAGATCGCGCTGTGTTATCGCGACGAACACGGTCGTGACAGCGAGCGCACCATCTGGCCGATCGCCATCGGCTATCTCGAAGCGGTGCGGCTGCTGGCGGCCTGGTGCGAACTGCGCAAGGATTTTCGCAGTTTTCGAACCGACCGGGTCGTCGACGCGGTGTATCTCGACGAAAAATATCCGGAGCGCCGCGATGCACTCAGGGCGAAATGGCGCAGAAGCCTGGTCTGGGAGCCTCCGAGCGACGCCTGAGACGCGTCAATCAGCGCTGCCGGCTGGCCGATCCCTGCATTCCGCGCTAAACGGACGGCATGGAGACAGGCGATTCAGCCATGGATGTCGAAAGCCCGTGCCAGGGCTGCGGCGCATGTTGTTCGTATTCATCGAACTGGCCGCGCTTCACCACCGAGGACGATGCGGCGCTCGATTTGATTCCGGAAAAGTTCGTCAATGAAAAGCTGTCGGGAATACGCTGCGAAGGCGATCGATGTTCGGCGCTGTCAGGCAGGGTCGGCGTGGCGACGTCGTGCGGGATTTATGCGGTGCGGCCCGAAGTGTGCCGGACCTGCATGCCCGGCGATCCCGAATGTGGAATGGCGCGGAAACGGCACGGCCTGCCGGCGCTAGCTTGACTTCCCACAAGTCGTCCCGGCGAGCGCCGGGCGACGTGCTTGGCTCACGCCGTCACGGCTTGCGCCAGATCTTCGTCGTCAAACTCGTCTTCGACCGACGAGAAGGTGCTGAGCGGTTTGGTCGAGAGCGTGATCGGCTTACGGTTGCCGTAGGACGATGCCGCCACGGAACGCGTTGCCGGCGTCTCGCGGGACAGCGCGTAAAGGGTAGAGCCGACGCGTCCGCCCAACTGGATCAGTTCCCGCTCGCTGCAGCTTGCGGCGATCGAGAGTGCCAGCGAATGCAGGTGGCTTCTGCGATAACAAAATAGCGCCAGCATCGCCCTGACATCGGAAGCGACGCTCTCAACCAGCCGGGGCAGGCCGTTTTCGCTGGCGCGGTACATTTCGCCGAGCAATTCATCCCGCACCGGGCAAAAATCGTTTTCGTAGGCATCGCGGCTTGAAAACATTTGCAATCTCCCTGTCCGCAAGATGCAGTGCAATCCTCTAATGAAAGGTTAACCACGGTACCCGGTAGTGACACGGGGTATCTTGACCGCGCCGAATCAAAGGGCGCGACGCGACCCGAACCCGCTATAGCGAGTTTTCCTTCATCCAGTTAGCCACTGCCTGACCGATGGCCGGTCCGGAATCCTCCTGGATGAAGTGCGAGCCTGCTACCGTGACCTCGGTCTGGTTTTTCCAGCTCCGGCAAAAATCTCGCGGCGCGCCGGTCAGAATCGCGCCGGGATCGGCATTGACGAATAGTTTCGGAACGTCGGTTTCGGCCATCCACCGCGAATAATCCGCCGATATCTGCACCATTTCGTCGGGTTCGCCCGATATCGGGATCTGCCGCGGCCAGGTTAGCGTCGGCCAGCGGTCCTCGCGGCGCAGATAAGGCCGGCGATATTCCGTCATCTCGGCCTCGGTCAGTTTTCGCAGCACCGACCCCGGCAGCACCCGTTCGACGAACATGTTGCGGTCAAGGATCATCGCCTCGCCCTTGTCGGAGCGAAACCCCTGGAAGATCGGCGTTGCGGACGCGCTCCATTCGTCCCAGGAGGCGATGGGGCGCACGATCCCCTCCATGTAGGCGATGCCGCGGACACGGTCGCGGTGACGGCTGGCCCAGTCGAAACCCAGCGCCGAGCCCCCAGTCATGCACCACGAGCACGATCGATTGCGACGGACCGATCACCGCATCGATGAACCCCGCAAGATATTTGCGGTGGGTTGTGAAGCGGTAGGTATCCGGCCCCGGATTTGGCAGTTTGGCGGAATCGCCCATGCCGATCAGATCCGGCGCGATCAGCCGGCCGCGTCCCTCCAGTTCGGGAATAACGTCACGCCAGAGATAGGAAGAGGTCGGGTTGCCATGCAGAAACAGCACCGGCGCTCCCTCGCCGCGCTCATGATAGGCCATGCGGGCGTCCAGGACGGTGACAGCCCGTTTTGTGAGCGGTGTTTCGGTCATTCTTCGCATGCTCCCCGCACCATCCCTGAGCATGCCGGGCAATCAAGCCGAGCGCAAATCGAGACCAAGACAGACGAGACCAAGACAGCTTCTCTGTCCTGTGGTTCCAGCCCTCTTCAGCACCGGCACGCGCGACGCCAACTGCATACTCGATGATTTGCCGGCCGCCGGGCCAGCGGCATGCTCCGCACCCCGCACGGCGATGAGTCGTCACCTTGATGAGGAGCAGCAGATCAAGGCTGAGACCGGCGTTTGTTTGACACCGCTGCCGACCCGATCCGGCGAGCGTGGCGGAAGACGGACGTTCGTCTGTGCCAAAACTTGAGCGTGTGCCGTGGCCAACGCCGGAACGAGGCATCTCGGGCTTGCGCGATCCCGGGCTGCACCTGATCGCGCGAGGGAGCGGGAAACACCACCTGGGCGTGTCGATCAGCGACGCAAGTCGCGGAGCCGGCAAGCTCAGCCGTTTCCAGCCATGAAAATCGACAGGCCGAAGCCGGTCAGGTGATGCAGCGCCTGGTCGACGCCGATCAGCGTCCAGAACCATGGATGCTGATGCTCCTGCGTCACGCCAAATGTCGACGCGCAAAATCCCTTGGCGCGGTCGATCGTGATGTGAATGGCGAAATCGATGAGGGCGACAAACCAGAACCGCGGCGCGATGATCAGGATCAGCGTCATTGCCACCGCCAGATGCACGAGACAGTGCGCGAGCAGCGGTAACGCCCAGCCGGTCTTCTGGTCCTTGCCAATCGCCATCCACGACGTTTGCAGCATGAAATCCGCGACGATGTGTTTGGCGGTGAGGAGCAGCATCCACCCTACCAGCGCACCTACCGGAACCGACGAAGACATGGCGGGAAACAACAAAGCTGACGCCCTTTGCTGGGACTGACTGGATGACCGGCACCAAGAGAACTGGGACGTAGGCTGTCAGCGCAACTTCTT
>WNFC01017746.1_pt1 | contig 17992 bp, 16 predicted proteins | sample 5400541 | NCBI WGS metagenome assembly WNFC01 (sample SAMN13153342, study PRJNA577476) | soil metagenome | isolation source: 120 cm saprolite under Douglas fir tree site 2 hole 2 replicate 1 | place: USA:California | collected 2015-04-18
CTTGCCGCGTGCCCCGGCCCCGGTAAAAAAAAAAGACGGAACTCCCCGTTTTGGACACCCGCTTCTCTAAGCAGGTTCGCAATATAATCTCGCAAAGGAGCAAGGAAAGGGGCGGTCGCGCGGCGAAGCTTCTGATCGCGCGGCAGAACTTCGACGCAGCCGAGATCGAGTTTGCAGATATGCTCATGGAAGATCACAACAACGCTGCGTTGGCTTATCCAGATTGTGCGTCATGGGCGCTTATATCCATCAACCCGTGGGTGGAAGGATAAAGCCATAATTTCTTTTTCAACTCGACACCTTTTGATGTTGACATCCATCCTCCGTTTGTACAGACTTATCTCTGGTTCATAGGCAGATATCCACTGCCGTGAGTCGCCATCTAAACTACCCTTCTAAACTCGCTTACCCTCCTTATCTAGCTACAGAGTGGCTCGGCGGTACCCCATGGAGCCACCATACGTTCGCCGTGGTGACTTGAATATCCCGCATAGGACACGTCGCTATTTTACTATGGGACGCTCCAAATCTTTTCGTAGAGGATGCAACAAAACTCACATTGATTCAGAATATCGAAGGAGTGTATACGTTAATGAGTTTTGCATGAAGAAACGAACCAAAATACATGAGATAACACGGGTAAATTCATGCATAAACACCATATTCGATTATGAAGGAGTGTGTAGTCGGTATCATGGAACTGGGGACACAGGGGTGAATCTGACAACAGAAAGGAGTTGTGGTATGATAAATCAGGTAGGTTGGGGTTGGGGTTGACTGTACACTTCCATAGCCGACGTGGCATTGGAAGTCTTGGCAGAGCGCCGGGAGCCGAAGCGAAGCTTGCCTGAGAAAAGACCGCCGTCATGGGATGTTGTGCTGCCTGAGTGAGAACGGAAAGACCAAGCCGGTGATGACGGCCTCGGTGGATCAGCGTGCGCGTCTAGGTGCCCATCTCGCATCTGGGGACGTGGCGGGAGCGGATCATCGCGGTGGGGGTGATGATGAGGGTAATGATATTGCTCGCCACCGACCGTATGCAAGCCGTCGCAGCACGCCCGCACATTTTCCAAACCTTCGAAGCCGCCATCTGACATGGTCTCCTCGTGAAGCTCGAAGTCCAGACCCTCCTCACCTCCCACACCAACTCGAGCTTGTTCGTAAGTCTTTGTCGGGCTGTAAGGGCCATCCGGACCTGGATATCGCAGATATTCGGCCGCCGGTGTACCCGAACGCTTGCCTATGGAGCCGCCAACTGACAGCTGTGATGTACTTCGCTGGCCACGATTACCCCATGTGTCACCGCTGATATGAAGGCTACGACCGCTTCTAAAACTCTGGGGACTGGCCAATAACTGAGAGTTGGCATGTTCAGGTTGGTGGTCCTCCACAGGGTGTTCAGCATGGCCAGTAGAAGGAATGTATTGCGCAGCGCCTGGTCTGGTTATTGTGCCGTTGGGCCCGTTCGGTGTTGACGACAATGCCATAGCGCCTGGCCTGGTGAGCAAGTATTGGAGGGCCTGTGAGAATTCAAATTGGTCAGAGGCAGCTTAGACGGGGAATTCGAGACAATACATTAATCCAGATGTCGTGCCTCTCCTTGCTTGGGGCGGTGAACTTCATCTCCCTAAATGGCGTCGATACCACGACGCTGTATTGGTGGAGACCGGGAGGGAGTGGATTAGGGTCGAGCACGGAGCGGACACCTTCAATATACGCTGTACGAACGGCACATCAGCTTATGGAGGAACGGGAAACCGAAGGAGGCGCCCACCGCTTTTGGCACTGGACTCGGAAACGTTTGATGAACCAGGATCCGCGTCACTCCAGTATAAGGTTCTGGTATACGGATGGACCCAGAAGAACCGTTTGTGCCGTCTTTCCCCGTGGCCCTTGCCAATTGTCCGACGCGTGTATTTATACAGAAACTCGCCAATCATAGTCTGCGTAATTGCATGAAGAACGGCAGGTTCTGTCGCGTGCGAAGATGGATTGGCCGCGCCATTCTGCGGGTAACTGCTAACAGCTGGTGGTGCATTGGTGGCTCTGGACTGGGTCCGCGCGGGATAATAGTGATTGTCAGATGACATGGACGACCGTCCCGACCCAAGACTACGGTCAGACTGCAGAGAAGTCGTAGACATTTCCCTCACGCGCTCGCGGTCACGACCGGAGAAGATGGAGACTACTGTTGGATGGGCCGCAGAACGGAAACTGTGAGTGGACGGCCGCGAGGCGAGGCCCTGAGCGTTTGGTGGGAGACTAGAGCCATGCTGGCGAGGCACGCCACCCCTCAGTGAACCAAACGTTGGAGTCGTAGCACGCTGAATAAGTTCGGCTGGGGGAGGAGACACAGGGCGTCCGGGGGGGACATCATGCGACGAGGCAGATGACGTGGGGACCCTCCTTTCGGGTATAAATTGGGGCGGTGGCATGCTTTTCGGCGGAGGAGCCCGGGGGGGTGGGGGGAGCATCATCATTGGTGGACGACTCTTATCCACTGGTGCAGGGGCGACTGAGGGTATACGTGAACGGGGGGTGCTATCATCGGCTCCAGATAGTGTCGATTCGATCGACTGCCTCCTATTGTGACTCAATGACCGAGAGGGAGGGATAATCGTAGCAACAGAGTCTCTGACAGCCGAAGGGGACGGCGGAACTGAGTGAACAGGTGTAACCGGTGCCGCCGGACCAGCAGAGTGAGACGCGATGTATTGGAACTGGTGGGTTCCTGTGCCCGTGCCTACAGTCTTGAATCCAAGCAACGACGGGCCACGAGGATGCGCCGGTGAGGCGGGCGGTGTCGGCATCCACTTCTCTGTTTGAACAGATATCTCCCGTAGTTCCGGCCTAGGCGGTTCGGGGATCGTAGTGAGGACAGGCTCTGGTGCTGGCACGGGTTCGGATGAGGAAACAGGCGTAGGCGCGGGCTCCTCTGGGGGCTCCACCTGGACGGCTTGAGATTCATACGTGATTTGAGGGGGAGGTTCTATGTGCGCCGGTTCAGGCGGTACCACGACTGGTGACTCTTCACCATCTGCATCCCGTCTATAAGCAAGCAAGGACGCCTTGATGCTTTCAGCATCATCATCGTCCTCTTCGCCATCCTCGTCACTGAATGTTTGTATAGACTCGTAGTCTTCCATCGAAGCTGTCGGAGTGGCGAGGAGGATGCTCTGGCGAGCGTCCTGGTAATCCGCATCAGTATCGGTGTCGGCGCCGGTCTCCGTTGCACCATCGTCAAGTTCCTCATTCCCGTGATCGTACTCTGCGGAGAAAATGCCACCATAAATGGTCACATCCCCACTAGTGTCATGCGGCAACGCAGAATGTGTGATTGTATCATCATCCGATGAATGTGTTGTCTGCGTTTCGACATCAACCTTATCCGGAACTGGGATCGGCAAGGTCTGGACTTCGATTTGGACAGTTTGTACCGACAATGTTTGAACTTCAGCTTCCTCAGGGATGGAGAGTAGGGCAGACAGCGTGGTCGGTGTCACCTCGCGCTTGATTATGGGGTCTGTCTCGATGGACGACTCGGCGTAGAGCCGAGAAGATTCAATGACTTCATGCTGTATGCCGATCTCCGCACGCTCGATGATGTGCGTCGGCCCCAGTGGCTCAAGAGGTTCGGGTTCAGCTTGAATTTCTATGTCCGCCATCAACTTCGGCTCAGGGACTTCTTGCTCAACCTGAACACCAAATTCTGCGGTCTCGGGGGGCGGCGGGGTGATATGGATAGGCAGGGAGATCGCCTCCTCGACCTCGGTCTGACAACCGAACTCAGCGGTGGCAACCGGAACCTCTACCTCTGCAACAGAATCCATTCCAGTTCCAAAGAGTTCCGCTGCAAGGGCCTCAGGTTGCCCAACAAGAGAAGCTGGTCGGGCTTCTTGGAATGCCGCGCCACCTCGTGATCTTCGAGGAATGCTCCGTGGGACGACGGCCTGCCGTAATGGGCTACGATTCTGTGGAAGAGATCCTGACGAAGAGGAGCGCCTAAGCACATTAGCAAAGGCTGGGTCTAATCCGTCCAGGCTACCACGATTCGACAGAGGGGCGTCAACATCGGGTTCCACATCCTGATAGTCAGGCTCTGGTTCATCATCGGCTTCAGCGCCTCCGCCAAAGAAGACAGGAAGAGTCGGAACTTGTGGGGGAGTGCTGGTGAGCGCGCTAAAGTCGTCATCTCCGTCATATTCGGATGTGAGACTTCGTGCAGCATGCTCCAAGCGCTGAATGAGTGTGATGCCGCCGCGTCCCCGGCCTCGACCGCGTCCGCCCCGGACTGTCCGGGATGAAGCCAAGCGCCGGGCCTTCTTGCCTGTACCAGCCGTCCCGTCCTCTGTATCGTCGTCGCTCGCATACTCCTCTGTGTTGAGGTCGGTGCTGACAGCAGGCGAACCATCGAGGCGCTTTCGGTACTCTATTTTCAATTCCTTCTCGCGCTGTAGCGTGCTCTTGAGGGTATTGATCTGACGTTGTGCATGTGATAAACGTTGTTGGAGAGCCTCAACCTCGTTGCTGGGATGATTGGGAGCTTGGAACGGACGCGACGGGGAAACATCAGGCGAAGAGTCATAGTCTCCGTCGGCCGAGAACATGGCGGAGGTATCTCCACGCCTACGATTGGTCGAAGGAGGGGGGCTAAAGACGTCGTCCATCTCACGGTCATTAGGAGTGAGAAGGTCAGACCGTTCCCTTCCCTCAGGCGTCATTGGGGAGCCCATGCGAGGTAGTCGGCGATTCAGCCGCGCCATCTCGGCCTTCAAAGTATCAAGGTTTTGCTGCAAGTCGGACTTGTCGCGTTGAAGGCTAGCCGTCTGCTTCCGAGCTTGTGCGATGGCAGTTTCATGGTTCGCCTTCAGGTCATCCATGCCATTTTTCAACCGCTCGGCCTCGTTCTTGTGTTGATCTGTGGCCTCGCGGGCCTTGTTGAGCTGACGGGTAAGACGCTTGTGTTCACTTTCGAGGCGTTGGACAGTGGACTGAGAATCTGAAAATTGGATCCGAAGCTCTTGCAAGGTAACCTCAAGGTTCCAGTTCTCCTCTTTGTATTTGTCTGAAAGGAAGGACGTGAGGAACAGCCGTCGGAACAGAGGTAAGACCAACCTGTGCCCTGCTCTTGCGACTTGAGGGCGCTACGGAGGCTTTCGAGGCTCTTGTCAAGATCATCTTTCTCCTCTTTCATGTCTTGAATGGCCTTGTCGCGCTCCGCCAGCAAGCTCTGCAGGCGTCTAACCTCCGTTAGAAGACCACTACCAATCTCGAACGCAAACTCTGAGTCCCACAAGACACGTCAGCGAGTGCGTACGTGCGGCGAGTGCTGGATAGAAACACGCACCAACATCGTCGGCACGGTGGGCAGCATTTTTAGCTCGGCGAGACTGAGCAGCAGAAGTCCCGGGCACAGGTTTTGGCCGCTCGGGTTCATCTTGAAGGGATTCATGGGCCTCCAAAGGCTGGGACGCGATAGAGCCATTGATGTTCTGGACCGTGAGAGTAAACCAAATCAGTCAAGGTCCGTGGAAGAGGAAAAGCAAATGCCGAGAGCGGCCCCAAGAAGGCAAAACAGTTGGCGGACGTCTCGACCAATAGAAAGAAAGGGGTGTAAGGAATAAGATACGAACCGAGGACGTGAATGCGGCCGTAAGTTGCACATTCCCGAAATCCCATGCTCTTACCGCGTCGGCTAGCTCGCGATAACGTTCGCGCATATCAGCGGTGATCTCATCGGTTTTATCCGCATCAATCTCCTGGAGGAGCTTGACGCGCTCCTCGAGCTCGACACGCTGTTCGAGAAGGCGTTCTCCGAGGGCGGCTGCTTGCTGTAGCTGTTTCTCTTTGGAATCGAGGAGGTTTTGAAGGTGTTGGCGCATGTCGTCGGAAGAGGATGAATGAAAGGAAAAGTCGAGAGTATTTTGATGAGATGGACCGTCGGAAAAAGTGTCCATTGTGGATGGGGTGGTGGCCCTGCCAGGGGGGCCTGTGGAGAGGACGAGGTGGAGACGGTCGACAAAACGACGGACGGAACACGCGCGTCTCGTGCAGCTCTATGCCATTTTCCCACGGTTGGACTTCTCTTCGTTTCCATTGCCTTTTATGAATGTGGGAGTACCACTTTTGGCTTTCTCTCTCTCTAACCAGACAAAACTCGTGATAACGATAAACGAACGACTACTGTCCCTGCGATCTGATCCCTGATCCCATGCATTCCAATTCTACTCTACGTACTCTCCAAAATCTGCTCGCCTCGCTAATTATCCAATTATGAATACAGCCCATACAGCTATCAGAAATATGTGCTCTCAAGAAAGAGGGATATAGAAAAAAATCCGTTCAGGCCCGTCTAGACCCCACCCACACCAGATTAAGTCCATGCGAAGAGAAGAGGGGGAAGGGGGAATATAGTCCACAAGTCTAGTCACGAAAATGACCCGTGATGCCGGGTCCCTCCCCACCGCCGCTGCCGGCGTGGGTCATGCGAGGTCGCAATGAACGATTCCCCGCTCATGACGGTCGATGTGCTGATGGGATCCTGGGGCTACCATGCACGTTGAGACTCGTCCAAGGCGCCGCCATGGCGCAAGATGCTCACCTCAAACACGTTAGCATAACTTGGCCCGGGTGTCGCCGGCCGAGAAGGGTCCCTCTGCGCCCCGCTGTACCTCCGATGGCCTTGTTCTGAGACCGCGCCGTACCCATACGCACAATTATGGGCGCTACCTCTTCCCGATGGGCCCTGCGTGCCTTGACCGTACGGGCCATATCGTGGACTTGGCGTCTGCAGTGTACGCGATCCTAGCGTCAGAAGGTCGTCGTCAACAATCTCCGTCACTCCTTCCCACTCCCTTGTAGGCGCGCTGGTAGAATCAATCGGTAACTCACCCAGCCCTATGCGCGCCCCACTGGCATCTACTCCCGCTGGGTCTCTGCACTCAACGACGTCGGGTGGCAGAGTGAAAGGCGGCGAAAGTTCGGCAGGAAGCTGGTAGCCCCAACCCGAACCGTCCGTTGTCCCTGGGGTCTCCACCATTCGCCTATTTCCGAGCTCCGACGGAGGACGCGCTCGCCCCATCCAATCATCAGCCGGCGACGTCGTCCGTGATTCAGGAAGCGTGCTTGCTGAGCGGACCGGAGGTGACGAAGGAGGTGGTGAGTCACCAAGACGTAGCTGGAACTCGAATAGACGGCCCTCTTCTTCGAGGGGACCTGCCTCCTCGACGGTTGGGGCGCTCCCTTGGACAGCAAACGGGTTCAATCGGAAGACGCTCATCATTTTTCTCATTGCCTTGGTGGCCTGGGTCGCCCGCAACGGGACCTGCGTCTCTCTCGGCCCCTCGTTCGCTGGACCGGGCGTTGATGGGGAAGACTCGAAAACAAAAGAGGCAGTCACCGACCCGTCCTCTTGCTCCTCTTTCACGACTGGTGTGCTCTTGTGTGTCATCAAAGCCGCCTGCTCTACATCAAGACTATCATCCATGGTGTACAACAAGTCGCTGCCGGTGGGAGGGAATCTGAACATGGAGTCGAGGCCTCGAAAACCGGGCGAGTGTGGGGATATATGCCCAAGCTCCGTCACGGGAAGGCGCGAAGTCAGTGAAGGATCGCATCGCGGCGACTCGGGAAGAGGATGCTGGAGCGGGTGCGCGGCAGACGCGGCCTGCGAGGATGTGGGTTCGCTAGGTTGGACGGCGGACTGGAGGGTCGAATAAGACGAGTCGATTGTCCATGACGTCTGCGGCGCATCCCAGGATTCAAGGCCAGAAGTGGACTTGTTCCAGGAGTAAGGATTCGACATCGGCAAAGGCTGCTTCGGAGCTACGCTCAATAAGTAGGGATGCTTGCTTTGAATGGGAAGTGGTCGATCAAGAAAGGGCGGATAGTGGGCGAGAGCCATGCTCTGGTAGCGCCTTTTTAGAGAGTGTTGATTCTAGATTGGTTGAGGAGTGGAGGGGGGGGGGGGGCAGAGGGGGGGGGGGGGTGAGGACTGACAGACGGAGGGCGAGTATTAAAATATGGGATTGCGAATGGTATCAAGAGGAAGCGCCATCGGACAGACTGGCACGAGTTCCGCGTGCACGAGGGAGGACTTGAGAATCAGAGAGGACATCGTACAATGGATCTGTGATCTCTAATCTAGCCGCGGTGACTTGGTGCCGCGTTTGTAGCACGCCTCTTAACAGCAGATGAACTTCTCGAAGCGATCCACACACTACGCGTACGCGTCTCGGTCGGATGTCGTCCTTGGTGCCCTCGCGCCCCTTCTTATTCGTTTTTGGTAACCGGTCAATGGCGAAGCCATCCCCACCGAGTGCTCTCTCCGGCGGGACACACCCACTACCATGGCCCGTGAACGCACTCCAACTCTAAAAAACACCTCACGCCACGCTCGTTCGACCTGTTGCCAATATGGTGCAACCCATCGGACGCAAGTCTGCCCGACCATTTGGATCGATTTACCCACTCCGCGGCGCGAATGCATGGCCCATGCGCGGGTGTATAATCTGAGACCGATCACACGTATCTTGACGAAAATCTGACGTCTCCTTCCAACACCCTCTCAATTCATGATCAAATCTCCCGACTTAAGAATTCATTCCACTGCCAAAGCGAGGAAATGCNNNNCCCTTCGTCGTGGAACAGAAAGTTAACATTCTCCCTCCGAAACAAGGCAGTCCCGGTCCCATCCCAATCATCAACCGTTTCCAGGAACTTGCTTACGTTTACGTATTATCATCGTACACGGGCGCCTCGCCGAATCCTCAGTCAGTCGCTCGCTCGGCTCGCACGACCCTTTGATGGATTATGCTATGCTTTTGAATATTCATTCGACTTTGTGTTCTCGATCGAACGGACGTGCGCTTCCGCAGCATGGGCTCCCCTGCCCTGTGTCGTCTCTAGAAATCAAATCATTTTTGATCTGGGCATGCCGTTTCCTGCCCTGTCTCTCACACGCCACATAGCTATGCCTGCCTCGACCCCGGCGTTTCCCTTGTCTCTTTAAAAGGGAGATAGCAACGACGATCCATGAGCACTCGACCCGGAAGCGACCAGGAGGAGGGCACACCCTCTCGCTGGAGGTCTTGAATCTTCATCCTTCCATCTATCATCGAGATGATTCATAGGCCACTCACGTTCTACATTTATCCAGCACACCTCACCGCCGAGGCGGGGGCACTGCAAGCACAGGCAGGCTTCCGAGCTTCGTTCGGCCGACAGTATGAAGTGGGTCCCGAGCATCATATTCTTGCAGCGAACCCTTCTATCGCGCAATACCGCGCAAATTCTGGCACGGCAACTTCCCTCTGAATACCAAGACGATGGTAACTCCGGGGACGACCCGAAGGAGAGTCTGACCCTCCTTCTCTCTCACAGCTTAACGGGACGCGTGCCGGCGGATCTACGTAGCCAAACCTCACAAATTGTCGGCGCCCTCGTGATTTCCCGTTGGACAGTGCCGCACACCCCTCTGACACTCCGAGTCGTGGGTGGCACCCTTCTCCTGACTGTCAGGCAGTCCACCTCACGGTCCTTCGCCGCCGACGTTTCAATCAAACTTGGATCTGTCATGTGGTCACGTCGGCCTCCATCGCGCCGTGGTCCATCAACGCGGATTCCCTCCCTCCACGACTGGTCACTCGATCCCCAACACGCTGCACCAGTGCGCCAAACAATCCATAATGCGCCCACCTGATCCATCAATCCATCCTTCAACTCTCCTCTACCCAGCATATGCGGTACCTCCTAGCCCCGATCGGCACAGATTCCAGGTATGCTCTCGCCGTGCTCCCTGCTGCGCCTCTCATTCGCTCGTCATTTTTCATCTTTTCTTCAGCCTGCTCATCGCCGATTTATCAAAAACAGCTGTTCCTGTGGCGCTCCAGCTGAAATGAACCTCACTTCTCTTGCATTCCTCTACACGACCCACGCGCGTGCCGTTGACGGGAACCATCAATTTCCTGCGCTTCTCTCCCCTGCCTCCCCATTCGCTGTCGTGGGGCGGAGGGAATTAGCAGGGAAAGGATGCCGCATCGACTTCTCTCCGTGCTGGAAGGCAGTCTCTTGACGTCTGAGCACGGCCCTTATTAGTTTTGCTCGCTCTGCGGTCCCAGAGCGCCCTGCCCCTCAATGGGGGACGCAGTGCATTCTTGGACGAAATACCGCTTCCATGTACGTGTTCAGGGACTAGACCCTCGCTCCACGGGATTGCGGTCCAAGTGGGTGCCGGGTCACCGAGCCCCCCGAAAGAATAAATGGCCAGGAGCGGAGCTTCCCTGAGATAAGCATCGCCTCATCACGGGCCTTCCTTCGAGACAAGCGTCGCCCAGATCACGACCTCATCAACGCATTCGTTTTTCCGCCCTGCACGCGAGCTTGTCGCCCAAGGCGGCGAGGTAGCTGCATGCCAACCTCACCGTCTACACCCCTGTAATAGCAGATTGCAAAATCCGTGCTGCGGATCGAGGGATTCGAGGGCGCGTACGCGCGGCTTCTTCCACAGCGTGTCTATCAGTGGGCGCGATCTTTTGCCGGGCGGTGCCATAGAACATCGCAACAGCGAGCGCCTATGCATGCATATGCAATACATGTCGCTGCACACGAGGACAAGCTTTCGTCACGAATATTTCCTCCATCAGCACTCTGTCGTCGCCACCGTCACGGTCCAGCCCCGGTGGTGGAATCTAGCCCCCGGATGATTATAATCGTCATTCGCTTAGGTATGACTCAAAGTACGTGGGCGTAGTGGGCAGAAACGCATGGATGGTCAGAGGGGACAAACGCCCGCCCTGTAGAGGAACCCGGACGGCTACAGATCGCGACCAGTTCGGCCTGAAAATATGGGATCGGTGTTGTGTGATACGCGGGGAAGGCTGTCACCACCAGCCTTGACCCGATCTGCGCAAGGGCCCGCTTCAAGGTGCCCAACAACTAACGGCACTTTCGTCCCCTAACGCCGTTGAGACCCTAAGCACACTTTTTTTTTTGCCCCCTTTCCTTCTCAAGCTCAAGGACGCAGCGGAGTGACTGAATTTTTTCCTCACGCTGTTCATTTCTACTTCAAATCTTGGACGGAAATTGCGCGCTTGCCCTCCCTTCTCGCAATTTCCACCGACGCCGTAAAACGCCATCCGTCCAAGGCTGGGCACCCCAACGCCCATTATATGCGGCCCGTTCAGCTTCCCGCCTTGGAGAATATCCTCGTGCTCACCTCACCACATTTCCGGCGGGGCCCCCTTGGACTTTTGTCTCATTGAATCCCGCCACCAGCGGTTTATGTACACCGTCGTTTGGAACGCGAGCGCTTGCGGGGGATGAACTAACAATAAATTGCGTTTAACGGCGGAACAAAAATAGCAGGTCTGGACCGGACATGTCATCGGAGGGTTTTCTGGGGCGAGTTAGGCGGATGGATCCTAGGGTGTTTGAATAGGTGGGTCCTCCACAGCACAGATTACGTGCCTTAGTAGTAAGGTGCACATTAATGGGGATTCAAAAGAGGAACCATAAAAATTTCGCCGGTGATTTCCATCTTTCACAGCTGCTCATCAGACCATCGCGCCACCCACCACCGGCACATGCCTTTGCGAGCTCCCAGCTGATCCCTGCTCATCCCCTGCACAGGCAGTGTACCTCTCCATACGTCGTCCACCTCCCGCCCATCTTGGCCGGCTCCTCTGTCAATCCATACAAGCCCACGTCGCTCTGCCTGCCGTAGGAAGGCGGCACAAACGTCGGACTTTGTGTACACTCCGGCTGCGACGTATACATGCGCTTTGTCGCTGCGCGCGAGGAGCATGCAGACAGAGTCGAGCAACGCCCCATGGGACCGGTCAAAGTGTAGAAGATCGGAGAGGATGACAGCGTCGTAACCATCGAAAAGCCGTTGACGTCCTTGCGACGATAGCAGCCGACTCAAGCGCCGGATGATGGGAGTATACAATCAGTGAACAGGGTAGCGAAGAGGGGAACGGGGAAGGGATGCATACAGTAAGGAGCTGGGGTCTTTCCCCCATTCGTAGCCTCGACATTCTACTACGCAGTTGGGGGAAATGGAACCAAAATTCCTGTCGACGTTGCTCTGGAGGTTGTTCAAAATCAGGTCGTCAGGATAGTCGGTGACCACCAGGAGGGCAGGTGGGGTGGGCAACGTGGATGCCAGGAGGGACGGGAGGGCGGTGCCCGAGCCCAATTCGACGACTAGGTTTGGTATTAATACAACGAAGGAGGGAGGGAGGAAAGGGGTGCCGCAGAATGGAGTGCATACTGGAGCATCCGGAGAGGTTGACGAGACCTCGTTCGATGCGCTCGGCAAGGAGGAAGGCAGGCGAGAAGATGTGATCCGCCAGGAGGGTGTTTGCCTTGAATGAATGGAAACTAAGCCGGATTGTGGCATTTATTTTTACCGGCGCACAGCTACCTTCCCTTCCTTGTGTCAGAGACGTAAGGGTAAGCTCGACTTTTGATAGGACGCGGCAAGCCTATACGCGCGTACGGTACCTTTGGGGCCACAGTTAGGCACAACGGGCCATAGACCAACTGAGCATCGTCAGCAAGCTCAGAGAGGTCTTGACCAACGAGAAGCGTAAGGGAGTCGCTAAAAATGTTTTCTGCGCTTTCTGTTTCTTGGTCCATAGATTATCGATTAACTCTCCACGGAAAGTCAAGGACGACAGCGATAAAATCGGCTGTCACGTGACACGCGGTGCATGATCCCAGCTATTAGTTGGACTTAGGGTTTGTTCCCTATTGATGCGGTATCATATCTCAGGTAGTAGATGACTGTTTGGAAGTCAAGGTAATTGTGTGATTTTTAGTACAGTAAATACGCAGCTACCGAAATGCATAGGATTGTATGCTGGGTGGCTGATTAGTAATCTATATTAATATTATACCGGTATACCGGCTGGCCCTTGAAGGTGGAAGCTGGAGGGCTCCAAGAGATGAGATAATGTATTCATTATTATTGTCAACTCATCAAGATGATCGATATGAATAGCAAGTTGTGTTAATGGTTAATGTAAGGGGGAGAGTGTCGTGTGAGGAGTGTGGGAAAGGCACAAGAAGGGAGTGGAACCGCGTGGGAGCCACGAGGCAGAGTTGACTGACAGGCGTCCTTAACTACTCCTCACGTACCTTACCTTACCGCTTCCTATCCCTCCCCCGTCTACCTCATTCGCCCTCCACCCACTCCCAGTCTTGAAGCTCCCTTCCGTCCTTTTTCTTCTTTCTTCCTTTCTCTCTCTCCTTTCCTCATATTCTCTTTCTCTTTCTTCCTCTTCTTCATCTGTATATTCTTCTCCCCCTTTGTCACCTGTCTTGTCATCTTGTCACTCCTCATGGATATGCTTCAGGCACCTTTCTCACATGCAAGGCGGCGGAGTGTCGACGTCGGTGGTCTCTCTCTAGCGCTCGGTTCTCAGGGTTTAGGTCAAGGTTGGGTCGGATGGGACGAATCCGAGGTCGATACAGAGGAACAGCAGCTTCTGTGCGTTATTTCTCAACCATTCGCTGCGGTACACCAACCTGTCTTTGCTCGATCAGTTTCGCAGAACTTCTTAGCGATATGTACAATCATACCCACTCTGTCATCAATGCTCAGGAACGATCGTATGTCTATTCAAGTGCCATTCTCGTGCTCCTCCTTACCTCCCAACGCCAGAGCGCCTATCGATGTTTCTTTGGAGCGTCGTGCCGAGCTTATTCGGTCTATGGATAATTGGCATTTTGAGCCTCACAAACTTCCCGATCATGAAGTACTTTACTGCTCTCTCGTCATTTTCGAGGCGCTTTTTCGCCTCGAGGGCCTCTCAGACATGGTCCCTGCCTCTATTGGTGTGTAGGAGTGAAGTGTATCCGGTTTCTCATCGCCTCATTCCTCCCACATTCACAGATCAGGTCAGGGATCTGCTCTTCAATATGCGACATGTCTATCGTCACCAAAATTCGTATCACAACTTTGAGCACGCCCTTGATGTACTTCAAGCCATTCACATGTTCCTCCGTTCGGCTGGTCGAGTTCCCCCTGCGTCCATCCTTCTCGAATCCGATACTTGTACATGGAAACCCAAACAGTCCGCGGGGAAGTCCGCTCTAGTGGATTGTCTAACGCCAACTGATTTGTTTTGTTTGTACGTTGCTTCGATTGGACATGACGTCGGTCATCCCGGTGTTACAAACAGCTTCATGGTAAGTTGCTCTTTCCTCTTTCTCTGTTAAACGCCTTCTCACCGTTCGATCACGATCAACGAAGAAAAATGCTCAGGCGCCCTTATCGTCGCTCTATGACCATAATTCTCCCCTGGAGCAGCTTCACTACAACCTTCTTTTGCACATCCTTCGACGTCAAGGCTTTGGCTTTCTACTCGACAATTCCTCTTCAACGCCCCATTTCCGAAAATTACTTGCAGAGACGGTTTTAGCAACTGATATGCGCGTGCACTCCCAGTTCATGGAGCGCTTCCAACTGATCGTTGACGGCGCTGAGGCGGACCATTGGACAAAGAAGGTTCTGGTCTGTCAAGCGCTCATTAAAGCCGCGGACATCAGTAACCCGGTAATTGAGCTTGTTCTGTCCCGGCCATATTTGCATTGTCTGAGCGATCATTTAGTGTCGCCCGATCAATGTCTCACAACACTGGGCATCCGCCCTCCAGGAAGAGTGGACGTCTCAGGCCACCCTTGAACGACACCTTCACATGGTCCCATCTGTAAAGGAAGAAGTTGACCCATTGTCAGAGGCCAAGTCCCAAGTCTGGTTTATCGAAACCTTTGCGAAACCTCTGTTCGATCTCACTGCCTCTGGCATCCCGGGTCAGTTTACGATACTCTCTCACACCGACCCATTTCGTCTGACCTTCCCTGGACTACAGAGACCGCGGAATACGCGAAGAACTGCAACGAGAACCTCGCTACGTGGAAAGCAAGAGCCGTATCGCTTTCCTCGTGTGATATTGCCCCAAGTCCCGTCCAGGATACTCACAGCTTCTCATTTCACGAACGTGAACACCCCTTTTCCCCACCCCAGGCTCCTGAGGATTTTGTTTCCGCGTTCCCCATGGCTCTCCCTACGTCCTTCCGACTCGGGGTCGATCAAAGCGACAGATCATCTGTCCACGATTGGGCCTCGATTTCTATATCATCTCCTCATGTTCTGACTGATACCGACTCATCTCGAGCGTCATCGCCTACCCATGTCGCCGAAGCACCAAGCAATACATGTCCTCCCTCGCTGTCCATCACAAGCGTCAGCACGACCAGTAGCATCAGTTCACCATCTCCGAGTTTTACCTCCACATCTCATTCCGCTGTACTCTCGGATTGTCACACCCGGTTTACTCGCCCCATCGCATGATGGTGCGCTTGGGCTTATGGTAAGCGTGGGTGCGGACAGCAGCGGGAGTAGCGCCGCAGCTATCCGCGCTGCGTACAAGGTGAGCGTACGCAAAAAGCCCAGCTTCCATCGCTATTCCTGGAGCCCTGGGCTGCGTGACATGCCCGCCCGACGAGAAATGGCTATCATTGCTGCCCAAGGCCTTGATAGCTAGCCCCATTAATTCCGGTGTTGGTTCTCCATCGGGCTGACTTGATGACAAATTGTATGTATAACTGTATCATCCGTCTGCCATCACACAATGTACACGACTGTCCGACGATCTTGACGAACGAGGAACATCACATACCTACATTTACATTCAAAGTATCCATCTACTTTGTCCCTCTCTCCTGTCTTTGTGTTTGTTTTTGTTTTTGTTAGTAACATCAACCCCTTTCCCTTTGTTCATCCCACAGTCATCTGTCGTTCGTTCTTCTATAAGGTTCGTTAACGCGGAGGATTCCGTAGATACCTCGCACGCTTTCTGTAGCTAGTGACTAGTGACTTTCGTATGTGTTTTACGCGAATATCATCGGTTTAACTGAAGCAATGTCTAAGAAGCTTTCTGTGCCTGAATTTGGAACCGTGTGAAGAAAACTGCGCCATGATGGATAGTGTGATCTTCGCGCCGAGGAAATTCTCGCTCGCGATACACGGAGCGTCGTCGGAAGTGTTCTGGTCTTCGACCCCTTGCACGCCGAACTCATCGTCGAAATCGGTCGCGATGGGTTCAACTAGTCGTGTGTTCGAATTCAGCACGAGTTCTCGGTAAAAGGTGTACCCAAGGCTCTTCGTGCACAGGCATCATTAACCTTATCTTACATTCCTCAAGACACGGAAAGAAGACGACCACTCAAGAGACACCTTAAATAAGGGAAGGTCCAATTTTCCAAAGGCCATCTTAATTTGTCGTAAGGTGTTCTTAATCGAATCGGAAAAATTGGCAATTTACAACTGTATACAAAACAAACATGAGCCGCCCTGACTCGGACTTCCTTTCCTTATGCTCCGCCAAATCTCGAATCGACTTCACGCCTGGGGCGTAATGGGGCTCCACTTGAAGAAGACAAGGTCCGGGTCGTATGCCTTTTTGAGCTTCTGAAGTCTGTCGTAATTCTCGCCGAAAAGTGTTGCTGCCTTGGCTCCGGCGGTGCCGACGGTTCCCGTAGCGGCCGAGGTTATTTCTTCAGAGTCTGGGAGAGAGACACATTTTATATGAGTACATGCATTTTCGGCCTACTTGCTCTCTTATCGCTCACTGTAATTCGCGTAGCCGGTATTGGCTGATTCCGGTATAACTTTATCGCCTTGGATTATAATGCGACTCAACTCGGATGTACCACTGCGCGCCGCATCGAGTTTGTTCGTGTCCTTGTCAGTCCACGTGGCCATCAGGAGGACGTTGACTCGGGATCCTCTGATGTGCGCAGTGGCATTGTTTGGTACGGAGACTACCTTCTTCGTCGAGATCAGCTCGAATAGGGCGATCAATTGTACGCCGTTTCTCGCTGAGATCTCGGGGAGACGAGACGCCAGATTTTCTGCTATATCCACCCGAGGTCCACTTGAGAAAACCCCTTTCATGTAGTAGTTATTTCCATGTTTCATGTTGAAATTCTACACAGATAATGATTCCACGATGTCGGACTGGTCAAAGGGAGTGCTCACTTGGATGCTATTGAGTTCCTCGTAAGGGATTTCCTTGCAAGTGTCCATGACGGGACCTGTTTCAAGTTGTATAATCTCACTCAACCCCATGAAGTCCAAGTCCCCATGGGGCATTGCTCACCGAGGTCGAAGAATGGCTTGAAATGGGCCCGACCTTCCTCCTCCGAACCGTTCCAGAAAAGTACCGACAGAACGAGCGGCTGTCATTTTGTCCAACGTCAGTGATCGAAGTCGCTGAACACACCAATCGAAAGCGCGCGCACATTCCCGGCGGGATCGGCGGTGTGGGCAACGCCGATGGTCTCCCGTTCTGACAGCCCCGTCTCCCAAAAATTGGCTGCCACAGCCGCAACTTGAGGAATCAGGGGCGGCGGATACGCGAGGATTCCACCGAAGACGGTACGCCTTTGCGGGTGAAGCCGAAGGACAAACTCGGTTACGACGCCGAGGTTGCATCCCGAGCCGCGAATTCCCCAGAATAAGTCTGCGTTTTCCGCGTCGCTAGCAGTCAGTACCTCTCCGCGAGCTGTGACCACGGTAGCCTAACATGCTAATTTAAGACAGTAAACTGAGGGATGTGCGCAGTGGCCATACTTGCACGAGATTGTCTAACGCCAGCCCGTGCTGACCAGTCAGGAAGCCGTATCCGCCACCTAGGAGAAGGCTGATATAGGCGCTGTAAATAACGTCGAGTCAGGAGCAACAGCGAGGTACACACCCTCCGACGCCGGTCTTGTACATGGTAGGTAAGTCGGTCAGAAATGAAACATGGTGGACGAGCTCACATGGTTGACGGTACCACCAACCGTAGCCAGTCCATGCTCGATCGCTGTCTTGTCGACCGTCTCCCAAATCGCCCCGCCGCCGACATACGCCAATTTTTCTACCGGATCTACCCTCACGCCCGATAGATAGCGAGAGAGATCGACCACGACACCGTCCTCG
>WNFC01003077.1_pt1 | contig 17991 bp, 16 predicted proteins | sample 5400541 | NCBI WGS metagenome assembly WNFC01 (sample SAMN13153342, study PRJNA577476) | soil metagenome | isolation source: 120 cm saprolite under Douglas fir tree site 2 hole 2 replicate 1 | place: USA:California | collected 2015-04-18
GCAAACGGTGCGTTGGGAAGGCGAGGTGTTCCTGCGCGGGCCGGCCCAGATCATTTGCCGGGGAGAGTTCCTTATCTAACCTGATGGTAGAACCAAAACAAACCGAGCGCATCAAGCCTCCCGTGCTGAAAAAAGGAGATACCATCGGCATTGTCGCGCCTGCCAGCTATTTTCAGCGCCAGGACTTCGAATCTGGGTGCGAAGTCCTGCGGCAGATGGGATACAAACCCGTTTACGATGACTCTATCTTCAATCGCGACCTGTACTTTGCCGGATCGGTCGAACGGCGTGCGCGCGAACTGGAAGAGACGTTTGTTCGCGATGATGTGAAGGCCATCCTCTGCGCGCGCGGCGGCTACGGTTCGAATTACCTGCTGCCAGCGCTGGATATAAAGAAGATTGCAGCCCATCCGAAAATCTTTATTGGCTACAGCGATTTGACGACATTGCTGACCCACTTCTGCGACGAGGCGGGAATGGTGACGTTTCACGGACCCATGGTCGCAAAGGACTTCGCGAAAGCTGATGGACTGGACCTGGCGTCGTGGCAGGCGGCGTTGGGCGGCGCTGACAATTGGGGTCTTGATTTCGGTGCGGACTCCGGCGTGAAACCTCTGGTACAGGGATCAGCCGAGGGTGTTCTGTACGGCGGGTGTCTTTCGATGCTGGTGGCTTCCTTGGGCACACCTTATGAAATTCACACGGAAGGCACCATACTTTTTATCGAGGATCTCGCCACCAAACCGTTTCAGATTGATCGCATGCTGATGCACCTGAAGCTGGCAGGAAAGCTGGACGCAGTGCGCGGAATCATCTTTGGAGAGATGCTCGATTGTATCCAGGCGCCGGGCCAAGGCTACACCTTGGAAGAGGTCGTCATGAGAGTAATTGGCCAGCTTGGGGTGCCTGTGGCTTACGGTGTGCGCTCGGGGCATGTTTCACGGCAAAACATTACTTTGCCGATAGGAGTGAGTGCGCTGTTGAATGTGGGCGACTCGGGCGTAGCTTTGGAAATTCTGGAGCCAGCAACGATGTCCTGATTGTTTCCTCGGTGAGCCTCTGTGTCCTCTTTAGTTGAAACAAAAGTCTTTACCACAGAGGACACTGAGGCTCACAGAGTGGAAGATCTAGAGAACTTCATGATAGCTGAGAAACACATTCACTTGATCGGCATTTGCGGCACGGCGATGGCCTCGCTGGCCGGGATGTTGGCCGAGCGAGGATTTCAAGTCACCGGCTCGGACGCTGCCGCCTATCCACCCATGTCCGACTTCCTCCAATCGCTGGGCATCCCGGTTGCTCAACCCTTCGCAGCGGAGAACCTGAATCCGCCCCCGGACCTGGTTGTCGTTGGCAATGCGATCTCCCGCGGCAACGTTGAACTTGAACAGGTGCTCGATAAGCGAATTCCGTTCTGCTCACTTCCGCAATTGCTGCACGATGAATTCCTGCGGGGCAAGGAAGTACTGGTGGTTGCCGGAACGCATGGCAAGACGACCACCACTTCCATGCTCGCCTGGATCTTCGAGGTGGCCGGGACGCAGCCTTCGTTCCTCATCGGCGGAATTGCCGAGAATTTTGGGCGCAGCTTTCAGTTGGGCAGCGGGAAGTATTTCATCCTCGAAGGCGACGAGTACGATACAGCGTTTTTCGACAAAGGGCCGAAGTTTTTGCACTATTTCCCGGATTCGGTAATTCTCACGTCGGTCGAGTTCGATCACGCGGATATTTACAAGGACCTCGATGCGGTCGAGATCGTGTTCAAACGCCTGGTAAACCTGGTGCCCCGGCGTGGGCGCATTGTGGCCTTCGATCGAGGCGAGAGCGTTGCGCGTTGCGTTTCTCGAGCATTCTGTCCGGTTGAACGATACGGAACCGGCGACGAAACTATGTGGCGGATGGCCGACTTGAGGCTGGGAAATACCGGCACTGCATGGTCTCTGTTACGAAGCGGCGCTTCGTGGGGCAAATTCGAGTTTGCGCTGGCCGGTGAGTACAACGTTTGGAATGCAACCGCAGCAACGGCAATGGCAGCCAACTACGGCATTTCTGCTGACGTAATTGCCAGTGCTCTGAAAAGCTTCAAGAGCGTCAAACGGCGGCTGGAAGTAAAGGCAGAGGTCAACGGCATCACCATCATCGACGATTTCGCGCACCATCCGACTGCGATAGCCGGTACCTTGAATGCCCTTCGAGCGCGTTATGCGGGCAGGCGCTTGTGGGCAATTCTTGAGCCGCGCTCGAACACACTGCGTCGCAACGTGTTTCAGGAGGAACTGGCAAAGAGCCTCAGCATCGCCGATGAAGTGGTTATCGCCAACGTTTTCAAATCCGAGTCAATTCCGGAAGGAGAGCGCCTGGATGTGGCCGTGGTTGCCGCGCAACTGGGAAGTACAGGGCATCGAGCCCGCGTGCTTGCTGACGTGGAGAGCATCGTGAAGCTGTGCGCGCCGGAAATGCGCTCTGGCGATGTCGTAGCCATTCTGTCTAACGGCGGATTTGGCGGGATCTATGAAAAACTACCGCAGCGGCTGGAATCTCTAAGGATGATGGCTTCTGTTGAGGAGAGAAGCCCGCGGTGAGCCTCTTCCGGCGTGCCTCGTGGCTCGCGGTCCTGGTTTTCTACAGCTCACCACTTTTTGCGCAGACCCCTGTCCGTTACATCATCTCGCTTGCTAGCCCGGAGCGTCATCTTGTCCAAGTCACAGTGGAAATTCCTCCCGGCCATGACACGCATGAGTTGCAGCTTCCAGTGTGGAATGCGCTTTATCAAGTGCGTGATTTCTCGCAGTCCATGAACTGGATCCGAGCCAAAGATGCGAGCGGCCGTGCTCTGGCGGTCACTGTGTTGAATCCAAGCCGCTGGAAAATGAGTGGAACGCAAAACGGAGCACGCGTCGAATATGAAATGTTTAGCGATAGCCCCGATCCTTACGGCGCGCAGCTAAACTCGCGCCACGCTTTTTTCAATCTCGCCGAAATCCTCGTATATGCAGACGACGGGCGAGACGCTCCATCCGAGGTTGAATTCCGCGACCTACCGCCAGGTTGGAAGATTGCAACGCCGCTGCCGCAGAACAACGGCGCATACGTAGCAGAAAACTACGATCGCTTAGTGGACTCAGCCGTAGAAATAGGGACATTTGCGGAGAGCGACTTCACTGGTAGTTGCGGAAAGTACAGAGTGATTCTAGATCGGAAGGATGGTTCTGCGGATGATCCAAGCGATGTGAAGGCGATCCTCGAAAGAATTGTTCCCACAATTCAACGCATTGTCTCGGCGGCCACAAGCTGGATGGATGACTGTCCATTTCAGAGCTACATGTTTATCTATCACGTTTCCGATTCGCCCGGCGGCGGGGGCATGGAACATGCTTACAGCACGGCGATCACGCTGCCGACGAAGAATATCACTGACAATCCTGAGCAGTTCTCGGGGACTACCGCGCACGAGTTCTTCCATCTGTGGAACGTCAAGCGCATTCGCCCGCAGTCCCTGGAGCCCATTGACTACACAAAGGAGAATTTCACCACCGCGCTGTGGTTCAGCGAAGGCGTGGACAGCACGGTTGGGGAGTACATCCGGCTGCGGGCTGGAGTGCTGGACGAGCGGCATTATCTGGACCATCTTTCGCAAGAAATTACTGAGCTGGAGAATCGGCCTGCCCATCTAACCCAATCGGTTGAGGATGCCAGCATGGACGCGTGGTTGGAGAAATATCCCTACTACGGCCTTCCCGAGCGAAGCATTTCCTACTACAACAAGGGGGAGTTGCTGGGAGTTTTGCTTGATCTTGTCATGCGCGATGCGAGTCATGATCAGTCGTTCCTGCGCGAGCTATTTCGCTGGATGAACACGCATTACGCCAAGCAAGGGAAGTTCTTTGCGGATTCGGACGCTGTTCGGAAAGCCGCCGAAACACTCAGTCATTCGGACTTGCGAGAGTTTTTTCACCAGTATGTCAGCGGAGTAGCCGAGGTCCCGTGGGATAGTTTGTTTGCGAGGGTAGGTCTGCATGTGGTCAAAACCCAGGTTACGCTTGCTGATGCAGGCTTCGAGGCCGTACAGAAATTTGATCAGCCGCCGAGCGTGGTGCAAGTTACCTCAGGCAGCGAAGCGGAACGTGCTGGTCTGAAACCGGAAGACGTCATTCTCCAGATCAACGGGAAACCCGCTGGGCGAGACTTTGAAGCTCAGGTCATGAGTCTGGGCCCGGGAGCTCTCCTCCGTCTGGTTATACGCAGAGACGGCACCGAACCTCGGCTGGACTGGAGGCTCGGCAGCCGCGAGCAGATGGTATTTCAGCTTCAGGACGTGCACGACATTACTCCGCAACAACGGGCCAGACGTGCCGCCTGGTTGTTCGGGGCGAAAGACACGACGCCGTGATTCGAACGATCCTCATGCTCAGTTTCTGGGCGGTGGTATTGCCGACTGCAGCATTGTTCTGTTTTCCGTGGGTACTGATCACCGGCGACATCCGGCTACTCTACAAAGTGGGCATGTGGGGCGCTTGGACGGGGGTGCGTATCGCTGGAGTGCGAGTGCGGACGATCGGCCTGGATCAGCTTGATCGCGCGCGGACTTATGTCTTCATGTCGAACCATGTATCGAACATCGATCCACCGCTGCTGCTACCTTTGATTCCCGGTCGCACCTCAGTGATGGCGAAGCAGGAATTATTTAGCTATCCGATTTTGGGGAAGGCCATGCGCATGGCGTCCCTGGTTCCAGTCGATCGCGGAAATCGTGATGCCGGTATTTCCGCGGTACGGGCCGCTGCCGAAGTGGTGAAACAGGGAATTCACATGACGATCTATGTGGAAGGCCACCGGTCATTCGACGGCAAGCTCATGCCGTTTAAGAAAGGTCCATTCTATCTTGCCGAGGAATGCCGGGCCCCCGTCGTACCGGTCACGATTGCGGGCACCTATTATGTTATGCCGAAGGGAAGGTTCTCGATCAAGCCCGGTTTGGTGACGATGGTTTTTCACCCGCCGGTAGAGCCTGCCGAGTTTGGCAGCCGCGATGATCTGATGGAGAAAGTACGGGTGGCAATTAATAGCGGGCTGCCAGAGGAATACCAGAGCTGATACTGCGTCGTACGCTTCCTTCCACAATTTGTCATCCCGAGCGCCGCAGAATGGTTCGCGCGCGAACCATTCTCAAGTCGAGGGACCTGGTGTCTGTTCGTTCCCCGCGCTACTCGCGTTCTTTGCTTCGAAGAAACTTCGCGAGTTCCGGCAGCCGATTGAACACTGCCACGCAACGCAGCCACAACTTATTGTCGATGGCAGGATAACCACTGACGATCGCGCCCGCAGGAACATCATTCGGGATTCCGCTTTGTGCCGTGGCAATCGCGCCATCTCCAATCTTGCAGTGTCCCGCAACCCCGACTTGCCCAGCGAGAATCACACTCTTTCCCACGTCCGTTGATCCCGCGAGGCCAGCTTGTGCGCACAACAATGTGTCTTCGCCGACTTTGGAGCCATGTCCCACCTGGACCAGGTTGTCGACCTTCGCGCCGCGGGAAATGCGCGTTTCGCCAACGCTGGCGCGGTCAATGCAGGCATTGGACTGAATTTCAACTTCATCTTCAATGACCGCCGGCCCGGATTGCACGATCTTGTGCCAGTGGCCGTCGTTGTCTTTAGCGAAACCGAACCCGTCGCCGCCGACTACGACTCCGTTCTGCAGCACAACGTTGTCGCCGATACGGCAGAACTCGCGCACGATCGCATGTGAATGAGCCATGAAATTCGTTCCGATCCTGACTCCACGATAGATGACCACGTGCGGCAGTAGTACCGCGTTCTGGCCGATATCTACATCTTCCTGAATGACGACATAGGGCCCGATGTGGGCTCCGGAGGCGATTTTTGCGGAAGGATGAACCACCGCAGTCGGATGAGTTCCGGGAGCATATTGCGGCGGCTGATAGAACAATTCGAGGGCGTGGGCAAAATCCAGATATGGATTCTTGCTGCGCAGCATGGCCGTGGGGATAGCAGGGAAGTCTTCGGCCACGATGACGGCAGAGGCTTTCGTCGTCCGCGCCGCCACCGCATACTTGGGATTGGAGATGAAAGTCATCTGCCCCAGCCCAGCCGTCTCGATGCCAGCCACTCCGGTGATTTCCGTATCCGGAGAGCCGCTTTCCAGACGAGCGCCGAGGGCGGCGGCAATAGCAGAGAGTTTCATGAAAGGTTAGCAAGTGATTGTAACGGAGAGGAGAGGTGAAAGAGCGCCCGATTGCTAGATGGTGCGAAACAGGGTCTCAGGAGCAGATCCGACTCTTAGCAGCTCACGGCGCCAGATAAAATCCGTCTCGCGTTTGGATCGCTGTGTCCTTCTGCTTGGTGATAAGCAGTATTTTGTGATAGCCGGCCGCGTCAGCTTTGCCGGGCGTGAAGCCGAGGCTGTATTGGTTGCGTAATTCCTCCTGAATGCTGCTGTAAATCTGATCGATCGGCTGCTTTTTCGAGACTTCAAAGAAACGTCCGCCCGTTTCTTTCGAAATCCGTTCCAAAACCTTCTTTCCATCGGGACGCTCTTCCTGCGGCGATCTGCGCCCCCCACCATGACCGCCGCCCATTGGGCCGCCTCCCCGTCCTGGATAACCGAACCCGCCACGGTCGCCGAGCTCCTCTTCGCTCTTAAACAGCACGGAGTAAACCAACGTGTCGGCGCGTTGAGCACTTTCGATTGCGCTCTCCAGGCTCTCTTTGCTGCCTCGGTCCACCCCGTCCGAGAGGACGATCAGAGCTTTTCGTCCCTGCTGCTTCTTCATCAATTCATCGGATCCCAGATAAATTGCGTCATAGAGTGCCGTGCCTCCTCCATGCGTACCACGCCCACGCCCTCCGCGGGATGACTCGCTGCCGCGGTCTGGTCCGCCCGTGTCAGTAGAATTGTCCTGGTCGTACGGAGACGGCCTGCGCAATGACTCGAGTGCCTCCTCCAATTTCTCTCGCGAGGAAGTCAGGTCCTGCAGCAATTCAACCTCTCTGTCGAAATGAATCAAGAATGCGGCATCCTTCTCCCGCAGCACCTGGTCCAGAAAAATCTTGCTGGCACCGCGTTCCTGTTCCAGAACTTGCCTCTGGCTCCTGCTTGTATCCACTAGCAGACCTAGGGTCAGCGGCAAGTCCGATTCTCTCGAAAAATAGCCGATGGTTACCGGATGGCTGTCCTCCTCCAGGGTGAAGTCGTCTTTTGTGAGATTGGGGACGATTTTGCCGTGCTTGTCCCGAACCGTAGCCAGCACGTTAACAACTCTTACATCCACGGAAACGGTTGCCGGTTTCGCCTCATCCGCGGGCGTATTTGCCTCCGCCGCATTCGGCGCCTGCTGGGCAGACATCGCCTCGTTGCCGAGCAGGACCAATGCCGCCGAGAGCAAAGCTAACCTTCCTGTCCAGAACTTTGTTCGACGAATGAATCCTGAGACTTGCCCCAAACCTCCAGCACCTCGCGGCATCGCGTGCATCATTCACCTAAGAGTAGTAACTGAGATTAGAGAAGCAGCTCCACGATCGAGAGCATACTCGATAAGATGCAAGGGTCCTCGCGTGATCGAAGTAAAGGTTTGTAAACCCGGATGAATTTTGTAGGCCTTCTGGCCGTTGCTCACGCGAGATCTAAATAGTTGCTGCCACCGCCCGCGTCCACCGCCTGATTGTGGTCACCAGGAACGAGCGCGACTTCAAGCAACTGGGTGTGCGCATTCTCAACCCATTCAAGACGAGTTGACGCTTTTTGTACGGGGATTTGCGGGCCCGAGTGGGGCGGACACTCCTTTCGCCTCCGCTCAGGGCAGGCCTTTCAGTCGTGCCGTTGAATCGTTCTCGAATTCCCATCGGCACGGCTGGAAGCCGTGCCCTCCCGGCGGCGCGGCAGCCGAGACCCGGTTTCGATCTGCGGCACTACTCACCAAAGACGAAGCGATATTTCCGGGCGTCTAGACTAGAAACCAATCTAGATTATGGACTTTGTGAAGGATGTCACGCTCGGAGAGGTTCTCGAGGGTCTACACCGAGAGAACAGCGGATCAAAGAGCTATGCGTGGGCTGAGAATCGATTGAAGCAGGCGGATGGACTCTGTATTGGTAGATGGGCCCTTGTGATCCTCGATAAAGCCGACATTGCGAATATCGTGCTTCCGGCTCACAGACACGGAATTGAACTGGTCCCAGACTCGGGACTAGCTGTATCAGCGACGGCCGAAGTTTTGCGGTCCTTCCCAAATAAGCAAAGCATGGTGGAATGCTGGGAAAACATCTGCTCTCACCGAGAGAGAGACTTCGCACAGAGTCACATTTTCCTCGAATCTGTAGACGGTTGTCTTTGCGGGGCTTCCTGCTTCTCGTTAGGTGCGCTTCAGAAGCGGTACAAATCGGAATCGTCTTCAGCGGGCCGGGAAGTTCGACAAGAGGCAGGATCCACCAGCCAACAAATCATTCTTTTATTCAGGGATTCGGAAGGTATAAATCCTGCCGAGCGATGCCGCATTGGAACTCGCAATGGCGCCAGGGGCAAGGAAGCCGTACTCACCGGCCTTGAGGTCGTTCAGTTGAATTTTGTACGTGCGAGGGGCGATCTTCTCGAACTTAAATGCGACTTCGTTGAGCTGAGCACCCCCCGAACGATGAAGAATTCCGCCTGTAACGGAGCGAAACTCCCGGCGATTGCCTTTGTCCCAAAGCCGCAAAAGTTGGTATTCGGATGCGGAATTCCCCTCTGGGCACCGGATATAGAATTCAAGCGGACCCGCTAGGCCAAGTCTGGCCCATGAAATAATCAGTCCGCTGTGAGGCCCGGGAATGGTCCCATTCACGTGGCCTTTGTCTAAGCCGACGGTCGCCATTGTCTTGATCACACCGCCCGTCCGCCAGTTCACCACTTCTGGTTCAATGTCGATCAGTTTTCCATTTTGCCGCATATAGATGCCGATTTCGTTGGGCAGATCCACCACATCCTGATTCGTCAACGGCTTCTGCGTCCTGATGGTGAGCACCGGGGGATCTGGTGCAGCATTGGTCAACTGCACCGGAACACCAGTATGTTTGGTCGGCTCTGCCGCATGATTAGTATCCGCTGGATTGGGGTCGTAATCTTTCTTAGCGAGAATGACGACCGCGTCTTTCGGCATCCAGCCGAGCTGAGTCTTAATGATGTAACCGACGCTGACCTTGGTACCGGCGTCCAATTGGGCTAGTAGGTCGGACAACTCCTGAATTGAGCCAACATGCTTCCCGTTAACGTCTGTGATAACGTCCCCGACATGCAGACCAGCGAGTCCAGCGGAACTATCCCGTGAGACCTGGATAATCTCAACGCCGCCGATTCCGCCCTGCTCCCAGTTAGCACCTGAAATGCCCAGGGCGCCTGCGCCTATCAGCTGTGAATCTCCAGCGGCAGCTATTCCCGTCAAAAGAGCGAGAAAGGGCACGAGGCACTTGAACATATCTGAGTCTCCTGACGAACGCCCTCGGATCTTTTGGGGGAAGGCGCCCATTATGCCACATTAGAGAAGACTTGCAACAAAATCACTCCCCGAACATCGGCACTTGCCGCACATCCTCCGTCCCTCTCCTTTGTCGTCGGGTCGCCCCAATTACTGCCAGCACCGTCAGTGACTCCAGCGCCGTGCGCGGGACGAACAGGCGCTGAACATTCGATCGCAGGTCGGGAGGATTGATCAGGAAGCCTTCGGCAGTGGTCAGGGTGAGGTCGTTGGGCATCAGGCCTTCGAGGACTTCACCATCTTTAAACTTGATTCGCACCCACAGGCCTTCGGAGCGCGGGCGGGTGGTGAAGGTTTTGCGCGAGAGGGAATCGGTGTCGGCGAATTCGCGCACGAAGAACACGCATTTGATGTCAGTGAGTTCAATCGCCACCACGTTGCCGGAGGTGTTCAGCAGCTCCAGCTTGCCGTCGTGGACAAAGTGTGACGGCGAGACATGGCCGTTTACCGTGTCGCGGTCAACTTTGCGGACGATGACTTTCTTGTGGGTGGAAGGCATGGGGGAATTGAATCATTGAATCATCGGGGATTGAATCATTTACGAATTGTAGGAATTTTGGAATTTTCGGATTGGTTGACATCTGTGGTGCGTACCCGCACTAAATTCGACAATTCGGCAATTCTGCAATCAGCCAATGATTCAATCCCCGATGATTCAATGATTCAATTCCTCCGATTCTCGCACTTTTGCGGGAAAAACGATCGGGTATCCAGGTTCACAGTAGCCAAAACAATAACATTATGTTATTTTCGGTAGTTCACTCAGCCTCCGATGGCGAAACTAACCTACTCACTTATAAGCACTTATAGGAGATTTAAAGATTTCCACAGGCAGGGCTGTGGAAATCTTCGTGGGTGCCGGGCCAGGTTGTAGGGCAGCAGTTCCAGACCAAGAATGGCTGACTACATATACACGATGGAGCTCCGGCTGACGCCGAACCAGCAGAAGGGCGTCACCCTGGTTCAGGACATCGCCCGTGCCGCCGGAATGAACGTTTACCTCACCGGCGGGGCGGTGCGAGACATCATCAGCGGCTTCGCCATCCGCGACCTGGATTTCACCGTCCAGGGGAATCCCCTCAAACTGCAAAAAGAATTGGAGCGGGCCGGGGCCGTAGTTTCGGCGGCCGACGACGACCTCAAGGTCATTTATGTCACCTTGCCAGGCGGAGTCCGCGCCGAGGTCAGCAGCGCACGCATCGAGCGTTATGAGAAGACGGGCAAGCCTCCCGTAGTGACTCCAGCAACGATTATTGAAGACTTGCGGCGGCGGGATTTCACTGTAAATGCGATGGCGCTGTCGCTGAACCCCGGATCGCGCGGGCTGTTGATGGACCCATTCAACGGTGCGGCCGACATCGAAGCCAAGCTGCTGCGCGTGCTCCACAACTACGCGTTTGTGGAAGATCCTTCGCGGCTGATCCGGGCGTTACGGTTCTCCGCGCGCTTTCATTGGCCGTTAGAAGAACGGACGCAGGCCAGGTACGAATCGGCAAAGGAAAACAATTACATCGAATACATCACCAATCGCGCGATCGGTTATGAGATCGAGCAACTGGCTTACGAAGACGATCCGCTGAACATTGTTCGAGTGCTGGAGAAAGAAAACTGGCTGAAGGTGCTGAGTCCGCATTGGACGACTGCCAAGGTGGATACGACCGGGCTGTCGCAGTTGATGAAGACCCGTCAGCAGATGAACGAGTTTGGCTATTCTCCCGATCCTGCGCCGGCGGTCCTGCATTTTCTGACTGCGAGGCTCAACGACAAGGAAGTCTCTGACATTCGCAAGATGATTCCGCGCAGAGACCTGGCCGAGGCCTGGCGCGATCTGGAAGATAACGCCAAGAGTCTTGCCAAGCGGCTGACCGGTAAGGAAGCGGCCACTCCGTCGCGCACGTGGAAGCTGCTTTCGAGCGCCCGGCAGGAGATGGTGCTTTTTCTCGCGGTTACCGCCAAGCAGCAAACCGTGGCGCAGAAGATCAAGAACTTCTTCACCAAATGGCGGCAAGTGCAGCAGAAGGTCCCTTTGGCGGAGATGACGGAGCTCTACATCACGCCGCAGTTGCCGGAATATCCGAAAATTGCTGACGAAGTATTCATGCTGTTGCTGGATGGGAAGTTGCGTTCGCGGACTGAGATCTTAAAGTTTCTGAAGCCCTTGGCGCCACCACCGCCGCCTCCTCCACCGCCTCCAAAACGAGGCCGGGGCGCGAAGGCAGCAACTGCTGAGGTACCGGCCCAGACTGCACAAGGAGCAAAGAAGAAAGGGAAAGGGGCGACAGGTCCGTCGACTCCGGCAACGCCTCCCAAGCACGCACAACCGACTCAAGTCCCGCAGAAGCCAGCGCCGAAGGTTGCCCCGGCGCCAGCTGCAACCAAGGTTGCTAAGAGAGCGCCGCCCAAGAAATCATCGCCGAAGTCGGCGAAGGCAAAGAAGGCGAGCAAGAAACACTGACCTGTTCATCGCCCTGTGGGTAGGCCTTCTTCCAGCTCCAGCGCTTGGCGGTAGTGAGTAATGGCAAGGTTCACTGCTCGAATCTCCGCTTCCAGTTTATTGCGATCGTCCCGGGTGCGGTTCTCCATGATCTCTTGACTAAGCAGCTGGAGACGTTGTTCGAGTTTTCGCAGATGTTCTCTTACGGTTACATCCATAGAAAGAAGTCACCACCTGTCAGAGTCGACTGCAAGTGACGGCTTAAAATCCCGGATCGCGCGCGCGTCTACTCAAATTCGCAGTAGAAAGATGGTCGCGAAAGGAACAGGGTTGGCCTGGATAAGACTGTACGCATCTGGTTAGCGCTCCATCAGACCCAACCCGCACAGCTTACCTGGAATCATGCCGCCGCAGGCGCGGCAAGTCAAGCACTTCATTTCGGTCGGTTCGTCTCACTGTCTATAGCTTCCCGATCAATCAACAGCGCTCAGGCCAAGGCAGTCCGGATCTCATGAGACGCGGCGCTGAACTGGTTTCGCAAAGAGAAACAGTTCAGCCGATATAATGGCGGAAACGGGCGGGTTCGCTTTCGCCCTCGACTTTCCCATATGGCTATTGTCTGGCTGCGGGTGGCTCTCGCTCTGTATGGCCTCGGACTAATCTACGTCCTGGTGGCGCTCACCCGCACCAAAGAACTATTGAATCGGCTTTCGCTCCATGCTGCGTATCTGGGAATGATCTTTCACTTTGTGGCGATCGCGGAGGCGGTGCGCCAATCCGGCGAGTCAAGTCTGGCCTCTCTCTCGCTCGCAGTTTCGGTTCTCGGATTTCTGATCATGGTGGTCTTTCTGCTGGTGTACCTGCTGTACCAGACCACTTCACCAGGGATCGTTGTGTTCCCGCTGGTTTTCTTGCTCACGTTTGTGGGAGCGACTGGGCAGGAACCCTTTGTTCTGACTTCCTCCACGGCGCGCACGGGCTGGCTGGTAGCCCACATTTCGCTGATCTTTGCGGGATATGCGGCCCTCGTCCTTAGTTTCAGCGCAAGCCTGCTCTATTTGATCCAGGAACGCAGCTTGAAAGCAAAGCGTCCAGGTGGACTCCTCTCGCGACTGCCAGCGCTTCAAGTAACAGATGAAATCGGCTTCCGGTCCCTGCTCGTGGGATTCCCGTTCATGACCGCGGGCTTGGCGGCGGGGATGGTAATTGCGCAGGCGAGATTCGGGCGCATCGATATTCTTGATCCTAAAATTCTGCTTTCGGTGCTGATGTGGGCCGTCTACCTGGTATTGGTTTATACCCGGTGGAGCGCTGGCTGGCGCGGCCGGCGCGCAGCATATCTGGCAGCTGGCGCGTTCGCAATGGCGATTGTGGCGTGGGCCGCGAACTACTTCAGTGCGGTTCACAGGCTGGCGCGGCCATGAATTTCCAACTCATCGGCGTCAATCACAAGACCGCTCCGGTCGAAGTGCGGGAGCAGCTCGCCATCCCTGAGCGCAGGCTCCCGCAAGCATTGCAGCAGTTGATGGGTCTTCCCGGCGTCGGCGAGGCAATGATCTTGTGCACCTGCAATCGCGTGGAGATTCTGGCCCACACCGTGAACGGAAGCACCGACTTGCGACAGTTTCTGCGGCAATATTTCAGTCTGGAGCCGGCCTCGTACGAGTCCCATCTTTACGAGTATCGCGAGAGCGACGCAGTGCGGCACGTGTTTCGCGTGGCTTCCAGCTTGGATTCAATGATCGTGGGAGAACCGCAGATCCTGGGGCAAGTGAAGGAGGCTTACGCCACGGCGCGGGCCGCAGGGGCAGTACAGTCGTATCTGGATCTGTTGCTCACCCGTGCGTTTGCAGTCGCGAAAAGGGTTCGCACTGAGACCACACTCGGGTCGTCGTCGGTTTCGATTGCTTCGGTTGCGGTCGTGCTCGCGGGCAAGATCTTTGGATCGCTCGAAGGGAAACAAGTCTGTCTGGTCGGCGCCGGCAAGATGTCGGAGCTGGCGGCACGGCATCTGGTGGCACGAGGAGCGGGGCCGATCTTCGTGGCCAACCGCACCTATGATCGGGCAGTCGCTTTGGCCTCCCGCTTCGGCGGACAGGCAATTCGATTTGACGCGCTATACGATCACTGCGAACAAGCTGACATCGTGATCACGTCTACCGGGGCTCCCGCGGCTATCTTCCGGCGAGAACATGGCGAAAAATTTCTGAACCGGCGAAAAAACCGGCCGATGTTTTTCATCGACATTGCGGTTCCTCGGGATGTTGATCCGGAGATGAACAAGCTGGATGGCATCTTTGTTTATGACATTGATGATTTGCAGGAAGCAGTCACCTCCAACGTTGAGGGCAGGAGAAAAGAAGCAGAACACGCCGAGAGCATCATTGACGCGGAGGTCGAGAGGTTTCAGGCGCGATTGCAAACTCTGCATGTAGTCCCGACCATCGTTTCACTGCAAGACCATTTCGAGACGATTCGCCAGGCAGAACTAGACCGCGCACGCGGACGTCTGGGACAGCTCTCACCCGAGCAGGAGACGGCCGTGGAGGCACTGACTCGCGGCATCGTGAACAAGATTCTGCATACCCCGATCAGCCGTCTGAAAACCGCAGCTGCTGGGCCAGAGGTGACCACGCTGATTGATTCCTTCAAGAAACTCTTTAACTTGCCGGATAAACATGCAGCGCCGCTGGAAGACAATTCAACCGTAGAGACAAACGACGAACCCGAGCGAAGGAGCTGATGCTTGCGATTGAAGATCGGATCGCGCGGGTCGGAGCTGGCCCTGTGGCAGGCAAATCACATCTCCGCCCAGCTTTGCGCACGCGGACATGAAGTCGAAATTCAGATCATTCACACCACCGGCGATAAGATCAGCGATGTTGCCCTCGCGAAAGTCGGCGCCAAGGGGATGTTCACAAAAGAGATTGAAGAGGTGCTGGCGGAGGGCGGCATTGATCTGGCCGTGCACAGCTTGAAGGACCTGCCCACGGACCTTTCTGCGGAATTCGAGATCGCTGCGGTGCTGGCGCGTGAAGACCCGAGGGACGCGCTGTGTTCGAAGAATTACTCTTCTCTTGAAGAATTGACAAAAGCAGCGCGGATGGGCACCAGCAGCTTGCGGCGCGAGGCTCAGCTCAAGGCAGTCCGTCCGGACCTGGTCGTCCACCCGCTGCGCGGAAATGTGGATACGCGACTGCGAAAACTGGAGTCGGGTGAGTACGACGCGGTAATTCTTGCTTTAGCTGGTCTGCGGCGTTTGGGTAGGACAGAATTGGTCCGGCAGATCATTCCGGTTGAAGTCATGTGTCCAGCGGCAGGCCAGGGGGCGCTCGCGGTCGAAATTCGCGCCGGTGATCGAGCCGTGAGGGAAGCGCTCGCGTTTTTGGATGACGGCGCTTCCCACTGTGAAACCGATTGTGAGCGTGCACTGCTAAGAAAATTAGGTGGCGGCTGCCAAGTGCCGATCGGTGCGAATGCGAAGCTGCAGGATGGTGTGTTGCATCTAGAGGCGATAGTCGCTAGCCCGGATGGAAGCGTGTTGCTGCGCGAGTCCGCGGCCGGCAGTGATCCCCTGGCGCTGGGTGAAGCGACCGGGGAAAGCCTTTTGCAACGCGGTGGCGCAGAAATATTGAATGAAGTCTATGCCCGAGGCGCAGCGGTTCCGCAACAGCCTTGAGTTCTGAGATTCAGATCGCAACAGAAGGCGATGGCCGAATTTGCACAATGCTCTAGATCGGAGTTGATGTGTACATCCCTGAATATAACCGCGTTGAGGATCGCGCCGTTGCTCTCGGCTTCATGCAGGCGAACCCATTCGCCATTTTGATATCAGCTACTGACAGCGGCCCGTTCGCCACACATCTTCCAATCCTGGTGCGGGAAGTTGACGGCCGAGTGCAGCTGCGCGGCCACATGGCCAAGGCGAATCCGCACTGGAACTCCATAAGGCAAGATCAAGAATCGCTGGTGATTTTTCACGGGCCTCATGCCTACATTTCCCCCACCTTGTATGAGATCCGCGAAAGTGTTCCTACCTGGAACTACGCTGCCGTTCACGTTTACGGCCGCGGAACATTTTTTGCCGACCAAGCCCAACTCAGACAGCTGCTGCAGGAGGTGATCGGGCATTTTGATTCGTCTTACGCGGCGCAGTGGCCATCCCTCAGCGAGCAATACCAAAGCCGAATGTTGCGGCACATCGTCGGCTTTGAAATCACTGCCACACGCGTGGAGGCAAAATTCAAACTGAGTCAGAATCGAACCAAACCTGAACGAGAGAATGTGATCCAGTCGCTCGCGCGCAGCTCGGATTCAGCAGTCGCGGCGGTTGCTGCAATGATGAAAGAGCAAGGTTTGGGCTCGCCATGAGCTCTTCAGACCATTTACCCTCCCAGGAGTTTCCTCTCGCGGGGGTTCGTGTACTCGTTGGCCGAGCCCGGGATCAAGCGAGTGCGCTTTCCGCTGGGCTGAAAGCGGTGGGTGCGGAAGTCATTGAAATCCCTTTCATCGAGATTCGCAAGCCTCGTTCTTACGGGCCATTGGACGCAGGACTCAAGCGCATCACCGAATATGACTGGCTCATTCTGACTAGCGTGAATGGGGTGGAGGCGCTGTCCGCGCGGATGAAGCGATGGAAGATTAAACGCTCCCAATTTGCGCACTTGCAAATTGCCGCAATCGGCCCGGCTACCAAAAGCGAAATCGAAAGGCTAGGACTCAAAGTGGCTCTCGTGCCCGAGCAATACATTGCCGAATCGGTCGTCGCAAGCTTGCGCGGCAAGGTGGAAGGGAAGCGTGTGCTGCTGGCGCGGGCCAGAGTTGCGCGAGACGTAATTCCGCGGGAATTGCGGAAGATGGGAGCGCGAGTGGATGTTGTCGAAGCCTACGAAACGCTTGTGCCGGCTTCATCGAAGAGACGATTGCGAGCGGTCATGAAAAACTCAAAGCGCAGGCCGGATGTTGTGACCTTCACTAGTTCCTCGACAGTCAGGAATTTCGTGGCGCTGCTTGGCGGGCGAGGGCCCCATTCGACTTCGCTCAGGGCAGGTCCGCCCCACGCGAACCTGGAAGGTATTCAGCTCGCCTCGATCGGCCCCATCACTTCCGCTACGCTATGCGAACTCGGTTTTCCGGTGCACATTGAAGCCACGGAATACACCATCCCCGGACTCATCACCGCCATTGCGAGTTATAATTCCCATCCATGAGCGCCGCCCAATGAAGCGCCGTATCGTCCACGTCCTCCAAAAATACTTGCTCAACCCGCCCGTCAAGTTTCTGTTTGCGGTCGGCGTGGCCCCGCCGGGACGGGCGCTCCTCGAAACCACGGGTCGAAGGACTGGGAAGCCGCGCCGCATTCCTGTGGGCAACGGACTGGTGGGCCGGCAGTTCTGGATCATCGCAGAGCACGGCCAGAAAGCTGCTTACGTTCGCAATATTGCGGACAATCCGCGAGTGCGTCTGAAACTGCGCGACGGGCTGAGCGCTCGCTGGCACACCGGAATAGCCCACTTGCTTTCCGACGACGATCCCCGCGACCGTCAGAGGTGGCTAAAGACTCAGCTTCCCAGCAGCGCCAGCAATGCGGCTGCGGTCCGCTTTTTCGGCACTCAACTGCTCACGGTGCGGATTGATCTCGACACTTGACGCGTAGGTAGATGACGTCCCCGCTCGCCTGTGCGAAGCCAAATGGTCCGGGGAGTCTCAATGTCTCGGACATCTACTCCGTCAGCATTCCTCGACAATCAGGAACCTCGTCGCGCTACGTGGAGACAGTGGCCATCCCTGCGTGGACCTGGATGGAATTCGCTTCACATCGATCGGGCCGATTACTTCTGCGACACTGCGGGAGTACAGTTCCGGTGCATGTCGAAGCAGAAGAGTACACGATTCCGGGATTGATTCGCGCGATGGTGGGAGCGGTGAAAGCGCAATAGTCTTGTTGTCATCATGCTCCCGAGTCGCGTTCGGGAGTACCGGAAAGGTGCGACTACCCCTGACCATCTATTTCCTTACATTAGGCAG
>WNFC01003904.1_pt1 | contig 17985 bp, 16 predicted proteins | sample 5400541 | NCBI WGS metagenome assembly WNFC01 (sample SAMN13153342, study PRJNA577476) | soil metagenome | isolation source: 120 cm saprolite under Douglas fir tree site 2 hole 2 replicate 1 | place: USA:California | collected 2015-04-18
TAAAGGGAGGCGCGAGCGTGCGCGCCCACGCTGATGGGCAGTACGGCGGCTTCGGCTTCACGCGGAACTTCAATCGCGGGACGGAAGAGTTTAGCGAGGGCTTCGATGCCGGTAATGAGGCGCGGGCCAGGCCGCGAAAAATAGCTGTTGGCTTCGAGGGCGTAGACTCGGCCGTGTCGAACGGCCGGAATGGCGTGCCACGGCTCAGGGAATGACATGGACTTGTATTCGTCGCGGGCTTGTTCCGCACTGTAGCCGCACGGGGCGATGAGCAGGATTTCCGGCGCGGCATCGATCACATCTTCGATGGCGATTCGAAACGACGGCGTGCGGGCGCGTCCGAAAACATCTTCGCCTCCGGCTCGGTGGATCATTTCTGGAACCCAGTGGCCGCCTACGTAGAACGGTTGCAGCCATTCGAGGAAGGCCACGCGTGGACGATCCACGGATTGCGGTAACTGCTGCTCCAACGCGCCGAGACGCAAGCCGATCTGCTTCACCAGCGCTTCCGCCTGAGGACCGCGGCAGGATTCTTCTCCCACCCAAAGAATGTCCCGCCAAACGTCACCCAAATCCTGCGGGTTCAGGCACAGAACTTCCGGCCGCCGGTCAAATCGAGTCAGCGCCGTGGCCAGATCATCGGGAGAGGCGGCGCATACATGGCACAAATCCTGGGTGACGATCAGATCCGGGGCCAACGCCTCCAGCATCTCCGCATCGACGGCGTACAAACTTTCGCCGCGGTGAACATACTCGCTCACCAGGCGGTCAATTTCCGCCGGCGAAGCACCGTGCGACATGCGCGAGTGAATCACCACGGGCTTCGTCCTCGCCTGCGGCGGGAAGTCGCACTCGTGGCTCACCCCCACAATTTCGCGGTCCAAGCCGAGCGCGAAGAGAATCTCCGTGGACGATGGGAGGAGAGAAACGATCCTCATAACGGACGCAACTTTAGCACAATTCTGGTGAAGGCTATTTGTAGAGAAAATATTTGCGGCGGATTTGGTCGAAGGCAGTTAGAGCGGTGGACCAACTGGCGACGATCTTTTCGGGAGGCGTCCCCGACTGCAACTGCTGGATGGTGTCGGAGTTTCCGGTGAGCGAGAGGAGTTTTTCGGGATCGAACTGCTTGGGATAAAGCTTCTGCAAGGTTGCGGCGATTTCCAGGCCTGTGCGCGTGGAGCGCACGGAGAAGCGATCGGTGATGCGCACGGCAACGCCGCCGCAACGCTGGCCGCTGTAAAGACCGACGATGGGGATGAAGGGTTGCGCGGCAAAATGCAAACCGGGAAGATGACGCTCGTTCAGTGCGGCGGCGACATCTTCGCCGTTGAGCCAGGGCGCCCCGAACTCTTCGAAGGGCGTTTCCGTTCCCCGCCCTACAGATACCCCCGCGTTCTGAAGAATTTCTATCCCGGGATAGAGGATGGATCCCTTGGTCGTGCGGAGATTCGGCGAGGGCGGAATCCACTTGATGCCCGTGCTTTCAAAGAAATAGTTACGGTGCCAGTTCTTCATGGCGATGACGTGGAGGTCGGCGCCGATGTGATTTTCGGCGTTGAAAAGCTGAGCGAGCTCCCCAATCGTGAGGCCGTAGCGCACCGGCAAAGGAAAATATCCGACGAAATTAGTTTTGTCGGCGTCGAGCATCGGGCCTTCCACGATTTCGCCGCCCAGTGGATTGGGACGGTCGAGGACGAAGAAGGCAATGTTGCGCTTGGCGGCTTCTTCCATGCAATAAGCCATCGTTGTCGTGTACGTGTAGAACCGGACGCCGGCGTCCTGAACGTCGAAGACCAGCGTGTCAATACCCTTGAGCATTTCATCCGTGGGACGCAGGGTTTCGCCATAGAGGCTATGAACAGGAAGGCCGGTGGCGGGATCTTTGGTGGAGGAGATCTTTTCATCGTTGCGGCCGGCGAGACCGTGCTCCGGGCTGAATAGAGCGATCAGGTGGATCCCTGAGGCATGAGACAAAACGTCAACGGTACTGCGCCCTTGCGCATCGAGGCCGGTGTGATTGGTGATGAGTCCGAACAAAGATCGTAAAATGGATGAACGTGGAGTATGCGCGTTTGAGTCCAGTCAATTGGTCCCCCGCTATTGAAACCATACAATGATATTCTGGAACGCGCTTGCCGCTGCTGCGTTGAGAGCACGATGTCGGTGTGCTATCTATAAATGCAGACTGCTGGCGGCCGCTGGGGGATTCTAACCGATGGAAGGGCGCCGCGTCTGTTTTTTGCTTCTGATTCCCGTCTCAACAGTTCTCCTTATGACCTATAACGCACGCAGCCAGAGCCGCAGCGCCTCCGCAAAAAAAACTGCCGCCAAAGAGAGCGCGGTTCCCGCAAAGAGCGGCGTGAAGAAATTAACGCCCGCCGCGAACGCCTGGGTGGAAACCACGCTGCGCAAGATGACTGTGGACGAAAAGATCGGGCAGCTTCTTTTCACCACCTATCACGGGAGTTTGACGGCCACGGACACGGCGGCCTACCGGCAGATCACGCACGACGTGACCGATCTCCACGTGGGAGGTTTCATCAACGTCACGCAGGGCTCCCCGCTGGGAATCGTGAAGAGCCAGGCTTATCCCACGGCAGTGCTGAACAACCAGCTCCAGGCGAAGTCAAAGTTGCCATTGCTGATTGGCGCCGATTTTGAGCGCGGCACAGCCATGCGGCTGGATGAAGGCACATCCTTCCCAACAGCGATGGCACTTGCAGCAGGCGGTGATGTAAAAGACGCGTACACCATGGGCAAAATCACGGCGCTCGAGGCGCGCGCCGTCGGAATCCACTGGATCTATGCGCCGGACGCGGATGTAAACAATAATCCCGGAAATCCGATCATCAACACGCGATCGTTTGGAGAAGATCCTGCGCGCGTGGCGGAATTTGTCAGCGCGTTTGTTCGCGGCGTGCAGGAAAATGGCGGACTGGCGACGGCGAAACATTTTCCGGGCCACGGCGATACCGCCGCCGACTCCCACATTGATCTCCCCGTGATTCGCGCTGACCGCGCTCGCCTGGATGACCTTGAACTTGTTCCCTTCCGCGCTGCGATCTCCATGCAGGTCGACAGCATCATGACGGGGCATCTGAACGTTCCTGCTCTCGAGCCTGATCCCAACACGCCCGCCACCCTCTCGCACAGCATTCTCACAGACATGCTGCGCAAGCAGCTTGGATATCAGGGCCTCATCGTCACGGACGCGATGGACATGGGCGGGATCACCGTGCGTTACGCGCCGGGAGAAGCAGCGGTGCGCGCGGTCGCTGCCGGCGCGGACGCACTGCTGATGCCGCCGGTGCCGGACGCCGCTTTCGAAGCGTTGCAAGCCGCAGTCAAGTCGGGACGAATTTCGAGAGAGCGCCTCGATGCGTCGGTGCGGCGAATTCTTCAAGCGAAAGCTCGGCTTGGCCTGAACACGAGCCGGCTCGTGGACGTGAACGCAATCAATCAGAAATTCGGCAGCGCTGCGTGGCAGAAAGAAGCGCAGGAAATTTCAGACCGCGGCGTGACTTTGTTGCGCGACACAGCTCACCGGCTGCCGCTGGATGGGACGAAACCGTCGCGAGCGTTGTTGTTGGCTTTCTACGCCGATCCGGAGCCGTATCCGGGGGAAGACCTGGAGCGCGAGTTGCGTTCGCGATTCGATTCCGTGACCACGCTGCGAGCCGACACGCGCTTTGTGAATGCGAACGTTTTGAAATTGCCGCCGCGGGAAAGTTACGACGTCGCGATTCTCGCGTTGTTTGTGCGCGTGAGTGATCGCAAAGGAAATGTGGATGTACCGGCGGAACAGGCGGCGCTGGCCGAGCAAATTTATAAAACGGGCAAGCCGGTAGTCACTTTGGGATTCGGAAGTCCGTACTTGATTGAACGGTTTCCGCAAGCGGAGACGTGGCTGGCAGCGTTTGGAATCAGCGATGTCGCGCAGATTTCGGCGGCGCGCGCGCTGTTTGGACAAATTCCAGTGCGCGGGCATCTGCCGGTGACGGTGCCGGGAGTGAATCTGAAGGCAGGATTTGGAATTGAGTTGCCGGCAAATCCGATGACGGTGCAGCCGATGGATGTGCGCGGCGAAGCGCAATTGCAGCCGGCTTATGAAGTCATCGAGAAAGCGATTGCGGAGAAGGCGTTTCCGGGAGCGACGCTGGCGGTGGGATATCGCGGAAAAGTTTCGGTGCACGCGTTTGGGAAATTGAGTTACGACGCGAAGGCGGCGGCGACGGCGCCGAACACGATGTATGACATTGCGTCGCTGACGAAAGTGGTGGCGACGACGCCGCTGGTTGCGAAATTAGCGGAGGGCGACTTTGCTGTTCCGCTAGACCTGGATGCGAAGGTCGAGCGGTATTTGCCGGAGTGGGCGAGCGGACCGAATGCGGACTGGCGGCACAGAGTCACGGTACGGCATTTGCTGACGCACACTTCGGGACTGCCGCCGTTCAAGGAATATTGGCGGACGTCGAAAAACAAGCAGGACACGCTAACGAAGATTTTTGCGGAGCCACTGGACTACGAGCCGGGGACGAAAGAAGTTTATTCGGACCTGGGAATTATTTTGGTGGCGGAGATCATCGAGCGCTTGACGGGAAGAACGCTCGACGATTTAGCGAAGAGCTACATTTTTTCGCCGCTGGCGATGAAGGACACGATGTACTGTCCGCCGAAGAAGCTTTGGCCGCAGATTGCGCCGACGGAAATCGACAATAATTTGCGGCATCGGCTGGTGCAGGGCGAAGTGCACGACGAGAACGCGTTTGCGATCGGCGGCGTTTCGGGGCACGCGGGACTTTTCAGCACGGCGCCGGACCTGGCGGCGTTCTGCCAGATGCTGCTGAACGGCGGCGTTTACGGGCACCAGAGAATTTTACGGCGCGCGACGGTCGCACAGTTTACGACGCCACAACAGCTTTCCGGCGGGACGCGGACGCTGGGCTGGGCGGTGCCGACCGAGGGCGGATCGAGCGGGCATTATTTTTCGGCGCACAGCTTTGGGCATACTGGATTTACAGGGACTTCGATTTGGATCGATCCGGATCGGCAGCTTTTTGTGGTGTTGCTGACGAACCGCGTGCACCCGACGCGGGAGAATACAAAGATTCAGCAGGTGCGTCCGGCGCTCCACGATGCGGTGATGCAGGCGCTGGGATTTGCGACGGCGGCAGCGCCGGCGAAGTGAAGCGGTTTTAAGTTGTTAGTTTTCAGTTTTTAGTCAGAAGAGAAAGCCAAACACGAATGGTAACCGCAGTAGGCTAGCAAAGTAGCCTCCGTTCCCTTACGGTGCCGTTCTGTTCAACATCCGCTGCGCCCTCCCCTCCACCCTCCGTCATGATCGAAAGAGTGCGCAAGCTATTGATTTTAAGTGAGTTATGACTTCTCCGTTGTGCAGGAATGTCCGTAAGCCGTAGAAAACAGGGCACTTCATTGGAAGAGGAGATATTCGGTGAGCGCGTCAACATAGGCTGATCACCGGCACCCCCTACCCCCACCCCATCAGATGCATGAATATCAAAAGAAAGGACTTATGAAATTTACATTTCGTAAATAGCTGATTCTAAAAGACATGTTTTTGGTTGGTCAAAATTGCCTGGGAGGATAACGCAGGCTCAAAAAAGAAAAGCGGGAGCAGAGCTCCCGCACTCCAAAGGCAGATTTACCCACTCACAATCTACGGCAAAATACATGACTTGTCAATGGCAATTTAGGACGGTTGAGCTTGCTGGGTCTTTCCGAGGTCATCGGGATAGGACGGTCCGAGTGAGTTCACGGAATTAGAGCTACGAAAATGAGCTAAACTTTGCAGGCGAAGGTCAACGCGATGAGTTCGGGCGTCATTGTCAGCAATCCGGCGATTCTCAGCGGCGAACCGGTGTTTCGCGGGACGCGTGTTTCCTTTAAGTCCTTAACCGACTACCTGGAGCATGAACGGAGTCTGAGCGAATTTCTGGAGGATTTCCCGAGCGTGACCCGCGCTGATGCCATCGCCGCCCTGGAAGAAGCCAGGAACAGCTTGGCGTCGACTCTGAAATGAGATCGCTCATCGACGAGTGCCTGCCCAAGAAAGTGAAATTCCTTTTTGCCGAAGGCGGCCCGTACACTTGGAAATCCCCGAGCCGGCCCGCCAGCGGGATATAATGATACGCGTTATGGCCGTGATTATTTTCATGCTGCGTGGCGTCAACGTCGGGGGCCACAACAAGATCAAGATGGACGCGCTGCGGGCGCTCTATGAATCGCTGAAATTGCGGCATGCGCAGACGTACGTGCAGAGCGGCATTGTGATTTTCAGGACGGACGAGCGAGACATCGCGCGGCTCACTAAGCGGATCGAGGACGGGATTGAGCGGAAGTTTGGGTTTCGCCCCGATGTGATTTTGCGGACTGCGGCTGAGATGAGAGGGGTGGTTGCGAGGAATCCGTTCGCGAAGCGGCGCGGGATTGAGCCGAGCAAACTCTTGGTGAGTTTTCTCGCGAGTGATCCAGGGGAGGAAGCTCGGGAGAAGGTTCGTCAGATGAAGTGCGATCCGGAGGAACTGCGAATTGAAAGGCGAGAGCTGTACATCCACTTCCCCAACGGCATTGGACGCTCGAAGCTGTCGTGGGCGGCGCTTGATAAGGCCCTGAAGACGCCTGGAACCGGGAGAAACTGGAACAGTGTGACGAAGATGATGGAGATCGCGGAGCGGCTGGAAGCTGCGGAATGATTTGCGCTGGGCTCTGTATGAAGTGATATTCGGAAATGCCATAGGCGTGCGGCAAAGCGGGGGGCCGAGTTTCTGGTTGGCTGGCGATTCGAAAGTTATCGGATCAGAGGGCCACGCCCTTGGCAACCTGGCCCGGAAGCAAGAACGTCTTGGGGTATGAGCTGTGGCCGCAGATTTTGAATGAACCGAAGTCCTTATACCAGTCCCCTTCCGGCACTTCCGGCCGGGTCTCAATCCAGAGACGAAGTTGATTGAGGTCGGCGAGGCTGATGGCCCGGTCGCGCATGCGGTCAATCAAGTGCTGACGCACGTTCGGCGGCAGATTGTCCCAGGGCGCGATCCTGGGCATTAGTTGCCAAAAACCATTCGGCCAAGCTCATCGCCGAGGCGCTTGGCTTCCTTTGGGTCGGTGGCGCTGCGGAACCGTTCGGCTAGATCGAAGAACTCCTGCTGCTTGCGCTTTTCCGCTTCGATACCGTTTTCGATGAGTTCGACGAGCATGCGGTTGGAACTCAGCCTGCGGGTCTTCGCCAGATTGCGTACCTGCGCCGCAACGCTCGCGGGAAGGCTGACGCTCTGGCGTACGGTCTTGTTTGCGAGGCTCATGGCACCAGTATGCACCAGAATGGTGCGAATGTACAAGTTTCAGGCCCAGCAAACTCACGCTCACTTGGGTTTTTGGTGCCCAGGACGAGACGCTGCTACTGTTTCTTTTTGAAGGTCGTAAACAAATGTGTCTGGCTCTTTGACGCAGAAGTGTTGCTCGTATTCTTCACTTTCAGGAGTTCTCGAGATTTTGACCAGGATCTGCTCGTTTGTTTTCCAGTCTCTGATAGCCAGTTCGAATTCGCAATCGGGTCCGAAGTGAAGCGTCAATGCTGCGTTCAACGCCGGAATCTCCTTTGCCGTGGCTTTGGAAGCATCGTAAATAAGAGCGACGTGGCCATAGCCCAAATCTGTTTCGTACTTCCACAGGTTTACCTCGGCGAGCAGCTTGTCTCCGCTTGGCGACCAACCAATCACTCGAATACCATTGCCGTCGCTTTCCGACGGGAGCTTGGCGTAAGCAATTTTGAACTCTCCTCCGTCGCCAGACGCAACATAGAGAGTGGTCGTGTTCGTGCAAACGCCATCATTCACGGTGACCTTCACTTCGGCATACGCGCGGAAACCCTTGGCGGACTGTATCAGCGGTGTTCGCGCCGACCGTGCTGAGGGCTTGGTCCATTCTTTGCCCGTCCAGGTCGTGCAGCCGAGGTATTCCGGGTCGGTGGCAGAAATGAGAGGCTGTGTATTCTTCGCAACCGTTTGCGGCCAACCGGACAGCAGGACGAATGCGATTGCGGCAATCATGCGATTACCTCCTGAGATGTCACTAGGAATCCGCGTGCCGTGGATTCAGAACAACATTTTGCTGCAAATCGTGGGCGGCTTGGGTGAGATCGGCGGGGCGGCCGAGGTCGCACCAGTAGTAGTTGTCGGCGCGGAAGGCGAGGATTTTTTGGCCTTGGGAGGCGAGGCGGAGGTAGGAGGGGATGATGGAGAAGACGCCTTCTTCGGTGAGCATGGGGAGGAGGCGCGGGGAGATGACATGGATGCCGGAGAAGGCAAGAGATTGCAACGGCGCTGAGCGTCCTGCCCGTGATTCGGAAAAAGCAGGTTCCTCGCTTCGCTCGGAATGACAATCCGCGCGTGCTTCGGCCGACGGTAGGGCCGTGCGCTCGCGAAGAGAATTTGCAGCGGGTAAGCAGACCAGTTCGGGCTTGGCATCGCGGCCGGCGCGGCGGCCGCAGAGCTGGAGGTGGTCGTTGAAGAGGAGGTAGCGGGAAGTTTCGCGGGATTGGACGGCGAGGGTGGCGAGGGCTTGATTGTCTTTGTGGAATTGCAGCATGCGTTTGAAGTCGATGGTGCTGATGACGTCGACGTTGTGGAGGAGGAAGGGCTCGTCGAGACGAGAGGGATCTTCGAGGAAGAACCAGGCGGCTTTTTTGAGGCCGCCGCCGGTGTCTAGCAAAACGTCTTCGCGGGAGATTTCGATGCGCATGCCGAAGTTTTTGTTTGATTTCAGGTAGTCGGTGACCATGTCGGCGAAGTGGTGGACGTTGATGATGACTTCGGTGACGCCGAAGGTGCCCAGGCGGGAGAGGGTGATTTCGAGCAGGGTGCGGCCGGCGACTTCGACGAGAGCCTTGGGGCGGTTGTCGGTTAGCGGGCGGAGGCGCGTGCCGAGGCCGGCGGCTAAGATCATTGCTTTCATGCGGGGGCTTTCATGGGTGATTACGATCGACTCTACAAAGAAAAAGAATTAACACAGAGGGCGCCGAGGACACAGAGATCGCAGAGAAGAGAGAGCGGGGATGACAGAGTGGCTTTTTGAGCAGCCTGCCAAGGGTTTTCATTTTCCCAAATGCTCCAGATCAATCTTCATTTGCCCATTTTCTCCAGTTCCAGATGGCGGACGACTACTTCGAGGCCATTGCGGTTGCGGAGGCGTTTTGCAAGTTGCTCGGCCAAGTAGACGGAGCGGTGCTGGCCGCCGGTGCAGCCGAAGGAGACCATCAGATTCTTGAAGCCGCGTTGCTGATAAGCGCCGACGCTGGCATCCACGAGCGAGAGGACGCCGGCGAGAAACTGATGCACGCTTTCCTGTTGATTCAGATAGTCGATTACCGGCGCGTCTTTGCCTGTGAGAGTTTTGAAGCGCTCTTCGCGTCCGGGATTGGGGAGGCTGCGGCCGTCGAAAATGAATCCGCCGCCGTTGCCGGTTTCGTCCTTCGGCAAGCTCTGGTGGAAGGAGAAACTGAAAATCCGCACGACGAGATTGTCCGCTTCGGAGGCGAGGCCCTGCAATTTTTCCGAGGCCAACATGCTATGGAAGGCGTTCATCAGGGTCGGCAGGGCGATGGGGAGCTGGGCGTTGTGAAGCAGCCAGCGCAGGTTTTTCAGGGCGTAGGGGACGCTTTGGAGAAAATGGGCTTTGCGTTCGTAGAAGCCGCGAAAACCGTAGGCGCCGAGCGCTTGCAGGATGCGGATGTAAACGTAAGCGTAGTAGTGGCGCAGAAAGGCTTCGCGATCGAGCGGGATGAAACCAGCGAGCGCGTCAAGATAATGATCGAGCAGTTGCTGGCGGAGGTCCGGCGGCAAGTCGGCTTTGGCATCGTACAAAAGTGAGGCGATGTCGTATTGGAGGGCGCCTTTGCGGCCGCCTTGATAGTCGACAAAGAAGGGATCGCCGTTGCGCAGCATGATGTTGCGGGATTGAAAGTCGCGATAGAGAAAGTAATCGCGCGGGGCGCTCAGGAGGAATTCGGTCAGGCGGCTGAAATCGTCTTCGAGGGCTTGTTCGTTGAAAGGGATGCCGGCGAGGCGGAGGAAATAATATTTGAAATAGTTCAGATCCCAGGCGATGGACTGGCGGTCGAAGCTGGAGATGGGATAGCAGACGCTGTAGTTCAAGTCGCGGGCGGCTTCGACTTGGAAGCGCGGCAGGACGGCGACGACTCTGCGATAGGCTTCGACGGCCTGGGGAGCGATTGTTTCGCCGGTGCGGTTTTTGGAAAGGAATTCGAAAAGCGTGGTGTCGCCGAGGTCTTCTTCGAGGTAAGCACCCTGGCTGAGGTCTTCGGCGTAAATTTCCGGCACAGGAAGGCCGTGGCGGCGAAAATGTTTGGAGAATTCGAGGAAGGCGGCGTTTTCTTCGCGGACGCCATAGAGAATGCCGATGGCGTGATCTTTTTCGTTGGCGAGCCGGATGATTTTGCGGCCGGAACCGCCGAGCTCGCCCTGCAGCGGCACGATGCGCTCGGGCGGCGCGTGGAAATGTTGCTCGAAGAGTTTTTTGAGAACGTCCAGGGACATGGGTTCCAACCGTTTGATCTGATGGATCGCCGAGACTAACCGCTTTCTAGCATAGCTGATTCCGGCTGAAGAAATTTGTTTGGCGGGGAGTTGCTGTCCTTCGCGTTAACTAAGGATGTGTTCTTCGAGCGGTGAGAGCACGAGGGCTTCCAGAGCGCAGCTATAATGCGATGATGATCTCTCACAGGAAAGAACGCAGGCGAACGGAGCAGCGGAACCCAGCTTCGAAAAATCTCGATCGCATGAGGGCGATACAGATTGTGCGGTTGATGAATCGCGAGGACCGCAAGGTGGCGGGGGCGGTGGGGCGGGAGAGCGCGGCGATTGCGCGGGCGGTGGATGCGATTGTGAGCGGGATTCGAAAGGGGGGGCGGTTGATTTATATAGGGGCGGGATCGAGCGGGCGGATGGGAGTGCTGGATGCGGCGGAATGTCCGCCGACGTTTGGGACTTCGCCACAGATGGTGCGGGCGCTGATTGCGGGAGGAAGGCGCGCGATTACGAGAGCGGTGGAAGGGGCGGAGGATTCTGCGCGGAACGGGGAGCGGGACTTGCGGGCGATGAAACTGACGCAGCGTGACGTGGTGGTGGGAATTGCGGCGAGCGGGACGACGCCGTATGTGGTGGGGGCGCTGAAGTATGCGCGGAGGCGAGGTGCGACGACGGTGGCGGTGACGTCAAACTTGCGCATGCCGGTGGGGCGGCTGGCCAAAATCGTGATTGCGCCGGAGGTGGGGCCGGAAGTGCTGACGGGGTCGACGCGGCTGAAGGCGGGGACATCGCAAAAGATGGTGCTGAACATGCTGAGTACGGCAGTGATGGCGCGGCTGGGGCGTGTGTATGAGAACTTGATGATCGACATGATGTTGACGAATGAGAAGTTGGCGGAGCGGGCGCTGCGGATTTTGGCGGAGGCGAGCGGGAAGAGTGTGTCTACGGCGGAACACGCTTTGCGGGCGGCGGGACGCGATATGCGGGTGGGGCTGGTGATGCTGAAGCTTGGGGTGAATGCGCAGGAAGCGAAACGGAAATTGGCGGCAGCGGGGAGAAGTCTAAGGGAGGCGTTGCAAGAGTAGGCAGCGAGAAGCACGAAATAACAGGAAAATGATAACGCAGAGACGCAGAGGGCGCGGAGTAACGCGGAGAAGAGAAAAAAGGAAAGATGGCGACGTAAAGTCGCCGCTACAGGGGAAAGGCGCGAGGCGGGATGGACAAATTTTTGATCAAGGGCGGGAAGGCGCTGCGGGGGACGGTGGCGATCAGCGGGGCGAAGAATTCGGCGCTGCCGGTGATGGCGGCGGCTTTGCTGACGGCGGAAAAGGTGACGCTGCACAACATTCCGAAGGTGCGCGACCTGATCACCATGAGCAAGCTGCTGGCGTTCATGGACGCGAAGGTGACAGTGACGGAGTTTCCGAGCAGCGATTACGTGATTGAGGCGCCGAAGTTGAACCACGCGGAGGCGCCGTATGATCTGGTGAAGACGATGAGGGCGTCGGTCCTGACGCTGGGGCCGCTGATGGCGCGGGTGGGAATGGCGCGGGTTTCGCTGCCGGGCGGATGCGCGATTGGGGCGCGGCCGGTGGATTTGCACTTGAAGGCGCTGGAACAGATGGGTGCGGAGATTGGGACGTCGCACGGATACATCGAGGCGCGTGCGCCGAAAGGCGGAAGGTTGAAGGGCGCGCACATCGTGTTTGAGAAAATTACGGTGACGGGGACGGAAAATATTTTGATGGCGGCGGCTCTGGCGGATGGGGAGACTGTGCTGGAGAATGCGGCGCGCGAGCCGGAAGTGACGGATTTGGTGGTCCTGCTGCGGAAGATGGGGGCGCAGATTTCTGGTGACGGAGGTTCGACGCTCCGGATTCGTGGCGTGGAGAAGCTGCACGGGACGGAGCATTCGGTGATTCCCGATCGCATCGAGGCGGGGACGTTTCTCGTGGCGGGGGCGATTACCGGAGGGGACCTGACGATTACGAATTGCGCGCCGGAGCACCTGGGGACAGTGATCGCTAAATTGGAGCAGGCGGGAGCGCCGATTGAAATCGTGGACAAGACTACCATGCGCGTGCGGGGCGCGAAGAAGCTGGAGGGATCGGACATGACGACGGAGGAGTATCCCGGATTTGCGACTGATATGCAGGCGCAGTACATGGCGCTAGCGACGCAGGCGGAAGGCACGTCGGTGATTACGGAAACCATTTTTGAGAACCGCTACCTGCATGCGAGCGAGATGGTGCGCATGGGAGCGAACATTTCGGTGGATGGGCGGCGCGCGGTGGTGCGCGGGCCGGCAGCGCTCTCTGGCACGACCGTACAAGCTTCGGATTTGCGGGCGAGCGCGGGTCTGGTGCTGGCGGGATTGGTGGCGAATGGGGAGACGGTAATTGAACGCGTTTACCATATCGATCGCGGCTACGAGCACATCGTCGAGAAGTTACAGGGGGTGGGGGCGGAGATTGAGCGGTTGCATGGTTCGGGGTCGCAAGTTTCTATACCCACGCAGGAAGCATTGTGATGAGCCGCATTCTCAACAAGCCATATTTCCTGAAAAGTGAGCGGCTTGGATTCCGGTGGTGGTCGCAAGAGGACCTGCCATTGGCGCGTGAGCTTTGGGGCGACCTCGAGGTGACACGCTTCTTTGGCGGGCCGTTCTCCGAGGAGGAAATTGGCCAGCGATTGGAGCGCGAAATCTCCCGGATGAAAACCTACCAGTTTCAATACTGGCCGATCCATTTGCTGGCCGACAGCGAGCATGTGGGGTGCTGTGGTCTCCGGCCGTACAGGTTGGAGGAGGAGATACACGAATTAGGATTCCATTTGCGGCCGAAGTATTGGGGCCAGGGGCTGGCGCCAGAGGCTGCCCGCGCGGTGATTGACTTCGCTTTCGAGACGATTGGCGCGAAAGGTTTGTCTGCGGGTCATCACCCCGAGAACGCGGCTTCCAGGAAGGTGCTTGAGAAGCTTGGTTTTCGATACACGCATGATGAATTCTTCGGTGCGCTTGGGATAGACATTCCCTACTATTTGCTAACGCAACCCAGCGGCGCCTTCCCGGAGAACAGGGACGATATCGAACGGGCGGGAAGGGATCGTAAACAACAAAACTGAAGAGTCTGTTCCTTCCACTTTCCAACCAAATCGCACCTCTAAGAAGCCCACAGCCAGGAGTGGTTGTGCTACAGGCGGATCGCGCCAAAGTTTGATACAATGCGCGACACGACATTGAGCGGTGTGCGCGTGGGCAGATGTTGTGGCGGGGCCTACGGAGGAGATCGACCATGGCGAACGCGGAATTGCTGAAGAAGCTGGATGCGGCGATTGCGGAGAAGAATTTATTGAAGCATCCGTTTTATCAGGATTGGCAGGCGGGAAAGCTGAGCCGGGAGGCGCTGCAGCTTTATGCGGCGCAGTACTACCGGCATGTGGAGGCGTTTCCGAAGCACCTGCGGGTGCTGGCGGCGCGGACGGAGGGTCCGCTGCAGGGATTGATCCGGGAGAACCTGGCAGAAGAAGAGAATCCGGCGGGGCCGCATCCGAAGCTGTGGCGGGATTTTGCGGCGGCGGTGGGAGTGGGCGAGGACGACATTACGTGCTGCCCTGCCCTGCCGGGGACGCAGGCCGTGGTGCAGAAGTTCCGCGAAATTTGCGGAGACCGGCCGGTGGCGGAGGCGGTGGCGGCACTCTACGCTTACGAATCGCAGGTGCCGGAAATCGCGACGACGAAGATCGATGGGTTGAGAAAGTTTTACGGTGTGACGCAGCCGGAAGGGCTGGCGTATTTCGAGGTGCACGAAGAGGCGGACAAGGCGCACCGAGCGGCGTGGCGCGGGTGGTTGGAGGAGCACGCGGATGGGAACGAGGAGGACATTTTGGCTACGACGCACGAGGCGCTGGATGCGCTTTGGGGGGCGCTGGATGCCGTACATTGCGAGAGGCAGGAAGTAAGGATGTAAAGCGGTATGGACGTAAGAAAGACGAAGAACGAACTAACACCCCGACGAGGTCGGGGCGAGCGCCGGACGCAGTGGAACAGACGTCACAGAGAAGAGTCCTGGGAGGCCCCCGATCAAGTCGGGGGCCTCTTTGTTTTGGGTAGAGAGAAGTCCACCGGGAATGAAGCAGGGATGAAAGAGCCTTTCCAAATAACAGCGTGAACGAGATTCAAACCGGCGAGAAGGTCGGACATGGAACGCATGACTCACAATGTATCGAGGCGAAACGCACTGAAATTTCTGGGGGCTGCCGGGGGCGGTCTGGCGCTGGTAAGCTGGGCACACGGAGGCTGGGCAGTGGCGGAGGCGCCAGACGGTGCAAAGCCGCTCGAGTCTTTTACAGGGCCCGGAGCGAACCCGCATTGGAACTCCGTGGGGCCGTACATTACGGAGCCGCAGAAAGCGCCGCTGATCCTGCTGACCGACCGGCCGGTGCAAGTGGAAACGCCGCGGCATTATTTCCGGACCATTTTTACGCCCAATGAAGCGTTTTACGTGCGCTGGCACCTGGGGGAGATTCCGAACAGCGTGGACCTAGCGGAGTGGAGGCTGCGCGTGGAAGGCAACGTCAATAAACCGGTGGCGTTCAGCCTGAGCGATCTGGTGCAGAAGTTCAAGCCGGCGTCGGTTGCCGCCGTCAATCAATGTTCAGGGAACAGCCGGAGCCGGCTGCAGCCGCGCGTCCCGGGTGGACAGTGGGGCAATGGGGCAATGGGAAATGCGATGTGGACCGGCGTGCGACTCCGCGAACTTCTGGACGCGGCGGGCGTCAAGAGCGGCTCGGCACAGGTGCAGTTTGAAGGGCTGGAGACCGGAGCGGGGCCGAAGGGCCATGGCTCAAACCGGTTCATGAAATCTCTGGACCTGACGAATCCGGCGCTGGACGAGACGATTGTGGCGTATCTGATGAACGGCGAGCCGCTGCCGATGTTGAATGGATTTCCGGTGCGGCTGGTAGTTCCAGGTTACTTCTCCACGTACTGGACCAAGTCCCTCTCCTGGATTCGTGTACTGGAAAAGCCAGACGATAACTTCTGGGTGAAAACAGCGTACCGTATCCCGGACACGCCGCGAGGAAACACGACACCCGAGGACGTGAAAGCCGGAAAAGTGAAGACAATCCCGATCGAGCGGATGCCGGTGCGGTCGTTTCTGATCTCTCCGGACGGGAGCTCGAAAATTCCAGCCGAACTGGGCGTGACGCTGCGCGGGATGGCCTTCAGCGGATATGGGAAGGTGGTCAAGGTGGAGGTTTCCGATGACGGCGGAAGCAACTGGAAGGCTGCCGATCTCGGCGAAGACCATGGCGCATATTCCTTCCGCGGCTGGCAAGCGGCATGGACGCCAAAGACGCCCGGCCGCTATTCCATTGCCGTGAGGGCCACGGATGAAAAGGGAAACGTGCAACCGGACGAGCCGGTCTGGAATCCCGGGGGATACTTGTGGAACAAAATTGAAAGACAAGAGCTGGTTGCCGGAAAGGCGAATTGAGGAGAGCGAAGATGAAGAAACAGTGGAAGATTGCGCTCACGCCGGTTGGAGTGGCGATGGCCCTCGCGGGTGGCCTGGCCCTCGCACAAATGCGGAGCGGGTCCTACGGTTCCACCAATGCAACGAGCATTGAACAGGCAGCGGCGCCCGTGTTCGCTCCGGATGCGAAGTACGATGCGGGGCCTTACGCATCCTTCACTCCCGAGCTGGCTGAAGGAGATGGAAAGCTGGAAGTGCAGAGTTTTTGCGCAACTTGCCACAGCACGCGGTACATCACCATGCAGCCACCGCTGCCGGGAGCGACCTGGGAAGCCGAAGTAAGCAAAATGGTAAAAAGTTATGGCGCTCCCATCCCAGGAGCAACGGCGAAGAAAATCACGGCCTACCTAGAGGGACACTACGCGACGGAGAATCGAAAGGAATAGCAGGGGTTGAAAGGAGAAAGGGGTAAGGACGTAGGGAACAAAGACAATGAAGGAATTTACACAGAGGACGCGGAGAACACAGAGGACACAAAGAAGAGTTCGGAAAGAGGCCCCCGATCGGATCGGGGGCTTTTTATTTTGTGCATGGCAAAAAAGAAGGGCGTCCGCCGCGGCGAACGCCCCTACAGGAACTGAACGGAACGGTTATTCGTGGGAGGCGGAATCGCCGCTGTCGCCTTCGCTGCTTGAAGAAGCGGGATTGCCTCCGCCGGCAGCGGCTTTCTGCTGCTTTTCGCGGGCTTCCTTGATGAGGGCCTTGCGGGAGAGGCGGACCTTGTTGCCCTCGATGGAGAGAACTTTCACGAGGACCTGATCGCCGAGCTTGAGCTCGTCGCGAACGTCGCGAATGCGATGCTCGGAGATTTCGCTGATGTGCAGGAGGCCGTCGGTGCCGGGGAAAAGCTCGACGAAAGCGCCGAACTCCGCGAGGCGAACAACTTTGCCGAGATAGGTCTTGCCGATTTCCGCACTGGCAGTGACATCGCGAACCATTTGCAGAGCGGCGTCGCCGCCGGCTCCACTGGTGGAGAAGATGTGCACGGTGCCGTCTTCAAGGACGTCGATCTTGACGCCGGTGGCTTCGATGATGGACCTGATCTTCTTGCCGCCCGGCCCGATGAGGTCGCGGATTTTGTCCTGAGGGATTTTCAGCTTGAAGAGGCGCGGGGCGTAGGCGGAAATCGCGGTGCGCGACTCGCTGAGCGTTTTCTCCATGGTGTCGAGAATCTGCAGGCGGGCTTTCTTCGCCTGGGCGAGGGCTTCGCGCATCATGCCGATGGAGATACCGAGAACCTTGATGTCCATCTGCAGCGCCGTGATACCTGCGCGAGTGCCGGCGACTTTGAAGTCCATGTCGCCGTAGTGGTCTTCGGCTCCGGCGATGTCCGTAAGGATGGAGTATTTCTTATCGTCACCGACGACGAGGCCCATGGCGATGCCGGCACAAGGGGCCTTCATCGGGACGCCAGCGTCCATGAGGGCGAGAGAGCCGCCGCAAACGGTGGCCATGGAAGAGGAGCCATTGGATTCCAAAATGTCGGAGACGAGGCGCATGGCGTACGGGAAATCCGCTTCGGGAGGAAGCAGGTTCACCAGCGCGCGCTGCGCAAGAGCGCCGTGGCCGATTTCGCGGCGGCCCGGGCCGCGGAGGAATTTTACTTCGCCGACGCTGAACGGCGGGAAGTTGTAGTGCAGCATGAAGCGGTTGAACTGGTCCTGCTCGAAGAGCAGGTCGAGGCGCTGCATGTCTTCCTTGGTGCCCAGGGTCAAAGTGGCGAGCGCCTGGGTTTCGCCGCGAGTGAAGAGGGCGGAACCGTGCACGCGAGGGAGCAAGCCGACTTCGCAGGTGATCAGGCGAATCTGGTCGAAGGCGCGGCCGTCGGGACGGCGGCGTGCGTTGAGAACATCATCGCGGAAGATATTTTCGCGGAGGCGTTC
>WNFC01011835.1_pt1 | contig 17983 bp, 16 predicted proteins | sample 5400541 | NCBI WGS metagenome assembly WNFC01 (sample SAMN13153342, study PRJNA577476) | soil metagenome | isolation source: 120 cm saprolite under Douglas fir tree site 2 hole 2 replicate 1 | place: USA:California | collected 2015-04-18
AGAGACCTTGACCAGGTCGCGGCCGAGCGCCTCGCGCTCGCGTGCTCCGTCTTCGATCACGCAGTCAATCTAGCGGATAAAAGCAAGCCGCCTTGTGGTCCACGCCGAACGCCTCGAGAGGTGGGACAGCCTCCGCGCAATGCACGCGGGCCCGCGGGCAACGGGTGCGAAAACGGCACCCTGACGGTGGGTCCACGGGCGAGGCGACGTCACCGCTCAGGATCACGTGCTCGCGCTTGAGCTCCACTGCCGGGTCGGGGATGGGAACGGCCGCCAGAAGAGAACCTGTGTATGGGTGCCTCGGCTGCCGGTAAAGGTCGTTGGCGGGCGCGACCTCCATCACCTTGCCGAGGTACATGACCGCGACCCGGTTGGAGATGTGTTTGACGACTGACAGGTCGTGAGCGATGAAGAGGTACGTGAGATCGAGCTTGGCCTGGAGCGCCTCGAGCAGGTTGATGATCTGCGCCTGAATCGAAACGTCGAGCGATGAGATGGGTTCGTCGCACACGATGAACTCGGGATCGACGGCGAGAGCTCTGGCGATCCCGATTCGCTGCCGCTGGCCGCCCGAGAACTCGTGCGGATACCGATCCACGTAGCGCGGGTTGAGTCCCACCAAGTTGAGGAGCTCGCCGATCCGCTCCGTCCGCTCTCGGCCCCGGTAGAGACGATGGATGTCCAGCGGCTCGCCGACGATGTCGCCGACGGTGTGCCTGGGATCGAGCGATGCATAAGGGTCCTGGAAGATCATCGTCATCTTCCGGCGAAGTCGCCGCAGCGAGTCCCCATGCGAGTGCGTGATGTCCTCTCCGCGATAAACGATCGAGCCTTCGTTCGCGTCCAGCAAGCGGATCAGGGTCCGGCCCAGAGTCGACTTCCCACAACCCGACTCTCCGACCAGGCCCAGCGTCTCGCCCTTCTTGATGTCGAGGTCGACGCCATCCACGGCATGCACGTGCGCGATGGTCCGCTGCAGGACTCCCGACGCCACCGGAAACCACTTCTTGAGACCGCGGACCGACACGAGTGGGTCAGCGGCCGTCCAGGCGCGATGCAGCTCGAGCGCCGGCGCGCGTTCAGGCATGTGGAAGCTCGGTCCCGGACTGCGTGACCCAGCACGCCGCACGCTGCGTATCGCCAACAGGTTGTAGGGCTGGGTCGTCGCGCGTGCACCGATCAACCCGAAAGGGGCAGCGTGGATGAAACGAGCACCCGGTCGGAGGGTCGATCAAGTCGGGCGGCGACCCTTCGATTGGCTTGAGCGGCTCGCGCCGATCTGCGTCGAGGCGCGGGATCGACCTCAGGAGCGACCAGGTGTAAGGGTGCTTGGGGTGGGCGAACACGTCCGCTGTCGGCCCCGACTCAACGATCCTGCCCGCATACATGACCAGGACGCGCTCGCACATGCCCGCGACCACCCCGAGGTTGTGCGTGATCAGGATGGTGGCCATCCCGAACTCGCGGTTGACCTGGCGCAGGAGGTCCAGGATCTGAGCCTGGATCGTGACGTCGAGCGCGGTCGTGGGCTCGTCCGCGATCAGGACTGCGGGCGTGGTGGTGAGGCCCATCGCGATCATCGCGCGCTGTCGCATGCCGCCGGAGAAGTGGTGGGGGAAATCCTTGGCCCGCTGCTGCGGGTTGGGGATGCCGACCTTGCCGAGCAACTGCGCCGCTTCCGCGCCCGAGGCGGCGCCGTCCTTCCCCTCGTGGACCACCAGCGGCTCCCCAACCTGCCAGCCGACCCTGAAGACAGGGTTGAGCGAGGTCATCGGGTCCTGGAAGATCATCGCGATCGATTCCCCGCGCACCTCTTGCATCTCGGCCGCGGTCAACCCGACCAGGTCACGGCCCTCGAAGAGCACGCTTCCTCCGACGATCCTCCCCGGGCGTGGGATCAACCGCATGATGCTGAGGGCGGTCACCGATTTGCCGCAGCCGGACTCCCCGACGATGCCCAGCGTCTCGCCGGCATGCAGCTCGAACGAGACTCCATCGACGGCCTTGACCACTCCTTCGGGCGTGAAGAACTGCGTCTTGAGGTTTCTCAGCTCGAGCAGCGGGCCAGGCAAAGCTCAGCGAAGCCTGGGATCGAAGGCGTCGCGAACTGCGTTGCCGAAAAGGTTGGCCGCGAGGACGGTCAGGAAGATCGTCACGCCCGGCCAGATCACCAGGAAGCTCGAATGAAAGAAGTAGGTCTCCGAGTTGGTCAGCATGTTGCCCCAGCTTGGCGTCGGGGGGCTGATCCCGAGGCCCAGGAAATCGAGCGCGGCCTCGATCAGTACCACCTGGCCCAGGTACAGGCTGCCGAACACGATCATCACGTGGAGCACGTTGGGCAGGAGGTGGCGAAAGATCAAGCGCGCGTCGCTTGCGCCAAACGCCCTGGCGGCGACCATGAAGTCACGTGTGCGGACCGACAGCACCTCGCCGCGGACCAGCCGGGCGATGCTTCCCCAGCCTACTGACGCGATGATCAGCGCCAGCGTGATCGTGTTGGGCTTGAACAGGATCGACATGAGGATGAACAGGAAGATCGCGGGTGTGGCGAGGATCATGTCGACGAGGCGCATGAGGAGGCCGTCGATCAGCCCTCCGTAGAAGCCGGCCACCAAACCGACGCAGGCGCCGATGGTCAGTGCCACCAGCACGGCCAGGAATCCGATGCCCATCGACACCTGGGCGCCGAACAGAAGGCGGGTCAGCTCGTCCCGGCCGAGCTCGTCCGTACCAAGAATGTGACTCGACGTCAGCGGCCGCGCAAACGTGTTGATGAGATCGATGGACCGGTAGTCGGTATGCGTGATGAGCGCCGCGAGCAGAGGAGCGGTGAGCGCAACGAGGACGAAGAACACCAGCACACCGCCGGAGACCATGCCGATGCGATTCCGCCGCAGGCGGCCCCAAGCCTCCTGCCAGTAGCCGCGAGACGGGCGCGTGACGACGATGGTCGAAGGGGCGACCGGGGCCTCGATCGGAAGCGGTGAGATCATTCGTAACGAATCCTCGGGTCGAGCGTCGCGTACAGGACGTCGGCCAGGAGGTTGCCCGCCACTACGAGCAGGGCAGCGAATGTGGTGATCCCGAGCACGGTCGTGTAATCGGTCTGTAGGGCGCGTTCGTAGAGCAGCTTTCCGATCCCGGGCCAGCTGAACACGACCTCGACCACCAGGCCGCCGCTCACCAGTGCGGGCAGCTCGAGCCCGACCAGCGTGACCAGCGGGATGACCGCATTGCGAAGCGCGTGCAGGTACACCACCCGCCGTTCGCTCATTCCCTTCGCGCGCGCTGTCCGGACGTAGTCCTGGGACAGCACCTCGAGCATGCTCGACCGCGTGAACCGAGACCAGATGGAGAGGTACACGAAGGAAAGTACCGTCGCCGGAAGGATCAGGTGCACGAACCTGTCCAGCAGGTCGCCGCCGCCCGTGCCGGGAGTCATCACCCCGCCGGATGGGAGGAATGGCAGGCCCCAGGCCTCGAGCTGGACGGAGAAGATCAGGATGAGAACGAGCCCGAGCCAGAAGGCCGGAACGGCGAAGCCTGCCACCGAAAGCGCCGTGAGGGCGTGGTCGATCTTGCTTCCCCGTCGCAGCGCACCGGCAATCCCTAGCGGAATCGAGATCAGGATTCCGATCAGGATGGCCGTCACCGTGAGCTCGAGCGTCGCCGGCAGCCGGTCGAAGATATGGCTCGAGACGAGGCTGCCGTCGATCATCGAGCGGCCGAAGTCGCCGTGGACGATCCCCCCGAGCCAGGTCAGGTACTGGACGTAGAGGGGACGGTCGAGGCCGAGATAGCGCTTGATCGCCTCGGCGTCCTCGGGCTTGAGGTTGGGGTTGAGGTCGAGGCCGGGGATGTAGCTGCCGGCCGTGGCGTGCATGAGGGCGAACGTGATCAGCGTCACGCCGATGACCACCGGGATGGTGGCCAGCACCCTCCTGACCAGGTACTTGACCATTAGTGGGAGCCGGTCGGGAGGTAACGGTGCCTCCCGACCGGGTTCATCTCCTTACTTGCCGTCTGACACAAACGTGTCCTTCATCCACGCACGGCCCTGGTACGTGTTGTACGGCCCGACGTTGAAGTTCTTGACGCGATTGTTGACGCCCCAGAGATAGTTTGGATAGAAGAGGATGGGCGCGGGCAGGTCGTCGGCCAGGATGTTCTGGATCTGCTCGTAGAGCGGCTTGCGCTTCGTGCGGTCGGTGGTCTGCAAGGCTGAGGCCATCAGCTGGTCGATCTGCGGGTTGCTGTACTGCATCCCGTTGAGGCCGCCGGAGCCGATGCCCTTTGTCGTCCACAGCGTGGTCTGGTCGGGATCCGTGTCACTGAAAGCGATGCCGATCAGGATGATCTGGAAGGTGTGCGTGGCGCGAATCTGCGTCACCAGAGTCTGGAATGCGATCGGTCTTGGCGTCGCCTCGACTCCGATGTCGTGCCACTGCTGCTGCATGATCTGGATCAGGTTCTCCCGAACCTTGTTGCCGGCGTTGGTGTTGAGCTCGAACGCCAGCTTGAGGCCGTTCTTGGCCCTGACGCCGTCCGCGCCCTTCATCCAGCCGGCGGCGTCGAGCATCTGCTCCGCCTTGGCCTTGTCGAAGGCGTACTTGGGCGTGACGCCGGAGTTGTACGCCCAGGTCGTCGGCGCTTCCACAGAATCGGCGGATACGGCGTTTCCGAAGTAAGCCGCCTTCGCCATCGCCGTCCGGTCCAGCGCGGTGTGCAGGGCCTTGCGCACGTTCTTGTCGCCGAACAGCTGCGCCGGCGCGCTCCCAGGAGCGAGATTGAACTGGTAGTAGACAAACCCAGGGTTGATGAACGAGAAGGCCGCAATGTTGGTCGCCGTCTTCAGGTTGTCGAACTGGCTGGCGTCCGGCTGGCCTACGTCGAGCTCGCCGGTCTTGAGCTGCTGCGCCAGGACTACGGCGTCGGTGACGACCTTGAAGATGTACTGGTCGAGATTCGACTTGCCGCCCCAATAACCATCGTTGCGCGCGAGCACCACTTGCTGTCCCTTGTCCCATTTGGTGAAAGTGAAGACACCGCTGGACACGGTGGGACCCTGGAAGAAGGTATGGGTGTTGAGCGCCTTGGGCGTCACGCTGCCCAAGATGTGCTTGGGCAGGATCCCGTACCGGCAGTGCGTGTCGACGAAATTGGCCAGGACCTTGCTGAACTGGAAAACGACCGTTTGAGGATCCTGGGCGGTGACGCTCTGCAGGTAACCCGAGAGATTGGCGCGGTAGCGCGAGACGAAGTCCTTGGTATCGGGCGAGAAGATCAGGTTGTAGGTGAAGACGACGTCGTCGGCGGTCAGGGGCTGGCCGTCCGACCACTTCAGGTTGGGGCGCAGCTTGAACGTGAACGTCATCTGGTCGGACGAGATCGTGGGCGCCGCCTGCGCGAGCATGGGGATGTTGTCGCCCTTGGCGCTGATCGACTGCAGGCCGTCGAACAGCAGCGTGATCATCTGCGTGCTGTTGACGTCTCCCGAGTTCAGCGTGTTGAAGGTCGAGATGTCGCTGATGGTGCCCTCGATCAGCTTGCCGCCCTTGACCGGCGTGAGCGACGTGGAGTTACTTCCTCCGCCTCCGCACGCCTCGAGAAACTGGACGATTCCCGCGCTGAAGGCGGCATAGGCGGCGGCTCCCCCCATCCGTTTGAGGAAGTCCCGCCGGGACCACTCCTCTAAGAACCGCTCGAACCTGGCAAAGCCCTCGTCGTCAGCCCCCGCGTCATGTCCCACTTTGAAACCCTCCTCACACGCGTTTCCGTCAGGTGGCTCCTTCCCACGGCCATCATATGTTCAAGTCTCAGCAATGGTCAAAAAGGATCTGTGATGGCCTCCCAGCTCGCGATCGGCGTCGCCAGGGTAGTCCTCCACCTGCCTGACAGCGGCTCGCTCAAGGCGAAGCGCCAGGTGGTGAGCGGATTGCTGCGCCGCGTCAGAGCCCAGTTCCAGGTGTCGGCGGCGGAGGTCGGCGAGCTGGACCGCTGGCAGCTGGCGGAGCTCGCCATCGCGACCGTCAGCGGCGACGGGCGCCACGCTGACGAGGTGCTCGCGGCCGTCCTCGCCTATATCGAGTCGCATTGCGACGGCGCTCGCATCACCGACGTGTCGACCGAACTGGTTCGATTGTGAAAACCATCGACTCCCTGGTGGTCGAATTCGAGGCCGGCCTGCCTTTCAAGCTCGACCCGTTTCAGCGCGAGGCGATCGACAAGCTCGAACGGAGTCGAGGCGGCGTGCTGGTCAGCGCGCCCACGTCGAGCGGCAAGACGATGGTCGCCGAATACGCGATCTTCAGGGCGCTGCAGGACGGTATGAAGGTTCTCTATACGACCCCGCTCAAGGCCCTGAGCAACCAGAAGTACCACGACTTCGTGCGCCAGTACGGTGAATCGCAGGTCGGCCTCGTCACGGGCGAGAACACGATCAACGACGACGCCCCGGTCGTAGTCATGACCACCGAGATCCTGCGCAACCTGATCTATGAGGACCCGAAGCGCCTGGATCTCGTCCGCTACGTCGTCCTCGACGAGGTCCACTACATCGACGACTTTCCCCGCGGCTCCGTCTGGGAGGAGATCGTCATCCAGGCGCCTGCCACGATCAAGCTGGTCGGCTTGTCGGCGACCATCGGCAACTACAAAGAGATCGCCGACTGGATGGCCGAGAACCGGGGTGGAATGGAAACCGTCTTCCACGACGTCAGGCCGGTCGAGCTGAAGATGTGGCTGGCGATCAACAACCAGTTCCTTCCTCTGTTCAAAGAAGACGGAGGCATCGACCAGCGGACCTGGAGCAAGGGTGCTCAGGAAGAGGAGGCTTCGTATCGCATCGGCGGCTATCGCGCGCTGCCGTCAAACGACCTGCTCCACGTGGTTCCCGGGCTGCGGAAGCTCGACATGCTGCCGGCGATCTACTTCATCTTCTCGCGCCGCGGCTGCCGCGAGGCCTTGCAGCGCTGTTCGTATCACGAGATCGATCTCACCACCGCGGCCGAGAAGGAGGCGATCGATCGGGTTGCGGCCGAGCGGCTGAACGCCCTGACTGACCACGACGAGGAGGCCCTCTTCAGGCGCATGGTCGACGCGCGTCTTCTTCGGCGCGGGCTGGCCGAGCACCACGCGGGCCTGCTGCCGTACCACAAGGAGATGGTCGAGGAGCTCTTTCAGCAGGGCTTGATCAAGGTGGTCTTCGCGACCGAGACGCTTTCGCTCGGGATCAACATGCCCGCGCGCGCGGTGGTGGTGTCGTCGTTCACGAAGTTCGACGGCGTCAACTTCTCGCACCTGACCACCGGCGAGCTGACGCAGCTGATGGGCCGCGCCGGCCGCCGCGGCATAGACGTGATCGGCCATGGCGTGATCCTCAAAGAGTCCGACGTCGAGATCGGAACCATCTACGAGGTCGCGATGGGACCGACGCTCGTCGTCGAGTCCAAGTTCCTGCCCAGCTACAACATGGCGCTCAACCTCCTGCGGGTGTACACGCCGCAGGAGGCGGAGGCGTTGATGCAGCGTTCGTTCGGCCAGTTCCAGAAACGCCTGGCCGCTGAGCAAACGAAGGAGCGGCTTGCGAACGTTCGAGACCAGCTCGCCGACATCCGCAAGCTGTGGGACGACCGAGAGGTGTCGATCGAAGACGTCGCCCAGTACTTCAAGCTCGAGGACCGGCGGCGTGCGATCAGGATCGAGCTCAGGCGCCTGAGGCGCGAGGCGGGCGCTGAGCGGAGAGGGCGTCGCGGGCGGAACACGCGGGCGATGGGGCCCACGGGGCGCATCGTGCAGCGGCTCGAGGTCGAGGCGAAGGGCCTCCTGGAGCGGCAGCGGAAGCTGAAGCTCGTGCGCTCGCCGCGTTTCGGCGAGCTGCTCCAGCGTTACGCTGAGATTCGCACCCTCCAGAAGGAGCTCGAGGGCGGGCAGCGCGAGGTCACCGGCCAGATGGACGAGTACCCGCGCAAGCTGCGCCGCCTGTCCAAGATCCTGACCGAGACGGGTTTTCTCGCCCACGACCGGCCTACCGACAAGGGCTTGTTCGCTTCGCGCGTGTACGGCGAGAACACGATCCTGGTCGCGGAGGCTGTCTGGCTCGGGTGGTTCGAGGGCCTCACGCCGGAGGAGCTGTGCGCCGTGCTCGTCATGTTGACGGCCGAAGACAGGGAGCGCGGCCGAGACCGGCAAGCGCGGGGCCCGCGGCGGTATCCGACGCCCGCAATCGCGCAGACCGCGCGCCTCGTCCGCTCGCTGTACTTCCGGTTCGCCGACATGGAGAGCGAGCTCGACGAACCGAACCTGCGCGCCCCGTCCCACGACTACATCGATTTCGCCTACCGCTGGGCGGCGGGTGAGGCCCTCGATCAGATCCCGCTTCCACCCAACGTGGACATCGGCGACGCGATCAAGGCGATGAAGGGCCTTTACTCGATGCTGCGCCAGCTCGAGTGGGCGCGTGCAGATGGAACGAGACGTCATCAAACGCACATACTGAAACCAGCCATGGCCTCGAAAAAGAGACGGATCCTTGTCACGGGAGTAGCCCGCTGGTGGGGCGCGCTGGTGGTGCAGCGCCTCGTGGAAGATCCGGATGTCGCCGAGGTGATCGGCATCGACATCCGCGAGCCGCGTTATGACCTGGGGCGCGCCGACTACCTCAAGCTCGACGTCCGCCACTCGCTGATCGGCAAGCTGGTGCGAGCCGTCGGCATCGACACCGTCGTTCACACGCTGACGCGCGTCGACTCGTTCGACATGGACCCGCGACGCGCCCACGAGATGAACGTCATCGGCACGCTCAATCTGCTCGCGGGATGCGCGGGCGAAGGGAGCCCGGTGCGGCGCTTCGTGCTCAAGTCCTCCGGGCACGTGTACGGCTCGCGCTTCGACCTGCCCGGCGCGCTGCGCGAGGACCACAGGCTCGACAGCAACTCACGGCATCAGTTCGTGCGTGACATCGTCGAGGTCGAGTCGTACGTCAGCGACTTCGGCCTGCGGAATCCGAAGATCGACATCCTGGCGCTCCGGTTTTCCAACAGCCTCAACCCCGACGAGCCCCAACCGCTTGCCCGCTACCTCGACCTCGAGGTCGTGCCGACGGTCGCCGGTTACGACCCGTCGCTGCAGCTCATCCATCGCGACGACTGCGTCGCAGCGATGGTGCTGGCGACCAAGCGCGGTCCCGCCGGCGCTTACAACATCGCGGCGCCAGGCGCGGAGCCGCTGTCCAAGCTCCTCGACGCGGCGGGCAAGCTGCACGCTCCCCTGCTCCCCCCGATCGGTCTCGAGCTCGCCGCGTTCGCCGTTCGCAGGGCGGGCGTGGCGTTCCTGTCGCCGCAGCTGCTCGACCTGCTGCGTTGGGGGCGCTCACTGTCGACTGCCAAGGCCGCGCGCGAGCTCGGCTTCCGCGCCGCGCGTGACACGCGCGCAGCCTTCGAGGACTTCACTCAGCAGCGCCGTGTCCTGCGTTATGCGCCCGACCGCAACGCATACCAGTACGAAAAAGAGCTGGAAGACTTCATCCACACGCGCCAGACAGGGTCTGAGAACGGCGACAGCGAGTCGAACGGTGAGGTCGCGCCGGCTAAGGCTCACCCCCGCCGCCGTCGATCGCGATCACTTCCCCGTTGACGTAGCTCGCGGCGTCGGAGGCGAGGAAAGCCACTACGCCTGCGACCTCGTCCGGCATGCCGATCCGCCCCATAGGATTGGCGGCCAGAACCCGGTCGAGGATCGCCTCGTTCCCCCAGAGGGCTTCGGCAAAGCGCGTCTTGATGAGGCCTGGAGCCACCGCGTTGACGCGAACGTTGGAGCCCAGCTCACGTGCCAGCTGCCGCGTGAGCATGATCACGCCCGCCTTCGTAACGTTGTAGACGCCAAGTCCGGGGCTGGGTCGCAATCCGCCCACGCTTGCGATGTTCACCACGGTGCCGCCATGAGACTCCATCCATGCCTCATAAACGAGCTTGGTCAGGATGAAAACGCCACGCAGGTTGACCTCGAAAGTTTTGTCCCAGGCCGCCAGATCGGTGCCGAGCACTGGACCAAAAGATGGGTTGGTCGCCGCGTTGTTGACCAGGATGTCGATCCGAGAGTGGAGCTCCATGACGGACTTGACGAGATGTTCGAGGTCGTCTGGCCTCCCGGCGTGCGCGGCGATCGCGGTCGCTCGCTCGGGGTAGAGCGCGTTGATTCGTGCCGCCTCTTCGTCGAGGTCCGCCTGCTTGCGACTGGAGAGAACGACCTGGGCGCCCTGCTCGACCAGGGCGTTGGCGATGGCGCTGCCGATACCTCGGCTCGCGCCGGTGACCAGGGCGACTCGATCGGTCAGGTCGAACCTGGAGCCTGCGGGCACGACTGATACGATAGGCGGTCGCATGGCAGTCTCGGGGAAGGCGGCCGAGGACATCCTCGAGCGGATCTTTCAACCCACCACGAAGCCGAGCGCTCGGGACCAGGCCGAAGAGACGCTGAGGCATCCCAAGCGACTGGTCTACGTGGCCATGTCCAACAAGGTTTTCTACTGGCGCGCGCACATCCAGAAGTTCGTCCTCGACTCCGGCATGGTGCCGGTCAGCCCATTCATGCTCTTCGACTACTACCTCATGCACACGGTGTCGAAGGAAATCGTGCGCGAGGCGATGAACAACCTGCTCGCGCGCTGCGATGAGGTATGGGTCTTCGGCCGCCTGTCGCTAGGCGTGAAGGTTCAGGTCGGAATCGCGAAACGAATGAACAAGACGGTGCGCTACTACGACATCGGGGATTTGCCAGTCACGGTGATGCCAATCACCGAAGAGACAGCCCAGGAAGAGCTGAAAGACTAGGGCGGGCGAGTCCCCTCCCCCCTCGGGGAGCAATCAATGAGTCCCATCCTTATCGCCGCTTTGCGCGCAGGGTCAGGGTGAGGGGCTTAAGCCAGAACCACCCGCCGAATCCACGCTTCCGGGCGAGTCAGCTCCTGGAGGCGCGGCATATGTAGCTCGCTGCTCCAGACCTGGTTGAGGACCTTCATGCCGTGCTGTTCGTAGATCGCCCTGCAGAATGCCTCGCCGCGCGTGTACTGCTGCAGCTTGAGGTCGAGCCCGGTGAGCTTCCAGATCAACACCTCGAGCGGGCTCTTGCCGGAGCTCCGTTCGCGATAGGCCTCCTCTAGCCGCTCAAAGCCCGGCAGCAGCTTGCCTCCGAGCTCGTTCATGACCAGGTTGCTGTATCCCTCGATCACCGACATCGTGCCCTGGACCTGGCGCATGACACGCCACTGGACCGGGAGCACGCCCGCGAACGCCGCGACGCGGGCGGCTGGTCCTCCGCCCTTCCTGACGGACTCGAGGAGCACGCGCATCGACGCCTCCATGTAAGGGCGCAGCCACGGATGCGCCGCGAACTGCCAGGCGTGCGTCATCTCGTGGAGGATCAGCCAGCGTCTCAGGTCCTCGCCGGGTAGGTCGGCGCGTCTCCCCCACTCCTCGACATTCGTCTCGACCAGGTAAAGTCCCTCGCCGCCGACCGGCTCCGCGCCCAGCAGCTGCGGGTCGTACTGACCCAACACGCGGCGCCCGATGAACGCGAGCATGAAGGCCACGTAATGGTCGACGCCGGTGCGCCCGACTTCGACCAGGAGTGAATTGGGCACGCGCCCCGATTCGAGAACCGGGTCGATGGCGCGGCGCAGTATGCCGAGGTTCAGGTCGAGCCAGCCGACTCGATCCAGAGCCTCGAACTGCGGCAGCGCTATGCCCTTGGGAAGCCCGCCGACAAAAGTGAGCAATGGCTTCTGCAGCTCGGCCGCCATCAAGCGATAGCCCTGGGCGGCGGCGACAAGCTCAGCCCGACCGAGCGAGGGCGTCTCGAGCCGCGCGCGCGCGGTGCGCCGAACCTTGTCCCAGTCGATCAGCACGGTCGTCCCGCCTCGCGGCCGCACGGCTTCGGCCACCGCCGCAGTGGCGAGGCCCAGCAGCGCGCCATAGACCGCGGCTCTTCCGACAGACCGCCTCATGTCCTCAGAGTAGACAACGCCGTCAAGCGCGATTCATGCGGTTTCGAACGCGTTACCCTGCCGCTTGACCGATCAGGTGCTCCCGCAGGAAGGCGAGGATCCGGCTGTTGGCGGTCACCTGGTTGCCGAGCTTGGCCACGCCATGTCCTTCGTCGTCGAACACGATGAGCTCCGCGTCTCGCGCTTTCTGGGCGATTTGCTCGGACTCCTGTACCGGGACCCGCGGGTCATTCCTTCCGTGGATGATCAGAAGGGGCGTCCTGATTTTGCCGGCCGAATGGATCGGGCTGATCTGGCGAAGAAACTCCGACTCCGCTCCATCAGGATCCCCGTACTCGCGCTTGCGCATGACCCCTCGCCATGGGGGCATGTTCCTGAAGAAGGTGTGCCAGTCGGCGATGCCGACGATGTCGACAGCGGCATCCCACAGGTCCGGGTCTTCGACGAGCACTGCGAGCGTCATGAACCCGCCATAGGAACCGCCCATCGCCGCCGACTTGGTCGCCTGGCCCGTCGTTTTCAAATTGCGGGCGGCTTCGCATCCGTCCTTGACCGCGTTCCATCTCAGGGTCCGGTCATCGAGGCTCTGGAAGTTGAAGCCGTACCCGGTCGAGCCGCGGACGTTGGGTAAGAGGACATTGACGCCAATGCCTGCCAGCAGATGGACGATTGGAACGTACTGGCCGCGGCTTTGACCCTCCGGGCCTCCATGGAAGTAGACCACCACGGGCCGAGGGCTTCTGTCGTGAGCGAACAGCAGGGAGTGGATCTCGAGGCCATCGAAGCTCCTGAAGGTGGTCTCGATCGGTTTCACGAGCCCTGTGAATTCATCGTCGTCGCTGACGCTCGTCCAGCGGCGGCCAGCGGGCCATTCGTAGACCTCGGCAGGACGCGTTGGGTGCTCCCAGCTCACAAACGCGGACCTGTCGTCTTGACTCCAGCTCAGGTGATAGCTCTTCGGTCCGGTGATGTCGGAGAGCACAACGCCTTCTTTCCAGTCGACGCGCTCGACGATCGACCCACTGGCCAGGTCGACGATTCGGATGCCGTCGTAAACACCTTCGTTCACGACCACGATCGCGCTTCGCCCTGCGTGATCGATGGTGTAACCGTCGACGTCGTGATCCTCGTCGATGAGCCAGCGTTTGACCACGTCCGGTTGTTCAGGATCGACCTCGGCAAGTCCCATGAAATCGCGGCCGCCGGCATCGGTCAGCGCGAACATCCCGCTCGCCGTCCACCTGATCTCGCTCACCCGGCGGGCCTCCGGCAGGAGCCGAGTCATGGTGCCGTCCCGCTCGAGGATATGTGGTTCCGTCCAACTTCCAAATACCTTGTTGACTACCGCCCGCCCACCGTCGGGACTCCAATCCTCCCAGTACCAGTAGTCGCCAGGAGTTGCCCAGGGGATGATTTCGCCCGTCATCAGGTCCAGCTCGCCCAGGCTGACATCGCGCCCGCCGCCGGAGTTCCAGCCGAGGCCGACGCGTCTGCGGTCCGGATGCAGCGTGACGCTCTGATGGACAGCCTTCGAGTCCCTTGTCAGCGGTCGCAGCTCACCATGCGGCTCGACGATGCTCAGCTGCCAGGTCTCGTTGCCGCCGCGATCGTGACGCACGAGCAGGCCCAGATCCGTCCACGCGTGAGGCAGGGTGCGGTCTCCGGAATCGGCCACCGCACGCGGCGTGCCTCCAGGACTGTCGAGATGGAAGGTCTTCTGGTAACCGTCGACGTTGGAGGCGTACGCGAGACCCCCATCCGGTCCGGGCAGCGGCCGGGTGGCACGAACGACTCTCAGGAGCCGCGCGAGATCTGGCTTGTCGGATGAAACCGGCCCGTCCTCTGGACGATGTCGAATGCTTCCTATGCTCCCCTGCGCTCAAACGTCGTTGTGCCAGTAAATGCCCAATGGCAGAGGTTGACACTTGTGCGAGCGATCTGCAACCGCCCATCTGTCAGCACCCAGTCGTATTCGATCACCAGGACAGGTTTGTCCCCAGACGGTGCGTCGCAAACGAAGCCACCGTTCGGATCATCGCCAATGCTCTCTTGTATGAAGTCGATTTTCGAGCCTCTGACGACAACATTGCCGTAGATGACCTGGGAGAAATTGAAATCGTTGCAATGCAGGCCTACGGTGTACGAGGGATTGCGCACGTCGCTCCAGCTTCCGGTCAGCTCCGGTGGAACCGGACCGCCCGTGGGCCAGTTTGCAGGGTGGGCGGCCGGGCTTGGGCAAGGCGTGTTGTCCGGGGTTGCGACTGCCAAGGGAGTTGAAGGGCGGGCGCTTGGCGTCGCAACCGAGGTTGCGGGAGCGGTGGACCCGCATGCTGCGAGGATCACGACCGCGATCAGGCCGATTGGAGGCCTCCTGTAGGCGATCATGGCGCGGCGAGCCTCGTGTAGGTTCCCGGAAAGGTGAAGCCGCACTGCGCGCTGAACCTGACCAGCACGAGCGTATTGCCTGTCAGCGTGTAGTGATATCTATCGACACCACACCAATCGACAATGAAGTCGATCTCCGATCCGTTGACGACAACGTTCCCGCCAATGATCTGACTCAGGAACGAGTACCCACCGAGGTCGATGACCCCCGACTTTAGTTGGTGAACCTGCGGCTGCCACGAACCAGCCAGTTCCGCGGGCACCGGTCCGCCCGGAGGCCAGCTCGGAGATCGCACCGTCGTCGGCGTGAACGTCGAGTCAGGTGGGTTCCACGGCACCTCGGCCTGGTTCGGCGACGGAGATATCACGGTCGGGCCCCTCTTGATGGGCGCCGTGGGTGGGTGCAGCCGGGCGCTCATCAACAGCGCCGCAACGGCGGCGATCGCGACCAACACAGCTGCCAAGGCGGCCGCTACACGAAGGCTGGGCCTGATATCGAAGGTCCAATCCAGGCCGAACACGCGCTGCCTTCGGCGCGGAGCCCTTTGGATGGCTTCGGCGACCCGAGCCTCGAGCCACGGCGCAGGCGGAATCGCCTCATCCATCGCCATCACGAAGCGTTCCCTCAATTGAGTTTCGTTTGTCGTCATGCTTCTCCAGCTCCGAGCAGGCGCCGTAGTTCGCGGACCGCTCGCGAGAGTTCGCTCTTGACTGCGTCCTCGCTCGAGCCCGTGATGGTGGCGACCTCGGCTATGGGCAAGTCGAGATACCAATGCAGAACCAACAGGATTCGTCTGCGATGCCTCAGGCGGCGGATTGCCCTCCGCAGGTCTGCGAATGCCGCCATGGAGTCGCCCTCCCGCGCTGCCGGCGGTTCAGGGTCTGACAGCCTGAGAACCGACCACCAACGGTTGCGGCGGACGGATCGACATTCGTTGGCGACGATGCCAAGGAACCACGGCTGCAGGTCAGCGCCAGCCTTGAGTTGGTCTAGCTTCCGCCAGGCCTTCAGCGACGCGTCCTGGACGACGTCCTCGGCCGCATGCGGATCGTGGAGCATCGCTCCGGCGAGACGGTAGGCGGAGGCGATTGCGGGCCGCAGCAGCGCCGTGAACGCACCCTCGTCACCCGCCTGCGCTCGAGTGACCAGGTCGGGTTTCAAGACATGCACTGCATTGACCACGGTTGACATGTATACGCATCCACCCACGACCGACGTGGCAAGAATCTGTTGTCTAGCTCGCGCTTGGCGTGGCCGCCGTGAAGTCAAACACGCAAGTCTCAAAAATCTCGACCTGAACGTCGTCGGCCCCGGCCATGTGGCCAGCGTCCTTGAACAACCCTCTCAGCTGGCTGTCGCTCGCCTCCAGGTCCGCAAGGCTGTCCCACAGTGTGGAAACGGTGCTCTGGCCAGTCTGCCGGTCAACACCCATCACGATCGCCCGATACCCCTTGAGCGGCTTCAGCACCGGAAGAACTTTGTTGCTTACGAAGCTGGCCGCCGAGTCGACCTTCTTGATGTCGCCGCGGATCGTGTTGACCCGCGCGAACTCGCCCGGCGTAGGAGGCCGCACGCGGTCCAGGATGACGATCTCGTACCTTTCGTCGACGCCGAGCTGGGTCGCAGGGACGTTCTTCGCGGCCTGAGTGCGGGCCTGATCGCACACCTGCTCGCTCGCCGACAGTGCCTCGGCGGTCTCCCAGTAGGTGATCCCGATGCCTGACCCGGTCTTGCGATCCGCGAGCAGCGCGGCACCGAAGAAGCCAGGCGCAGAGCGCAAGCTCGGAACCACCTGTTTTTGGAAGTCTTCGATAGCCTTGTCGAGCTGGTCCGGAGGGGTCTGTGTACGCGTGCCGCGGATGAACATGTCGTCATCCCATATACGTGCCCACCTTCGGATTGCGTGGCAACAATCTTCTCTTCAAGCCAACCGTGCCTTACAGCCCCGTAGAGCCCTGAGCTCAGCGTTCGTAAATCAGAGCGCCGGAATCGAAGCCGTTCACCTGACCGGCCGTCTTGCCCGGGAAGATCTCCATCTCCAGGCTGCGCGTGCCGACGAGCCGCATCAACACGGTGCCTATGACAGCGCCTGTGGCGCGAACGCGCATGTGCGGCAGGTACGTTTTGGTGTCCCAAGCGGCGCCGGTCACAGCGGAATAGGACTGGAGCTCGCCCAGCTCGTACCTGACCAGACCGGTAGACACACCGACCATCGCCGGGTCGGGTGCGCTGCCGAATGCGGCAAACTGACGCGCCGCGCCGAGGTAGTTGCCGAACGAGATCTCGACCTGCCCTGGGTCATTGCCGTCGTAAACGACCGCGAGGTGGCCGACCCAGTAGCCGTCGTACTGGGGATGCAGCCCGGCGTAGCCATTGGAGCCAACCAGGAACCAGTTCCCCACCAGCCTGCCATCGATGTCGTAATCGATCTTGCCCCAGCGCGGCGATGCATCGCGCTCGAGAAGGGCAAGGATCTGGTCCTTGAGCGGCTCCGGCGTGTACTCGAAGAAGTCGGCGACGTGGGTCTTCCAGACCTCGGATGCGGTGTACTGGGCGGGGTTGATGAACCCGGTCAGGGTGAGGTCATCGTTCTCCACCCAGACGTCGATTCCGTAGCCGGTGGGCAACCCTGTGTACCCGATCAGCTCTCCAGCCTTGACCGCATAGTTGGGGTTCTTTGTCTCGTTGCCCTGCAGCTGCCCGATCATGTTGCCCAACCCGCCGGCGAATCTCACCAGGTTGCTGAAGCGGACCCGGAAGGTGCACGTGGCCTCGATGGTGACTCCGTAGTCGTCGTAAGCGGAACTACCCGTTCCGCGAAGACTGCGCGTGACGACTGAGATATTGCCGGCCATCGGCGAGAAGACCGGGTCCTGTACCGGCGGAGAGGCCACCGCGCCCTTGACGTAGAAATAACCGTGGTCGATCGGCGTGACATGTCCGCCGGCCATGAGCCCCATCGGCTGGATGAAAGCGATGTCCTGCAGGGCGATGGGCGAGGCGGTGATGGTTCCCGTCCCCTTTCCCACGCAGGCGGCCGAACCGTTACCGCCACCGGTTGTGACAAGAGCAAGATCCACGTTGGAGGCAACGGTTCGGCCGCCTGCGTGGGAAAGGGGACGGGCACTATCACCGCTTCGCCCATCGCCCTACAAGACATAGCTTTCATTCAGCCGATGGGCCTGATGGCAGGCGGACACGTCACGCCGATCGACCACGGTTATTTCTATGTCAAGGGCGCGGTGGCCAGTCCGCCGGTGCAGGACCCGGTCTTCTCGCCAATGGCGGGCAATGTCTCAGTGGTCACGCGCAGTCTCCGCGGAACGGGTAGTACCGCTTACGACGACTACGGAGTCACCATCGAGGCGACCTGCACCTTCCGGGTTCGCTTCAGCAACCTGGTGAGGTTCGCCGGCGCGTTGGGCAGCATGATCGGGCAGCTGCAGGGCAACGAGACCAAGAATCCCAACTATGCGATCAAGGCCGGAGAGCTGATCGGATACACAGGGTTGCCCACCGGGTACGGAATCGACGTCTGGGTGGAGAACGATGAGCTCATCCTGACCGGGTTCATCAACCCCGCCCAGTACACCGCG
>WNFC01003082.1_pt1 | contig 17982 bp, 21 predicted proteins | sample 5400541 | NCBI WGS metagenome assembly WNFC01 (sample SAMN13153342, study PRJNA577476) | soil metagenome | isolation source: 120 cm saprolite under Douglas fir tree site 2 hole 2 replicate 1 | place: USA:California | collected 2015-04-18
GCGAAAAACCTTGACTAATCGCTGTTTCTACGTCATATTTGTCAGTTGTTTTTGTTAATAATTGCGAAATATAATGTTTCTGGGTCAATTCCTGCAAAAAAGCTCTGTAATTTTCATTGTTAGGGGCTGCTCATGCTTGCTTAATTTTATATTGTCTAATTTATCTGATAACAATGTTCTATTATGGGGTTTTAGTGATGCAATATCGGTTGTTGATGCTTTTTGGTTTTTGCAGATAATGAGCAGGTGTTTTTATTATACCGTTAGTTGTATATTTATGTTAGTTTTACTTTATATACTGCATTATTAGTTGTGAAAATAAAATTGTTTTAAAAAGTTTGTTTAAATGAGTTATAGAGATTTTGTTGAAAGGCAAAAAGGTATATTATATAAACGGATTATGACTAGCCAAGCTTTTCGACAAGTAGATACTGAAGAGCTGCATGAATTACAACTTGCTACACTTTTCACGGATTGTGAATGTAATAAAAATCTACAAGAAATTTCTCTGCAAACCTATACCAATTTGGCTACATATCTGGCTACTGTGAATATAATGAGTGTTTTCAAATTATCAACGTCTGAATCATCTGATGGTTAAATATAATTAAAATTGTTATTAAAAATATACAATATTATATTTTAAAAATATAATTTTATTAGATCACTATGAAGTTTGTATAGGTGTTCAAGATTTTCTACCTCAAGACGGTGTACTTTGGAAACAAACGGATATTACTTGTCATCATGATTTTTGGAATTTACAATTTATTTATTGTGATAAGATAACCGGTACAATTACAACTGTTTTTAAAATGAGTTTAGATGAAATGCTGGGTGCCCGATCTACATATACACGTTTTTCTAGAGAGGATGTTAAAACAGCTTTTGAAATCATGGACGGTGACATAATAGTACAACCCATGATTCCTGACACTGTTAGTGGTAAATGGGTGATTATAAAAAAAGGTTTTGAGGATAAACCTTTTATTTTTAATTCTTTAGCCGATTTAGATCAGATTTTTAGAGAAATTACAATCCCCGCAGATATTGATTTTAGTTATGAACACAAACTTAAAACAGCTATTAAGTCATTTAAAGAAAGTGTTTTATATTCGTGTTAATAAATTATTAATTTAATGCACAAATTCATACCCCCGTGGAAGTATATTTATTAAAAGTAAACAGTTATAAAAATGTTTGTTTTTCTATTTAATATTTTGGAAAATATGTAAATTGGTTAAATTTAGATCTGATTACTTTTGATAATTATACTTTTTACAAACTAAGAATTCGGCTACCTACTATGTATCGATTAATTAAACTTAACTGCAAAGCATTTAATTACACTGGAATTTAATAATCCTAAAAATGTTGTTTTGATTTTATATTTTCTTGATAATAAAAATTTATTATGTTATTAAAACACAATTTGTTTTAATTGTTGTATGTTGGTAATTTTATTAATCTTTTATTTTATAACAATAACAATTTAAATAAAATTAAAATACAAACATCAATCCTATATAATTAATTTGTGCTACCAAATCCGCCTATACCGCGAGTTGTTTCTAAAGCCTGGAAAATAATAGTTATTTTTAATACTATTTAAAAATAAAAAATATATAATCAACCTTTAAAGCATCTCGATTTATTTCAACAAAGGAGGGGGCTTCAAATTTCTGTAAAATTAGTTGGGCTATTCTTGCATTTTTTTTCAATATGATATCTTCGCAGCTACGATTTTCTATCAGGACACAAATTTCACCTCTGTTTTTTAAATAATTTATGATTAGTTATTTAAAAATGATATCTATATTTAAAAATAAAAACCTGTAATCAGAATCAATTATACCGTTATGGGTATAAATACGCTTCTTAGCTAGACTGGATCTACCAACTGTTAAAATATTTTTAAATTTTAATAATTAATTTTTAAAATATAAATAATAAATCTACCTATTTGTCCAAAATACCCCTCAGGTATTGCAACAATTAACCCAACATTAATTGTCAATAAAGCGCAGGCTTTGATGACCACATCATTACAGCTATTAAAATAATACAAACTATATATTTAAAATATAATTTTAATAATTTTTAAATTAAACCAGGTTAAATCGAAACCGGCTGATCCTTCAGTCATTCTTTCTGGCTGAATAGCTGTAACATCCGTTTTAAAATACCTTATAGGTTCAAGTTTTTTTGCCATTTTATTTAATAATATTTTTTAAAAATGCTGTTTTATATTAAATAAAAATCAGAGTTTTATATTAAAATTTTTATTGTTTTTCTAAAATACATTTTATGTCGGACATATATTTTAATAAAGCTATTTCAACATCTTTAAGCCCCATTTCTAATAATACAAAATCATTATTATCCGGTAATTGCGGTTCATTAGTTGGGTTGAGAAGTCGATAATAATTCGCACTTCGCATATGCTGATACTGGCAATTGGCCTTTAAAAGTGAAATTTCAAGTTTGTCAAGTAAAGGTAAGTCAGTTACAGCTGATGTTAATTTTGCGACAGTTTCTGCACATTCCAACTTGTTGCAAAATGAATTTTGCATAATCATCTAAAAATATTTTGAATTATTAAATGTTAAAATAATATGTTAATTTATTGTAAAATTACTTTCAACCAGATTTTTTTTTGTCCTCGCAATTTTTCTAATTCTGAAGCAATTCTCGGCAAAGTTATTAACTCCTTTAATATATCTGTTACTTGCATTATATTTTCAGAGTTTTGAAAAAGGATGAAGCCTGTTATAACACCCAACATTGACATAACTCGAACCCCCCATTTCTCATAAAAATCTTGTAAAGTAGTATACATACCGGATACAAGTTTAGTTTGTTTTGTGCATAAATCACAGCAATTCATTTTTAAATTATAAAATAATGTACGAATAATGTGGTGTTTTATTTTATACAAAATAGTTCCTTTTATTGTTTACAAAACAAAATATGATTATTATCTATAATAATTAATTAGCGAATTATAAGTTATAAAGCATGTTTTGCTTTTATAGTTTTGTTAACTTATAATTAACATTATTATCTATATTATTAATGACTCATAATAACGCTATTATTTTATTATCATGATTAAACATCTGCAGTAAACAAAACTGTTACAATTACTCAGCTTTTAGCTTGTTATCACCTACATTTATAATTATTTTTAAAATAGCTTTTTACTTATTAAAGCTAGCTTTCAACAGGATTCAACCGTCCTAGTAAAGGTTTCAAAATTTTTTGTCGGCTTTTGTTGATAATATTTTTTACCATTCTTTGTTTAATTTAATACACTAAAATTTGTACCACCTGAAACCAATTGGTTGATAGACTAAATAAGATGCTGCTAAAAACAATTAACACATAAAACTTACCTATAATGCTCGTATATTTTTATTTCAATCTACACCAAGAACCATAGGTTTAATAATATTTTGATATATTATTGCATTAGTTTTATATTCAACCTTATAATGTTAAAACTTATAAAACATCTTTAAATCTTTTAAGCTAAATAATTTTATTTTAATTAAATTATTGTAGTATTTTTTAAACAAATAATATTTCTATTTTTATTATTTTAATTGTTAGAATTACCTTAATTATTTATGATTAATATATTTAATTATAACAATTTAATTATAAGATAAAGGTTTTTATTTTAACAAATAAAATATTCATTATTTGTTGCAAAGAAAAACACCTGTTACATTAATTAGGTTAATTTTTTGGCTATATAAATTATAATGATGTGTTAAAAATCAAATATTTATGGCTTGTTTGCAGAAGAATAATCAATTAAGAGCTTTAAGCAAACTAATTATTTATTGGCTCTGGCATTCTGAAGTGATATGTCCACCAAACATATTGATGCAGAAATTAGTGACAGTGAAAGCGATGAACCAGCACCTAAAAGAAAGGTGAAAATAACTAAGTCAAGCTCGGTTGATTTTAATCGATTGGACAACGATTTACGCACCGTAGGGACATTGATTAAGCCGGCAAATCAGCCTAAAACAGTTGTGCTAGTAAAGAGTAAAACAGTTAAAAAACCTAAACCGGCTCTTTATGACACAATTGATTCAGTTATCAAACAAACAAGTTCAACAAACCCTCAAAGTAACGAAGTTTTCGGTTCACCTTGGTTGAATGCTGTGTTTGAAGCAGCTCAAAATGAACCAGATAATTACCAGGAGGAAATAATTGATAGGGCAAGCGCAGCTGCTGTGGTTGCTACTGGTCGTGTGAGTTAGAATCAATATTTTTAAATATTATATAGCTATAAAATAAATTTTTATTATAAGGTTATTGGATATTTTTAAAATATTTTTAAAAACAACACCTTATTTTTAAAAACAACACCTTATTTTAAAGATTTTGTATTTAAATACATTATATAGATATTTATATACAGGTGGTATAATATATTTTTAATAATTATAATCCCTATATAATCATTATTTGTTTATTTTTAACCAGCAGGTAATATTTAAATTCGTGCTTTTAGCAGAAAAATAAAATTATTGCTTTTAGCACAATAACTAAAATTTAAACTTCCATATGCAAATGGCGAAATAATTATTTTCAATCAAGGCAGTAAAAATAAAAGTTTGATTTTATAAAAGCCTAATATCATTATTTAATTAGCGGAATAATAGCTATACTTAAACTAATTAAAATATAAATACAAAACGATTATAAAAATATATTTAGTAACATTATAGTTCGTTTAAATAACTAACACTATAGTTGTTAATATCTTATTTTTAAAAATTAATAAATTAAAATATCTAAAATTGTGGAATATTTATATTTAAAGGTTGTATTGAAAAGAGACTTGGCGGTTGCTGCAACAAGTGCAGTTAATACAATTAAACGAACTGGCAATAATTTGTTCGTTATAAAGGGACAAACTAATCAAAAGGGGATTCCTTGCATTGATATCCGAAGATTAGGGTTAAACGAGCTCACTCAAGAACCTTATTACACAACAGAGGGGGTTTGTTTTGAGCAAATATTGTGGGAAAAAGTGGTGCAGGCTATTTGTAGAATCACCATCTGTAAAGATGAAGGTATTTGGGTTGTTGAAAGCAATTCATCCCCTGATGATGAATATAAATTCGAACGCAAATTTAAGGGGTCCACTTATGAGTTAACCATTGAGGTGGTTTTTGTCAAGTTTAACCATGCAAAAAACGTGATGTATACTGATGTTAAAAAATGGGTTATAATTTCTAAGAAATGGCGAAGCACTAAATTTGCTGCTAAAAGTATTGCTTTTGATTACGATAAAGAATTGCGTGCTTTAATGCAAGAGATTAATAAATTAGTGTTATAAACACTGTTAGATTTTTGATGGCCAGTGTTATTAAATTTGCTTATAAAATTGAAGAACCATTAAATAAAGATATTGTTCTCGGGAATGATTGGTTGCATAGGCATTATTATAGCATAAAATTAAACGGTTCGCAACAAAGTGGTCGATTTGCAATTAAAAAAAGCGAATATTTTGTTAAATTTAATCTAGATCATTTACCTTTAGATTATATTTTTGGAGCTTTGAAAAAAAGTTTGCAAGAAATTTTTTTTATTGTGCAAAATAATAAATCAGAACTTATTTTTCCTGATCGAGTCAGGGTTGTTATTGCCGGACCTAGTTTGCGAACACCAGTTAATTTACCATCATGTACTTTTGATGATTTATCAATAACCAGGGTTTTAGAAGAAATTGAAAAAGTTTGTCAATCAAATTTGGGGCTGTTTTTTGATGATTTATTAAGGTTTTATTTTATTTCTGTTAACATACCATCGTTTCATTAATTCATAATGCCTAGAATAAAACAATATAATCAAGTTAAAACCAGTGTTAGTAATATTTTTCCTGGTAAGGGTTTTAATGAAAATAATTATTCCTCTTTAATTCAAATTACTCGTTTATCTAAAAGACTTAATTTACTTATTGCTTGTTTATTAGGTTTTTTAACCATCAAAAGAATTGAAAACACCCAGATAAATAATCTATATAAACGTTTTAAAACTAGACCACTTTTTCAACAACTATTTGCTTGTCGGTTTTATAACGAACATAAAATTATTTTAAAACGACCAGGTTATACATTGTTAAACAACATACAATATTTATTTTCAGAAGTTATTCAGATTTTAGTTTTTAATAACTGTGTGGGTGAAAATATATTTTATATAGGTAAACCTAGACATGATAAACAAATCTTCTTAGTTTTACACAATGATGGTTATTATAGCTTAATTCGCAATATCAGAGTGTTTTTACATGTTAAATATTTTTGCCCTTTTTGCTATAAACAATGTCGAAATAGTGCAACGCATCAGTTTTGTAAAAATGTTTGTTTAAGGTGTCGAACTAGATTTTGCGTGAAATTGACAAACACTAAATATTGCGATATTTGTAGGCGTTATTTTTATGGTGATTTATGTTTCCAAAAACATATAACTGCAATGACATGTCAACAAATTCAACGGTGTAAATTGTGTGATTTAGAAATTTATCCTAATACAACAATTCAACATATTTGTGAAAAAGATAGGTGCAAAGTGTGCCAAATTGCTCATCCACCGGGTATGTGTTATATATTAACAGGCAAAGAAAAGAAAAGAAATCAAAGTTGCAAAATTCAAACTGATTCTGGATTAAAACAGGTGATTTTTTTTGATACTGAAACAATTAATATAAATAATAGACTAATACCTATATTATGTGTAGCTGGGTATTATGTGAATTTAACTTATGCACAAAATCGAACCAGGTTAATTTTAAAAGAATTTTTCGGGGAAACTTGCATTCATGATTTTTTAATCTGGTTATTATCAGGTATAGGTTTAAATAGCATATTAATTTGCCATAATTTAAAAGCATTCGATGGAATGTTTATTTTAAATGAGGTGTATAAATTACCCCACCAGATTGAAGTTATTTTTAACGGGAGTAAGATTAATTTAATAGTTTTAAAAAATCGTAAATTTACTATCAAATTTATAGATTCTTTCAATTTTGTCAGCACTAGTTTAAGGGAAATGGGTGGTATATTCAGTGTTAAAAATAAAAAAACATTTTTTCCTTATTCTATGCTAACTAGTGCTTTAATGAATTACAATGGTGCATTACCTGCTCGTGAATGTTATGAAACATTTTTGTTTAAAAAAAAAGAACTTAAAGATTTTGAGATATTTTATAAAAAACAAGAAAAAATTTATAAAAAAAGAGCGTGGAATTTGAAAGATGTGTTGATAAGATATTGTCGTAATGATGTGATTGTGTTAAGTCATTGTATGACTCGTTTTAGAACCCTTGTGTTATCGAAAACCAATTTGGACCCCTTTAAAAAAATAACATTAGCATCAATCGCTATTGAAGATTTTACTAAAAATCACCTCCAACCACACAGTTTAGGGATTGTGCCTGCAAATGGGTATTCAAAATGCTCGCAACAAAGTTACAAAGCAATGTTGTATATCAAATATCAAGAATATAAATTGGGATTTAAATTTCAACATGCTTGGTCACCAGAGGGGGAATTTAAAATCGGAAATTACAAGCTAGATGCTTGTAATATTGCAAAAAACATCGCTTTCGATTTTCACGGGTTCTAAGTTAAAATTTATAATACAATTAAAAATTATTAATGCAGTAACTTGAAATTTTTAGATGTTATTATCATGGCTGTATCAGTTGTTTTAAACATACTGAATACACTAATGGTAGATCGGGTGTGATGAGTTTATTATATCAACAAAGTAAAGATCGAGAAAGCGCAATTAAAAAATTATTGGAGGCTAAATTCCCTCAAATTGTTTATACTGTCATTTGGGAACACCAAGCTGACAAAATTATGGCATCAGACGAATTTAAAGCATTTATTAAAATAAATAAAATCACTCCGCCGAAAGTGATAGAAGATCGAGAGTTTTTTTATGGAGGTTAAATCATAACAAAACATATTTTTAAAAATATATTTATGGACTTCTTATAATTTAACTAGGGCGTGTAAATGCGTTGCATTTTTACCGAGAAATTTCAACAGCTGAGCAGATTAAATTTTATGATATTTCTAGTAATTAAAATAATTTCAATTAATTATTTATGTTTTTATAATATATATTATTTTAAAAATTAATATATTTTTTAAAAATTGATAAGGTTTATACCCCTATGTGTGCAGAGAAAGAACTTACCCCAAGTAAGTATTTATTATTTTGATTTTTAAAAATAAAATACACAATATTTTAACTTTAAATTTAGAGGTCACCCAACAATAATTCGAGATCAATTCACCACCACGCCAGATTTTTACTTCGGGGTTTAAAATTTAAATTATTATAACTACATTAATAACATTCATATTTATTTTTAAAATATTTTATTTAGGTTATTAAAGCTCGTGTTTTACCACCGCAAAATTTATTTCACCCTGTTTTACCTAAAAAAATAAACAACAAACTACTTTTTTGTCTTTGCTTCACCTGTGCTTCAGAAAATAATAAAAACCCATGCAAACATTCTGAAGATGAGCGCAGCATAACAGGAGCCTGGTGCTCGCCAGAGTTTTATAAAGCCTTAAATTTAGGTTATAAAATTCTAGAAATTTTGGAAATTTGGCATTATCCAGAAACATTTAAAAAAATTGACAATGATCAAGCTGGTTTATTTGATGGATACATCAACAAATGGTTGGGTGTGTGTATTTATAAATTTTTAAAAACAGTAGCTATCGCAAACACTAATAATTAATTTGATAAATATAGCTATTAAAATAGCAGCTTCAGGTTGGCCTGCTGGTATAGAAACACAGCAACAAAAAGATGATTATTGTCGTGATTATTTTGAACGAGAAGGAATCATTTTGAAACAAGCTGATATTAAATTAAATCCAGGTTTGAGGGCATTAGGAAAACTCTTCGCTAATAGTATAAATTTTTTAAAATTAATTTTAATAATGCCTAATATGATCTATTTTAATATTTCAGGTTTATGGGGTCGGTTAGGTTTAACTTTGGATAAACTACAAACAAAAATAATTGATAATACTGAGATGTTTTATGAGTATTTGTTAGATGATACATTAGATATAAAGAATTTCGATTTAGTTGGTTTAGATAAAGTTATGGTTCAATATAAAGTTAAAGATGGTTATAAGGTAACTAACGGGAAAGCTAATGTGGTTGTGGCTGCTTTTGTCGCAATGTGGGGTCGTTTGTTTTTATTAGAAATTATGTTAAAATTGGGGGAACGAGTTTTATATACAGATACTGACAGCGTGTTATTTTTAATGAAACCGGGGCAATATGCACCACCTTTAGGTTCAATGATCGGTGATTTTGTAGATGAAATCGCTGAAAAATATGGGTTGGGGGTCTATATTACTGAATATGTGGGGTTGGCACCTAAAGCTTATGCTGTAAGGCTAAGTAATGGTGAGGCAATTATTAAAATAAAAGGTGTTACTTTAAATGTTTTAAATTCAGCAAAAATTACTTTTGATACATTAAAAGTTTTTGTTGAATTTATGATTGAAAATAACATTACGCCTGAACCTATCACTACTGAAAATATGTTGAATTTCATTAGAGATAAAAGCGCCGGTCAAATTTTCAACAAACCTAATCAAAAGAAAATGGGGTTTTCATATACCAAGCGAGTTTGTTGTGATGATAGTTATATTACTTACCCTTACGGTTACCTTAAATAATCTTTGTTGTTGATAATATGCTCAAAATACTGTGATAAAATTACATTTATTATTAATAATAAATTTTTTATTTAAAAATAACTATATATTATTACAATATTTACATACACTATTTAATATTTAACCCAATTAATTTGAGGCTTTTGTAAATTCATCGATTTTTTATTTTTTGCTAAAAAAGCACTAACCTCACTTAAACCATATATGTTTTTAGCAGGTTTTTTTAAAAATAAATTTGCCATAATATATTTCATATTTGAATAAGGAACTTTTTTTTCATTTATAAAAACCAAGCCTGTAGAATTCCATCGAAATTGTTTTTGATTTATTTTGCTCATTTTATTTAACAATGCTGCAGCTTTAGCCCGATGACTAAAATGAATACCTTTTAAAATGCTAGACTCAGGCATAGGTATATCAGAAAATTTCCTGTCGAATAATTGTTTTAAACCCATGTTGGTATCATTTTCAGTTGTTTTTCGTCGATGTCTCAATTTGTTTGTTGGTGGATTATTAAATATATTGTCTGAAATAGGTGTATTGCTGCTTAATATATTTGCCGTGTTTATATGTGGTACTAATCTGTCACGTAAATCTAAAAATCTTTTTAATGTGTTTAAATAATATTTTAATTTAATATCATCGGGTAGGTCATCAAGTTGCAGAATTTTTATTATTTCTTTATCCAAGTCTGATAATACTTTCTCATTTACTGGTTGTCGCCATTGCTCAGATTGCATGTTGTTTAATGCAGATATATTATTCGTCGGTGTATCATTTGGTTTTATCCCCTCAAAAGTTTGTATATGTGGATTACTTGTTTGGTTAAATGCAGGAACGAGCATCATTTTTTTAACATGTTTTAACATTTTAGTCAATTATATCAATAATTTTTGAAATAATTGCTGGTAATACATAAACTAAAACTGGCAAAAAACCACCGCCTTTCTGATTAAAATATTTATTTTTATTTTTTTCTGGAACTTTTTTATCACACAAAAGTCGTAATATTTTTTTAAATTTTTTTAAAATAACTACTTTTCGCTTACTAATTTTAATATTACCATATAAAATATTTTTTATTATTTCATAAATAACTACACGTTCTTTTTTAGTAAGTTGTTTTAAAATTTTAATCTTTCCAAGCTTGTTTATTTTAATAAAATTCTTTAAAAATACCTTATTTAACCATAACTTTTTATATTTTAGATGATGCATTTCTAGGTATATAAATTACAGCCGGTGTAGGATCACTTGGTAATATGTTTGTTCTAATTCTATAATCATCATTTGTTTCTTGTTTTAAATCGATAAATATATATCCATAAGGTCGGCTTGTTGCATCATGATAAGCTTCTATTAAAATATTTGATTTTTTTGGATACATCTGTCTGGCTAGATATTCAATCGATGATTGATCCCGAGGATTTTTAAAAAAAGCTACATAATGTGAATTTCTATTAATTGTTCGTGAATGGGTACCTTGATGAAATAAATTTTGTGTTAAAAGAATAACACTCAATGATTCATGATGTGAACCACGTGTAAAATATTTTAAAACTACATCCGATTTAACACAATCAACCATTAAATCATCTAATATTAAAATATTATTTAATTGAGGATTAAATTCTAAATCCGGGTTTAAACCGTGAATTAATTCTAAATGAGGATATTTATTTTTTAATTTATTAAAAGTTTCAGGTAGAGGCACACCATAACAATAAATTAACCGATCAATTTTTATATTAAACAATGAATCACCATTAATTAACAAATTTGTAAGAAAATTTGTTTTACCGCAACCAGTAGGTCCACTCAAAACGAATGTAAATGGATGCTGTAGTCGTATATCAATCATTTTACATCACACTGATTTTCACATATTTTAATTATTTGAGGTGTCTGTAAAAACCCCGGACTTATTTCAAAATGTTTTTTAATTTTTGATAGTACATAACAATCATTAAAAATTGTATCTGATGTATAATAATAATGTAAAAATGAATCTAAAGAATATTTTAATTTACATTTAAAATAACAAAAATATAAACAATGCAGAGCGCAACCATCACTTTTAAAATTCTGTAACTGTTTTGTATTATAATCCACAGTTATTTTATTTTTTTCAAAAAAAGTAATAAAATCAGGAAATGCATAGGGGGTAAAACCTAATGAATCAAAAAATTCTATATAATTTTCACTTATATAGAAAAAAACAACCCAATGTTCTCCTGAATGTGTATCTGGTTTAGTATTTACAATAATAAAGCCAGGATATTTTAATCCATATATAGGTATTTGATTTGCAGCATAAACTCCATTAAAATAAGGTTTTGTTATGTTATTATTTACACATAATTTTATTAATGTTTTTGTATCCATTGTTACAATATCACTTTAACTTAAACATTATAATCTAAAGAAATTGCACGGTTTGAATCTATCTGTATTAAATTTTCAGACTCACCATAAATTATAACATTAACATTTTGAACTAAAGCCACATTAAAGCGCAATTCCAAACGCATAGATCCTTGTTTTAATAAATTAAAATGCCCTGATGCAGCACTTAAATCAGGTGTTAAATCTAGAATAAATAGAGTGTTACCTTTACCATAAGCTGAACGATTAATACCGTTTGATTTATCATTACCCCACTTATTACAACCTTCTAAAAAATCTTGATAACATTGTAAATATTGATTATTTGCAAAATCAGGTTGATAAGGTCTACTAGGTATCATAACACCATCAATATATAAAGCCATAAAATTTAAATTAAAATGTTGAAAATTAAAAGGGTTTAATGTAAAATCACCTGACATCGCTTTAGCATCAACTAAACCTATAATCACACGTGTTGGTAAATTACCTAAAAATATATTATCTATATTAGCACTATTTGCACCTGTAGTGATACAGAATGTTTTAATTTCAGAATTAGCTACAGGATATTTAGCTGTTTTCATGTTAGTTAAAACAGAACTATGTGCTAACTGAACTGACGGTGCTAGCTTCACTTTACGTATTTTAAGTGCCGCTTTAGTTATAGTAAAAACACCCTCAATAGCCGCAGCTGTTTTCATTAGATAAAAAGTATTAGGTGATCTAGTTAATTTGATTCTTAAAGTAACATTGTTTAATAAATATTTCCCTGTATTAAATATATCAATGTGTAATTTATCTAACATTTCTAACTGTTTAGAATTACTAGTAAACTCGCCTCTAGCTTTACCGCCCTCATTAGCATTGACATTGCCAGCTGCAGCCACGGTTCCTTCAAACTCACCAGGTGTGTCATCATACCATAAAGCTGCTGATAAACTTGATGTTTTTGTATTGGTAGAAAAATTTAATAATTTTTCTAAATAAGCTTTATAGGGATATGTTTGACTCCCTTTACTAATTTGGTGGTCATTTAAAGACACATCACATTGTTTGAATAATGAATGTAAAAAATTATTTACAGGGGAATTCATAATATCAGCTGCTGCATAAACAGCGCCATTAACTTTTGTTAATTTACCAGTGATTTCCAATACTGTTCGTGATAAATCAATATAATCCGAACCCGTGCCTGGTACTATAAATTCTATTGTATCAGCATTTGCGAGCGGTGCTAATGGTTGATAATATGCATAAGTAGCTTGATCAATTTGTGCATTAGTTAAAGGCACTGTAAATAAATCCAACTCTGACATCGCTGCAGCACCCGAATAATTATGAATAAATGCACTCATTTTTATATATTAAATATATCTTTTTTTACTCTTCTATTTTTATTTTTATTTTTGCGCTTATTTCGATGTTTTGTCTTACTTTTTTTCTTTTTTTTAAGTGTTAATTTACGTCGTTTATTTATACCTTTATTATTAGATCTTTTTCGTTTACGTTTAAAACCGCTACCACTTTGATTATTTCTTAATGCACTAACAGCATCATCTAGCAAGGCAGCACCTGTTTCTTTAAAACGTAGTTTTGCTGATTCATTAAAATTTTTACCTTCCAATAAATCATTACTTATATTTAAACCGGCATTAACCAACTTTGAAGCAGCTTGTCGACCAAAAGTTGATTTGAATAAAGGTGTTATACCCCTAATTAAATTAGAAAATATTGAACCTATTCCATAACCCCGCTGATATGCGCTACCTTTATAAGTTTGAAGAGGTGGATTATCACCATATCCAGCTTGATTTTGATAATATTTTATATATGATTCAGCCAATACAGGTTTATATTCTATATACATTTTATTTAATTTCTTTTTTTGAAATGTAATTTACACACCGATGTTCCTGCATAAAATATAACTTGTTGATCAGCACCTGTTTTAATTTCTATATGTATATCCGTGATATAATTTCTTGAAACAGGTAAATAATAAGGTGCTGTAAAAATATTAACACTTTGTTCTTCTTTTTCATCAATTTTTACTATCCTTAACAAATTTGCTAATTTATCACCAACAAATTGTTGTTGCACAATATCTGAATATATATACATACCATAAACACCATTTTTTAAATCTATCGGGTATTTCAATATCACACCTTCTGTAACCCCGATCGGTATTAACCATTTATCAAAATCTGCTATATTTAAACCTAACATCTGACCCAGACCTAAATGAGCATTCTTATTAAAACGAACAGAAAATATATCTGGTTTAGTGCTGGTTATTTTAAGTTTGTTATTTTCAGTTAAGCTGAATTTTAATCTATTTTCACATTCTGCAGGTAAGCTTGAATTTAATGTTTTAATTAACAAATCACGTGTTTCATAAAAACCTGAGGGTATTTTTATTTCTGTTTCTACACCTTCTTGATCACTAAAAATAGTGGGTACCTGTTTAATAAATTTTGATGACTCTGGTGGTATAATATAAATCTTATGGGGTGCAATATTTTTCGAATGTGTATAATCTAACTCACCTATATTGCAAGTATAAGGTCCTTGAATTCTCTTTTCAGCATAAGTAGATTCTAAATTAAAAAATCGATATAAAAAGTCACTAAGTGTATAATCACCGCTAAATAAAATAGACCAGCCCTTTTTACAATTTAACTTGGCAGCAAGCAAGTTTGATTCTTTTTTAGTTTGAGTAAAAGTTATTGCAACATTATCACCTATCTTAACATTATTTTTAACTTTATTTTTCAATTCGTTTAAAATACTCATTAAAAATTTAATATAGGAGTATTTTGTGAAATTATTATATCTGCCAAAATCCATATTAATTGTAAAAATATTATTAAGATCACCATCATCTACATAATCACGAAATTGTACAACCTGTTGCGATTTATAATATTTAAGAAGAAATGTGTTATTATCATCTGACACATTAAACCACATGCTAGGTAAATGTATTTCGCTAAGAGCAACATCCCACTGACCAATCAAATTTAAAGGTGTTTGTAATTTTGTGGTAAATTTTGCTGTTGTATTATCACTATAATAATTTGCGCTACTAGTTGACGGTAGAAAAATGTAAAAATTGTCATTCATTTTTAAAGTTGTTTAATTGCTTCAACAGGTTCCCACGAATTAGCTGAATCTGGATAACCGCGCCAATGTATTAATGCGTATCGTTGTTTATTTACAGTTTTATAATTTAATATTTTATCAACTATATATTCTTTATTTTCAGGTATTATTACACGAACTAACTCTTTTTCATAAAATCGACCTTTAATTTTTTCGTTATTACTATCACGCAGCCTATACATATATGGTAAAAATTGTCTATAGATTTTATCAATAAAAAATATTTCTTCAGTCCAACGACCTGTATAACCTTTTTCAAACACACTTTTTAATGTGTTTAATCTAACTGTCTGATTTTCAAAAAATTTTGGTGAATTCTTTTTTGAGGGTTTTTTAATGTTACTTCTCATTTTTTTCCATATTTTTAATTCGTTACTTGTATTAACATTTGATGGTTGTATACCTGTAGTTGAATGTATGGTATTGTTATAATTTTTAACTATATCTTGAATAACATCAATATAACGAAAAGTGTTTTTAAATCGAAAATAGCGAAACATTCGTTCTTTAATTGTCCTCTGCCATCTTTCAACTATACATGCTTTTTTTTCACTAACTGTAACAAAAAAACCAATATTTTCTTCAATTAATAATTGTTGAAAAGAACTGTTTAAAAATTCAGTACCTTGATCAGAACAAATTTTTTCAGGTCGTCGTTTTGTTTCAGAAAATATTTTTTTCATCACTCTCACTATTTCAACACCTTCTTTCGTATAAAGGGGCTCAATCCAACCAAATTTAGAAAAAACATCAATACAACAAAATAAGTAATTATAACCATCATTAAACTCAGCCAAACTAATTAAAACAGATAAATCAATCTGCCATTGGCTATCAATACCGGCCACTAAAACTTTCTGTCTATTAAATTTCCGAACAATATTTTTATGCCTCGTATAACTATCTTGAGAGGCCAGCCAATCATTTACATCATTAATATGTATATTTTGATGCTTTGCTGCTGAAATTAAATTTCTCGCTCCTCCAAAACTAGCTGGGTGCTTAATATTGTAATAAATTTTAGCCAAACTTTTATCCATTTTCGATTTATTAGATTGCAACATCATTGTAATTTTAACAAATATATTATTAATTAGATCGAATTTTAAACACTAACTCTTGACCAAATTCTGGTATTGATTGTGTAAGAAAATTATTTATATATGTTTTTAACATTGAACAATCAGCAATAGCTGTTGTTGTTTTCCAAGGTAAAGCCCGTTTTTTATGCGCATTTGATATACCCTGTATATACCTCATTGTAATACCTAATTTAAATTTAGGCACCGTTGTGGTTGATTGACACACATTTGGTGTAGTGGATTCAGAATTCTAAAGGAATAAAAAAATTAACTTTTTGAGATATCAAATCAATTAATGAATATAAAGCGCAAAATTCATAATAAGAAAAATTAAAATATCCACCATAAAGAGGCCGAATAAGAGAACCATTCATATGCATTTTTATCAGACGGATTTCTACTTTATGTTGAGCATATTTGTTTTTGCAAACCAGTATAAAATTATGCCGCCCCAAAAAATAAACATAAGGACACTCTGTCATATTTATCTTCAAATCTTGATAACGAAAATCTAACCAAAATTTCATTTGAACATTTTTACAATATTCTAACTCACGATTTGACTGTTTGTAATTCTCTAACATTGTTGTATTATTGATAGCTGTATTAGGAAGAACAATAATAGGTAGTGTAATACCCATTAAAATTAAAAATAAACAAAAAGCTGTAAGAATTGCAGTCATTTTAACCTGCTTATGTTGATTCGCAATAATTTCGGTATTAATCTGCTCAAATTCAGCTATTTTATCCTGCAATAGTTTATTTTCATCCTTCATTTTCTGCATATGATATTCAAGCTCTTGTTTACATCGACCATTTACAACTTTTGGTAATACTGTTTTGTTTATGTCAGACATAGCTACATATATACCATCAGCTTCTGATTGATTAATAAAATCAGGTATAATTAATGAACAATCTGTCTCCATTTTATCATCCAATAAATTTGAAAATAATGCTGATTCATCAATTGTTGCCATAGGTGGGTTATTCCAATAATCACATTTTTCAGGTCTTTGCAATGAACTCATCTCTGTTATAGGTTTCGTAATCAACGCTCGCGAAATATCAGGCTTAAAATCTTAAGTAAAAGAATCATTATAAAATAAATTTTTATTTTTAATAATATCTATTAATTATACCTAGATCCAGTTTCAAATTTTTAATTTTATTGCTCTTCCTTTTCAACATCACGTTGTAATGATTAATGTTAAAACTTCCGAATTATCAGAATAATTTTTTATTATCTAAGTCAATAAATTTTCACTTATAATATAAACACCGCACCAATCTTATATTTTTATTTAAAAATAAAACACCTGTCAATATCAACAGTCATCACAGATTATAATAACCAATCAATTGCAGATATTTATGCAAGATCATTTATATTGCAAAAACTGCACGATTTCGAAAACCATAATAGAACCCTATCAGCTAAATTACGCAACATAAAATTAAACAAGCATGAGCAGCCCCTAACAATGAAAATTACAGAGCTTTTTTGCAGGAATTGACCCAGAAACATTATATTTCGCAATTATTAACAAAAACAACTGACAAATATGACGTAGAAACAGCGATTAGTCAAGGTTTTTCGC
>WNFC01003833.1_pt1 | contig 17981 bp, 18 predicted proteins | sample 5400541 | NCBI WGS metagenome assembly WNFC01 (sample SAMN13153342, study PRJNA577476) | soil metagenome | isolation source: 120 cm saprolite under Douglas fir tree site 2 hole 2 replicate 1 | place: USA:California | collected 2015-04-18
GTTGACCGGCGCGGCTTGCTCGGCCTTATGCATCCATGGCGCATATGAAATCCCGACGATCACGCCTTCAGCAGTTTGCATTCTGGCCACCGTCTGTCCCCAAGGCTCCGTGCGTGCGCCGTGCAGCAGCGCGAACCCTCTTGCTTGCAGCTCATCAGCAGCGGAGGCCACGCTCTCCTTGTCGGCCACCTCGAACTCGAAGCAGGCGTGAGGGATTGGCCGGTCAGGAGGCCAGACGGTCGTGCCAAAGCAGGCTTGGGCAGCCTGCGATAACGGCCAGACCCCGAAATGCTTGCTGCCATCGATGCTTTCGCTGAAATAGTATTCGTCGCCTTCGTGCCGTTTGAGCGGCAGCCCCAAGGCATCCATGAAGAGCTTGCGGCTCTCTACCGGGTCCGGAGTGACGATCGCGACGCTGGCAATGAACAGGATTTTCATTTGGCCTCAACCGGGTCTTGTGCCGCCGCATAGTAGATGTCCCAGCGCGCGGACGGTTTCGCCGTTTGGCCATAGCCAGCGTGTGACCCTCTATGTTCGTCCTCTGTTGCTTGGCGCCCAAAACTGCAGTGGTTTTCGTCTTATTCCGTCTTTTTATCCCGCTTTTGTTCGTTATTTCGGTTTTTCGGCGGAAGCGCGGGACCGGCCCAAGGTCTTTGATTTATTAGTGAATTTCTGGTCGGAGCGCCGAGATTTGAACTCGGGACCCCCAGTCCCCCAGACTGGTGCGCTAACCGGGCTGCGCTACGCTCCGAATGGCCGGGACTATAGTGGTTGGGGGGAAGCGGCGCAACCGATTGCCGAGGCGATTGGCCGACACGGTGCGCGCGGGCGCCCGGATCGCGGTGCGGCGCATGCTCATCACGGCCGCCGGCCGCCGTGCCCTCGGCTGCTGCCGTAGCTAGGGCAGTGCCCTAGGGAAATGCCCGGAGGTTCATCCCGTCGCCCGTTCTGTTTAACTCGTAGCAAGCCTAACTCGTCTTCTCGGGCCAATGAGTTCGGTCAGGTCCGCCGTGGCCCTCCACCCCCTCCACGGCGGCCGCAACCAAACGAAATTGAAGCTGAGAAAATTCCGCACAGCTCGCCAAAGCACTCGGAAAGTCTCGCTAACTGCCCCCATGCTGGACCTGCTCACAATGCCAGAAACGGCGGCAACCCTGATCGCATCAGCCGGCGCCATCGTGTTCGTGGTGGCATGGCGCTGGTGGGGGCGGGACTAGGGAGGTTGTGCCAAGCCGGAACACTGCCGCCGCCCCGAACCGTTGTCGCCGCGATGTGTCGGACGCTTCGATGATCACGGTTGCGTCAGACACTGCCGCCATCACCCGATTTCTGATCGGAAAGTTCGACCGGAACACGGTCGCGCGTTCACGAAAAGCGTGAGTAGGAGATGCTCGCGCCAGATCCTCTCTTGCGATGCGGCGTTCTCAGCGGGATACGCTTTGCTCAAAGGGATCCCAATCACGGCGACCGTGCGCCCACCGGCACAGAGCCCCGGCTCCAAAGAATGGAGTGGCAAAGCCGGGGCCGCGCGCGGAGACGCCCCAACCGACAACCGCGCGCACCCGAACGTTAGCACGGAAACGGGCTCACCTCTTCGATTCCAACTTCGATGACGCGCAGACTGAGCGGGGGAATTCGAGCGGCCCCGACCTCCGCGGGGATTGGGGGGTAGAAACGGAAGCCGGGGCCTACGAGCGGCCACTGGATGGGTTGCAACCGCACGCAACCCTAGATTAGCACGGAAACAACCGCCCGGCCACCTTCGATTCCCGCCTCGCCCGTAACCGGAACGGGCAGCACATCCACCCCCGACGCCCAAGGACGTCGCGGGCCAAGGCATGGGGGCAAAGGCCATGCGGGACCTCACGCACCCGAATCCGACGGAATGTCGCAGCATGCGTCGGGTTCCCGACATGGTTCTGTAAGGGCCGGTTTTCGATCAATTTTAATCCGGCGCAAAGTTTGCGAAGCGGCACCCGCAGTCAGAAAAATAGATAATTGTAACAATTTGTTATGCCGGTTATCCCCAATGTTATCCACAGCGATGAGATGGGGCGACCCCTTGGGCGACCCCTCATGGTCGCGCCGTACCCGGCCGACGCAATGGATGCGTTAAGTAGCGGCCTGATCGCGCCCCCGTCGAGTTCCATGACGCGTTTTTACCAATCTGGTCCAGGGGGGTGCGCGTGCTCAGACCGGGCGGCCAGACTCGCCGCTATTGGCGTTGCGCAAGTCCGCCGCGATGCAACGGTACTCTCCGGTGGCGCGGTGCGGGTGAAGTTTACGATCGTCGAGTTCAATCCCGCGCCGGCGATGAGCAATAACGGGAAGCCGGAACCGGCCTCCCCAAAGTGGATGCGAACGGGGCCTTTTTCGTAGAACGACACGGCGGGAGCGCAGATAATCCGGGATAGGCCGTCCCCGGATTGTGCTGCGCTCCATCCGGGCTACCGACCGAAGCCGCTCGGCCCCTTACCGCAGCGGATCCTCGTCAAGCACAAAACTACCGTGCGTGTTGTCTCTCGTTGCCGGATCAGGACCTCGTCCATCCGCAAATGCAAACTCCTCCATCCGCCGTCCGTGCAGCAGCCCCGGGAGGCCAAAATTTCCTTCGATGCAGCGCGGCTCGATATAAAGTCTGTTCTCCTGGTCGCTCTGCTTGGTGAACTCTTGGCGGACGGTCCAGGCCTTCGTCCACACCGTCGGATCCTCGATGGTCACCACGTATTCAAGCATGGTCGCCGAGATGCGCGTCCAGCGCTCGACCAGATGCAAGTTCTCCCGTGAGCCCTGAAAATCCGTCTTCGGACTGAAGTTCGTCACGTCGATCACGAGCGTGTTGCCCTCGAAGCGGCCACGCGAGTCGCCATACCACTGGCGCACATTGGCCGGCAGGTGTGGACGCCCATCCATGACGATGTTGCGTTGCCATCCTTGGCCTTGACCTACGTCATAGAAGATTGAGACGCCGCCCGGCGTCTGAACGATCCGGCGAAAGCTGCCGGTCGGGCCGCCAAACTCGGGCAGCCCGCCGGTCAGGCAGCGCTCGGCGAGCGAACTGTCCTCCGGTCCGTCATTGCGATTCATGCGCGCGGTATTGTAGCGCGGCGGCGGTTCGGCGCGCCGCGGCGAGGGCGCTGGATCGTATTTGCCGCCGCTGCAGGTCGCCGACTTAGTCTTGCAGGTCTCGGTTGATTGCAACATGGCGAGACGAAATTCCCGCTCCGCCGCAGCCATATTTTGAGCCTGTGGCATCAGCGCTGGCGTCCGGCCATTGGGCGGATCGGCAATCAGCGACGTGCGCGCGCCGATGCGCTTAAAGGACCAGAACGCCGAGTTGTAGCCGCTGGCGACGTCATTCTCGCTCCCGCGCTCGGCCCGCCTGTCGCGGCCGAGCACGGCCGCTCGCGCCTCATCCAATTCGGCTCGCTGTGCTGCGGTGAAAAATTCTTGGGCAGCGTACTTGGCGGGCCGCTGCAACGGCGTGTCGCTTTCGTCGGTCCAGATGCCCTGCAGATCAGGTTCGCCCCACGGCGTTTTCAGCGCCGGGGCCGGCGCCCCCGCAAGCGGCGCCTGAGCAGACGTCCGCATGATGCCACCAAACATCACGGCAACAGCCGCCGCAATGGCGAACGTTTTCATCGAGCCTGAGCATCTCTTGCGCACGATGGTCTCCTTTGCTTTGCGGTGTTTTGCTGCGACGGGACTCCATGTGGGGCAGGTTTTTCAAGCGCGACGACTAGCGGTCGTTGAGCAGCGGATCTTCTTCCGGAAAGCCGACAAAAGCCGTGGCGCTGTCCTTGGTGGCCGGATCAGGGCCTTGACCCTCCGCAAAGGCGCGGTCTTCCATGCGCGCTCCACGCAGCAGCCCCGGGAGGCCATAGTTTCCCTCGGCGCAGCGCGGCTCGTAATAAATTCTGTTCTCCTGATCGCGCTGCTTGGTGAACTCCTGCTTTACGGTCCAGGCCTTGGTCCACACCGTCGGATCTTCGATGGTCACGACGTATTCGAGCGAGGTCGGGGAGGTCCGCGTCCAGCGCTCGATGAGGTGCAAGTTCTCGCGCGAGCCCCGATAATCGGTCTTCGGACTGAAATTCGTCACGTCAATGACGAGAGTGTCACCCTCCCAATGGCCGCGGGAGTCGCCAAACCACTGGCGGATGCCAGCCGGCAAATGGGGGCTCCCGTTCATGACGATATTGCGCTGCCAGCTTTGCCCCTGACCGACGTCGTAGAATATCGAGATGCCGCCGGGCGTCTGCACGATCCGGCGGAAGCTGCCGCCGAATGCGGTTCCAAACTCGGGCAGCCCGCCCGTCAAGCAGCGCTCCGACAAACCGCCGTCCTCCGGGCGGTCATAGCGGTTCATGCGCTGGGTGTTGTAGCGAGGCGGAAGGTCGGCGCGTCGCGGCGAGGGCGTCGGATCATACTTGCCGCCGCCACAGCGCGCCGACTTGCTTTTGCATGTCTCGGTCGCTTGCAGCAGGGCAAGACGGAATTCCCGGTCGGCGGCAGCCATCTTCTGCCCCTCCGGCGTCAGCCGTGGAATCCGGCCATCCGGCGGATCGACAATCAGCGACGTGCGCGCCCCGACGTGCTTGTTGGACAAGAACACCGCGTGATTATACGCGCGGGCGACGTCGAACTCGGTCCCGCGCTCCGCGGGCCTCTCCTCGCCGTAGAGCGCCGTTCGCTCTTTGTCGAGTTCTTCCCGCTGTGCTGCGGTGAAAAATTCCTGGTTCGCATATCGGGGAGGGCGCTGGAGGGCCGTGTCAAATTCGTCCGTCCAAATTCCCTGCAGGTCGGGTTCGCCCCAAGGCGTTTTCAGCGCCACCCCCACCTTGCCCGCCCCCTGAGCCGAAGCAGGTATGACGGACAACGTAACGGGCACCGAAGTGGCGGCGCTGAGGGCGGCGGCGGCAATGGCGACAGTTACCGTCAAGCCCGAGAAGCGGTCGCGCATGATGACCTCCTTTGCCGTGCAGTGTTCTACTGCAGCGAAATTCCTCCATGGACGCACATCTGCCCTCTGTGTGGCTTGGTCTTAGTGTACCGCGGTTCGGTTTGCCGGGAAAAGATGGTTTTGCGTGGCGTCTGCGCCAATGTCCTCGACCAGCGGACGAAGCGGCGAACATCTATTTCCGGGCTAGGAGCGGCGTACCCTGCCGCTGATCATCCGCCCCAAAGGAGGCGGCAAAAGCCTCCTCGGCGGACGCAACCTCGGAGTCCGTCATCCGTTCGAATTGCTGCTCGCGCGCGCGCTTCGACAGCCTGCCGCCGTTCTGTTGAAGGAAGCGGAACAGCAGGTCGATCGTGTTGTCCGGCATCTCCACGATGTTCTGGATGCGCGCGCGAAATTGATCATAGCGCCGCAAAAAATCGGTCTCATGCGGGAGATCTTCCTCGATGGTCTTGCGCACGCAGGCATAGAGAAACTCGGCATGCGGGGTCGCGTCGAAGAAGCGATAGTAGTCTGCGGTGTCGTTGAGGACGCGAACATTGCCGTCCGGGGTTGGTTCCCAGCTGATCAGCGGCAACAACCGCCGCGAATAATCCTCCAGCACGCTGCGGTACTCCTCGATCCGCTCCAATATGGCAGCGGAGACAGGAAACACGACCCCGGCCGGATTGAAACCGCGCTGGGCCAGCACATGGTGGATGAGGTAGCGGTGAATGCGGCCGTTTCCGTCGACGAACGGATGGATGTAGACAAAGCCGAAGGCGAGGACGGCGGCGGCGATCACCGGATCGAGCTTCAAGGCGGGGCCGCGGTCAAACGCTGCCATGCCGTCGATCAGCGCAGGCAGATCCTCATGCCGTGCGCTGATGTGGTCCGGCAAAGGCATGCGGGAGTCGCGATCGTGCTCGCCGACAAAGCCGCCCTCCGGCCGAAGTCCAAGCGTCACGAACCGCGCGTCGCCGACGACGATGCGCTGCAAGCGCAGGAACTCATCGAGATCGATCGGACGGCGGCCGGCTTCGCCGATAGCGCGTCCCCAGCGCTGGATGCGATCCTGCGGCGCGCGCTCGCCTTCGATGGCGTAGCTGGATTTGGAGTCTTTGAGGAGCAGGAATGCAGCGGTGCGGGAGAGTAGATCGCGCGGCACGTCGGCAACGGCCGCCTGCGCGCGATGCGCAAGGTCCATCGCGCTGAACTCCGCCAGCGCCTTTGTGCGAAACACCAGCGGGCAAAAGGCAGGTGTGCCGGGCAGGTTGTTGCGGACGCGATGGCGCGGCGAGTTCTCTCCTTCGACGCACCATTGCTGCTCGATGTCGACGACCCGCACATAGGTGCCGATATCGATGTCAGGCAGGTCTAACCGCGTCCCGGTCAGCCACTCATAGAGGAACCAGATCCGCCGCGCATAACTGCCGGTTCGCTTGGCGCGCACCAGCTCGGCGACCGCGTCGGCGCCGACGGCGCGAAACAGGCGGTTGAGGACGGCGAGGTCGAGCCCTTCATATTTGAGCGCGAAGGTGAGATGGCCTTCGAGATCGGCTACCGGGGCATGGCGCGGAGTCAGCAACCGCCAGCCTTCCCGTTCGGTGACCCGGTGGTGCCGGCCGATCGCGCTCAGGGTGCGTGGAAGGGGAACGGCCAGCGCATAACGATCAATGAGCGCCGCGTACCCGGCAGGCGTGCCGATTTCCGGCAGCGGTCTCTCGTGAAAAACCGTTACCGGGCCTGAAAAACCGTTTCGTTCCCGACTTTCCATGGAAACCAGCTTCGATCTCTGAAATACGATTTCCTAAGGTCGATTCCTTGAAAAACAGTTATAAGCTATGAAAAACGACTTCAATGGCTTAATATCATGAAAAACGACTATGACCATCCGCAAATACCATCCCCTCGGGCCACAGGGGTGTCACGCGTTCGATTTCCTGGTACCCGCCTCGGCGAGCTGTTCAAGCTGGCCGGCTTGTCGTGCTCTGCAAAGCGGGATAACAGGATGAATAAGACGAACACCGCTGGGGAAACCACTGAGTTTTCAGTAGGACAGAGCAGGACAGAAGGGACGCCGAACATTGACGAGACCGCGACTTGGTGGCAAGCGGCGGCGACCCGAACCGAAGCCGCTTGAGCATGGGACATCTACCGTGCGGGCAACCAAGCGCGGTCGGCCGACGGATCATGTTGGTTGAGCATAAGGAGAGTTAACGGTCCCATGACCGTCCGATGGCAGCCGTCCAGCACTCATGAACCGTTATGCAGCGCGGAAGCAGTAACGCGCAAACCAGCGCCCGCGTCCCGGGCCATCGGGGTGTGGCTGTGGTGCGTGGCTTCGCTGGTGTTCGCCATGGTGTTGGTAGGCGGGGCGACCCGGCTCACCGAGTCCGGGCTTTCGATCGTCGAATGGAAGCCCGTGACAGGCGCCGTTCCGCCGCTCGGCGAGGCCGATTGGCAGGCGGAATTCGCGAAATACAAGACCATCCCGCAATATGAGCGGCTCAACCGCGGCATGAGCCTTGACGAATTCAAGACCATCTATTGGTGGGAGTGGGGACATCGGCTGCTTGGGCGCATCATCGGCGCGGCATTCCTGCTGCCGTTTCTGTGGTTCGTGTGGCGCAGATCATTCGACCGCCGGACCGGGTTCGCGCTCGCCGGCATCCTTGCGCTCGGCGCCGTGCAGGGTGCGGTCGGTTGGTGGATGGTGGCATCGGGGCTCACCGAGCGGGTGAGCGTGTCGCAATACCGCCTCGCATTCCACCTCACGCTGGCCTGCATGATCTATGTCGCGCTCGTATGGACGGCCGATCGCACGCCCCCTCCTTACCCTCCTCCGCTTGCGGGGGAGGGTAGGGAGGGGGCAGCAGCCCGGCGCATGGTCCCGCGGCGCCTGCGTTGGAGCGCCTGCGCGGTTCTGGCGCTTGCGATCGTGCAAATCTATCTCGGCGCTCTGGTGGCCGGATTGCGGGCCGGGTTGATCTTCAATACCTGGCCATTGATCGACGGCAGCTTCATTCCGTCGACCGCGGACCTGTTCTTCGCTCACTCGCTGTGGCGGAATTTTTTCGAGAACACCCTGACGGTGCAGTTCGACCACCGCATGGTGGCCTATGGATTGTGCGCGCTTGCGCTCATCCATGCGGCCGATGCCCGTCTCCACGGGCGCGACAAACGGCTCGCGACGGGCGCCGGCTTCGTGGCGGTTGCGGTGCTCGCGCAAGCCGCCATCGGGATCATGACGCTGATCCGGAGCGTGCCGATCGAGCTTGCGCTGCTGCATCAGGCCGTGGCGCTGGTGGTGCTTACGGCCGCAACGCTCCACGCCGCGCGCACAGTAGGCCGGAGCGCTGGGAGCACGGGCGTCTCGCCCGCTCTTTCCGGAGGCGCAGCCGATGCCAGCGGGACGCCCGCGGTCCCGGAACGGCGAATCCGCCCTGCGCATTGAATCAAACATACCGGGGATGCGGGATCTGTCATTGATGCGATCGGTTGACATCAACACGCTCGTTATTGCAAGCAGCTCCCCTTACAAGGAGGTTCTCGTGAGCGACATATTCGGCAGCATCTTGGGAAGCGCTCTGAGGGGGTTGGCCGGGCAGGGCGGGACCGGGGGGCTCTCCGACATCCTATCGCAAGTGCTTGGCAAGACCGATCTCGGCAGTATCGGCGGATTGCTGCAGCAGCTGCAGCAATCGGGTCTCGGATCGCAGGTCGCGTCGTGGCTCGGCAACGGGGCGAACCTGCCGGTCTCGGTCGATCAGCTGAAAGATGCGCTGGGCGACCAGCATCTTCGGCAGCTCGCAACGCAACTCGGCCTTCCGGTCGACCAATTGCTCGGCCAGCTATCACAGCATCTGCCGGGCGCCGTCGATCACATGAGCCCGCGCGGAACGCTGGAAGAGCAGCTCGGTCCGGGGTGACGCCGTCCTCGTAGGATGGGTTGAGCGAAGCGAAACCCATCGAAAAACCTCAACGGGCAGCCCTTTGATGGGTTTCGCTTGCGCTCAACCCATCCTACGGCCCTCTTCTCAGGTCACCGCGAGCGCTTGCTCCAGATCGGCGATGATGTCCTCCGGCTCCTCGATGCCGATCGACAGGCGCACCACGTCAGGCCCGGCGCCGGCTTGCACCTTCTGGGCGTCAGACAATTGGCGATGCGTCGTCGATGCGGGATGGATGATGAGGGAGCGGGTGTCGCCGATATTGGCGAGGTGGGAAAACAATTTTACGTTCGACACCAACTTGACGCCGGCATCGTAGCCGCCCTTGAGGCCGAAGGTGAACACGGCGCCCGCGCCTTTGGGCACGTATTTCTTCGCCAGGCCGTGGTAGCGGTCGCCCGGCAGGCCCGGGTAGCTGACCCAGGCCACCTTGTCGTGGCCTGAGAGCCACGTGGCGACCGTGGTCGCGTTGTCACAATGGCGCTGCATGCGCAGCGGCAGCGTCTCGATTCCGGTGAGGATCAGGAACGCGTTGAACGGCGACAGGGCGGGGCCGAGGTCGCGCAAGCTCAGCACGCGGCACGCGATCGCGAATGCGAAGTTGCCGAACGTCTCATGCAGGACGATGCCCTGATATTCGGGGCGCGGCTCAGACAGCATCGGATAGCGGCCTTCGCGCGACCAGTTGAATGTGCCGGCGTCGACGATCAGTCCGCCGATCGAATTGCCGTGACCGCCGAGAAATTTGGTGAGCGAATGCACCACGATGTCGGCGCCGTGTTCGATCGGCCGGCACAGGTAGGGCGTCGCCAGCGTGTTGTCGACGATGAACGGCACGCCGGCGCGGCGCGCAACTTTGCCGATCGCTTCCATGTCGGTGATGATCCCGCCGGGATTCGCAATCGATTCGACGAAGATCGCCTTGGTCTTCGGCGAGATCGCGCGCTCGAAGCTGTCGAGGTCGTCGGGGTCTGCCCACACCACGTTCCAGCCGAAATTGCGGAAGGCGTGATTGAATTGGTTGATCGAGCCGCCGTAGAGCTTCTTCGACGCAACAAACTCGTCGCCGGGCGTCATCAGCACATGCATCACCAGCACCTGCGCCGCATGCCCCGACGCGACCGCAAGCCCGGCGGTGCCGCCTTCGAGCGCGGCGACGCGCTCTTCCAGCACCGCATTGGTCGGGTTGCCGATGCGGGTATAGATGTTGCCGAACGTCTGCAGGCCGAACAGCGCGGCCGCGTGGTCGACGTCCTCGAACACGAATGACGTGGTCTGGTAGATCGGGGTGGCGCGCGCGCCCGTCGTCGGATCAGGCTGGCTTCCCGCATGGACCGCAAGCGTAGCGAAACCGGGCGTGCGTTCGGTCATGGCTGTTCCTTGTGTTTAAAGATCGCCGTTGGAGCGCGTTCGATGCGATCGAATCGTCTCTGCGAGCATCGTAGAGTGGGCAAAGTCGCCTGCAGCAGCTAATGAGATGGTGCCCAGGGCCTAGCGCGACTTTGCCCACGCGGTCAAACGAGAGCTTGGACAGCGTGGGCAAAGGCGCATGAGAGGCCGTACAAATTGCACACCGCGGGCAATGCGCCTTTGCCCACCCTACACCTGCGATGCCCCCGATTAAGATCCGCGCTAGCCGTCGCCACGTCGAGCGGCGCGATCCGCGGCGTCGGTGGCGCCGCCCGTCGTGGTGACCCGGTCGAGCGACAGGCGCTGGACGCCGCGAGCGGGCAGCTTTGTCCGCTTCGCACTCAGCGTGCGCGAATTGACACCCATCCAGGAAATCTCCGCGGAAAGCCGGCCGTATTCGATCTTGGGACAGCGGTTCATCACCACCTTAAGACCGTTCGCCTCGGCGAGTTCCGCCGCCTCGTCATTGCGTATGCCGAGCTGCATCCAAATGACGCGTGGCCGCGGCCGCATCTCAAGCGCTTGGACGACGACCGCAAGCACATGTTGGGAGGCGCGGAAGACGTCGACCATGTCGACCGGCTCCGGAACGTCAACGAGATTGGCGTAAGCCATGCGGCCGACCAAGTGCTGACCCGCCAATCCGGGGTTGACGGGAATCATGCGGTAACCGCGCTCCAAGAGATACTTGAAGACGAAATAGCTGGGGCGGCTCGTATTGGCCGACACCCCGACCACCGCGATCGTTTTCACGGTGTTGAGAATGCCGCGAATATAGGCGTCGTCATAGCGGTCGTGGTTCATGGAAAGCGACTGTAGCCCGGGTTGAGCGCTAGCGAAACCCGGGGCTGCATTGCCGCATTGATCCGGTCCCGGATTTCGCTGCGTTTATCATCGGGCCGGCCGAAGGCCGGACCCGGTGGCTCAATCCGGGCAACAGTCGCCACGGTGTCCGCTCCCCATCTCCTCTATTACTTCTTTTGCGGCTTAGCTGGCGCGATGGAAGCGCCGATGATCTTCTTGCACGCCGGGCTCAGCTGGTTCACCTTGCGGACCAGACATCCATAGACGCGCTCGCGATCCGGGATTTCATCGAAACACAGGCTCTGGGCGTCGGGCGTGCAGGCTTGCCGCTCCTCCAGCGTCTCGGCGGGCGCGCGCAACGTGGTGGCGGACGCCACAATGGCGAATGCGAGTACGACGCGGTAAAACATAGGTCCTCCTTGCGTGTGAAGTCTGCCCCTCGCTACCGTCCCCTGGGAGCGCGAGCGTCCCGCCCGCCCTTTCTCAAAGAAGATGCGGGCGGGACGCCCGCGCTCCAAGGGAGAGTAGGGAGGGGGAACCGGATGTCAGCCCGAACGAGAAGTTCAATGCAGCCGCCGACATGGCGGTCACGACGCCTCGACCGGAGTTGAATTGATTTGCACCCCCAACCTCCATCAATCACCCCATTGCGGCGGCCGCTTGGCAAGAAAGGCCCCAATGCCTTCTTTGGCGTCGGCGTCGAGCAGGTTTTCCACCATGACGCGGGAGGCGTGGTCGTAGGCATCCGCCAAGCTCATCGCCAGTTGGGCGTGGAACGCCTGCTTGCCGAAGCGAATAGAATGCGCAGATTTTGACGCGACGCGCTGCGCAAGCCGCATTGCCTCGGCCCGCTCCTGTCCGGCCGGCACCACGCGGTTGACAAGCCCGATGCGACAGGCATCGGCGGCCGACATGGCGTCACCGGTGAGCAGCATTTCCATGGCGTGTTTCGGCGCCACGTTGCGAGACAGCGCCACCATGGGGGTGGAGCAGAACAGGCCGATGTTGACGCCCGGGGTCGCAAAGGTCGCGTCCGCCCCAGCAACTGCAAGATCGCAACTGGCGACGAGCTGGCAACCGGCCGCGGAAGCCGCGCCCTGCACGCAGGCGATCACCGGCTGCGGCAGCTCAACCACGGACATCATCATGGTGCTGCACAGCCGCCAAATCCGGGTGAAGAAGCGGCGACCACCATCGGGATCGGTGCGCCGCGCGGTGAGTTCGCGCAGATCGTGCCCGGAGCAGAACGCCGGGCCTTCGGCTGCAATGACGACGGCACGAACGGAGGTATCGCGGCCGAGCGAGGCGAGTGCGTCGACCAGTGCGGTGAGCAGTTCCTCCGATAAGCTGTTGCGCGAGGCCGGGCGGTTAAGGAGGAGCCATGCCACCGCATCCTCGGTCTCGCGGCGGAGAACCGGGCCGTTAGGAATTGTTCTGGCGGCGGTCGCGCTCAAATCTCGTCCTTCTTCATTGGCCCTTCATTTGCCCGACGCAGTCCCTCTGCTTCCCGTTGAGGCGCCCCGCCGCCTCTCTAGCTTGCGCGGGGCAAGCTCCTGTCGTCCGCAACCCGGCGCCTCCCGCACCGCTGAAGAATCGCCAAAGAGCTAGCACGGGTCGCCCGGAAAATCCGCCAACGGACTGACATTGGCTGATGTAATCCCCTGACCTTTCCGACACAATGTCCTGCGGAGAGCTGGAAAATGGAACTCCGGCGAGACACAATGGGCAGTCCTGAGAGACGCGGCGAGCCAGCGCTTACGCACAGCGAGCTGGAGAGTTTCCTGCGCAACGAGTTTCCGCAGGTGTTCAAGGCCGGCAGCGGCCTCTCTATCGAGGAGATTTGGCACGGCGGCGCGCAGGTTCGCCAAGCGTACCGGGAGGATTTCATTCGTCCGGGCGGCACCATATCGGGGCCTACCATGATGGCGCTCGCCGACTTCGCCATGTACGTCGCGGTGCTCGCCTCAATCGGGGCTGTGCCGCTCACCGTCACGACCAATCTCAGCATCAACTTCTTGCGCAAGCCCAGCGCTGCCGACCTTCTGGCGGAAGCGAAATTGATGAAGCTCGGCAAACGCTTAGCGGTCGGTGAGGTGGCGATCCGGTTGGCCGGCGGCGTGGAACTGGTCGCCCACGCGACGTCCACATATTCCATTCCCTCTACGCAAGATGCTTAATGGTTCTATGATACCTTCTATGTAAAAGGATGAAATTATTCGAAATTATACTGCCGCAGCGTTGACCCCGGCGGGCGGGTCCGCTACACAGGCGCCTCAAAGCGCCAAACGGGAAATCCTATGAGCACGTTTTCGGCCAAGCCCGCCGACATCGTCAAGAAATGGGTTGTGATTGACGGCACCGGTCTGGTCGTCGGCCGTCTCGCGACCATTATCGCAATACGACTGCGCGGCAAGCACAAGCCCACCTACACACCCCATGTGGACTGTGGCGACAACATTATCGTCATCAATGCCGAGAAGGTGGTTCTCACCGGCCGCAAGGTGGAGAAGAAGATCTACCACTACCACACCGGCTTCACCGGCGGCATCAAAGAGCGCTCGGCGAAGTTCTACCTCGAAGGGCGGTTCCCGGAGCGGATCGTCGAGAAGGCGGTCGAGCGCATGCTGCCGCGCGGTCCGCTGGGCCGGCGTCAGCTTGGCAATCTTCGCGTTTACAAGGGCGCCGAGCATCCCCACGCGGCGCAAACTCCCGAACTTTTGGATGTTGCAGCAATGAACCGCAAGAACGCGAGGAGCGCCTGATCATGGCCGAGACGATGCAATCGCTCGATCAGTTGTCGGCACTCAAGCCAGCAGTTCCGGAATCCCCCAAATACGTCCAGAAGCTCGACAATCTCGGTCGTGCCTACGCCACCGGCAAGCGCAAGAACGCCGTCGCCCGCGTCTGGATCAAGCGCGGCACCGGCACAATCACCGTCAACAACCGGGCGATCGAAGTGTTTTTTGCCCGACCGGTATTGCGCATGATGATTTCGCAGCCTCTGGTTCTGTCCAATCGCAACGGCCAATACGACGTCATCTGCCGGGTGTCGGGCGGCGGATTGTCCGGCCAGGCCGGCGCGGTGCGCCACGGCCTCTCCAAGGCACTGACGTATTTCGAGCCGGAGTTGCGCGGCGTCCTCAAGCGCGGCGGCTTCCTGACCCGCGACAGCCGCGTGGTCGAGCGCAAGAAATACGGCAAGGCCAAGGCGCGGCGGTCATTCCAGTTCTCGAAGCGGTGAGACGGCGCCCCAATCGTCTTCGCCCCGACACCGTCTTCGCCCCGACACCGAAGCAAGACCAAATGCGGACGCGACGCACCGTACTTTTGATCGCCGCCAGTACGCTCGGCATGCCCTGCGTCGTCGGCGTGACGCCGGCGGTGGCCGCTGAGGCATCGGCTACAGCCTTTGTGACCAAGATCTATGACGCCTACAAGGGCGAGAGCAGCAAGGGTATTTTAATCGATACCGATGCCGCCATCCGGCGCTATTTCGAACCATCGCTCGCCGCGCTGATCAGCAGGGACCAGAAGGACGTTGCGCGGCGCCACGACGTGCCCGCGCTTGATGGCGATCCCTTCATCGACGCCTAAGACTGGGACATTTCGGCGGTCGACATTGCGGTGCGCGACGCTTCGCCCGACAAAGCGGTCGCGACCGTCAGTTTAAAAAACATCGATCACTCGACTACGGTCGTGCTCGACCTCATCAAGATCAAGAGTGACTGGCGGATCGCCAACATCACCTGGCAGCGGGAGGGCGGCAAGAAGGAAACATTGCGCGGACTATACCGCCGTTGAACAGGGGCAGCGGTGTGGTGCGCACGGCCAGTCGAAGGCGTTCACGAATTTCGACCCCGATTGCGTTAGGACTCTGCAAGAGCGATCTCACGCTCCTGCGCTCGACGCGTAAAATGATTACCCGGTCCGCGCCCAATGCCAGAACTGGAACATTGCGCAACAGCTTTGCCGGATCGGCAGTTGCGTATGGAATACTTGTGTGTGAATGACACGATGGGTGGGGACGTGCGCCTTCTGCCCTTATCCCGCCCAATTTCGCCTCCTTGTATACCCTTAAGAGCAGGCCATGTCCTATTCGTATCTCGCCGTCAGCGATCGAACCGACAGGCCTTTGCAGCCGACGGGCGAGGCCGCCGTCGCGCGGCGCATTCTTTGCGTGTTTCCCCGTTACGAACCGTCCCTGGGTTCGTTCGACTATGCCTATGACATCACCGGCAATCTGCGCGCCTTCATGCCGCCGCAAGGGTTGCTGGTCATTGCGGCGTCGGTGCCGGCGGGATGGCAGGTCAGGTTCGTCGACGAGAACATCGACCCCGCGAAGCTTGAGGACTTTGCCTGGGCCGACGCGGTGTTCGTCAGCGGGATGCATGTCCAGCGCCACAAGATGATCGACATCTGCCGCCGCGCCCATGCGGCCGGAAAGCCCGCCGTGCTGGGCGGTCCCTCGGTCTCGGCGAGCCCGGAGCTTTACGCGGAATTCGACTATCTCCACATCGGCGAGATCGGCGACGCCACCACGGAGCTGTTCGCCGCGCTGGCGCGCGATTGTACGCGCCCGCGCGCCCAGGTCAGGCTTGAGACGCATGAGCGCCTGCCGCTCGAGAAGTTTCCGATGCCGGCCTATGAGCTGGTGAGCTTCGAATATTATTTCCTCGGCTCGATCCAGTTTTCCTCTGGCTGCCCCTTCACGTGCGAGTTCTGCGATATCCCCGGCCTCTATGGGCGAGTGCCGCGCATGAAGCGGCCGGAGCAGATCATCGCGGAACTCGACAAGCTGCGCGCTTGCGGGCTTTCGACCTCGGTCTATTTCGTCGATGACAATTTCATCGCCAACCGCCGCGCGGTGCGCGAGCTGATCCCCCATCTGATCGCCTGGCAGGAACGCCATTCGTTTCCGCTTTCATTCGCGTTCGAGGCTACACTCAACATCGCCAAGTACGATGACCTTCTGGCCAATCTGCGTGACGCGAATTTCACCGGCATCTTCTGCGGCATCGAGACGCCCGAGCCCGAGGCTTTGCGGCAGATGTCGAAGAAACAGAACATGACGATGCCGATCCTGGAAGCGGTCGATCGGCTGAACGGCTACGGCTTGGAAGTCGTCGCCGGTATGATCATCGGCCTCGATACCGACAATCCTGAGACCACGGCGCGAATAACGGCTTTCATCGAGCAGTCCAATATCCCGATGCTGACCGTGAATTTGCGGCTCAGCGATGACCCGGAGCGCGAATCGAACGTCGTCTTCAAGATGCCCTACGAACAGACGGTCGCGATTTGGCGCGCATGCCTGGAATATGCCTACGATCCGGAGCGGTTGTTCCGCCGTTACGATTACCAGATCCAGCGTACCTATCCGCATCGTCGCAAGCTCCCGCCAAGGCCCGGCCAGCTCACGATGGCGAACCTGAAACGCGGCCTCACCATGCTGTTCAAGGTGTGTTGGAAGCTTGGCGTGCTCGCTGACTATCGCCGGGCTTTCTGGGGCTATGCCTGGCCACGCCTGAAGGAAGGGCGAATCGAGCAAGTCATCGCCACCGGGATCATTGCCAAGCATTTGGTCACGTTCGCCCGCAAGGCTTGCGCCGGCGAACTCAACGCCTCGCACTATTCGAGTAAAGTCCGGTAGCGATTTTGTTCACTTCGGGGTCTTGCGCTTGCCCGGTCGCGAGTTGAGCGACACATTCAATGTCAGAGCCTTTTGGCGGGTTGCTCCTTCGGTCCGCTTGAGCTTGCGGGCGATCTTGGCGGCCGGCGTCTTCTGCCGCGCGAGCGACTTGAGTTCGCGCACGTCTTGCGCCGTCCACTCTCGCCTTTTCGACTTCTTGACCACCATGTCCTCCCGGGGTGTGCCATCAAGGGCGTTTACGTCCGTCGGAGTTTGTCATCGGGCCCGCTGAATGCGGGACCCGATGGACGGGCTATGGGCGCCAGACGCCAACGCTGCCAACAGCAACCGTCACCTGTCGCCCAAGTCAAGCAGCTTTTGCCCCCCGTCCCGTTCCTTTTATTGCCTGCAAGTAGATATCGAGAAGGGTTTCGTGCTCCTCGCGCTCGTTCTGGTCCTGCTTGCGCAGGCGAATCACTTCTCGAAGGACCCTAACGTCGAAGCCGTTGTCCTTGGCTTCAAGATAGATTTCCTTTCTCGCTTCGCTAAGTTCCTTGATCTCTTCCTCGATATGCTCGATGCGTTCGACGATCGTGCGTAACTGATCACCCGCAACCCCGCCCGGTTCGCTCATGGTTTGCTCCTGGTCAATGTGACCGCGCAAATTCGATCATTTGCGCAACTGCATCAACACGAGCCGGCGAATGTCGTAAGCAATATCTTAACAGACATCTCCGCATCTTCACGATGGGCCCGAAATTGGCCGTGAGGAGGTAATATTTTCTCGGTGTCCTCAGAAAACCACTTTCCAGCCACTGTGCGGTCTTTTTGAAAACGGAATATTCGCCCGCGGCGGGGGCTTGGCGTCCGTCCGGTAATGTTCCGAGGGGATGTACAGCGTACCGGGGTGGAAATGTTGGCGGATTTGTCGCCGGCTCCCGCTGCGAAATACGCAAATCAAGCGGCGAATTTCGGCGCCGCGCTATCGGGCGGCAGCGGGGTTGTGGGGCGCGAGCCGGGCGGACCGCCTTTCGTGGCTAGCGCAAATATCTCACGAATATCCTTCGCAAATATCCTTTCACATCAGCGGCCTTGACCGGACGATCGAGGAAACGCCGATTCAAAATCGGCTGAAGGCGGTGTAGGCTTGCTCCGCCGCCCCATCCCAAGCCTCCCCGCATGCGTCGGACGGGAATCAAAGACCTCCCCTGGAGGATAGGGAGGGGGATGTAAGGGCTGAGGCTTA
>WNFC01003083.1_pt1 | contig 17980 bp, 22 predicted proteins | sample 5400541 | NCBI WGS metagenome assembly WNFC01 (sample SAMN13153342, study PRJNA577476) | soil metagenome | isolation source: 120 cm saprolite under Douglas fir tree site 2 hole 2 replicate 1 | place: USA:California | collected 2015-04-18
CATGCCATCGTTCTCTCCGCTGAAGCGGGAAGAGCGAAGATTTTCGAGCAGACCGTGGTGCGGAACTATGCTGTCGTACTTGCAGGATTGTTTCGCGTGCGGTAATCGCTGATTTGCTTTGGAAGGTCATAGAGGTAAAGCAGCAGGAAGTCGAGGAACGTCACTATATCCTTCGCATCCTCGGAGGCGGGCGGCGGAGCCGTGGGTTCAGGATGTGCGGAATCATTTCCAAGCTCGCGAATTTCGTGGGACCACTCGGCCATCAAGGGATGGAGAATGCCCTTGGCTGCGAGGTGTAGTCCGCAAAAACTCCATTCAACAATTTTTCGGCCCCATGCAACATTGTTACATCCTGATCGCCTGGGTAAGCGACTCAGTTTCCTGCTCTTGAAGGTTGCTGATTTCAAAGGGTTCAGGCCGGATAATATTTTGGCGAAGGACAGGGGTTCAAGTCCCACTTTTCTGTGGGTTAGCCGGAAACTCTCCGAAAAAATCTACCTACAATTTACCCACATCAAACTCCCACGGCGTCACCATAAACGGGTATTGCGGAAACTGGGGCACTGGTCCTGCGGGTTTCCTCGCCATGCATCTAGCTCGGTTTCGTGGGCACGCATGTGCCGCTGTTAGACTGCCCGTATGGCCAAGAACAACACTAATAAGAAGCGCACGAAGCCGAAGGGATCTGCCGGGAAGAAAAGGAAGCCGATGAACAAGACGGTTAAAAAGAAGCTGGCCAAGAAGAGGGGAACTCCGAAGAAGAAATTGGCGAAGAAGAAGCCCGCATTGAAAAAGGCGGCGGTGAAAACGACGAAGGCCCGCGGCAAGAAGACAACCGGTGCGAAGACGCCGACCGCACTCAGGACACGGGTTAGGGGAAAAAGCCAGAGCGTGGACACGGAGGCATTTGCACTCGAAGGACAGAGAGCGAGGGGTGGGCAATCGGGAGATTTACAGGGATTGTCCAACATCGAAGGTGCGGATTCGGAGAGTGTGGCCGAGTTGATGGAGGAAGGAAACGCGTTCGAGGCCGACGCAGTGACGGGCGTAGAACACGCTGGTGACAATGACGAGAAGCAGGTTCGCACGCATGAGGTACCGGAGGATGATGTTCCCGAGGAATATCTGGATAAAAATAGAGAGTGAGAGGCTCTCTCCGCGCCGGTAAGATTCGTATCCTTCCATAATCCTGACCAGCGAGGCCGCGGCCTCGTTCATCTGTTTCCCGGTTGACTCCCTGCCAACTGGCAAAGGAATCCAACAGGTGGTATCGAGGGCAAGAACGAAAACTCCGAGACCGGGGAGTATCCAGTGAGCGCACTCGTTCCCCCCTTTGAAATGATGGCTGAGCACACCCTGGAAGGTCGCTTGGAGGATGTTTCTCAGCGGCTACGAGGTCAGGGCGTTAACCGACGACAAACAATTCGCGGTGCTCTCCAGTTCTAGACCTTTCGGCAGCGGCTCACCGAAAGTGCGCACAACATCGGCACGGACCGGCGCAATGTATTCGTGCAGTGGCCGCAAGAAAATATCGTCTGCAACTCGGGCTGACTTCAGTCCTGCAATAGCGGATCGCACCACGTCCTGGCTGATGTCGCGGGTGCGATGATCGACCCGTCTGCCCATCTGAACGACCGCAGACGCCGTCTCATGCGTTAGCTCACGCAAGTCCAGAAGTGCAGTGATCCAGTCAGCCGCAGTCTCCGCAGGAATCAGGCAGCTGAGCGACCCGTAGAGTGGGATGCGCACCCCGAATCTGCCCAGCGACCACAACCAGCCGCTGTCAGAGGGTTCTCTCCTGAGCTTGCGAAGTAGCTCACTTCCCAGCGCCGCGCGTGTCGCGCCTGACAGATGCTCAAGGCTGGCCAGCAAACGCCAACCATCATGCTCCAGCTGGGAGTTCAGACGCGTGCCAGGCTTCTTACGGCCAATACCGAGGTCTCCGAGGTAGTTCCGGAGCTCCTGTTGATGGGCAGAACTGAGGCCGCCCCCGATCCTTCGCCACAGCACCAGCCAATCGACCTGGGACTGAAGCTCTCGCGGGAACGCCAATCCCACCTGATAAATCCGGCGCGCCTGGATAATTCGAAAGCTGTCCTGCGGATCTCCAAACCCTGGCCGCAGGCAATAGCCAAACAGGTTTAGCCAACGAACCTCGTGTCGCGGACTCAGCTTTCGCCCGTCTGCCATCTCCAGAAGCACATCGCAGAAGACCCGCACCGTCGCGATGGGCCATGATTCTCTTTTCAGGCCCGTGACTGACTCCAATTCGCCCACCAGTGAAGCAGGATCCACTGGAACGCCCTCGCCCACTCCGGATCCGGTGAACGCACGCTGAATCAGCCGTACGGCAGATTCCTGCGCCTGCTCCGAAATACTCGAGGAGTCATGTCGATTCGCAGTTGACGCTGGCTGCGATGTGTACCCGCTCTGATCCGTCGCGCTTGCCTCGCGTCTCAATTCAAACTGAAGCCGCCATCGGTGCGGCGAGCTCACCGACTCGCACCAAAGTTCGAGCGTTCCCACCTCGGTAAAGCTCACGGACAACCGCACTGCCAGTTCCATCTGCTGGAGCTTCTTTCCATAGCGCAGCAACGTGACCAAGGGCGCGTGACGATGGACCTCCTCGGGGTCCAAGTCTGCGATTCCGCCGTGCGCGTCATGACGAATCGTCGAGCTGTACAGATGGAACGATACCGGGCGGTTTGTCAGCACGGAGAATTCACGATCCAGCAGCGGCAATGTCGTGCCCTCGTTCGTACCGGAAGGCAGTACGCAGACCGCCTTGATGCCATGTTCCGAACGCATTCCGATGTAGTAGGTCCAGGCGCTGCCGGCCTTGACGCGCAATCCGGCTCCCCGCCTCACGCGGCCGTAGTAGGCAGCGCCAATTGCGACGGCGCTGCTCATGACTTCGTTGCTGAGAATCTTCGGGCGCCACCCGCCGCCGGGGCCAAACCAATTGGCAATGGCCTCGGTGATCCGCTCGCGAGCGATTGCGGGAATGCAAAAGCCTCCGTTGAAGAGAACAGCGTCCGGCCTTGCCATCTGCAGGAGATCATCGATGTGTGACCGAGAATGTTCTCCGGCGCCCATCGCCATTGCGGCTTGCTTGAGGAACGCCGCAAGATGTTTCGTGATGGCGGGGTCCGTGGCGTACGGTAGTCCGATTTCGCGAAGACCAGCGGCGCGGGTGCGCAGAGGCATCTCGTCAGGGGTGGTCAGCGGCAGGAAGCCGCTGGTGATCAACTCGGCCACTTCGTCACGGCACAACTCGCTGCTTAACATTTGGCCTACGACCGATCGTCCACCACCCAGAATGTTGATTGGAAGACGATCGGTGTTTTCCTCGCTCAGCAGGCGCTCTTTGGCCGCTGAACACATGATTCGCAATGCATGACGCTGACGCAGACTGAGTTTCGTGGTGAGCTTCTGTTCGACGCGGCGCGCCAGCGCGAGGTCGAGATTCTCTCCTCCGAGCAGGAGGTGCTCGCCGATGGCGGTGCGTTCAAATTCGAAGTTCCGGCCTTGGACGTGGGCCCGTACGAGGCTGAAGTCCGATGTGCCGCCTCCGATGTCGCAAATCAGCACGAACTCGCCGTCACGCAGGTGCTCTCCGAGAACGTTCTGATGCTCCGCCACCCACGCGTAAAAGGCAGCCAGCGGCTCTTCCAGCAGAGTCAGGTTTTGCAGTCCTGCCTCTCGCGCCGCTTCCACCGTCAGCTCTCGTGCTTCCTCGTCGAAAGAAGCCGGCACGGTTAGTACGATTTCCTGGTTCTCGAAGAGCTGTTGCGGATTGGGGGCTACCTCGGCCGTCATCGCGTGGTTCCAAGCGTTGCGCAGATGCATGAGGTAACGGGCAGACGCTTCGACGGGAGACACCATCGGTTCGGGCGGCTCCGCCTCGCGCGGCAGAATGTTGGCCGTTCGATCGATGGCACTCTGGCACAGCCATGACTTCGCCGAAGATACCTGCTGCCCCGGCACGAGGGCGCCTTGGTCGCGGGCCATCATGCCGACGATTGAGGACGGATGTACTTCCCACGGCAGGCTCACTGTACCCGATGAGACTTCATCTTCGGTTGGGAAATAGAGAAAGGAGGGCAAGAGTGGCACCGCGCGCACTTCACCCGGGCTGGTGAGCTGCGCAACCTCAAAGACCCTTATTCCTGACGAATCGGCTTCGTTCGCGCTTTCGCGGGTGTCGATAAAGGCCACAGCGGAATTCGTCGTGCCCAGGTCGATGCCAATCAGGTAGCGGGAAGGGCCTTCCATCACGGTCTCAAAACAGTCTGCTGCCGATTCGTCATTAGGCGCTCTTCTCGCGGATGTTCAGCTCGAGCTTCCAGCGGTTGGCACCGTCACGCGAGGCACACCAGAGTTCTAACGTACCGATTTCTGTCACGCGTGACTCCAAGCGCACAGGTAACATGGCTCCTTGTTGGCCCTCGAGCGTGAGCGTCACTTCAAGCGGGTTGAGTTCCTCGATCTCTTTGCCCCAGTTCTCCAGAAGATCGCCGACACGGTCCTGCTTTCGAATCGTGGAACTCAGGAAGCGGAACTCTGCGGGCTCCCCGACGACCAACCCGAACTCCCGGTCGGGCACCACCGCCTCGGTGCCTTCCTCCATCCCAAAGGGCACCACGCAGAGCGCCTTCAGCGGGGCTTCCATTCCTGGGACGGCTGGCATCGCGCTTTCGATTCCGACGTAGTAAGTGCGCGAGGCGCCACTCCGGATGCGTACTCCCTGTCCGTGCCGGGCCCTTCCGTAATAGGCCGCCCCTCGCGCCACTGCGTGCTCGAGGTCAGGCGCTTCCAGAACATTGGCTGGACCAAGCGCTTCAAATCCCTCTTCGGTCAGCCAGCTATTGAGCACCTCTATCAGCCGCCTACGCAGCACGTCCGCCTTCATGACGCCGCCATTGAACAGAACATGCGTCGGGCATGCCAAACCGCTTCGCCCCCGCCGAATGTTGCCAGATTCCGGACTGTTCTGTACCTGATGGGACAGAAAGCGCGCCAGGTGCTTCGTGACTGCCGCATCGGCGGCATACGGCAGGCCCAATTCCTGAAATCCGATCCGGCGCTGCCCGGCCGGCATTTCATCACTTCCTACCTTCGGGAAGAATCCTTCGACGAGGACGCGGTTCAGATCTTCGCGCAACAGCTCCGTCTTGATAGTGCCCCCAACCAACTTGCGTCCTTTGCCCAACAAGGTGACATCTTGCTTTTGGCTCTTGGGATGTTCGAACAACTGCTCTTTCGCAGAGCGGCACTGGTACCACAGACCCTGCAACTGATAGGTGTCGATGCGATGGCCTTCGGCTTCCAGCTTCTGTTGCAGTAATCGGGCGAGGGCGAGGTCCATGTTGTCGCCGCCCAGCAGGATGTGGTCGCCGACTGCGACACGCTTCAGCGCCAAGTCTCCATTTTCTTCCGAAACCGCGATCAGGCTGAAGTCGGTGGTTCCGCCGCCGACGTCGCAAACCAGAACCAAGTCCCCAATCTTGATGCGCTTGCGCCACCCATCCCCCTGGCTCTCGAGCCATGCGTAGAATGCGGCCTGCGGTTCTTCGAGGAGCGTCACGCGCTGCAGCCCAGCCTGCTCAGCCGCACGCCGGGTTAGTTCTCGCGCTTCCTCGTCAAACGAAGCGGGCACGGTGAGCAGAACGTCTTGTTCGGCCAAGGCGTGGCCTTTCCCGTCGGCCGCATGATGCACGTCCCATACTGTCCGGAGGTACTGCAGATAATGCGAAGAAACTTCCACCGGAGAGAGTTTGCTGACCTCTTCCGGAGCCTGCCACGGCAGAATCGGAGCCGCGCGGTTTGCGGCAGCGTAGGAAAGCCATGACTTGGCTGATGCGACCAGCCTTCCCGGACTTTCCGCCCCGCGCTTGCGCGCCAACTCTCCAATCACGAACTTCGGTTCCGCGTCCCAAGGCAAGCGGAGGCTGCCCTTGGGAAAATCCAAGTCACCCGGAATGTAGAGAAAGGATGGGAGCAATGTCCGGTCGGCTATTTCATTCGGATTGACGACCTGAGGAATGGTGCCAACTTCGATGCGCGCTCTTTGCGAGGCGGCGGCGCTTTCACAGTATGCCAGCGCGGAATTGGTGGTGCCTAAGTCGATGCCAACGATGAATTGTGAGTCCAACTAGGTCTCCTGTGGCCAGCATTGCGCCACGTGAAAATTGCTTTGGTCTGCGCAGAGGTGCAGGTTTGCTAGGGGACCTCAACCTCTGCCGGGGCCACAATCGCTCTGCCGGAACCCTGCGGCAGTGACGGCAGGGTCACTTCGGTGACGCGCCAGCCGCGATGGCGCAACAAACCACGAATTGGTGGTTCGCCGGTTACATTGCCGACCAGTTTGATAGCTGCCGGATCGAAACCCACCGGTACGGTGACGGGCTGGTCTTCCTCGGAAGAGAGGATCGGCTCAAGTTTGATATAGCGCTCCAGAACCTGGCGGCAGGAAGTGTGGATGCTGCGTACGGCAGCCCCGAGTTGCCCGTCAGGGTAGGAAGAAACGTCCTCCTCCAGAAAGTCCACAAGGCGGCCATCGCGCTGCAACAAAGCCAGCATCTGCACCGCCCGGTCGAGCGATTCAGGGCTCGGCTTGTCGCCTCTGACCTTTGGTGCGGCAGGAGTCGCCTTTGCTGCGGTGGCAAGGGGTGCGACCTCTACCTTAGCCCCCCCAGCGCCTGCAGTACGTCCTGCGGGATCTTCCCCTGAAACAGCAGCGAGAAAAAACAGCGAAACGCAAAAGATAGCCGTGTTGAAAATCCACTCATAGTTATATTTGCTCCGAAGCCGAGCTGGCATCCGGAAAACACTCTTTAATATTCTAAATGCAGTTGCCCTGCAAAACGCCATCTCGTGCTCTGAATGCGATGTTGTCAGCGATAGTCCACGCGAGAGGGTGTGGTTTGCGGAAATGGCTCACTGTTCAACATATCTCGTATGCTCGGCGGTAAGCTTCCCAGGGATCGCGCAATCTTGATCAAACCGGCGACACTGGAGCAACGGACGCCGGAAGCATGTCGCACGAGAAGGCGGTTAACTCCGCCTTCCCGATGTGATAAGTTCGGAGTCAGCCATGCTGGCGAGTGGCGCGGATGTGTTGACAGGCTTCGGTACCCGTCAGAATGAAGCAGCCACCCGCACGGGAATGACAAGTCGAAGCTTTGATGAAAGGAGCCCCCCGATGTGCAACCTCCTCCTCAGGCTCTGGACAGACGATCAAGGCCAAGACATCGCCGAATATGCGGTGATGCTGGCGGTGATCTTGGTATTAGTGGTGGGCACTATTCGTCTCGTCGGCTCAAACGCGAATAACGCCTTCTCCTCTGTCGCCAGTTCACTTCAGTAGCGCAAAACGTGACTACTGTATCCTTTCACTCATGCGAAGAAACAGCAAAGATGTCATTCATAGAAACTTGGGTCCAAAGTTGGGTCCAACTAGAAGGCCATTTTTGGCCCAAAAACGGGGTTAAGTTGCGCCAGATCAACGAAAGTTTGAACGGCTCATAACCCAAAGGTCGGTGGTTCAAATCTACCCCCCCGCAACGACGCAGCTCCACCGAAATGCAGACAACGCTAGAAACGGAAACCGGTTTTGCAAAGGAGAGCAGACGAAGACGCTGGGGCAGGGAACTACGACGCAGCAAAACGGGAGTACGAAATCGTCCTGAAGCTACAAGTCCGGCAACACTCCAGCGAAGGACTGTTTGCGCAAACTCGGCCTAAAAATCAGTGAGCGCTATAAGCGCCGATGAAGGTGATTACCATCGGCACAAACGAAGATGTGGCGTCAGAAATCGGGCTCTTTACACTTGGACGAACGCTTCCCCAGACCCCATCCCGGCTAAGCAATGAACAACCTAAACTCAATGAAATGGCACGTGTGTCATTCCAAACTGTCTTACTGCGTGGGTTCACCCCAGGGGTTCACCCCAAATCAGTGTGCCGCAAATGTGCCACAGGGCCTGCAGAGCCGTGAGTTTTTCGAGGCTTTTGAGGGCCACCTCGGGACCTTCCGTGCGAGCGATTGTTGGGGGTAAGCGATTGATTTATTTACGTCAGAGGGACTTTCTCGATTGCTGCAAAGCCTGCCTTACAAGCAGGAGGTCGCAGGTTCGAGTCCTGCACTGCCCACCATATTTTCAACAGTTGGTCACCAGCCGCCGCGATATCCGGCTTGCCGTCATGGTTGTAATCGCCTGCCACGATAGCGATTATGAGCTTCCAGTGCTTTCGCCTCCACTGCGTGGCGGGTCGGCAATGCGAGTACACGGATAGCACTGGCATCCCCACACTTCATTGAGAAGTTCATCCCGGGAGATTACTCTTCGTGCATTTTTGAGGAGAAACGGCCATCGTCTCTCCTGAAGCGTTTTGCCGCCGTGGATGAGGTTCCAGCGATGGCGACCTACCTAGCCGGCGAGCTTTCTTCAGCGACAAACGGGGCAGCACTGCGAATGGATGGCAGCGTGGTGAGGGCAATTCTTTAGGTTGAGAGTGAGGGAAACTTCTTACAGCGAGGACCGAGGGAGAGACTCGCAGCCCCCGGCCGCCGGATCTCTGGACGTCAAACCACTTTGGTCCGAACACAAACAAACTATTACAATTGCCTAAACGGGGCCCTTGTAATGGCTCAGGCCAAGCCGATTCGTATCCTGAGCGTAGAGGATCATCCGGTCCTCCGGCGAAGGACTGGCTACCATCATCGGATCTCAGCAGGACATGCTCCTCGTTGCCCAGGCGTCGAATGCGGTGGAGGCTATAGCTCGTGTCTTACCCATCCCACTCAATTCCAACGAACGAAAATCCCTGGAATCTTCAGCGTTAAATCTCTCCTGAAGCACAAAATGCCTTTGATCGTGGATGGAACATCCAGCCAGGAGGGCGGACCTAGAGAGCTCTTTCTTCTTGAGCGTTTGACTGTCATTGACTTGCCGCTAGGCGACTTGTTCTGAAGCTGCCGCTGGAAAATAGGGAACTCAAATACGCCTTTCACATCGACCTCAAGCCCGGAGGTGGCTTCGCCATCCATTCCGCCGATCCCAACGCGAAGCCGATCCAGTGAGCCACTCACGAAGGGATCGAGAGTCACTTCGCAGAGAAGTTCATCGGTTTTGTGGGAAAACACTTTATACCCGACCTGTCGCATGCGCTCGCCGCGCAAAGCAATTCCGGAGACATCAAAGTGTTCGTGAACCGAAAAACGGGAGTCAACAGGCAGGCTCCCAGGAATTGAGTTTCGGCACAACGTAAGGTCTTCCCACCGAGGGCTCGATTCAACTTGATGACACCAAGATAGAAGATTTGAAATTAGTGGAGGCGAAAACCACAAGCGCGGACTTCAGCGGTGTGGCGATTGCCAACTCCCCAATCACTCCCGAGACTAGCAGCAGTTGGAGCATCTTCCGCATCCTGCTGGCATTACTGATCATTGCCGCGCTGATGTATTTCTTCCTCTGCCACCACTGAAGATTCAAGATTTCGTCCCGCAAAGGCCGAGGCGCCTGGTGGAGGAACTCACTTGGACACCGGCAGTGATGTCCGTGACTCTGGCAGAGTCTCACAGGTTCCCGTATGCGGGATTCATCAAGATTTTTTGGAAAGCCTTGACATATTCCTATATGGGAATATATTATCCCCTTCATGCCCAGGGCTGCCACAACGTCGGATGCGTTCAATGCTGTAGCCGAGCCTCGGCGGCGGGAAATCCTGAACTACCTGGCGCTCGAAGAGCGCTCGGTAGCAGATATCGTGGCCAGACTGGGTCTCGAACAGCCTTCCGTGTCGAAGCATCTGCGGGTGCTGCGAGATGTTCGGCTGGTGAGGGTGCGCCGCGACGGGAGGCATATGTTTTACCGGACTAACGCCGATGCGATCAGACCTCTCCACGAGTGGACAAAGACGTTCGAACGCTTCTGGGCGCACCAGTTGAGCCGCATTAAGGAACGTGCCGAGGGGAAGAGCAAGGAATCAGATCACGAGCAGTAACAGCAAGCGAGGAGGAATTACATATGAGCATAGCTCCGACACTACCAGGAATCGAGAGTCTGACATTAGCGGTAACGCAGGAAATCCACGTCCGGGCAACCCTTGAGGACACCTTTGCAGCCTTGCTTCAGCAGATCGGACCGGAGCATGACACGCCGGAAGGCAAGGCAATGCCGATGAAGATCGAGCCTTGGCCTGGCGGAAGATGGTTCCGCGACCTGGGCGACAACAACGGCCATCTGTGGGGCCACGTGCAGGCCATCAAGAAGCCGACTTTGCTGGAGATCACGGGTCCCCTGTTCATGTCATATGCCGTCGTTTCGAACGTACAGTACCGGCTGAGTGAGGAGAATGGCGGCACGCTGATCCGATTCCACCACAAGGCGTTCGGGGTCATTCAGGATGATCACCGGGAGGGAGTGGGTAAGGGCTGGACGCACATTCTTTCGCGCGTTCGCACCCGGGCAGAAGCCAGTTCGCGGTGAGCCGAACCGCAGGACGCGATGTGTCCAGAATGCGTAATGAGTGCGGGATGGATCCTAAGCGGCGCGATTTCAACCGGCGGGGTGAGCGCTCTGGAGTGAGGATAATTTGCGCCAAGAAGACAACAACCGATTCGAGGACTAGGAGAAAAGAAGATGGCTACGGCGACGAGCGAAAGACTGGCTGCGAAGGTGGTGACATCGGCCGACTGGCTGACGGCGCGGAAGGAACTGCTGGCAAAAGAGAAGGAGTTCACGCGCCTGCGCGATGAGCTCAGTCGAAAGCGGCGTGAAATGCCGTGGGAAGGGGTCGAGAAGAAATACGTCTTCGAGGGACCGGACGGGAAGGAGAGTCTTGCGGATCTATTCGACGGACGCAACCAACTCATCGTCTATCACTTCATGTTTGGTCCGGAGTGGAAAGAGGGATGTCCGAGTTGCTCGTTCCTCGCCGACGGCTTCGACGGGGCAAGGGTGCACCTCGGGCAGCGAGACGCCACGCTGGTCGTGGTTTCACAGGCAACTCTGGCATGTTCGTCCTTGGTCACCGACGCTTGGTAGTCAAAGTTAAAGTCGCTTCCGAACGAAGACACCCACTTGAAGCGCCAGCCCATACGCGACTTGAAGGTTTCGATCTCGGGCGCGTGTCGGGATCGACGGTGACCTCGCGCATTCTCGACAGATCGATCACCATGCCGCCATCACACGTGCTGAAACCGGCAAGGCTAAGTCCTCCGCAACGGACCGCGGTAAGAATTCCGATCTCCGAGGCAGCCCGGACTGCGTTTTGCACATCGGTTACATCTGCGCAACGCGCGATAAGGCCTGGTGTCCGAGCAACCATGCCATTCCATATCGTACGTGCGTCTTCATATCCGCTTTCGCCGGGGCGGAGCAGGTCACCCTTGAATCGCCGGTGGAGCGAACAGTAAACCTCTTTGCTGGCTTCGACCATCTCGTGCGCTCTTCGCAGAATGCTTTTGTTCACCAAGGATTAGTCGCTCAGTAAGAATCATTGTGCCGACGGCGTCGAACGTACAAAAGCGAGATAAAAGCCAAGAAAACAGAAAATGCCGGAATCGACCATTGCAATCCGTCCACGAAGAAGGTTGTAACTGAGATTGCGAGAAGCAACAGAATTCCGACGACAGTGAAAAACGGATGAGCCCATAGGCGCATGGGTAAAGTCAATAACCGCTCGTTCGTGATGGATTTGCGAAAACGAAGGTGCGTGTTAAGAATCACCAGCCACACGAAAAGCATTCCGGCTACTGCAGTTCCGTAAAGCATGAGGAAAGCATTCTTCGGGGCAAAAATGGCCAGCAGAATGGCAGCGATAATCCCCGCGGTTGAAGCCAGCAGTGCGCGATGCGGCACTCCATTGCGACTCACCTTGCCCATCCATTCCGGGGCATAGCCTCCCCGTCCGAGGGAGAAAAGCATTCGAGTCGAAAGATAAAGATTAGTATTCACGCTCGAGAGTGCCGCCGTCAGAACGACAAAATTCATGATCGCGGCCGCGAAGGGTATGTGCGCCGCCGCGAATGCCTTGACAAAAGGACTGCCCGAAAGCGTGGACGAACCGCCAGCCTGGTTCCAAGGAACCATTGTCACCATGATCGCAATTGCCAACACGTAAAACAAAATGAGCCGCCAAACAATATTCCGCATGGCGCGTGGAATGGTAACTTCCGGATGCTCGGCTTCTCCCGCAGTGACGGCAATAATTTCCACTCCCATGTAGCTGGTGACGGTTATGGTGAGAGAAAGCCAAACTCCTTTCCATCCCGCCGGCAAAAATCCTCCGTGCTGAGTTAGATTCACCAGGCCCATCGCGCTCCGGGAACCAATGCCAACAATCAAAGAGAGCCCCGCAATGATGAAGCCAACGATGGCAGTCACTTTGATCATGGCAAACCAATATTCAAACTCCCCCAGGCGGTTGACCTGCATGGAATTGAGTGCCACCAGAGAGGCAGAAACCAGCACCACCCAAATCCACTGCGGAACGTTGGGGAGCCAAAAAGAAATGTAGATGGCGGCAGCTGTGACTTCCGCACCGATAGCAATGATCTGTGCGACCCCGTAGGTGGTTCGCACGCTAAAACCTGCCCAGGGATTGAGATACTTCTCCGCGTAAACTCCGAACGCACCGGCAACTGGATGGACTACCGCCATCTCCGCCAGCGCATAAGACATGATCAGAGCGATGCCTGCTCCGAGAAGGTACGAAAGAATGACGGCGGGTCCAGCGAGGCGGATGGTCACACTACTTCCTAGGAACAAGCCGACACCGATGGCGCCGCCGATGGCCATCATGGTGAGCTGCCGTTGGCCCAAGCGGCGATGGAGACCTTCCACCTCCGGCGTCGGAGGCGTTCCACCGGCATGCGCGGTCCCAGCCCCTGAACGTGGGTGATCAGTCATAACTGCCAACACTGGCAGGGTCAAGCACCATAAGATTCAGATTCTTCTTCAGAACTTCCGTCACGGCCTTCACATCGTCCAAGGTGTTGTACACCTGGAACGAAATGCGCAAGCCGTCGTGACGGTTCGAGGCGACGATGTCGCTTTCGGCGAGCTTCTGCACCAACAAAGTCGAATCCTTCGACTGCAGCACCACCAATGGCCCAACGCTGTCAGCGGGCGTTTTGGCGACAATGCCCAGCTCGCGGGTGTACTTGAGCAGAGATTGTGTAAGTCTCTTTACGTGGCTGGCCACGTTGTCCATACCAATTTCCCGGAGCAGTTGGAATCCGGGCACCGCTCCGTACACATTGGGGATGGAAGGAGTACCTGACTCAAATCTTCGCGCGGTCGGAGAAAGTTCGAAATGCTGGGGATTGTAGGCGAATGGATTTGCCTGGGCAAACCATCCGGTCAGGGTGGGAACCAAGGTTGGAATGAGTTCCTTGCGAACGTACATGAAAGCGAGGCCGGGCGGGCCAAGTAGATATTTGAGAGTTCCGGTCACATAAAAATCCAGGTCCGTGGCTTTCACGTCAACTGGGCGGGATCCGCAATCCTGGTAATCGTCGAGCAACACCAGAGCGCCGGAGCGGTGTGCGATTTGCGTGATGGCCCTCACATCGGAACGAAATCCGTTCTTAAAACAGACGTGCGTGAGCGGCACGATGCAAGTGTCGCCGTCAATCATCTTTTCGTAATTCGTAGTCGGAATGCAGTTGCCTTCAGCTTTCACGAATTGCACGTCGGCTCCTCGGCCGCGCTGTCCGAGCCAGACATGACCCATGGTGGGGAATTCGAATTCGCCCATTACTACTTTTTTGCGTTCGCGAAAACTCAGCGCACTTGCGACGCTGTTGATCGCCGCCGACACGCTGGTCACGATCGACACTTCATCTGGGCTGGCATCGATGAAGGTCGCAAACGCGGTTCGGGCCGCCTCATATTGCTCCAGCCACAACTCCCACGGCGAGCCTTGCTCGTGCCAAGTCGCAATGTAATCCTGCAGCCCGCTTTCCACGGCATCGGATAGCGCACCCTGGGAGCAAGTGTTGAGATAAATCTTGCGCTGAAAGATTTTGAAGCGAGAACGAATCTCCAGGACTTGTTGGTCGGTCAGCATGAGCTCTTGATCTCGGCCAGAGCGATTCCGAACCTGTGTATTTCCGCCAGCGTATTGTAGTGCACGAGTGACGCTCGGACAGCGCCGCTCTCTGGGCTAAGCCCCAGTCGCTTCATCAGCCGCGGGGAATACATGTTGCCATCGCGCACACCTATATTTCGTTTCGCGAGTTCTTCGGTGACTGTCGCCGGGGATATATTCGGCAAATTGAAGCATAGCGTTGGCACTCGTTCACAGATCCGCTTTTTGTCCGCCACACCGTAGACTACCGCGCCGCAATCGTTCAGAACCCGAAGCATTTCGAGCGATAGCGATTCTTCGTAAGCTCGAATCGAGCCGAGCGCACGTTGCAGAGAGGCTCGCCTCGATTCCGATTCGGTTTCATCAATCCCGCCCGCTCTCCTGCCCATGCTTTCCAGATATCGCACCGCGGCATCCATCCCAGCGACATTTTCATAAATGAAAGTACCCACCTCAATTTTTCCTGGTGGCTCGTCAGGAATGAAATCCTCGCGGAAAGTCGGGAGTTCGTCTAATAGTTGGCGACGTCCCCAAAGAAAACCCATATGGGGGGCGAAGATCTTGTACCCCGAACACACCAGGTAATCGCAATCCATTGCTTGCACGTCGATCAGTCCGTGAGGGCCAAAGTGCACGGAATCCAGAAAGATCTCAGCTCCGACCGCGTGCGTCGCTTTCGCAGCGGCCGCAACGTCCACGATCGACCCAATGGCATTCGAAGTAACGGTGCAGGCTACGAGCCGCGTCGCGGAGGACAATAAGGGGATGAGGTCGTCAACGTGCAGATTCCCATCGTCTCTCATTTTCCAGCAAACAATCTTCACCCCGTTCCGCTCCAAAGCCATCCAGGTGGCGACGTTGGCTTCGTGGTCCATATCGGTGACGACAATCTCGTTTCGTTTGCCCAGCGTTTGTCCGACCGCCAAACTCACCAACCGAATGAAGGATGTGGCGTTCATGCCAAAGGCGATTTCGCTCACGTCGCGTGCATTCACTAAAGCCCCAACACTCTGTCGAGCACGCGAAATCGTCTCGTCCACTTCACGGCTTTTCGCGTATCGGCCACCGCGCTGCACATTGCACTCGAGCAGGTGATGATTCACCGCGTCCAGCACGGTCTGCGGAATCTGCGCACCGGCTGCGTTGTCGAAAAAGGTGAATCCCGGAGTCCGATTCAGCGCAGGAAAGCTGGTGCGAACGGAGTCAACGGGAAAGGGTGGTCCACATCGGACTTCGGCACTGAGAACGCCTTGGGGCTTGGCCTCCAAATCTTCGCTCCTAGAAGCTGAAAAGTAGCTGCACTCTTGCAGTGTAAGCTGCGGCCAACCTATACTGCGCTGCATCCCTCGTCAAGAGCGCATCCTCGGCCTTCTTGGGCTAGAATGTCCTCTCGTTTCCGAGGGAAAAGCGGCCCATCGTCTCAAGCGGCCGCGAATTGCTCCGTGGGACGACATTAGAAAACCGAAAGCGCCGCATGCCGGTATCCCTAGCCAACTCCAAACTGATTTACGAAACTTTGAAGGAGTGCGACATTCGCCTGGTTTCAGCGCTGCCGGAAACCTGGCTGGTACACCTTATCCGCTTGACCGACGAAGATCCAGAGATGACTCTCGTCCGACTGGCCAAGGAAGAAGAAGCGGTCGGCATCTCAGCCGGAGCACACTTTGCAGGTGTCAAGTCGGCCATGCTGATGCAGAACCACGGCTTTATGGCATCCATCAACGGCATCGTCTCGTTCGCACATCTGTATAAGGTCCCACTATTGATGCTGATCAGCTACCGCGGCACCTTTGGAGAGCGGGATCCCTGGCAAACGCAAGGCGGCAACGTCACAGAACCGCTTTTGCGGGCGTTGGCCATCCCTTACTTTTTCCTTGATGGCGTCGAGAGCGTCAAGAAGCGCATCCGGCACGCGCAGACGCTCGCAGAAAGCAGTTTGCAGCCGGTCGCCGTTCTCTTGACGCGCGACCTGATGTGGGAGGAGTGATGCTCCGCCTTGATTGTCTTCGGTCGGTTTATTCCGAACTGGAAAACTGCCTCGTTGTCACGATCATGGGAGCAGTCGCAGCTGAACTGCATTCCCTGGGCCACCGCCCCAATTTCTTCTACCTGCAACATGCGATGGGACTCGCGTCTTCCACGGGCTTGGGTCTCGCTCTTTGCCTGCCGGAACAAAAAGTGATCGTCTTCGATGGCGACGGTTCGCTGCTGATGAATCTTGGCAGTCTTAGCACTATGGCACGTTATCGTCCCCGGAACTTGGTCCACGTTGTTTTCGACAATGAGAGCCTGCTCTCGGTCGGGGGTTTCCCCACAGCGACGAGCACAGGCACGGACCTGGAAGGAATCGCCCGTGCCTCGGGAATTCCTCAAGCGGTCACCGTGCGCAGCGTGGAGAATTTTAAAACGGCTGTGAGTGAGGCCGCGCATGGCAATGAACTGACAACCATCATCGCCAAGGTGGAAGCTACAGGTCCGTCCGGCTACATTACTGACCTGTCGCTGCTTGAGAATCGATTTCAATTCCGCCGGCATATACAGTCGCTCAGGAAACCCTAACGATGGGACGCGTCGTTTACATCGATCGAGCGGAAAATAGAGTACCGAATTTAACCCTTGTGAGGAGCGCCAATGTCTCGGGTCCTGACTGAACTTCTCGAACAGCTTCACGATGGTCGATTGCGGGTTGTAGATCTGACCCAGCCCTTGAGTCCGCAAACGCCTTTACTGCCGCTGCCGTCGCAGTGGAACAACACGCCAGCTTTCAAGATCTGGGAACTATCGCGGTACGACGAACGTGGTCCCGCCTGGTACTGGAATGGATTCGAGACCGGCGAACATACGGGCACGCATTTTGACGCTCCAGTCCACTGGGTCTCCGGGAAAGATCTTCCGGACAATACCGTGGACCGCATACCAGCGAAGAAGTTTGTCGGCCCTGCCTGTGTGATCGACATCAGCGCGGAGGTGGGAAAAAACCCAAACTATCTGCTGACGCCAGAGCGCGTCCGCCAATGGGAAGAGCAATACGGTCGTATCCCGGCGCACGCATGGGTTCTCTTGCGGACAGACTGGTCAAAGCGGACAGATCCCAAGGCCTACATCAACTTAAAGGATGGTGGCCCCCACACTCCAGGATTGGCAAAGGAATGTTCCGCGATGCTTGCCCAAGAGCGAGATGTCCTGGGTGTCGGTGTGGAAACGGTCGGGACCGACGCTGGTCAGGCCGCCACCTTTGATCCACCCTTCCCGAATCACTACCTCATGCACGGCAGCGGCAAGTTTGGGTTAGCCAGTCTTTCCAACCTTGATCAGCTTCCACCAACTGGGGCCATCGTCATCGCGGCACCCCTGAAAATCGCCGGCGGCTCCGGCAGTCCTTTGCGCGTCATCGCCATCACGTCCTGAAGCGATGCGAGCCGCGTTGGGCAAACCAAAGTGACCAGCAGGCGATTCCACCGCTGGTAGAGGCACAAGAAGTGGACGGTCTCTTTTGCGGAGACGTCTGTTCTTTCTAATCGAGGGAGCCGACCTTCGGGTGCACGACCCAACGAAGCGCACGCCGCGGGAGGATCAGGCATTGGCGAAAGCGAAACCTCAAGAAAACAGTAAGCGTCAGAGGAGATACACGGTTGACAGACTGAATCTGGCAGCCAGCGTGACTTCGCCACTTCTCCAAATTCTCCAGGCGGCGGAACCCCTGATTTCGCTAATTATGCCCATCCAGCCGTCGTAAAACCAGCTTTCGTTCGGGCGCATTACTTCCGGTTAGCCCGTGAGAACGAAGCCGCTGGCGCGGCGGACGCTGCCGCGTGGGTGAGGTCGGCAGTTGTGATTCTTACCGTCAGATAAATTGTGGGTCACAAGGAGGTCCCTGTGA
>WNFC01003084.1_pt1 | contig 17979 bp, 18 predicted proteins | sample 5400541 | NCBI WGS metagenome assembly WNFC01 (sample SAMN13153342, study PRJNA577476) | soil metagenome | isolation source: 120 cm saprolite under Douglas fir tree site 2 hole 2 replicate 1 | place: USA:California | collected 2015-04-18
GTCCTCGAGGCTGCGCTGGGCGAGATGGTAGCGCTCGGCGAGCGAGCCGGCGAGGAGGGCGACGGCGAACAGCACGGCCGCGTTCAGGAAGACCGTGAGCACTTCGAGGAAGGTCGGCTGGCCCGGCTCCGCCAACCCGAGGAGGGTCAGGAGGTGGCGGCCCAGCACGACGTCGACGTAGAGGAGGCCCCCGAGGCTGGCCGCCACCAGGCCGCCGCGGCGGCCGAGCAGGAAGCAGCCCTCTATGACCGTGAGCATGTAGAGGAAGGAGAAGACCGAGTCCGACCCTCCGCTCGCCGCGATGATGCCCGTCACGAGGGCTACGTCGAGGCAGATTTGCATCCAGGCGAGGCGGCGAAGATCGGCCCCGTGCGCGCTCACGATCAGGAGGATGCATGAGACGAGCCCGGCCGCCGAGGCGGCGAGGACGAAAGGCACGAGGTGGAAGGGGAAGCTGCCCGCGTAACGCAGCGAGGAGCCCGCGGCCAGGACCATGGCGGCGGTGACGAGCCGCGCCCAGCTCAGGCCGCGCAGGGATGTCCGGAGCGGCTGAGGTTCGTCCACCGGCACGCGCTACTTGACCAGCGTGACGAGCTTGAAGATCGGCAGGTACATGGCCACCACGAGGCCGCCGATGACGACGCCGAGTATGACGATCATGACGGGCTCGAGCAATGCGGTGAGCGCGCCCACCGCGGTGTCGACTTCGTCGTCGTAGAAGTCTGCGATCTTGGAGAGCATGGCGTCGAGCGCACCCGTCTGCTCGCCGACCGAGATCATCTGGATCACCATCGGCGGGAAGACACCCGAGGCCTTCAGCGGCTCGGCCAGCGTCTTGCCTGCGGTGACGGCGGCGCGGCACTGCATGACTGCCTTCTCGACCACCTTGTTGCCCGCGGTGCGCGCGGTGATGCGAAGGCCCTCGAGAATCGGCACGCCGGAAGACACGAGGGTGCCCAGGGTGCGGGTAAAGCGGGCCACCGCGACCTTGCGGATCAGCGTGCCGATGACGGGCAGCTTGAGGAGGAGAGCGTCGATGATGGATCGCCCCTTCTCCGAACGGTAGTAGGCGCGGAGCGCGAAGAAGCAGCCGATGACGCCGGCGATGATGAGCAGGATGTAGCTGCGCATGAAATCGGACAGCCACACCACGATCTGGGTCGGGAGCGGCAGCTCGGCCCCCAGGTCCTTGAACATCTTGGTGAAGGTCGGGATCACGAAGGTCAGCATGAAGACCACGACCAGCCCCGCCACGCCGATGATGCTCGCGGGATAGATCATGGCCGACTTGACCTTCCGCTTGAGCGCCGCCGCCTTCTCGATGTACGCGGCCAGGCGCTGAAAGACCGTGTCGAGGATACCGCCCGTCTCCCCCACCTCGACGAGGTTGACGAACAAGTCGTCGAACGTGCGAGGATTGCGCCGCAGCGCCTCGGCCAGGGTCGAGCCCTGCTCCACGGAGCGGGCGACCCGGCCCGTTACGTCCCGGAGGTTCGTCGACTCACTCTGCTCGGACAGGATGTTGAGGCACTGGACGAGCGGCAGGCCCGCGTCGATCATGGTGGAGAACTGGCGCGTGAAGATCGCCATCTCCTTGTCCTTGACCTTGCCGCCGGCCTTGGCCGCGGTCTTGCCGCCGGACTTCTCGTTGATCTTCGTGACGAGGATGGCGCGCCGGCGAAGCTCGCCCACTGCCGACATGCGATCCTGCGCTTCGATCTCCCCGGTGGTCGTCCCCCCGGCGCCGCGTCCCTGGTACGTGAAGACCGCCATGTCACACTCTCCTGTTGTCTAGCTCGGCTCTCGCCGCGCGAGGCTCCGGTTACCGCCTGCCGAACGGGGAACCGCCCGTGAGACTGGCGGTGGCGGGACCGCCGGCGGTGACGGCCGCCAGCTGCGCCAGCTCTTCCGGCTGCATGCTCCGGTTGAGCGCCTCTTCGCGGCTGATCTGGCGCTTCTGAACCAGCTCGATGAGGGACTGGTTCATCGTCTGCATCCCGAACTTCTGGCCGGCCTGCATGGCCGAGTAGATCTGGTGGATCTTCTCCTCGCGGATCAGGTTCCGGATGGCCGGGGTGGTGACCATGATCTCGAGCGCCATGACGCGCCCCCGGCCGTCGGCGGTGGGGATCAGCTGCTGGGAGAGCACGCCCTCGAGCACGAGCGACAGCTGCGCCCGCACCTGGGATTGCTGACTGGTCGGGAAGACGTCGATGATGCGGTTGATGGTCTGGGCGCAAGAATTGGTGTGCAGGGTGCCGAGCGTCAGGTGGCCCGTCTCGGCGATGGTCAGGGCGGCCGCGATGGTCTCGAGGTCGCGCATCTCGCCCACCAGCACCACGTCGGGGTCCTGGCGGAGGATGTACTTGAGGGCGTTCTTGAACGACTGAGTGTCCGAGAAGACCTCGCGCTGGTTCACCAGGCACTTCTTGTGGTGGTGGACGAATTCGATCGGGTCCTCGATCGTCATGATGTGCTCGGTGCGCTCGTTGTTGATCTTGTCCACCATGGCCGCGAGCGTTGTCGATTTGCCCGAGCCCGTGGGCCCGGTGACGAGGATCAGGCCCTTGGGCCGGTCGGCCAGCTGCTCGACGATCGCGGGCAGGCCGAGCTCGTCGAACGACCGGATCTTGATGGGGATGACGCGGATCGCGGAGGCGACCGCGCCCCGCTGGCGGTAGACGTTGCAGCGGAACCGCGCCAGGCCCTGGATGCCGAACGACAGATCGAGCTCGTTGTCCTCCTCGAACTTCTGCTTCTGCCCCTCGTTCAGCACGCTGTAGGCGAGCCGCTGCGTGTCCTGGGGCGTCAGACGCTCGAACTGGGTCAAGGGCGTCAGCTTGCCGTGCAGCCGTATCTGCGGCGGGGTGCCCGTGGTAATGTGCAGGTCGGACGCTCCCCGCTCGATCATGATCGTCAGCAGGTCGTGCATCGTCGCAGCCATAGCTTAGGCGTTCTCCTCTGTTGGTCTCATGCTATCCAAGGGTAACCCGGAGGACTTCTTCGACGGTCATCATGCCGTCGAGGACTTTCTGCAGTGCGTTCTGCCGGAGCGTTTTCATGCCTTGGGCCTGCGCCGTCTCGCCGATCTCGACACTCGGCGCATTCCGGATGATCAGATCGCGAATCTCCTGGGTGGCCGGCATGACCTCGTAGATGGCTACGCGCCCCTTCATGCCCGTGAAGCTGCACGTGGCGCAACCCTTGCCTTTGTAGAAGTTGACCTTGCCCAGCCCTTGGGACACGTGTCCGTAGGGCACGAGCGTCTCCTCGTCGGCCTCGTACGGCTGCTTGCACTCCTTGCACACGCGGCGCCCGAGGCGCTGGGCGAGGATCAGCATCAGGGAGGAGGACACGAGGAACGGCGGGATGCCCATGTCGAGCAGTCGGGCCACGGTGGACGGGCAGTCGTTCGTGTGCAGCGTGGTCAGGACGAGGTGGCCCGTGAGCGCGGCCCGGATGCCGATCTGAGCCGTTTCCAGGTCGCGGGTCTCGCCGACCAGGATGACGTCGGGATCCTGGCGCAGGAAGGCGCGCAGGGCCCCGGCAAAGGTGCGCCCGATCTCTTCGTTGATCTGCACCTGGTTGACGCCCTTGAGGTTGTACTCGACGGGGTCCTCGGCCGTCATGATGTTGATGTCGGGCGAGTTGATGGTGTGGATGGCCGAGTAAAGCGTGGTCGTTTTACCCGAGCCAGTGGGCCCCGTGATCAGGATCATGCCGTAGGGGCTGTGGATGGCCTTGGTGAACTGTTCGAGGCTCCACGGGTCGAATCCGAGCATGGTCAGGTCGAGCTGCAGCGAGTCCTTGTCGAGGATGCGCATGACGGTCTTTTCGCCGAAGATCGTCGGGAGGGTGGAGACGCGAAAGTCGATCTCGCGCTGATTGAAACGGAGCTTGATACGGCCGTCCTGGGGGAGGCGCCGCTCCGCGATGTCCAGGCTCGCCATGATCTTCACGCGCGAGGTGAGCGCGGCCTCGAGACGCTTGGGCGGCGTCATGATCTCGTGGAGGACACCGTCGACGCGGAAGCGCACCCGGAAGACCTTCTCGTAGGGCTCGAGGTGGATGTCGGACGCGCCCCGGCGGATGGCGTCCACCAGGATCATGTTGATCAGACGCACGACCGGGGCCTCGTCGGCCGACTCCTTCAGCTCGAAGACGTCGACCTTGGCCGTGCCCTCTTCGTCGCCCTCGACCAGCTCGACGTCGGCGGCGGCTCCCTCCATCTCCGAAACAATGTCGGCCATGCCCCCGCCTTTGCTGTCATAGGCACGGTCGATGGCCTGACGAATCGCCGCCTGGGAGGCCACCACTGGGACGACCTGGAGGTTGGTCATGAACCCCACGTCGTCCAGCGCGAAGACGTTCGTCGGGTCGCCCATGGCGAGCGTCAGCTGGTTGCCCTGGCGCTTGACGGGCAGGACTTCGTACTTGCGCGCGATCTGTTCCGGCACGAGCTTGAGCACGTCCGGGTCGATGTCCAGCTGGGAAAGCGTGATCGACTGGATGCCGTACTGTCGTGACAGGAACGCGATCAACTTTTCTTCCGTGACGAAGTTGAGCTTGACGAGGATGGAGCCGAGCTTGTCGTTGGAGCCCTTCTGCTCCTGGAGGGCGCGGGCCAGCTGGTCGTTGTCGATAAGCCCCTCGCGGACGAGGAGATCGCCGAGCCGGCGGCTGACTGGTTGTCCGAGCTTGGGTTCTGCCATGGGTTCGGTGCCGGAGGGCACGGGTCCTTTCAACTGGCTCCGGCCAGACGCTTCAGGGTGTCCGAGAACGCCTTGAAGGCCTCGTCCTGATAGAGCACGAACACCACCTTTTGCAGGCTCGTCTTGCCCGTGCGCACGTGTTCGACTACGGCCGAGACCATGGATTCGGCGGACTGGGCGGGAGGCACGCCGCCCACCCCCGAGCCCAGGGCGGGGAAGGCGATGGACAGCATCCGGTGCTTCTCGGCGATCGCGAGCGATGCCCGTGTGGCGGCCGCGATCTTGTCGGGATCTGCCTTGAGATCGCGTCCCATGGCGGCGGCGTGGATCACGTGGGTTGCGGGCAGGTTGCCGGCGACGGTGAGTACGGCCTCGCCCGGCTCGATCGGTCCCTGCCGCACGGCCTCCTCCTCGATCACGGTGCCGCCCTTACGCTTCATCGCGCCCGCCACGCCCGCGCCCATCCAGAGTTCGGCGTTAGCCGCGTTGACGACGGCGTCCACCTCCGCCTCGGTGATGTCGCCTCGGACGATCGAAAACGTCGTGCCGCCGATCTTGACCTTCGTCGTCCCAGTCATCGACCCACCCCGTCCTGTCCGGGCACCTCGCGCGACTTCGCCGCCTCCCATTTCCGGTCGAGATCTTCCGCGGACGCCTCGCCCACCTGCCGGCCCTCGGCCCTCATCGCGGCCTCCACCTCCTTGAAACGTCGGGTGAACGTATCGGCTGCCTGCCGAAGCGAGTCCTCGGCGTCAATCTCGAGCAGCCGCGCTACATTGACGATGGAAAAGAGCAGGTCGCCGAGCTCGGCTCTGATTCGAGCGGTATCTCCTGCGGCCAGAGCCTCGTCGGTCTCCGTCAATTCCTCTCGCACCTTGTTCCATGCCTCCCGCCACGAGGGCCAGTCGAACCCGACGCGCCCCGCCTTCACCTGGAGCCGCTGCGCTCGCATGAGCGATGGAAGGCTCTGGGGCACGCCGTCGAGGGCCGACCTCGGATTCCCGTCGCCACTACCCTCGGCCCTCTTGATCCGCTCCCACTGGTGCAATGCCTCACGGGCATCCGCCACCTGGGCGTCCGCGAAGACATGGGGGTGCCGGCTGGTCATCTTCCGGAGAATACCTTGCAAGACTTCTGCCATGGTGAACTCGCCCTGCTCTTGGGCTATCTGGCAGTGGAAGACGACTTGGAAGAGAACGTCTCCCAGCTCTTCGACGATGTGGTCGGTGCGGCCCTCGCCGAGGGCCTCGAGCGCTTCATAGGTTTCTTCGATCAGGTATGGCCCGAGGGAGGCCCGTGTCTGCTCCCGATCCCACGGGCAACCTCCCTCGCCCCTTAGGCGGCCCATGAGGGAAAGCAGAGCTTCGAAGAGAACGCCGGCGGAGTCTGCCATGAGCGATCTCGAGGTCGCCAGAGCATTATACACAACAGGGGTTGGCTCCTTGTAGGTCTTGGGGTCGCATGCTAGGCTCGGTCCTCCATGACGAACCCGCATGGCATGGCGAAGACGCGTGGGAAGACATCGTATGCCTGAAGACGAGACGTTCAAGGTCACGGACAGACGCCGGCGGGACGACGCCGACGGGGCGCCTTCCGAGCCCGCTCCACCCACGCCCGCCGCGTCGCCCCTCCGCGCCGCGACCGCGGGCCCTGTCTCCCCCGGTCCGGCCGCTCCGCCTCCGACCGGCCCGGATCTCCAGGGCCTCTTCATCATGCTCGCAAGCTCGGCGCTGGTGAACCTCGGAGAGGCGGCCGATCCGGAGACCGGCGAGCGGGTTCTCGATCTCGCGCAGGCGAAAGAGGCCATCGATCTTCTCTCGCTGCTCCGTCTCAAGACGGAAGGCAACCGCACCGAGCAGGAGAGCCACCTCCTCGAGGAAATCCTCTACGACCTCCAGTTGCGCTTCGTCCAGGCCGCCAAGGGGCAAGCCGCCAAGGGGACAGCCGGGAGTTAGCGCGTCTGGACCACGACCCGCCGGTCCTCGATGTCGATGTCCCGTACCACGCCCGGCACCGGCCATCTGAGAAGCCCCAATCCTGCAGTGCCCATCGCGACCGAGAATGGCCAGTTGCCCACCGGCTGCTTGCCGAGATTGAACTCGGTCAGGGTCACGCGCGCGCGACCCGGCTTGCCACCCGGCTCTCCCGGCTGGACCGAGACGTAGCCACGGACGGTGATCCAGAGGGGCCGGTTGAGCTGCCCAGCGGGTAGGTACGGGGCGAGCTGTGCAAAGGGCGGGCCCTGCAGAAGGCTCCGAAGGACCGTCCGGCCCTGAAGAAGGAACTGCCCCTGGGTGAGTCTCATGGCGAACGGTTCGAAGCGAAGCCCCGCCGTCTCGGCCAGGTGGCGGGCCATCCAGGCATTGATCTCCCGTTCGCTGAAAGTGATCGGATCCTGGCGACCGGACTGGCCGGCGTCCCGCTGAACGATTTCATAGAGCTTGGAACGAGTGCCGGAGACATCGGCCCGGCTCCAGTCCAGGACCTCTACACGAGGCTCCTCAAAGATGTTGCCTGACAGGACGAAGAAGCCTCCGACCACGGCGGCCAGAAAGACCAGTACTACTATAAGGATGAGGCAGCCGGCACACCCAAGCTTCATGGGCTTTACAGTAGCACTCGCCCGATATTTCAGTACTTTAGAAAAAAGTATGACCGTACCTTGACAGGTGGCAACTCAGCATATATAAGTTAGATAGACTTAGATTAGAGGGCATCCAGATCAGAGGGCATCCAGATAGGATGTCCGGGACAATTCTTCAAAGGGGGGCTTGTAATGACTGTGATGCGTTGGCGTCCGTTCAATCAGGCGTTGGAGCCGTGGGTAGGGGCGAGAGAGCTCGGCGATATGCAGTCCGAGGTCAATCGCCTTCTCGAGACCGTCTTCGGCCGCTCCGGACGGGGCAGCGGGTATGAGCGCGCCTGGGTGCCGGCAGCGGACATGTACGAGACCAAGGACGAGCTCGTAATCAAGATGGATCTGCCGGGCATGAGCGAGAAGGATGTCCAGATGTCCATGACCGGCGATCTGCTGAGCCTCAAGGGCCAGCGGGTGGAGTCCGAGGACGTGACGCCCGAGCAGTATTTTCGTGCCGAGCGGTGGGCCGGGCGCGTCGAGCAGGTCTTCCAGCTCCCGATCCCGGTGCAGGCGGACAAGGTTCGCGCGACCTACCGCGACGGCGTGCTCACGGTGACGCTGCCGAAGGTGGAATCGGTCAAGCCCAAAGAGATCAAGATCGACGTGCAGTAACGCAGCTGGCCGGCGGCGGGGCGCTCCGCCCCGCCGCTCGGGCCGCTGACGCGAGACTTCATACAGGAGAATGACGACATGGCGAAGGTGATCGGCATCGACCTCGGGACGACGAACTCGGTGGTGGCTGTGGTGGAGGGCGGCGATCCGACCGTCATCCCCAACCAGGAAGGCAGCCGTCTGACCCCCTCCGTGGTGGCCTTCACGAAGGAAGGCGAGACCCTCGTAGGGCAGGTGGCAAAGCGTCAAGCGATCACCAACCCCGAGAACACGATTTTCTCCATTAAGCGCTTCATGGGACGGCGCCATGACGAAGTGCTCCAGGAGATCAAGCTCGTTCCCTACAAGGTCGTCAAAGCCCCCAACGGGGATGTGCGCGTCGAGGCGCGGGGCAAGGAGTACTCGCCGCCCGAGATCTCCGCTCTCATCCTGCGTAAGCTGAAGGAAGCCGCGGAAGCGTACCTCGGCGAGAAGGTCACCCAGGCCGTCATCACGGTGCCGGCCTACTTCAATGACAGCCAGCGCCAGGCGACCAAGGACGCCGGCGCCGTCGCGGGCCTCGAAGTGCTCCGTATCGTCAACGAGCCCACGGCGGCGGCCCTCGCCTACGGCCTCGACAAGAAGAAGGACGAGACGATCGCCGTCTACGACCTGGGCGGCGGAACCTTCGACATCTCGATCCTCGAGATCGGGGAGGGCGTGGTCGAAGTCAAGGCGACCAACGGTGACACGCACCTCGGCGGTGACGACTTCGACCAGAAGATCATCGACTGGATCGCCGACGAGTTCAAGAAGGAGCACGGCATCGACCTCCGGAAGGACCGCATGGCCCTCCAGCGTCTCAAGGAGGCGGCGGAAAAGGCCAAGTGCGAGCTGTCGACGGTGGTCCAGACGGAGATCAATTTGCCGTTCATCACGGCGGACGCGACCGGGCCCAAGCACCTCGTGCTCACGCTCACGCGCGCCAAGCTCGAGTCCCTCGTGGCCGATCTCATCGAGCGGAGCCTGACCCCGTGCCGTGAGGCCATGCGCCAGGCCGGCGTCAGTGCCGGAGATCTCGACGAGGTCATCCTGGTGGGCGGGCAGACCCGCACGCCGAAGGTGCAGGAAGAGGTCAAGAAGCTCTTTGGCAAGGAGCCCAACAAGACCGTCAACCCTGATGAAGTGGTGGCGGTCGGCGCCGCGGTGCAGGCCGCCGTGCTCACGGGAGAGGTCAAGGATCTCCTGCTCCTCGATGTGACGCCGCTCTCGCTCGGCATCGAGACCCTCGGCGGCGTGATGACGCGGCTCATCGAGGCCAACACGACGATCCCGACGAAGAAGACCGAGACCTTCACCACGGCCTCGGATAGCCAGCCCTCGGTCGAGGTGCACGTGGTCCAGGGCGAGCGGCCCATGGCCAGGGACAACCGCACGCTCGGGCGCTTCCATCTGGACGGCATTCCGCCGGCGCCGCGCGGGGTGCCGCAGATCGAGGTGGCCTTCGACATCGACGCGAACGGCATCTTGAACGTCTCGGCGCGCGACAAGGCGACGGCCAAGCAGCAGAACATCACCATCACGGCCTCGTCCGGGCTCACGAAGGACGAGATAGAGCGGATGAAGAAAGAGGCCGAGGCCCATGCGGCTGAGGACGCGAGGAGCCGGGAGGCCATCGAGGTCAAGAACCAGTGCGACTCGTTGGTCTATTCCACCGAGCGGACGCTGCGCGACCACGGCGACAAGGTTCCGGCCGAGGACAAGCAGGCGATCGAAACGGCGATGTCCGAGGCGCGCGAGGCTCTCAAAGGCGACGACCTCGACCGCATCAAGCGGGCGCAGGAGGCGCTGACGAAGGCCTCCCACAAGCTCGCCGAGGCGATGTACCGAGAGGCGCAGGCCTCTGCGCAACCGCCGGGCGGCCAGGCCGCGTCCGGGGACGGGGCGCAGACCAATCAGGACCCGAAGAGCGACGTGATCGACGCCGAGTTCAAGGATCTCGGCGACAAGAAGTAGGGAGCCGCGGGGGCGGCCCGTATTCCGACAGCCGCCCCCGCGAAGCCACTCATGCCACGCGACTACTACGCGGTGCTCGGAGTCGGAGTCGGCGCCACGCCAGTCCAGATTCGACAGGCGTACCAGCGTCTGGCCCGGCGCTATTCGCCAGACGTCAACTTCTGGGACCGCGATACCGAAGCCCTCTTCGAGGAGATCGTCGCAGCCTACCGGGTATTGAGCGAATCGACGGCGCGCGCCGTCTACGATCGCAGACCCGTGGTCGAGGAGCGGGGGGCTCAGCCCGGGAGATCCTCCTCAGCGACGGTCGGCCGCCGTGGCGAGCACCTCCATGCGCCGGTCGAGCTGTCTTTCCAGCAGGCCGCCTCGGGCGTCGCCGCCGACGTGAAGGTGGACCGCCTCTCCCCCTGTCGCGCGTGCCAGGCGACGGGCAGCCGTCCGGGGGCCTCTGCGGCGCCGTGCGGCCACTGCGGCGGCACCGGCGCCATCTGGACGAATCAGGGGGCGATGGCCGCCCAGACTTGCCCGGCCTGCGATGGGGCCGGCGAGCGGATCAGCGATCCCTGTCCACAGTGCCGGGGTCGCGGTGCATGCTCCGAGACCGCCACCGTGGCGGTGGCCATTCCCGCCGGCGTCGACACTGGTGTCCAGTTGCGCGTGCCCGGGGAGGGACACGCGGGCCCCTTCGGCGGGCCGCGCGGCGACCTGATCGTCGTGACGCGCGTGCACGAGGATGCGGCCTTTACCCGCAAGGGCGACAACCTGCACATCGGCTTGACGGTGAGCGTCGTTGAAGCGGTGCTGGGCGCTCGCGTCTCGGTGCTCACGCTCGAAGGCGCAGGCGAGATCGTCGTGCCGCCGGGCACGCAGAGCGGCCAGGTACTCCGCTTGCGGGGCCGGGGCCTGCCGCGTCTGAGCGGCGAGGGCCGGGGCGACCTCTACGTCACCGTTCGTGTGGCCATCCCGAGCGGGATCGACGCCCGCACGCAGGAGCTCTTCCGCGAGATTGGCCGGCTCCTGCCGGGGTCGCCGCGGCAGGAGGCTCAACGATGACCGACAAGGGCCGGCCGGTCTACATGATCGGAGTGGTGGCGGAGATGCTCCAGCTCCACCCCCAGACGCTCCGGATGTACGAAAAGAAGGGCCTGATCCGCCCTTCCCGCACCGAGGGTCGAACGCGCATGTACTCGTCGGAGGACGTGGAGGAGATCGCCAGAGTCATCCGGCTGGCGCGGGACCTCGGGGTGAATCTCGCGGGCATCGAGATCGTCCTAAAGATGAGGCGACGCATGCTGGACTTGGAGCGCCAGGTCGAGGAGCTCACGAACTATGTGCGGAGCGAGATGGGCCGGACACCGGATCCCGCAAGCCGGGGCCGCAGCGAGGCGCTGGTGCGGGCGGCCTCGAGCCACTTGAAGCCCGTGGACCTGTTCTGAACGGGCTCTGAAAGGACGGATCGAAATGGCTGACGAACTGAAAGCGGACGGGTTGAGGGAACGCGCGAATATGGGCGTGCCCGATGTCATCCCGGTGCTGCCGCTTCGGGACACCGTGGTCTTCCCGCACGCGATGGTTCCGATGGCGGCCGGTCGGGCGTCGTCGGTTGCCCTGATTTCCGAGGCGGTCGGTGCCGGCAGCGCCATCGGCGCCTTCGCGCAGCTGGACCCCGCGATGAACGAGCCGCTGGAGGGTGATCTGCAGCGCATCGGCACCTACACGTCCATCTACAAGGTGTTCAAGCAGCAGGATGGATCTCTCCGCATGGCGGTGCAGGGCCTCACGCGCATCCGCCTGCTCGAGGTAGTGCAGACCCAGCCGTTCCTGCGCGCGCGCGTCGAAGAGGTGCCGGATCTCATGCCGGCTCCGGGTGATCTCGAGGCGGAGGCGCTCACGCGCAATGCCACCACGCTCTTCCGGCGGATCGCGGAGCTCTCGCCGCTCGTTCCCGATGAGATCGCGGACGCAATCGCGCAGCAGACGCACCCGGGCCGTGTCGCCGACGCCATCGCGGCCTCGCTGCCCTCGCTCTCGACGCAGACGAAGCAGGAGCTGCTCGCCACCGCCGACGTCAAGGCGCGGCTCGCGCGCCTGGTGGCGGCGCTGACCAAGGAGGCCGAGGTGCTGGAGCTCGGCTCCCGCATCCAGTCCCAGGTCGAATCCGAGGTGGGCAAGAGCCAGCGCGACTACTACCTCCGGGAGCAGCTCAAGGCCATTCAGAAAGAGCTCGGCCAGACGGATGAGCGTGCCCAGGAGACCGACGAGCTCCGCCAGAAGATCGAAGCGGCCGGGATGACGGAGGAGGCCAAGAAAGAGGCGCTCAGGGAGCTCGAGAGACTCTCCAGGATGTCGCCCGCGGCCGCCGAGTATACGGTGGCGCGCACCTACCTCGAGTGGCTCGTGTCGCTGCCGTGGAGCACGGAGACCGAGGATTCGCTCGACCTGACGGCCGCCCGCGCGGTTCTGGACGCGGACCATACCGGGCTCGAGAAAGTGAAAGACCGCATCCTCGAGTACCTCGCCGTCAAGAGCATCCGGCCCGCGGGCAAGGACCCCATCTTGTGCTTCGTGGGCCCGCCCGGGGTGGGAAAGACCTCGCTCGGGCGCTCGATCGCGCGGGCGCTCGGGCGGAAATTCCACCGGATCTCGCTGGGCGGGATGCGGGACGAGGCCGAGATCCGCGGCCACCGGCGCACCTATATTGGCGCACTGCCCGGACAGATCATCCAGGGACTGCGCCGCGCCGAGTCCAAGAATCCCGTGCTCATGCTGGACGAGATCGACAAGCTGGGGATGGACTTCCGCGGCGACCCGGCCTCGGCGCTCCTCGAGGTCCTCGACCCCGAGCAGAACGTCTCATTCCGCGATCACTACGTCGACGTGCCGTTCGACCTCTCGCGCGTGCTCTTCATCACGACGGCCAACCTTCTCGACACCGTGCCGCCCGCGCTCCGCGATCGGATGGAGATCATCGAGCTCCCCGGCTACACGGAAGAGGAGAAGGTCCGCATCGCGCGCCAGCACCTCGTGCCCAAGCAGGCACGGGACCATGGGCTGAGCACGGGTGATCTCGTGGAGGGCGACCAGATCCGCTGGACCGACACCGCGCTGACCCAGCTCGTCCGCCACTATACGCGCGAGGCCGGGCTGCGTAACCTCGAGCGCGAGATCGCCGCCATCACGCGCAAGGTCGCCAAGCGGCGCGTGGAAGGGTCGACGGAAATCGTCGAAGTGACCCCCGAGCTGATAGGTGAGCTCTTGGGCGCGCCCCGCTTCCTGGTGGAAGAGCTCGAGGAGCGCACCCGCGTGCCCGGCGTCGCCGTCGGCCTGGCCTGGACGGCCGCGGGCGGCGACATCCTCTTCATCGAGGCGACGCGCATGAAGGGGGGCAAGACGCTCACGCTCACCGGCCAGCTGGGGGACGTGATGAAGGAGTCGGCGCAGGCCGCGCTCTCCTGGGTGCGCTCGCACGCCTCCGACCTCGGCATCCGGTCCGATTTCTGGGACACGTCGGACATACACGTCCACGTCCCCGCCGGCGCCATTCCCAAGGACGGACCGTCCGCCGGCGTGACCATGGTCACGGCGCTGGCTTCCCTGATGACCCAGCGGGCCGTCAAACCGCGCCTGGCCATGACGGGCGAGGTGACGCTGTCCGGCCGCGTGCTCGCGGTGGGCGGCATCAAGGAGAAGGTGCTCGCGGCCCGGCGTGCAGGTGTCAGCACGGTCATCCTGCCGCGGCGGAATGAGAAGAACCTGCTCGAGGACGTGCCCAAGCGCCTCCGGGAGACCATGACCTTCCACCTCGTGGACTCGGTGGAAGAAGTGCTGGACCTGGCGCTCGACGACGCCCTGCCACGAGGTGGCAGGATTCGGGACGCCCTGCTGTCCTCGCGCAACTAGAGTCAAGTAGCCGTTCTGCAAGGTGGAAGCGGATGCCGGGTCCCGGCATCCGTTTCAATTTGCTAAATCAGCCCCTGTTCCGCTATGTTCGAAGCACAGTGTTCCTGCTCGTCGTCCTCACCTCATTCATCTTCATGTCGACCTTGGCCCCTCCTGCCTTCGCCTCGAGTCTCTACCGTTTGGTGGACGAGGACGGCGTCACCCATTTCACCAATGCGCCGACGGACCCGCGCTTCCGGCGCATCGGCGCGCTCTCAGGCACGGCACAGGGCTGGCTGAGGCTGCCGGAAGCCGTCCGCGCGCGCTTCGGCGAGGAGATTCGCGAGGTCGCCGCGCGCCACGGCGTGGCCGCCGACCTCGTGGAGGCGGTCATCCGTGTGGAGTCCGCCTTCAACCCGCGGGCCGTCTCTAACAAGGGCGCCCAGGGGCTGATGCAGCTCATGCCGCGCACGGCCTCCTCGCTCGGCGTGCGCAATGCCTTCGACCCACGCGAGAACATCGATGGCGGGGTACGCCACCTCCGCTACCTCCTCGACAGGTATCCCGGCAACGTGCCTCTCGCTCTGGCGGCGTACAACGCGGGCGAGAAGGCCGTGGACCACTACGGCGGCATCCCGCCGTATGCCGAAACCCAGCAGTACGTCCAGAAGATACTCGGGCCGGGTGGCGCGGGCAGCGGCAGGGGCGTTCGCAACGTCGTCTATCGCTACACGGAGACCGACGGCACCATCACCCTCACGAACATCCCGCGGGGCAGGTAAGGACCGACGATCCGTTAGGTGTTCCGCTTCCAGACCGTATCGAGGAACCGGTCCAGGAAACCGTCCTTCACGAAGCGCTCCCCAGCCTCCCGCGTCGCTTCCTGGTCCATGCCCCACAGCGCCGCGCGCTTGCCCGACCCCTCGCTCATCTGGATGAACACCCGCTCGTCCCGCGTGAATGCCACCGGCAGCTCCTCGTAGATCTGGGCCGCAAAGGCGTTGACCCCGGGCCCGCCCACCGCGATGGCCGGGAAGAGCTCGGCCATCTCCTGGTTGACCATCCACATGTCGGTCACGACCACGGCGCCGCGGTTCTCCGCGCCCAAGCCGCGCGATCCGATCGCTCGCTTCAACTCGTAGGCGACGGGGCGGTCCTCCTCCTCGGGCAGGATGCCGTAGCCCACGACGATCAAGACCGTCGAGCCGATGTCGAAATAGCGTGGCATCAGCGGACGAGGCGGGCGAGCTCCCGGAAGTCGTCCGTGTCGGCCTGGCCGAGGAGCTGGAAGACGAGGGTTTCGGTGGCGGTGACCACGGCGCCCGCCTGCCTCAGTTGCTCCGTACCAAGCCGCCAGTTGCCCTGCGTCCGCGAGGTGACGGCGTCGGCGGGCACGTGCACGGCGAGGCCCTCCCCCAGGAGATCGAGTGCCGTGATCATGACGCACACATGCGCCTCGATTCCCGCCAGGATCACGCGGCGCGTAGCGGCCGCCCGGAGCTGGGCGCGCACTTCCTTCGCCGCCCAGCAGGAGAAGCTGACCTTCGGCAGGGGCTGAACCTCGGGCCCGAGTGCTTCGCTCAGCTCGCGTAGCGTATGGCCGAGACCCTTGGGGTACTGCTCGGTCGCCACCACGGGCAGCCGCAGCCGGCGGGCCGTTGCGACGAGGACCTTGATGTTGCGCATGACCTCCTCGCGATGATCGGCGTCCATGGCGGGGAAGAGACGCTCCTGCACGTCCACGATCAGGAGGGTTGTGCCCTCGCGGGGAAGTGTCATCGGATGCGGCGTTGCCATGTGGGTCTCCTTGGAGCCTTGCGCGTGGCCGTGGCTCCATGCGTGCGGCCGTGGCCGGTAGATCAGAGGCCGCGGTCGAGGCCCCGGTACTGCACGGCCTCCGACACGTGCTCCGCGGTTATCCTCTCACATCCCGCCAGGTCGGCGATAGTGCGTGCGACCTTGAGAACACGGTCGTGACCGCGCGCGGAAAGCCCGAGGCGGCTGACCGCCTGGGCGAGCAATCGCGTCGCGTCCGGCGGCACCGGGCAGAAGCGGCGCACCTGGCGCCCGCTCATTCGCGCGTTGACGCGCGCGCCCGAGCCCGCCAAGCGCTCGCCCTGACGGCGGCGGGCACTCTCGACCCGCGCGCGCACCACTCTCGACGACTCGCCCCCGACGGCCGCCAGCTCGGCGTACGCGACGGCGGGCACCTCGAGGTGAAGGTCGATGCGATCCAGCAGCGGCCGCGACAGCCTGGCCAGGTACCCGCGCTTCTCGCCCACCGTGCACACGCATGCCTCGAGCGAGGCGCAGCCCCGCCGGCAAGGATTGGCGGCGCCCACGAGCTGGAACCGGGCCGGGAAGGCCGCGCTACCGGCCGAGCGCGACACGACCACGCTGCCGTCTTCGAGGGGCTGGCGCAGCGATTCAAGCACCCGCTGGGAGAACTCCGGCAGCTCGTCGAGGAAGAGCACGCCCAGGTGCGCCAGGCTCGCCTCGCCGGGATGCGGGACGCTGCCGCCGCCGATCAGCCCCGCCCCGGAGGCCGTGTGGTGAGGGGCCCGGAACGGCCGCTCGCGCACGAGGCCGTGCCCCGCCGGCAGGAGCCCGGCCACGCTCCACACCGCGGTGATCTCGATCGCCTCCTCGAGATCCAAGGGCGGCAGGATGGTGCCGAGACGGCGGGCGAGCATCGTTTTGCCCGAGCCCGGCGGGCCCAGCATCAAGAGGTTGTGGCCGCCCGCCGCCGCGATCTCCAGCGCGCGCTTGGCCCAGAGATGGCCCCGCACGTCGGCGAGGTCGAGCCCGTCGGCTTGCGGCCCCGCGTTCCAGGCGTCCTCGTCGTGGCGGTGAGCGCGGATCTCGCGCTCGCCATTCAGGTACTCGAGGGCATCGTGGAGCGTGGCGAGCGGGATGACAGCGACTCCGCTGACCACGGCCGCCTCGGCCGCGTTACCCGCGGGCACGAGGAGGCGCGGGACCCCGCGGCGCCGGCAGTGCAGCGCCACCGGAAGCACTCCGCGGACCGGCCGGATGTGGCCGTCGAGCGAGAGCTCGCCGACGGCAATCGAGTCCTCGATGAGCCCGGGCTTGAGGATGCCGGTGGCCGAGAGGATGCCCAGCGCCATCGGCAGGTCGAAGGCAGCGCCTTCCTTGCGGAGCTCGGCGGGGGCGAGATTGATCGTGATGCGGTCCACGGGAAACTCGAGCCCGGCGTTCCGTATCGCGGCGCGCACGCGGTCGCGGCTCTCCCGCACCGTCGAATCCGGCAGGCCCACCGTGGTAAAAGACGGCAGGCCGGGGGCCACGTCCACTTCCACGAAGACGTCGGCGGCCTCGATGCCGAAGACGGTGGCCGAGCGCACCAGGGCTAGCATGGCGCCAGTCTCGGGACATACCCGCGGCCCGTCAATGACTCAAATCAGAGACGGGGACTCAAATCAGAGACGGGAACTCAAATCAGAGACGGGGACTCGAATCTGAGACGGCATGCTCATTGCGAGCCTCGAACGCCCGAAGGTACAATGATGCTGCAATGAACCAGCGGTTTGACTTATCGTTCGGGCCTTCCGGCCAAAATCCCAGCCCCGGGTTGCGCGGACGCAAGCGCTCGTTTTTCAACCGGGTTCATCGGTTTATCGGCGGCATCACCATCGCCGTTCTCGTGTTGGCCATCGTTGTGGCCGCGGTGATTCTCGGCTCCGTCATTGCTGTGGGGGTCGGGGTCCTGCTCGCGGTCGTCTTGATTGTCGGTATCATTCGCGTGATGCTGCAGCGGGCCCGGCAATAGCGATTGCGACCTGCTCCCAGACTCTCTTCCAGTGAGAAGTAGGTCGGCCGCCGCCTAAGCCGCTTGAAGCGCCACCAGATCGCCGGTATGGGTGACGGTGACGGACACTCGGCGCCCTTCGACGTCTTCGACTCTCAGTTCTGGATGGTTACCGGATCGCGCATAGCCCAAGTCACTGTGCCAAAGGGTCAGCGCCTGCTGCAACGTCGCTTCGAGCTTTGACATTCCGAGTTCACCTCACAGGTGAACTTTGAAATAGAGGCTCTGGCGCGGCGCACGCAAAAGTCGCCGCCCACGGCCAACCTGGAAATCCTCGGACGGAATCCTAGCCGGACACCGTGCCAGCGTCAAGC
>WNFC01003085.1_pt1 | contig 17978 bp, 22 predicted proteins | sample 5400541 | NCBI WGS metagenome assembly WNFC01 (sample SAMN13153342, study PRJNA577476) | soil metagenome | isolation source: 120 cm saprolite under Douglas fir tree site 2 hole 2 replicate 1 | place: USA:California | collected 2015-04-18
GGATCTCGTCCGCTACCGCGAGCTGTTCGGGAACCTCTTTCGCCGGGATGTCCAGGCGAAATACCGGGGCTCGCTCCTCGGCCTGGCTTGGACGCTCGCGAATCCCGTCCTGCTCATGGCCGTCTACCTGTTCGTGTTCTCCGTGCTGTGGAAGACGCCCTTCGGGTCCGAGGGGCACTACGCGCTGTTCTTGCTCGTCGGGCTGTCGGCCTGGATCTTCTTCGCCACTTCGGTGCAGTCCGCGTCCAGGTCGATGCTGGACAACGCCAACCTCATTCGGAAGACGCGCTTCCCGCGCCAGTTGCTGCCGCTCTCGGTCGTCGCGACGCACCTGATCAGCTTCGGTGTCATGCTCGTCGCCCTGCTCGCGGTGAATTTCGCGCTCCTCCCGCGCGTACGGGCAACCGAGTGGCTCGCCCTCCCTCTCGGGCTCGGGGTCGTCGCGGTGACGTGCGGGCTTGCCCTCGCCATCGCCTCGCTGAACGTGCTGTTCCGCGACATCGAGTTTCTCGTCTCCGCGCTGTTGCTGCCGCTCTTCTTTCTGACGCCCGTGCTCTATCCGCTGAACGACCCGAAGATTGCACGGCGCGCCTGGGTCGTCGACGTCATCCACTGGGGGAATCCGCTCTCACCGCTGATCTCGGCGTTGCGGGATCCGCTGTTTTACGGCCGGCTGCCCGGACTCGCGGACACGATCTACACGGTCGTAGCCGCGATCGTTGCGCTCGCGCTCGGCGCCTACGTGTTCAACCGCGTCGACGACCAGATCGCGGTCGAGGTGTGAGTCGAGGAAAGGCTGGTGGTGATCCTAGAACGGGCGTAAGCCGGGGACGCGGGCGAAGCCCGCACCCCCTTTATGTCGGCTTTCGCGAGCGAAGCCTCAGTCGAAGTCTGATCCGGGCGTCGTAGATCCAGGGCTCGTCGCCCTCGGGCTGCCACGCCGGCAGGCCGGCGACCTCCGTGTTCGGCGCGAGCGGCGGGAGGAGGGACGGCAGGACGAGCGGATGCGCGAACGCGGGGTTTCGTCCTCCGCCCGGCGCGTAGGGCTCGAGCTCCCCAGGCGGCCGCCGAGCATCGATCGACCCACCGACCGCTGCGTAACCCTCCGTGTGCGCGGCGTAGACCCGTTCCTCCCAGTCCGGGTCGAGGTCGGCGCTGGGCGGTAGGTGCGCGCGCGCCGCGGTTGCGTCGCGAGGTGCGACGTCGACGTCGAGGTGTGGTGAGAAGTTGCCGAGCTCCGCGAGCCAGAACCGCCGCTCATCGACGAGATCGAATGCGAGGCGGTACCGGCCCGGTGGGATCGGGCCGCGAAGCTCGAGCTTGCGTTCGATGCGCTCGCCCGGGGCGGCGTTCACCTCGTAGCGAAGCCCGTCCCAGAGAATCGGATTGTCGCGCTCGTCCAGCCAGTGGTACGAAAGGTTGAGGCCGCGCCACGGTGCGGTGCCTGCGTTCTCGAGCTGAACCCGAGCCCTGGTCAAAGCGCCGGCCTGCGGCGGCTCGAGCTCGTAGCCGAGCCAGCGCACGGCGAGAGGACCGGCAGGAACGGGATGGTCGCCGACTGCTTCCAGAGCCGGACTAGCCTACGTGGCGTGGAACCGCTTCTCGTCAGGGCGTGCCGCCTCGAGCCTGTCGAGCGCACACCGGTGTGGTTCATGCGCCAAGCGGGCCGCTCTCTGCCGGAATACCGCGAGCTCAGGAAGCGCCATGGGCTGTTCGACATCGTCGCCCAGCCGGAGCTCTGCGCAGAGGTGACGCTGCAGCCGGTTCGACGTCACGGCGTCGACGCTGCGGTGATGTTCACGGACATCATGTTCCCCGTTCTCGGCATGGGGGTGGAGGTCGAGCTCGTCGAGAACGTCGGTCCGGTGGTCTCGAAGCCGATCCGTACCCACTCTGACGTGGATCGCCTCGTCGTCCCGGAGCCGGAAGAGTCCGTTGCGTCGATCCTCGAAGCGGTACGTCTCGTGCGGTCGCAGCTTGCACCGTCAGGCGCGGTCATCGGTTTCTGTGGGGGCCCGTTCACCGTCGCCGGGTACCTGGTCGAAGGGAAGCCGAGCCGCGACTTCGCGACCGTCAAGGCGATGATGTATCGCGATCCGGAGACCTGGCATGCACTGATGGACAAGCTCGCGAACACGTTCGGCCGCTACGTCGCGGCGAAAGCACGAGCCGGAGCCGACGTCATCCAGGTCTTCGACTCGTGGGTCGGTGCGTTGTCGCCTTCGGATTACGAGGAGTTCGTGGCGCCGTACTCGGCGCGCGTGCTCGCTGCGGTCGACGTTCCGACGATCCACTTCGGCACGGGCACGGCGACTCTGCTGTCGTCGATGGCCGAGGCGGGCGGAGACGTGATCGGCCTCGACTGGCGGGTCCCGCTCGATCGCGGGTGGGCGGAGGTCGGCGACGACCGGGGAGTGCAAGGAAACCTCGATCCAGCCGTCCTGCTCGGCCCCTGGGAGCGAATCGAGTCCGAAACGCGCGCTATTCTCGCGCGTGCCGGAGGGCGGCCGGGTCATGTATTCAACCTTGGGCACGGAGTGCCACCCGAAACAGACCCGGCCGTTCTCGGGCGCTTGACGCAGCTCGTGCACGAGGCGACGGTGGAAGCACGGGTGTGACCACGGCCGTCGTCTTGATGGCGTACGGGTCGCCGGAGCGGTTGGCCGACGTCCCTGCGTACTACGCCGACATCCGCGGTGGCCGCCCCATTCCTCAGGAGCTGTTGGAGGACCTCGTCGAGCGCTACCGCCTGCTCGGGATCGAGGACGGGTCGCCACTGAACGCGATCACGGAAGAGACTCGCGCGGCGCTGGAGCGTGAGCTCGGCGACGTGCGCGTGTTCACCGGCATGAAGCACTGGACGCCGCGCATCGCCGAGGCCGCGGACCTCGCCGTTGCAGGCGGCGCGCACGCCGTTGTCGGCCTGGTCCTCGCACCGCATTACTCGTCCATGTCGATCGCCGGCTACCGAACGCAGCTCGAAGACGCGCTTCGTGGACGCGCCGAGCTCGCGTTCATCGAGAGCTGGCATGACGAGCCGGACTTCGTCGAGCTGCTGGCGGATCGCGTGCGGGGAACGAACGCGCACGTGGTCTTCACGGCCCATTCCTTGCCCGCGCGGATCCTCGAAACGGGCGACCCCTACAAGGATCAGCTGCTCGACACCTCCCAGCTAGTCGCAGAGCGCGCAGCGCTCGAGACATGGTCGTTCTCCTTTCAGAGCGAGTCCCAGACGGGCGAGCCGTGGCTCGGGCCGGACATCCTCGACCACCTCAGGGAGCTGCACGGCCGCGGGGCTCAGGACGTGCTGGTCTGCCCGGTCGGGTTTGTCGCCGACCATCTCGAGATCCGCTGGGATCTCGACCACGAGGCCGCGCAGCTGGCCGCAGACCTCGGGCTCGGCTTTCGGAGGATCGAGATGCCGAACGCCGATCCGGCGTTCGTGCAGGTGCTCGCCGCTCTGGTGCGACGGGTGCTCGCGGTACCCTCGGAAGCGTGATCCAGCCGGGCGAGATCGCCGCCGAGCATGCCTCGAGGCACTTCAAGGTGTACCCGCGGGAGGCCCGGCGGCTGAAGGACGTCGTCGTCGCGCGACGCCGGTCTCAGCCCGCCGAGGTTCGGGCGCTTCGCGACGTGTCCTTCCACGTCGAACCGGGCAGCGCGATCGGGCTCGTCGGTCGAAACGGCTCCGGAAAGACGACGCTCCTGCGGTTGCTCTCGGGGATCATCAAGCCGACCTCGGGACATGTCGACGTCGGCGGGCGCGTCGGCTCGCTCCTCGAGCTCGGCGCCGGGTTCCATCCGGATCTGACCGGCCGGGAGAACGTCTTCCTCAACGGTTCGATCCACGGGCTCAAGCGCGCGTACGTGCGGGAGCAGCTGGACGAGATCGTCGCTTTCGCGGGGCTCGAGTCTTTCATCGACCTGCCGGTGCGGACCTACTCGTCCGGGATGTACATGCGACTCGGGTTTGCGATCGCCGCGCACATCGACGCGGACATCCTCTTGTTGGACGAGGTCTTCGCGGTCGGCGACGAACAGTTCCAGCGCAAGTGCTTCGGCAAGATCTTCGAGTTCAAGCAGCGTGGTGGCACCATCGTGTTCGTCTCGCACGACGCAGCCGCCGTGGAGCGCCTGTGCGACCGTGCGGTTTTGCTCCGCGACGGAAGCGTCGCCTTCGACGGGCCGACGCACGATGCGATCGTCCGGTATCGGCAACAGCTCGCCGGAGACGCCGATCCCGCTGAGCGCGGCGCGGGCCTGAAGGAATGGGGGAGCGGCGAGGTGCGCATCGAGCACGTGGAGCTCGTCGGTCCGGACGGCGCGTCGCGCACGCAGTTCCTCGCCGGTGAGCCGCTGACGCTGCGGCTCCGCCTCGTCGCCACGCAGGCGATCGCTCCGCCGAGCCTGTCGCTGGAGCTGCGAGACGCGTCCGGCCTGCTCGTCGCGGGCTCCGGGCACTCGACGGCCGAGCTCGGCTGGGATCAGGAGACGACCGAGCTGGGCGCCCGCTTCGAGGTCGAGCAGCTGCCCCTGGCGGACGGACGCTTTCAGCTCCGGCTCGGCCTCACGGACGAGACCGGTGAGCGGCTCTACCACTGGCTCGACGATGCGCTCGCGTTCGTCGTGTATCCCGCCGGCGAGGAGCGCGGCGTGGTGCGGCTGGAGGGCCGGTGGACCGGGGAGGAGATCGGCGCCCCGACGGAAACGATCGCGACATGAGCTCCCGCACCTGCCCCGACTGGCCCAAGCTGATGGAGTACGCGCCGGACCTCCAGTTCAAGCACTACACGGTCGCGGAGGCGAAGCTTCCGGGCGAAGCGCTGATGAACATCCCCGACGTCAAGCTCGAAGCAGTCGCGATCTGCTGCGATCTCGAACGACACGTCTTCTACGCGGCGCACACGGACCCGGAGGTCGCGGAGGCGCTGCGGGTCACGCACTGGTACGAGCTGGCGGAGTGGACGTCGAGCGGCCCAGGCGCCGCGCTCGGCTGAGTCGTCGAACTCGGCACAGTTTCGTCACAGCGACGTCTTCGTTTGGGGTCAGACCCTGAGACGAGTCCGCCGCGGACATGGATTCCGCGCCTAAACCGTGACGGGAGTGCGACACAATTCGCCTCGCCCGGTCTGCGTCCTGTCTTTCGGCACAGTTTCGTCACAGCGACGTCCTCGTTTGGGGTCAGACCCTAAGACGAGCCCGCCGCGGACATGGATTCTGTGCCTAAACCGTGACGGGAGTGAGTAGCGGGTCGCCTCGCTCGAAGGCGAGGATGTTGTCGACCACGATCCGGGTCATCGCCTCGCGCGTCTGGCGCGTTGCGCTGCCGAGATGCGGCGTCAAGACGACGTTCTGCAGCCGCAGCAGCTCCTCTGGAACGTTCGGCTCGTGCGCGAAGACGTCGAGCCCGGCACGCAGGCGGCCGGAGACGAGCTCCGCGACAAGCGCCGCCTCGTCCACGATCTGGCTCCGCGCAGTGTTGACGAGGCAGGCGCCGTCACGCAGCAACGCCAGGCGCCGCGCATCGATGAGGCCGTGCGTCTCCGGTGTCAGCGGCGTATGGATGCTGACGATGTCCGATTGCGCGAGCAGCCCATCGAGCTCGCGATACACGCCGAGGCCTGTCTCCACCGGCGTACGTTGCGTATAGAGCACGCGTAGCTCGAAGCCCTGCGCGCGCCTCGCGACCGCCTGCCCGATCCGGCCGAGCCCGACGATGCCCAGGGTCGATCCGGTCAACTCCTCAGCGACGAAGCCGTCGGCCCATTTCCCCGTCCACTTGCCGGCACGAACGTCCGCATCGCCTTCCACGACGCGTCGCCGCGTCGCCAGGATCAGCGCGAACGCCAGATCCGCCGTGGCCGCTGACAGGACGCCGGGCGTGTTGCTCATCGCGACGCCGCGGTGGGCGAGCTCTTCGATGCCAAGCCGGTCGTACCCGACGCTGTAGTTCGCGACGAGCCGCAGGCCCGGCAGCAGATCGAGCGGTACCGGTTCGTTCGCGACGACGAGTGCCTCGATGTCGGGGCGGGCGGAATCCAGCTCGGCCAACGCCCGCACCTCGACGTCGGCAAGCTCGTCGAACGCGGGACCTGGATAGCGGCGAGTGGCGAGAACCTTCAAGAGATGAGTCTCCCATGCCGAAACGAACCAACGATGAAGGAAAGACTTGCACTCACGCTGGCAGTGGCGCTCGTCGCAATCGCAGTCCCGTCGGCTGCCGGCGCATACCGGTTCGAAGGCGGCCGCTGGCGGTCGGCGACGATCACCTATTACAACGAGGTCCCCGCGTACGGGTGGGCCGTCGACTCCGCGGCCTACGCCTGGAACACGAGCGGCGCCCGTGTGCAGTTCCTGAAGAGCTCACGGCGCAACGCGACAGTGTTGGTCGGGATCCGCTGGTTCAAGGCCGCGGGCGACGCCAGCGTCCGGCGCAGCACCAGTGGCTTCGTCAGCGCGAAGGTCGGCATCCAGAACGGACAGGACCGCTACACGATGGCACTCGTCGTCGCGCACGAGCTGGGACACGTACTGGGACTCGGCCACGAGGACCGCGTCTGCGCGACGATGAACTCGCACCTCGTCGACAGCCACACGGAGCACTGCGCTGCGCCCCCTCCGGGCATGTGGGTCTGCCGTCTACTGCGTGCGGACGACGTCCGCGGTGCAGTGCGGCTCTACGGCGGAACCGTGCGCCCCATCCGCGGCCCCGAGTTCTGCAGCAAGTAGTCAGCGCCCGCGGGCGAGCACGTCGTCGAGCGGCCGCGTATTGACGATGTCGGCCGGAGTCGCCCACCCGCGGCGCGCCGTGTGCACCGCGAGTCTCATGTTGTCGAGCCCGCGGACCGAATGAGCATCGGTCGACACGACAATGGGCACACCTGCCTCGATCGCTAGCCGAATCTCCGGCCCGGAGAGATCGAGCCGGTCGGGCAGCCCGTTCGTCTCGAGCGCAACGTCCGTCTCCCGGGCCACCTCGAAGGTTCGCTCGAGATCGAGAGCGTTCGGAGGACGGTGATTGATGATCCTTCCTTTCGGATGGCTGAGCGCCCGCACCGCGGGATGGCGCATCGCCTCCGACACCTTGCGCGTCAGCTCGTCGCGCTCCTGCCGCTGCCCGGCGTGCAGGCTGAGCTGCACCCAGTCGAGCTCCTCGAGGACGTCGTCGGGAAGGTCGAGCGTGCCGTCGGCGCGGATGTCCACCTCGGTGCCTCTGAGGACCCGAAACGGCGAGAGCTGCTCGTTGACGGCGGCGATTTCCTCCCCCTGGCGCCGAAGGTCATCTGCGTCCAGGCCGGGAACGACGCGCACGTTCGGCGTGTGGTCGCAGATCGCCACGTACTCGTAACCGAGGTCACGTGCCGCGGTTGCCATCTCGAGGATCGACGCCTTGCCGTCGGACCAGGTCGAGTGCATGTGGAGGTCGCCGCGGATGTCGCCGCGCGTCAACAGCGGCGGCGGGTCACCGCGGAACGGCTGCTCGCGGAGCTCAGGCGGGCACCAGGGAATGCCCAGCTGCGCGTAGACAGCTTCCTCGTCCTGCCCAGCCGGCAAGTCGCCGAGGCCCGTGACGTACGCCTCTGTTCCGGTCGACTCGAGCAACTCGGTGCCGAACCGCGCGGGTTCGGCGACCACCAGCTCGACCGGCACGCCGTCGACGGTGACTCCTATCGCACGGCGTTCGCTCCGTTCGAGCAGCGAGAGGATGGCGGGAAGCGCCTCGAAGGTGTCGAGCACCGGGCCGGGACGTGGCGCCGAAGTGACGACCGCAAAATCGAAAGAGACGTCGGCCCAGCGGCGGGGATCGCCTGCGACCTCGCCGCCCACTCCGGCCGCGATCTCCTCGAGCAGCGCGCGCGCACGATTCAAGGTCATTCCCTTGACAGGCTGTGCTTTGCCTTCGCGCTCGAGTGCGGCGAGGAGCCGCGCCTCCGTCTGCGGCCCGATCCCGGAAACCGACCTCAAGCGCCCTTCGCGGGCCGCCGCCCGAAACTCCTCGGCCGTGGTGACACCGAGCGCCTTCCCGATCTTGACCATTCGTTTGGGCGCGACGCCGAGAAAGCGGCCTAGCCCGATCAGCTCGGGTTGCACGTCGCGCCGGAGCTCGTCGAGCTCGGCGATTCGCCCCGTTTCTGCGAGCTCGCGCAAGCGCGTCGCGATGCCGGAGCCGATTCCCCTCAACTCTTCGACCCTGCCCTCATCCACGAGCTCGACGACCGGGGCTCCAGTCTCGCGGATCGTCTCGGCCGCTCGTCGATATGCGCGCGCGGTGTAGAAGCTCGAGCCGGAGAGCTCGAGGAGCGCGGCGAACAGATCGAGCTGCTCGCCGATCTCCGCATTCGTAAGCCGTTTCACCCCCGATAGTCTGCGCACATGGCGAGAATCGTCGTGCCGTTCCGCGGATTGGCTGGCAAGCGGCGCCTGACCGGTCTGAACGCAAACACCCATCGCGCAGTCGTCCTGGCCATGTTGGCCGACGTGCTCGCGGCCTCGACGCGCGTCGGGGTGACCGTCGTCGTGACGAACGACAGCGATGGTCGGCGGGTCGCAAGGGACGCGGGCGCGCTGCTGGTGGACGATCCCGGTGGGGGCCAGAGCCCCGCCGTCGCAGCCGCGCTGGGACTGCTCGAGATCGACGCCGTGTTGATCGTCAACGCCGACGTCCCGTGTGTCGTGCCGAGCGACCTGCGGTCGTTGCTCGCCGCGACACCCCTCGCCGGGATCGCTCTCGTCCCTTCGGCGGACGGTCGAACGAACGCGCTGAGCCTCCCGGTCCCGAATCTCTTCGAGCCGCTCTACGGGCCGCGCAGCGCGGAACGCTTCCAGCGCGCTGCACGCGAGCTCGGGCTCGAGGCGGTCGAGGTCGCGATCCCGAACCTCGCCGACGACGTCGACACACGAGAGGATCTCGATCGTCTGCAGCTCCGCGTGGGCCCCTACACACAGGCCGCGCTCGAGGGGTTGAGGCTCGCTTCGTGAACGTCGCGGTTCTGACCGGCGGCGTGGGCGGCGCGCGCTTTTTGCGGGGCATCGTGGACGCCCTCGACCCGGCTACTGTCACCGCCATCGTCAACGTCGGCGACGACCTGGAGGTGCTCGGCCTGTCTGTCTCGCCGGACCTCGACAGCGTGCTCTACGCCCTTGCCGGCCTCGCAGACGAGGAACGCGGGTGGGGCAGAGTGGACGAGACGTGGAACGCGCTTGCCGCCGTCGAGTCGCTCGGTGGCGAGTCGTGGTTTCGCCTCGGTGACCGCGACCTCGGCGTGCACCTCGTGCGCACGCAGGCGCTGAGGCAAGGCGCGCCGCTTTCCACTGTAACCGCGCGGCTGGCCGCGGCGCTCGGGGTAGAGGCGACCATCCTTCCTGCGACGGACGAAGCACTGCGAACGTGGCTCGATACGACCAACGGGAGCTTTGCCTTCCAGGAGTGGTTCGTCGCCCGCGCGCACCGCGATCCGGTCGACCGCGTTCGCTTCGAGGGCGCGACGGATGCGCAGCCTGCGCCCGGTGTGCTCGATGCGCTGCACGAGGCCGATCTGATCCTTGTGGCGCCGAGCAATCCATTCGTCTCGGTCGGGCCCATTCTGGCCGTCGAGCGGATCAGATCGGCATTGGAACGGCGGCGCGTTCCTTGTGTCGCAGTGAGTCCACTGATCGGCGGTCTCGCGGTCAAGGGTCCCGCGGCAGAAATGGTGCGCCGGCTTCGGGGCGGGACGACAGCGGCCCACGTAGCGAGCTGTTATCCCGGCTTGATCGACGCGCTCGTGATCGACGAGAAGGATGCGGACGACGCCGAGGCAGTCTCCAAGGCCGGCGTCCGGCCGATCGTCACCCAGACGCTCATGCGTGACGCGGCCGCAAGAAGGCGGCTCGCCGAGGCGGCACTCGACGCAGTCGCATTCGCATGAAGGTTGCGATCGTCGGAGGTACGGGCGCGTTCGGCCGTGCACTCGCGAAGAGACTGCACGAGATCGGGAAGGACGAAGTGCTCGTCGGGTCGAGGGACGCCGAGAGGGCGCAGGCTACGGCGTCAGAGCTCGGCATCGCGGGCGGGCTGAACCACGAGGTCGTCGCGGGCGCAGATCTGGTCGTGCTGGCCGTCAAGTCGAATGCAACGCTCGAGACGGCGAGGGAGCTCGCGGCGGCGGTCGGGAGGACTCCGGTCCTCTGCGTCGCCAGCGATCTCCGGTTCACGAAGGAAGGCGTGCTTCCCGGTCGCCATCAGGGCTCGCTGGCCGAGGAGGTCGCGCGGATCGTGCGGGGGCCGGTTGCCTCGGGGCTGCAGTCTTTCGCGGCAGCGAACCTCGTCGAGGGCGATCCCGGTGACGCGCTGGTCTGCGGCGGCAACGATGGCGCCAAGGAGCTCTCCCTCGAGCTCGCCGGGCGAGTGGCCAACCGTGCCATCGACGTCGGCCCCCTCGAGAACTCACGCGCGCTCGAAGGAATGACCGCCGTGATTCTCAACGTGAACAAGCGCTACAGGGCGCACGCCGGCATCCGCCTCACGGGACTGCCCTGAGCGGGGAGCTTCGCATCATCCCCGTCACCGGCCTCCCGGAGATCGAGGAAGGGGACGACCTGGCCGAGCTCGTCGCCGCGAAGCTCGAGCTCGAGGACGGCGACGTGGTCGTGCTTGCGCAGAAGATCGTGTCGAAGTCAGAAGGGCGAGTTGTCGCGCTCGCCGGCATCGAACCCTCGAAGGAGGCGCGAGAGATCGCGGGCGACCAGGAGGATCCCCGTCGCATCGAGGTCATCCTGCGCGAGGCCGCACGGGTCGTACGAGTGCGGCCGCCGCTCGTCATTGCAGAGACGACGCACGGCTTCATCTGCGCGTCTGCAGGCGTCGACGCCTCGAATGCGCCCGAGCCGGAGACGCTCGTCCTGCTGCCTCACGATCCGGACGCCTCCGCGAGGAACATCCGTGACCGCATCCGCGAGCTCGCCGGCAAGGAGGTCGCCGTCCTGATCACGGATTCGTTCGGCCGCCCGTGGCGTCAGGGCACCATCGACGTCGCCCTCGGTGCGTCCGGGCTCGAGGTGATCCGCGACCTGCGCGGAACACGCGACCGTGTCGGCTACGAGCTGCACTCGACGATGATCGCCGTGGCGGACGAGATCGCGAGTGCCGCCGAGCTCGTGATGGGAAAGGTCGACGGCGTTCCGGCGGCAGTCGTTCGCGGCCTCGAGGTCGCGGGCGACGGACGTGCCCGCGACCTCGTGATTCCGGAAGAGCGTGACTTGTTCCGCTAGCTCTGTACGGTGGGTCAAATAGGCTGGCCGCCGTGGCGGAGCTGCGCAAATCGTCCGTCGATCCGGACCCACTGGAGCAGTTCCGGCGCTGGTACGCCGAGGCCGACGGGGCCGGGATCAAAGCGCCACAAGCGATGGCGCTGGCCACCGCGGCGGCTGACGGCGCGCCCTCGGTGCGGATGGTGCTGCTGAAGGGAGCCGACGAACACGGCTTCGTCTTCTTCACGGGATACGTCAGCCGCAAGGCAGCCGAGCTCGACGCGAATCCGCGCGCGGCGCTTCTCTTCCACTGGGATGCGCTCGGTCGCCAGGTTCGGATCGAGGGCTCGGTCGAGCGAGTCCCGGGTCAGGAGTCGGACGCCTACTTCGCGACTCGGCCACGCGGGGCCCAGCTGGCGGCCGCAGCGTCGCAGCAGAGCTCGGTGCTCCGCGATCGAGCGGAGATCGACGACCGCGTCGCCGAGCTCGCCCGCGAACATGAGGGCAGCGACGTGCGCAGACCCGATCACTGGGGCGGCTACCGCCTCGTTCCGGAGACGTACGAGTTCTGGCAACACCGCGACGACCGCATGCACGACCGGCTGCGCTACCGGCGCTCGAACGGTGACTGGATTCTGGAACGGCTTTCGCCCTAGCGGTCGATGCGCATCAGTATGTGAAGTCGGTTCCGGTCGTGCGGGTCGACGAATTCTCGAACGGCATGAAAGCCGGCCTTCTCGAACGCCCTTAGCGACGCGTGGTTTTCCGCATCCGGATCGGCTACGCAGGCATGGATGTCCAGGTCCGAGAAGACGATGTCGCGCACGAACCGATCGAGCGCCTCTGAGCCGAAACCGCGGCCGGTCAGGTCTTGTTCCCCAATGAAGAGGTCGACCCCGGCCACCCCGTCTTCGACCGCGACGAGGTCGCGGTACTCCGGATTGTCGGACACCCGGTAGGTCTGGATGAACCCGACCGACTGGTCGTCCGAGAGGATCAGGTAGAGGTCGGTCGGCTCGCTCCCTTCGATCGCTGGGAGGTAATGCTGGACTACCTCGTCGTAGGTCGCGCGGTCGGTCCACCACCGCCGGATGTGTCCGCGTTGCAACCAGTCGTGCACGAGCGGCAGGTCGCTCGCGCTCAGAGGACGAAAGGCGACCCTCACTCGAAGAGCGCGCCCACCTCTTCGGCATCCGCCTGCGTCAACGGCCGCTCGAGCGCGCGCAGCGCCGGCTCGAGGTGCTTGGGGTTCCGAGGTCCGACGACCACCGCCGTGACCCACGGCTGCGCGAGCAACCAGCCGATCGCGAGCGTCGCGGAGTCGACTCCACGACGCTTTGCGATCTCCGCAAAGCGATCGAGCGTGTCGAATGTCTCCGGCCTGCGCAGGTGCTCGTACGGTCCCGGCCGCATCGCCATCCGCGATCCTTCCGGCGCCGGCTCGTCAGGCTTGTACTTCCCGGTCAGCCAGCCCCCGGCGAGCGGGCTGTACGGCGTGTAGTCGATTCCAAGCTCGGAGCACAGGTGCGCGACGCCTTCGTCGCCACGGTCGAGCAGCGAGTACGAGTTCTGCACGACGCCGGGCTTGCCGGTTCCCAGGATTGCCTCGAGTTGCTTGGCGTCGAAGTTGCTGACGCCGTAGGTCTTGATCAACCTGAGCTGAATCAGGCCCTCGAAGGTTGCGACCGTCTCCTCGACTGGAACGTTCGGATCGAAGTCGTGCGCCAGGTAGAGATCGACCGCATCGACGCCGAGGCGGTCGAGGCTGGACTCGATCTGTCGAGTGATACGTGCGCGCGCGAGCCCGTGATCCTGCCCTTCGGCCATCGGATTGAACGTCTTCGTTGCGAGCTCGGGCCGCACGCCGTGGCTCGCCATCCAGTTGCCGATCATCGTCTCGCTGCGTCCGCCGCCGTATGCGTCGGCTGTGTCGAACGTCGTGATGCCGAGCTCCCAGGCGGCGTCCATGAGGCGGAACGCCTCCTCCTGGCTCTCGCCCTGCCCGAAGAACTCGGGCGCGGAGCCGATCCCGCCGAAGTTGCCGCAGCCGAGAATGATCCGCGAGACCTCGACCTCGGTCCCGCCGAGCCGGCGGCGTTCCATCGCGAGAGTCTACGAGCGGCGCTTCCTCAGGTGCTTGCGCAAGGCTGCAAGGCGGGCGTCCCAATCGGCGCCCACACTTGCCATCCAGTCCATCGCTGCGCCTAGCGGCGCAGGCGTGAGCTGATAGAGCGTTTCCCTTCCCTCGCGTCTGCTCTCGACAAGTCCTGCTTGATTCAGCGTTGCCAGATGCTTCGCCACTGCCTGCCGGGTCACCGGGAGCTCAGCGGCGAGCTCGGTTGCCGTGGCGGTCTGGCGCGACGCGAGCGCCTCCAGCACGTAACGGCGGTAGGGGTCGGCAAGCGCGTCGAAGACCCGCCCCGTCGGATCGTTCACACGCAGCAAGGCGCCGACTTGGCGGCGCCGCATTCGAGGCCGGACGGGCTTTGCCCGTTCGGCCGCTTTACCTCCATCGTTGGATCGCTTCCGCTTTCATCAAACGCCGCAAGGAGCGAGAGCGTGTGCGCGGAGCTCAAGGGCCGTCGAGAACTCGGGCGTCGACTCGCGCACGAGCAGGCGCGTGCCTTCCTCCACCTCTTCGAGGGTGAATTCCACCTCGCCCTCGTCCGCCCAGTCGAAGACGAGGCGCTCGCCCGGTTCCACGACCAGCACCTTGGCGCGGCGCTCCTCGCCGTCGTCCCAGCGAAAGACGCCGTCCCCGCCTTCGCGGACGTCGAGCTCCACGTCGTTCGCAAACCACTCCTCGAGCTGCTCCGGATCGGTCAGGGCCTCCCAGACTTCGTCGGGTGACGCCGGAAAGACGATCTCGCGGGTCACTTCCATCGCTCCTCCTCCAATCCGCAACCTCAGGGTTGCGTATACTAGGCGCAACCTACCGGTTGCACATTATCAGGAGGTGAGGCTGACATGCCGCTGATTCCGATGGTCGTCGAGCAGGACGGGCGCTATGAGCGCTCCTTCGACATCTATTCACGCCTGCTGCGCGAGCGGATCGTCTTCCTCGGCCAGGAGGTGGAGGACGGCATCGCGAACCTGATCACCGCGCAGCTCCTCTTTCTCGAGGCGGAGGACCCGGATCAGGAGATCTCGCTCTACATCAACTCTCCTGGTGGCTCCGCGTACGCCGGGATGGCGATCTACGACGCGATGCAGTACGTCAAGCCGGACGTGCGCACGATCTGCACCGGCATGGGGATGTCGGCGGCGGCGATGATCCTCAGCGGCGGTGCGGCCGGCAAGAGATTCGTGCTTCCGAACGCCAAGGTGATGATCCACCAGGGCTCCGGCGGCTATCGCGGGTCGCCCGCCGACATCCAGATCGCGGCGAAGGAAATCCTCGAGATGACCGAGCGGATGGCGGAGATCATCGCGCGTCATACCGGACAGCCACTCGAGCAGGTGCTGAAGGACATCGACCGCGATTACTTCATGACGCCGGACGAGGCGGTTGCGTACGGGCTCGTGGACGAAGTCATCCAGCCCGCCGACGTGCGGCTCGCACCGAAAGCACGCCGATGAACACGGGCCGGGCAGTTCGACCGGCAAGCCATCACCGTGTCGTGGGCTGGCGCGCGTGGACGGTGAAAGAGACGAGGGAGGGCGTGCGGTTGGGCTCGGTCATCTACGACACCGTCTGGCGTCCCGCGGATCCCGGAAGCGCCGTCTGCCGCTGCGACCAGTTGCACGCAGCGCCGGCGATCGCCTGCACGTGCGGCTTCCACGCCGCGCGTGATCCGGTCGACGCACTCACGTATCTGCACGGACGCGACGAGCCGAGGACGCTCTGTCGAGTGCTGGGTGAGGTACGGCTGTCCGGGCTGGTGGTGGAGACGGAGGCCGGCTATCGCGGCGCCGCCGCGTATCCGCTGCGTCTCTACGTAAACGACCTGGAGCTCGCGGCCACCCTCGAGGCGATCTACGGCGTGCCCGTACCCTCTCCGGGGTGGAAGTCCGATTTTGCGACCAGTTCGACGGCGGATTCGGCTGGATCGTCCCTGAGTTCATGCAGCGTTGCTCGCACGCGCTCGTCGAGGACGGCCGCGTCTGGGTCATAGACGCCGTCGACGCAGACGGCGTCGAGGAGCGAGTCCGCGCAGCGGGCACTCCTGCGGGCGTCCTCCAGCTGCTCGACCGGCACAACCGCGACTGCGCGGCCCTCGCCGCGCGGCTCGGTGTTCGTCACCATGTCGTTCCTCAGGGATCGATCGGCCCTTTTGCGTGCATCGCCGTCAAGAACAGCCGGTCGTGGAACGAGGTGGCACTCTGGTGGCCCGACCGCCGCGTGCTCGTCTGTGCCGACGTGCTCGGCACTGCGCCTTACTTCTGCGCGGGGAATGAACGGCTCGCGGTGCATCCACTCCTGCGGCTGCGTCCTCCTCGGCGTGAATTTGGGGCCCTGCAGCCCGACATGATCCTCTGCGGTCACGGCGAAGGTGTCCTGGGAGATGCCGGGCCCGCTCTCCGCGAGGCGCTCAGCACGTCAATACGACGGCTCCCCGCTCAGGCCGTCAGCGCTGTCCGCGCCTGGCGGGCGAGTCGAGCCCGCTAGGGCTGCTGAGCTAGGCTCGCCCGGACGTGTGCTTCGAGCTCGACTCCCTGCCGCCGATCCCGATCATTCGCGGCGCGGCCGTCTCGCACGAAGACCTCGTGCTCGACGCAGGGGACGGCAACCGTTTCGCGGCGTTCGCGGCAATGCCGGACGACGAGGCGGCCATGGGCGTGGTGATCCTTCCGGACGTGCGCGGGCTGTACCGGTTCTACGAGGAACTGGCGCTGCGGTTCGCCGAGCGAGGGATCCGAGCCGTAGCGATCGACTACTTCGGTCGCACGGCGGGCGCCGCCAAGCGCGGCGACGATTTCGAGTACATGGCGCACGTCGAGCAGACCACTCCCGAGGGACTCCAGGCAGATGTCCGCGCTGCCGTCGACTACCTCCGTTCGAACGGGGCCCGAGCGATTTTCACGGTGGGGTTCTGCTTCGGCGGACGCAACTCCTGGCTCGCTACCGCCGGGGGACACGGCCTCATCGGCGCGATCGGCTTCTACGGTCGTCCCGGCGAGGGGCGGGACGGCACGCCCGGGCCGGCTCAGCGCGCCTCCGAGCTCGAGGCTCCGATCCTCGCTCTTCAGGCGGGAGCCGACCAGCACATCACCGCCGAGGACAACGCCGCGTTCGATCAGGCGCTCAGCGCCGCGGGCGTCGAGCACGAGCTCGTGACGTACGACGGCGCGCCGCACAGCTTCTTCGACCGCAGCCAGGAGCAGTTCGCAGCAGCGTCCGCCGACGCCTGGGCGAGGGTCCTGGCGTTCATCGAGGCCCAGAGCAGCCGGCCGGCTCCCGCTTAGCTCAGCGCGGGAGCCTCAGCCGAAGCGTGGTGCGGGCAGCCTCGCCCGTCGCCGCGCGGTAGACGAGCGACAGGTTCGCGAGGCCCGGTTTCACCTTGCGCCCGAGACGCAGCCTGAAGACGTGCGGGCCGGCCTTGGCGCTGAACAGTCGCCTGACGATCGGGCTCTTGCGGCTGAGGAGCGCGTTCAAGCGTGCTGCCTTGGTGAGGTTGACCCTGATCTCGACGACACGCCGCGCACCTCGTCCGCGTACCCGAACGGTCGCCTTCGGACTGAAGGCCACGGCTCCCTCGGACGCGGTCGAGTCGCCGTCCGTGGTCGTCGGGGTGGTGGAGGACGTGGTGGTAGTCGAGCCCTGGGGGGTGGACGTGATCGGTGACGTAGTGGTCGCGGTCGTTCCAGGAAGTGTGGGCACCGTCGGCACGGTCACCGGCAGGGAGATGGTCGGCAGCGTCGTCGTGATGCACCCGACGACCGGGAGACAGTCCTGCGGCGCGGCAGGTGCGCTGCTCGTGAATGTGCCCGGGACGAGAATCCCTGCGGCGAAAATTCCGGCGCCGGCGAGGACACGCGCAGCGGTGGGAAGCCTCTTGCGGACGGAAGTGGGACGGAGAGAGGTCATGGCCAGCCTCTTTCTTTCGTCTAGGGAGCTGCGGACGGTTGTCAACATCGGCAGATGGCATCGGCAACAATCTCCCCCTGATGAGGCAGTCGGCGCCGGGCGGCTCTTGGGCCGGAAAACTGCCCAAAGCTCCTCGGCCTGCTCGATCCCGGCGCTGGCCCCGCTCACTCTTAGGAAGCTCTTACCCGCTTCTCAGCCCATTCTCAGGGTCGGCTGGTTCTCTGCAGAGCCATGACCGAAGCCGGCTACGCCCTCGAATCTGTGCGCGCGCCTCGACGGCTACGAGGCGATGACGATCCTCGCGGACGAGACCGTGTTCAAGACCGGGGGCTTTCCCGATGACTGAGCCGAGGCTCACGCGTCGCGGCTCGCTCGTGCGCCTGGGCGGGCTTCTCGCCACCGCGCTCGGCGCGGCGGGGCTGAAGATCGACAGCTCCGAGGGCGCCGGCCCGGCGGCAGTCGCCTCCGGCGCGGTGTCATGCGTGCTCACGCCCGAGCAGACGGGGGGCCCGTACTACATCGCGAACGAAGTGGTGCGCCGCAACATCACGGAAGGCCGCCCGGGCGCTCCCCTGCTACTCCGAGCCTTCGTGGTCGACGCCTCGACGTGCAAGCCGATCAAGTCGGCCGCGGTCGACATCTGGCACGCCGATGCGGGCGGCGTCTACTCGGGCTTCGGCTCTGGTGCCGCCAGCCGTACCTTCATGCGCGGGATTCAGCG
>WNFC01024231.1_pt1 | contig 17969 bp, 16 predicted proteins | sample 5400541 | NCBI WGS metagenome assembly WNFC01 (sample SAMN13153342, study PRJNA577476) | soil metagenome | isolation source: 120 cm saprolite under Douglas fir tree site 2 hole 2 replicate 1 | place: USA:California | collected 2015-04-18
CCCGGCCCTGCGCGCGCCCATCATCCCGCCCCTCGGCGAGGAGTCCCAGCAACAGCGCGATCCGTGCGCGCTTGACCTCGGGGGTGGTAGGCTCTGCGAGCACCCGGACCAGCGCCGGCACCGCAGCCGGGGCATCGGCGTCGAGGAGACCCTGATCCCAGAGACACGTCACCAGCTGGCGGTAAGCGATGCCCGATCGGTCGCCGGCCTGCGTCGCGAAGTCCTCGAGGGCCGCCGCCCACCTCATGGGGCCCCCAGGAGCGCCGCCGTGGCAGCCGTAGTTGTTTGGAATCGGTCGAGCAAGGCATGCAGCCAGCGCTCGATGCCGAACGCGACGCAGCTCGTGAAGGCTGGTGAGCTATCGGCAGTCGAGAGTGCGCATCGCTCACCAAAAAAGTTGCGGTGGTAGTTCAGCGACGCGAACGCGACACTGCCCCCGTAGACGAACTCCTCCTTGACGGGAAAGAACCGTTGCATAGCCACCCGTGGGTCATCCTTCCGATAGAAGGGGTCCGTGGCCACCTGGATCTCGACGCCGAGACCGAGAGAGGCGCAGAACGTCTGGATCCGCTCGCGAAACGCCGTCAGGTGCGCCGTCGCTGCCTGTACGGGCCCGATGCAGATGATCTCGCGCATCGTGAAGCCCCGCAGCCTTTGCAGGCCGCTGTACTCGCGCTCGTTGCGGAAACACGTCGCCACGGTGGTGATCCGCTTCACAGCCTCGAGCCTCGTACCGCGCAGATGAAAATAGGCCGCGTAGCACGCAGCCGACGGCAGCACGTGCTCGCACGCCGAGAGATCGGATCCCGGGATGATCGGGATCGCCTCGTCCCGCGTGTAGGACGCCAGCCTAGCTTCCTCGATCGTTCCCGCGACGAGGCCCAGGTGCGGAAAGCTGTCGAAATAGTCGATGCCATCGAGGTCCGAGACCAAGAGCAACGGTGGAAAGATCCAGGCCGCCGCGCCGCAGTCATGAGCCCAGCTGACGAAGCGCCGGTCGAGTTGCGCGCGCAGCTCGACCAGCTCGGGGCCGAGTGTCGCGAGCCCGCCGGCCACGGTGAGATCGGCGTTCATTTGCCGGCGACGCTGACGAGCAGCGTGTCGTGGATGCTGCGCAGCGTGCGGAATGTGCTCGGCGAGAACGCGCTGGGCGGGATCTCTCGCCCGATGAGGCTCTCCAGAAAGACGATGAATGTGACGAAGGCCAGCGAATCCAGGACGCGATTCTCGATGAGGTCGAGATCCAGATCCAGGTCCACGAGGTCCGGCTTTGTGTCGAGGAACCAGCGCTTGACCTCGTCAAGCTGCTGCTGCGGCTGCGTGCTCATCCTGCGGCTGCGTGCTCATTCCAGGAACCGCGGATCGGAGATGATGTCGTTGTTGGAAAGGAATTGCACGGTCCGCCCGAGGAACTTCCGGTGGCAGGCTCTTCGCGCCGGGTCTCCGAGAACCTCGGTTCGAAATCCGTAGGGGTCGGCGATCCCGGCGTCGCGATAGACGGTCGGATTGTAGAGAGACTCCAGACAGGCCTGGATGTAGCGCCGCAGGTACAGGTCGAGCTGCTTGCGAGCTGGTGCGTCCAGCCGCTTTGCGAGCCGCGCGTAGAGGTGCTTCACGATCTGGCGGCCGGCGGCAATGTGGCGCGCCTCGTCTTCGTGATGGACGCGATTCAACTGCTGGACGATCGGTGGCAACGCGGAGTCGGACCCCATCCGGACGTTGAAATGGTCGACGAGCTCCTCGAAGATCAGGATGCGCGCGAAGATGATGAAGCTCTCGACCTCCAGGTCGTCCGATGCCGGTCCCAACTTCATGGATCTGTCTGGATAGACCTTGGAGCCGTAGCGCTGGCAGAATTGCGCGAAGAACCACATGTGCTCGTTCTCTTCGGCAATGAATCGATGGAAAAACTCCGAAGACGGCTCGAAGCCGGGAGTATGGATGCGGTGCACGACGGCTGAGAGGAGCTCCCGGATGCCGTGGATGTTCAGGCTGTAGAAATGGATGCTCTCCCACTTGCCGAGCCGCTTCCGTTGCGGTTCGTCGAGACCATCGGCCAGTTTGGTAGCGTGCACCGAGAGGAGGTTGTCCGACATCCACCATGCATCTTCGGACAGCTCGGTCGGCCAGTCGAACCTGTCGTAGGGACTCTGCGCTTTGGCGATCGAGATTTTGGTGAGTCGCTCGAGAGCGAGCATGAGACCTTGATCGTCGTGCTGATCTGTCATCATCAGCCTCGTTGCTGGATGCGGTACGGGGTAGAACATATTCCTACGTTGATATAGCGCGGATAACAGGGTTGTCAACAACACCAAGTGGCGTTGGGCCTCCAGCGGAATCCAGCACTTCGAGCTCCAGCAGCGACTCGTCGCGCGGCAGCGTCTCCTCCGGTTGAATCTGGACGGATGGTGGGACAGGATGTAATCGACCAGCGCCGAAGTGATGTCCGCGAGCTCCGGTTTGACGTGAACGGTCGACCCAGTCATTCCTGATCCGATGGAGTTGGTCACGACGGCTGCCGAGGCTTGTTCCGGCAGCCGGCGCGTATTGTCCGAATGGCTGCTCGCGAGCGGTGGCTCCCCACTGCTGTGCTAAAGCGAGTCCGATAGGCCAAGGGGTTGCTGTTGCTGGAAATCATGAATTACACCGCTGGCCGGTTCGAAGTCAATGATCCGGCCCCCGGCGCAGGCCCCCGAATTCGTGCTGATGGCGGTCCCCGGATCGTGCTATCGAACGCCGCAGGCAGGGAATATTGCTGATGTTCGCGGAGCCGTACGACAAGTGTCCTGTCTGTTTCGGAAAGCGGCTTAAGCCGGACTTTTCCCTGCAGTTTCAAAAGCGCCATACGCTGCGGTGGGATCAGTGTCGCAGCTGCGGATTTACGTTCATGAATCCCCGGCTGCTGCCTGACGAGATGTACGGCATATACACGACGCCGGAATATTGGAGCACCGCATATCGGGATTATTTGGCGAGCGAGCCGATACGCATCGAGAACAGCATTCTACGCTTCAAGCTCTGCGAACGGCACATGCCGCAATCCGGACGGTTGCTGGACCTGGCCTGCGCCACCGGCTTCTTCGCGGCCGTCGCCGCCGAGAGAGGATTTGATGTGATCGGCGTCGATTTGAATCCGGAGATGATCGAATTCGGCAGACAGCGATATGGGCTCGACCTGAGAGCAAGCAGAGTCGAGGACTGCGACTTTCAACCGGCCTCCTTCGACGTCGTCAGCATGTGGGGGCTGGATTGCCATTTCTTCGATTTTCGCTCGACCTTCTCGATAATCGTCAGCTGGCTGAAGCCCGGCGGCTGTATCCTCATCAGCTACCAGGACTACGGCCATTGGATTCGACTGATTTTCCCAAGCATCAAACAGGAGCCGAACGTCTACCAGAATTTCACCAGGGATTCGTTTGCCAGGTTCATGCGCCAGTTGGGCATGCAGATCGTAATGCAAAGAACCGGTATTCAAGTGACGCAGGTTCACAGGATCACCAGCAGCCTCAAATTGGGCATGGATTTTGGTGCTCTGGGAAATTTGAAGATCCGGATACCGACGCCGTCCTATCTGCTCGCCGTCGTCAGGAAGGAAATGCCTTGATGTCACGGCCGAGCGTCGGCGAGACCTTGTTTCGCCGTCGAAGCCGGGACCGGATCGACAACTTTTTGTCTGTGACGAACCGGTGCCGACCGCGCCGGACGATGCGTTAAAGATACGTCTGCTTGATTTTTCTGCTCCATATGAACCCGGGACATCTTGCGACCAGCGAATTGCGCGCCTTTGCCATCACCGGATTGGACCACTGAGCCATATCGCCGGTGAGGCGCGATTTCAGGCCTACCGCCTTTGCCTTCTCACGGCGCATGTCCTCGTAGGTCCTGAGTGCCGAAATCATCTCGTCGTGATCCCGCAGCCGGTTATTAAGGTCTTCAGCATCCTCGATGGCGAGTGCCCCGCCCAGACCGAGATCCGGCGTGAAGGGGTGAGCCGCGTCCCCCAGCAACGTCACCCTTCCTTCGCCCCAGCGCGGGACCGACGGACGGTCGTAAATCGAGGTCCACACAATTTTTTCCGGAACGACCTCGGCGATCATTTCGGAAATGGGATTCGTCCAATCGGCAAACAAGCCCAGCAGATAATCCTTGACCCGATCGCCGCCGCGCCAGTCGGGAGAAGGCGAATTGACCGAAACATACCAAGCCATGCCGGGTCCCAATGGGCTTGCCCCGAACCGCAAACCGTTTCCCCACCATTCCATCTTTTCATGGGGACCTACCACTGGGTGGCGCTGATCCGAGATGAAGCGCCACTGGACATAGCCTCGGTAGCAGGGAGGCTCGTCGTCGACGATCTGTTTCCGAACCGCGGAATTGAGGCCATCACATCCGATGAGCGCATCGCCTTCGATCGCATCGCCATTGGCGAAGAAGCCGGTGACCTGTTCCGGCGTCTGCTCGAAACGCGCAAAGGAGTAGCCCAGCTCGAGGCGATGCGGATAACGGGCAAGCTGCTGCAGGAGCACGCGCTGAAGATCCGTCCTGCGAATCGTGATGGTGGCGGCTCCGGACGTGGGAAGTTGCCAGCGCCGAAGCAACCTTCCATCCTTGGTGTAAAGCGATGCCGAAGAGATCCGGGAGGTGAGACCATCAAGACGGTCAAGAACCTCGAGCTCTTTCAGGACCCGACTGGCGTTGGTCCTGATCGTGATGCCGCCGCCGATATCGCCTAGCTTCGCAGCGCGCTCGCAGACGATCGGCGTTCCCCCCGACCTCGCCAAGCAGACGGCCGCGGTGAGCCCCCCGATGCCGGCCCCGACGATGATCACCTTCTTGTTCAGATTCGACCTCGACGGTCGCGGCGCGCCGATGACGCTTTCTTCCGGAATCGCGATGGAATCAAGGAGAGCGGGTTCAATAATCCGCACAACAGGAACCCCGACCAGTGCTGCTGGCGAACTCTAGCATCCGATCGCCGGGGGTTCAATCGACCTGCCAAGTTCCGCTGCGGCGGGGGGCGGTGCCTCGACGCCGCTTTCGCGAAAACCGCGGGGCCCTTCCACTTGAATCGACCAAGTCGGGGAGATAGGTTCCGCCGCCTGGGACCGGTCGATCGTTCCTTGTCATGAACGCATGCCGCCGGATGTTCGAATTGACAACCTCCTCCGCGGCCAAGGACCTTTTCGAAGTCGATCTCGTTCGGTTTGGCTCGGAAATCTTTCCGAACGAGCCGATGTACGACCTTTTCCTGAACGAGGCTCGGTTCGGCCTGTCGCGCGTGCTGCGGGTTTTGTCCTCGTTCGATCTCGAGACCGTGCAAATCCTGGAGGTCGGGGCCGGATCCTGCCTGCTGTCGGCCTATCTCGCGAGCAAGCGGCTGCACGTGACTGCCGTTGAACCGCTGGGGCCGGAATTCGATTTTTTTACCGAACCGCAGAGGCGAGTTCTCGAATTCTGTCGACGCCAAGCCATTCCATTAAAGCTCGTCCGCACCACCGGCGAACAGCTTGACCTGCCGGGGCAGTTCGATGTGGCGTTCACGATCAACGCGCTCGAGCACATGCGCGATCCGCTACGGACCATCGGGAACATGTGCGATAGCCTCAGGCCGGGCGGGGTGGCGCTCGTCCATTGTCCGAACTATACGATCCCGTTCGAGGTTCACTTCAACATCCTGCTCGTCACTCGCCGCAAGTCGATCAACGAGTGGCTGTATCGGTCGAGGATCAGCCGACACCCTGAACTGTGGAATGAGCTCAACTTCGTGCGCCACGTCGACGTCCGGCGGCATCTCGCCGCTCGAGGCGCGAGTTTTACGTTCGAGCGATCGGTCATGCGCGACCTTGTGGCGCGGCTGCTGAACGACCCGATTTTCGCCAAACGCATGCCTGCCGTCGTCCGGGCGATCGGCCGGATGCTGCAATATTCCGGGCTCCTTCACGCGCTAACCTTCGTGCCGACGCGCTTCCAGACGCCGATGGAAGTGTGGATAAAGAAAAGCTGATCGTCCCACGAGGCCAACGAGGCTCGGTCCATGAGCGAACGTCGCGGTTTGTGGTCCCCCCTCTACCACCCGATTGTCTACGAACTCTTCCACCATCTGATCGGCGCACGACGGTGGCTGCAACGCTTCACTGACGAGGTGATCCGGCCCGGTGACGGCGATCGGGTGTTCGACATCGGCTGCGGGCCGGGTGCGCTGCTGCGCTGCCTGCCGGCCGGTGCGAGCTATGTCGGCTTCGACCGAAATCAAGCCTACATCGAGCACGCCAGACGAATGCATCGCGGCCGCGGCGAATTCATCTGCGATGATGTCGGAAACTTTGCCAACCACGCCCTCGCGCCGGCCGATATCGCCGTTGCCATCGGCATTCTTCACCACCTGGACGACGACCTCGCGTTGAGGATGTTGCGGGCGACCGCGAACGCCCTCAAGCCGGGCGGGCGGTTGATCACGGTCGATGCGTGCTTCCATCCCGAGCAGAGCGCCATTCAACGGTTCGTCATGAGCAAGGATCGTGGTATGCACGTGCGGCCCTATCACCGCTACGTCGAAATGGTCGACGCGGTCTTTGTCGGGTCGAAGGCCGCGCTCCAGCAAGGTTATTTGCCCATTCCACACTCGGTCTGCATAATAGAGGCCGCTGGGAAGGCCACCTGACTGCAGCTCGAAATGCAGGGCGCTCGCGCAGTGGCACGACGGGCAGATCGATTGTCAGCCCGATAAATCATCCATGCCCTCCTCGCCGGTGGGTAATTGATGGCCGGAACCAAAGCGAGAGCGGCAGCCCCCCAACATGATCATGAAGCGGCGCTCGCGCTGTCATTCCTGATCCTCAGCCCGATCGCGTTTCATTCGAAATCCCCGCTCGTCTTCTATCGCTTTGACGGCATCTACCTGTTGATCGCGGCGGTGATGCAGAAGATGTGGTCGGTCAGCGACTGGTACTTTACCAGCAATCCGCTGCAAGGCATCGGCGGCTTGGAGCTGCCGCAGCACGTTTTGACCGATCCCGCTCTGTGGCTGGCGGCGCACTTGCCGGAGTCGATCGGGCCGACGGCTGCAATGACGTTTTACGCCGTCCTTCTTGCAGTCTCCATCTGCTGGCTGGCGACCCGCCTGGGGATGGCTCCGTTGCCGACTGTTTTTGCGGCATGGCTCGGGCCCTTGCTGGCATTGCCCTATGTTTATCCGAGCCTCGGCTTCGATTTTCTCTGGGGCGTGCCGACCTACATCATGCTGATCGCTCTCGATACCGGCGCGATCCTGTTGTTCCTCGATCTCGGGCGCGGCCCCTTTATTGCCGATGTCGTGCGGTTCTTCGCGGTGGCGGCGGCCTGTGCCTACGAGTTCCTTCAATTTCCAAATTTTGCACCGGTATCGCTCGTGGTGCTGGCCTTCTTCGGTGTTGTCGCCCTTGTGATGGCGTCCTCGACGCACGAGCGTGTGGTGAAGCTCGCCGCCGCGATCGTCTTGGGATGCTTGGCGGCGGCCGCGTTTGCCGGCCTGGTACTCGGGCTCTATGGCTTCGCGAAGCCGACGTTCTTCTGGTACGAGTTTTTCCCGCGCCCCGGCACGCTGCGCGATCTGTCGTTCTTCATCGCCGATCATTCGCGCTGGCCGTCCTGGATCGTGTACGGCATTTCGCTCGCCGGCGCCCTGCACGCGGCGTTTAGGAGCGGTGGCGCGATGCGGCCGATGGCACGGGGCTTCCTCGCATTCATTGGGGCCGAGCTGGCCGTCGTCCTTCTGGTCGACGAGGGCTGGAAGGGTCCGCGCATCGCCTATATCGATATTTTTGCCTACCCGTTCTACTGCGTCTTCGCCGCCCATGCCGCAGCGGCGGCAATCGGTTGGGTGGACCAGCGGAGCGGCCTGGCTCGCGGATACAGCCGCGCGGGCGTCGCGGTTCTATGCCTGCTGCCGTGGCTGGTGCTGATCGATTATCGGCCTCCGCCGCTGGAACGTCCGCTCGTCCGCAATCTCAATCCTTACATCTGGCCTCCCGCGGAGACGCCGATCAGCAAATTCCTCGCCCGCGAGACCGCGCTGCGGCCCGGGGTGCCGTTCCGCGGCCGCATTGCCAGCATAGCAGGGAGCGATTTCGAGTCGGAATTAATGTCTGCGCCGCTGATCACGCAGCACAACTACGATGTCATGAATCTGTTCCTGTCAGGCAACGACCATCGGTTGTACGGATTGTGGTATTACGGCATTCCGACGCTGCTCGAATTGAACCAGTTCTCCTCGCCGTTTTTTCATCTGGTGAACGCGCGGCTGCTCAACGCTCCGGGCAGCAAGGATTTGCGCTCGTACGAGACCCAGTCGATCGTAAACGACAGGATCATGGCGCTGCTCGGCGTGCGCTATTTGATGTCGGATAAGCTGCTGCCGGATCGCACGCCGGTCCTTCACCATCGCCTGGTCGAGGGACGCGATCTCTACGTCTATTCCGTGCCGGACCCGAACGTGACCGGTTACGCGGTGACGCAGACGCGGCGTGCAACCGACGCTCAGGGCGCCATCAACTTGCTCGCCGACGCTTCGCTCGATCCGCGCAAGGTGGCGGTCCTGACCGAGGCGGTGGAGGTGCCGGCCCTGGTCCCGGCGCGCCGGAGCGCCCTGGTGGTCGAGCGCGGCGGCTACCGGATCGAAGCCGACAGTCCGGGGACGTCGTTGCTGGTGCTGCCGATTGAATACAGCCACTGCCTGCGCGCGGACCTGACCGGCACCGGCACGCGCTCGCCGCGCCTAGTGCGGGTCAATCTGGCGATGGCCGCAATCCTGTTCAGCGGCGAGGTGAAAGGCACTTTGAAGCTGCGTTACGGCCCATTGTCGAGCGGTTGTCGGATCGAGGATTGGCGCGAGGCCGATGCGTTGCGCCTCGGGGAGGCGCGGGAGTGGCCGACGGCGCGCTCGTCCGATCAGTGATAGGCGATCCTGCCCGATGCAGTGACGATCGGGATCTGGCGCATGAACAGCTGGCGCGACCAGAGCTCGCGGTTTTGTTCGTACCAGCCGGCGGTGCGTTGAAGCCCTTCGTGCCAGCTGAGCAACGGCTTCCATCCGAGCACGCGATGAATCTTGGACCAATCGCCAGTATGGCGCACGACCTGACCTGGACGATCGTCGATGAACTGGATCTGATCCATTCGGTAGTTCATCAGGCTCACGATGTCGCGCGCGATGTCGAGGATCGAACGATGCTGGCCGCTCGCGACGTTGAATGTCTCGCCATGCACGAGATGATCTGGCGCCTGCAGGATCAGGTCGATGGCGCGGCAGGTATCGGCGACATGGAGGAAGTCGCGTGCGGCCTGTCCGTTGCCGTGAACCGTCAGTTTTTCGTTGAGAAGGACACCGGTGATGAATCGGGGAACCACCTTCTCCAGATGCTGCATCGGCCCGAAGTTGTTGAAGGGGCGAACAATTACCGCTGGAATCCGATAGGTGGCCCAATATGAGAAGACCAGTCGGTCGGCTCCACACTTGGCGCTGGCGTAGGGGCTCATCGGATTTAGTGCGTGCTCCTCGTTCATGGCCGTTTCCGACGCGTTGCCGTACACCTCTGAGCTCGACACATGAATGAAGCGCTTGACCTTGCTCCCAGATTTGACGACAGCATTGGCGATAGTCTGCGTCCCCAGCACATCGGTCTGGAAGAACAGCAAGCTGTCGAAGATAGAGCGTGTCACGTGGGTCTCGGCGGCCATGTGAATGACGACGTCCGCCTCCTCGACCAGCGTGTCGACCAGTGCCGCGTTGCATACGTTGCCGTACCAAAAGCGCCGCAACGGATGCCGCCCTTGCAGCATGTCCTTGGGAAGGTTCTCGACCGAGCCGGCATAGGTCAGAATGTCGAGAACGACGATTCGGTCTTCCGGATATTTTTCAGTGAGGTAGTTGACCAAATTCGCGCCGATGAATCCGGCGCCGCCGGTGATGAGAATTGTACGCATAAGCAGCCCCGTTGATCCTGCACGGATTCTTTATGTAAACCAGAGCATCGAGAGATCACCGCCACCCGACTGACATTAACGCAATCTGGTAGGAACCGGCTCGAATGGAGTCAAGAGCGCACGCCCCCGGACAGGCCGATTCGAGAGCCTCGGCGCGCAGGCGTTGGTGGACTGGTCTTGCCAGGACAGCGCTCGGTCTCGCGTTGCTGGCAGCGCTGGTTTCTTGGGGGCAGATCGACCTGAGGGCGCTGTTGGAACTTAGCGCCACTCCCTCGGCCGTCGTGACATGCCTCGGGCTCTTGTTTACGGCGATAGTTGTCGCAGCCCTGCGCTGGAGCATTCTTCTGCGGGCGCTGGGGGTATCGATCCGCTTCGTACGCTTGCTTCATTTCGTGGCGATCGGAATCCTCACCAACGTGCTCGTGCTGGGAAGCGCCGGTGGCGATGCAGTTCGCGGGATCTACGCCTGGCGGGCGCTTGGCGGGAGCGGCGGCCGCGTCGCGATTTCGGTCCTCGCCGATCGGCTGTTTACCCTGCTCGCCGTCCTGTTCACGTCCCTGGCCTTTAGCCTGCTCTATTGGCCTCGCATGCAGCAGGTGCCTGCGCTCGCCGCACTCGGCACGTCGATCATCGCGGCGGCCGCCGCATGCGTGATCGGAGCCTGCGTGCTTTTCGCCGCTCCCGGTCTGATCCAGCCGTTGGAGGTGTGGCTGCTGCGCTGGCCCACTGCCGCGAGCCTGCTCGGACAGGGGCGAGGGGTGATCCTGATGCTGCGGACCAGTCCCCTGTCGCTGCTGGCCGCATTTGCCTTGGCCTTGGCGGTGTGTTGAGCGCGGCCGACTACATCTTTGCGGTTCCACTCACCCTCATCGTGAATGCGCTTCCGCTCACGCCCAGTGGAATCGGGGTCGGTGAGGCTGCGTTCGACCAGATCTGCCGCTGGCTGGAACCGACACCGAGCGGCGCCGCCTACTCCAGTATTTTCTTCGCATTTCGGGTCGTTTCGACGCTGACATGCATTCCCGGCCTCATTTCGCTCGCCATCTATCGCAATTCAGCCCGCTCCAGGCCGACATCGTAATGTCGCTTCCTACTGCGACAACACCGAGAGGGAATTTCCTCCCAGGTTTAGCACCAGATCGAGCGCCGAAAGATAGGGAACGAACTCGCGGTGCTGCTGCGCATAGGTGGGATGAGCGTAATTGTGCCAGACGACCTCGATGCCGGCGGCCGCAAAGCACGCTTCGTCGAGATAGTCCTGCGCCGCGTTGCCCGAGATATACCGGGTGGCGCCGAAACGACGGCAGAGATTGACGAGGCGCTCGTTGCGGTCGCCGCCGATGTCGAGTTCGGACGCCCGGTAGCATGGCGTCGAAATGCGGATCTCCGCGGCGAGCCAATCGATGAGCGCGAGGTCGAGATCTACGAGGCGAGGCCACGGCCGCTCGATGATGTCGCGCAGTCGCGGCAAGACGGCGTCGATGAAAGGGGCGCGCGCATAGAGCTGGCCGACGGTCGACAAATGCTTGCGCCGCCAATCCCGGCGCTCGTCGATCTCGACGTCGAGAATCGATTGCTCCCTGCGCCCGCTGTGGAGAACGGGAACGGTCAGCCAGATGGCGCCCTTCGGCCCCTTCACGCGGTTGCGGTTGCGCCAGCCGTGCTTGTCGAACTGCACGTCGTCGTAGTGCACGAACACGTCGGCTTTCTTCAGGAGGTCGAAATATCCGAGCCAGGGCAGATAGCCCGGTTGCAGGACCACGAGCGTCGTCACGAGCATCCTTTGCGTCTTGGCATGGACCTGCTAAGAAGCCCGACATCTGCCGGGGAGATCATGCTGCCCTATTCTTTCGCGTCGGCGACAGATCCGCAATGTGCGGCATAGCGGGCTTCACCGGCTCCCACAATCGAGCCGCGCTGGAATTGATGACGGAGTCCCTGCGTCATCGCGGGCCGGACGCTGCCGGCTATTGGGAAGGAGCGGGCGTTTCGCTGGGAATGCGCCGCCTCGCCATCATCCAATTACATCGAGCTGCGCGAGGCGCTGCAACGCGCCGGCCACCGCTTCTCCACCGACCATTCCGATACCGAGGTGCTGGTCCATCTCTACGAGGACCGCGGCCTCGACTTCCTGCACGAGCTCAACGGCATGTTCGCGATCGCATTGTGGGATGCGCGGCGGCGGCAACTGATGCTGGCGCGCGATCGCCTGGGCATCAAGCCGCTCTATTTCGCGCGCATTCCCGGTGGCCTGGCATTCGGCTCGGAGCCCAAGGCGCTGCTCGAGCATCCGGCGGTATCGCGTGCCCCCGATTTCACGGCCATCCACCACTATCTGTCGCTCAAGAACGTGCCCGCGCCGCTGAGCGCATTTCGCGATATCGAGCAATTGCGCGGTGGCGAGCTTGCGGTGTGCACCGGTGGCGAGATCGAGCGCCGGCGTTGGTGGCGTGTCGAGTTCGATCAGTGCGCCGATCTGGACGAAAGCGAAGCGGCGGATCAGATCCGGGCATTGTTGCAGGATAGCGTTCGCCTGCAGATGCGCTCCGATGTGCCATTCGGTGCCTATCTCTCCGGGGGCGTCGATTCCTCGAGCGTCGTCGCGCTGCTGGCAAGACTTGGGGCCAGCAAGATCAAGACCTTCACCCTCGTCTACGACGAGAACTTTCCCAACAAGGAGGAGGATCAGCACTTTGCCCGCGTGGTGGCGCAACGCTACGGCACCGAGCACCACGAGCATCGGGTGACCTTCACCGATCTGCCCGAGAAGATCGATCATGTTGTGCGCTCGTTCGACGAGCCGTTTTCAGGCGTGATCTCGACCTACTTCATCACGCAATCGATTTCCCGGCACGTCAAGGTCGCCTTGTCCGGCGACGGGGCCGATGAGATGTTCGGCAGCTATCTCGCGCATCGCCTGGCGGCGCCGCTTGCCGCCTATGCCGCAGGGCGCAACGACCCCGCGGCCTTGGTGCCCTTTGAGAACGATGTGCCCCGATTGGCGGCATTGATCGGCCGCGGCGACGAGGCGGCGAGGCGCGCGGGTCTGTTCCTGCTCGATGACGCCCGGAAGAACGAGCTTTACTCGCCCCGCATGCGCGCGGCGGTCGACGGCAGCGCGACCGAGGAGCTGATCCGAGGCGCCCTCCGGGGTTGCCGCAGCAACGATCCCCTGAACCGGGCGCTCTTCCTCGACATCGAGGCCTTGCTACCGGACCAGGTGCTGGCCTTCGTCGACCGACTTTCCATGGCGCATTCCGTCGAGGTCAGGCCGCCGTTCCTTGATCACCGCCTGGTCCAGTTCGTCGCGGATTTGCCTGGAAGCGTCAAAATCAAGGCCGGGCGCGTGAAGCACATCCTGAAGGAGGCGGTCCGCGATTTGCTGCCGCGCGAGCTGTTGGACCGGCCGAAGGAGGGGTTCATCATGCCGGTCAACGAATGGCTGATCGGTAACCTCAAGGCCTACGTGCAGGCCACGCTGGCCCCGGAGCGGCTGGCCCGGCACGGCCTGTTCCAGGCGAATGCGATCCGGCAGATGCTGGAGGCGCACTATTCGGGCGCAGCCAACCGGGGCAACCAGATCTGGAACCTGCTGATGCTGCAGCTGTGGTGGGAGGAGTACGTCGGCTAGCGCTAGCGGGGCGGAACCGCGGCTGATTCCACGGGCCCCCCGGCGCTTTGCCCGGAAAGTTGCATCGGTTGCCTTGAAGCGGCCCTCACGGTATGCTGCATCCAATCTCGAAAGGGGGCGGGGACACCCGCGATCAGCTGATGGCATCGAATTTTGCTTTGCTCGAGAAGCATCTCGAGAACGACCTTCGGCGCCAGCAGCTTTTGAACATCGAGCGGCGCCTGCGGGATCACCCGTATCCGCCGCAGCTTGTGATTGAAAATACTTCAATTTGCAATCTTACATGTATCCATTGCAGTCATCGCGAGCTGCAGCGGACCCGCCGACACATGAAACGGGAACTCTGGAACAAGATCGTCGAGGAGTTTGGAGCGAATTCTCCCAATACCGAGATCTGGCCCACCTTCTACGGTGAGGCGCTGATCATGGGCTACAAGAGCGAGCTCTGGCATCGCCTCGACTATGCCGCCAAGGTCGGCTGTCGCAATCTGGTGCTCAATTCGAATGGAACCCTGCTGGACCGCTGGGACAATATCGAAAAGATCCTGGCGTCGCCGTTGCGGCGCTTCATCCTCAGCCTCGACGGTCTGTCCAAAGAGACCTTCGAGCTCGTTCGCGAGAAGGCCAAATGGGACGAGGTCTATCCGGCAGTCGAGGAGTTGTGCCGAAGGCGGATCGCCCGGCAGCAGAAATACCCCGTCATCATCGCACAGTTCTCCGTGATGAAGCAGAATGCCCACGAGGTCGACGCCTACCGTGCCTATTGGGAGGCGCGCGGCGCCGAGGTCAAGGTCCGGCCCATGCTCGAATGGACCGCGACCGGCACGGTGCGTACCGACACGATCGTGCACGATTCCGAATTCCGGATCGCATGTCCCTGGGGCAACAACACGATGGCCATTCACCAGGACGGATCGGTGGTGTGCTGCGCAGTCGACTACGAGGGCAAGGTCAAGGTCGGCAACGTCAGCGAGATCACCGTGCGGGAAGCCTGGCGTCGCCTCGGCGAGCGGGTGCGGCGCCCGCACCGCGATCATCGTTGGAACGACATTCCGGACCTGTGCAAGGGCTGCGGCGACTGGCAGGTTGCCGGGGCCGAGTACGAAGAGGAGTCGGTCGAGGGCACGCGGCCGTTCTGGTACTATGACACGAACGAGCGCAGCGCGGTCGGCTGAGGCTCAATCGAATGCCGATGCAAATATGAGCCAGCCCATTGCTTCGGTCCGCCATGGCGCGGACGAGTACGGATTGCGGCCCGAGGCATCGGAATTTCCGATGATGCTCGTGCTGTCGTTCGTCTATCCCTGCAACGCGCTGTGCCCGCATTGTCCCTACACGAATTCCAATATCCGCAAGGAATACCGCGACGCCCCTTACATGCCTGAGGCGACGTTCAAGAAGATCGCCGACGAGTCTGGACGACACGGCGCCTATCTGCGCATCTCGGGCGGCGGCGAGCCGATGCTGCATCCGCAGGCGGTTGAGCTGCTGGTTTATGCCAAGAACGTCGGCTGCAAGATCGGATTGATCACCAACGGCTCGCTGTTCGATGCGGCGAATACCCGCGCGTTGCTCGATGCCGGCGTCGACATGATCGAGTTTTCCGTCGATGCCTGCGATGCGCAGACCTACGCCGTCGTTCGCAAGGGTCTCGAGTGGGATGTTCTGGTCGACAGCGCTCGGCGCATGTTGTCGGTGCGCAACGAGCGCAAGAGCAGCTCCAAGATCGTCGCTTCCGCGGTCGTGCAGAACGGCGTCGATATCGACGCCGTCGAGAAATTCTGGGTCGACGGCATCGGCATGGATTACCTGATCAAGCGTAAGTTCCTGACCTGGGGCGAGAACACGACGCTTGACGGGTCACGCTCCTCCGACCCGGCCGCGTACCTCAACACCGACGAGGTGCCCTGTCCGTTCATTTTCGAGCGGCTGAACATCGATTCCCGCGGCAACGTCATGGTGTGCGGCTACGATATTTCGGCCAATACCAGCATGGGCAATGTCAACACCGACTCGATCCGCGATATCTGGCACGGAGAGGGCTTCCGCTTCTATCGCGACAAGCACCTGGCTGGGCGCGGCAAGGACATCGCGCTGTGCGCGGGGTGTCCGGATTGGAAATACCGCTCGTGGCAGCACAATTATTGGAAGGTCGTGAAGAACGCCGAAGCTGCGCGCGAGCGCACGCTCCACTCGCTGGGCGAGCACGATGACCTTGGGGTCACCGAGACTGGCACGAATGGCTGAGATGTGTTTGCGGGATGAGTCTTAAGCTCGCTGGGCATCTGTTCACCGGACCTTTTCCCATTGCCACGACCGAAGTAAGGGCCAACCAGGTTCCCGTCATCTTTGCGATCATTGCCAAAGGAGGGCAGTCGTGGGCGCCGCGCTTCCGTGTCATCGATGTGGGGGCGAGCCCCGATGAGGGGATGCGTTTTGCCGACCACCAGCGCAGCAGGGATTGGAAGCCGCAGGCCGGCGAGACGGTCGGCGTGTACCTGCTCTACGCGGCGCGCTCGGAACATACCGCGGCGGATCGCGAGCGTATCGCCGAGGCGCTGCGTCGGGAATACGATCCGCCTCGCGGATTGGTGTGAGGCGGGGGCCGTGGCGAAGCGGCTGCGTGCGGAGAGGGAAATGGCCTTGCCGGCGATTACCGCTGGACGGTTGCCGGATGGGCCCTTAAAAGTCGGCGCAGGACGGCCGGCAAACGGATATCGAACCCCGCTCGGGCATGGGGACGCCATCACGGTAGGGTGAGTGCATGAACAAGATGTCTCGACATAACTTGTTTGACATTGATGGTGCCAAGAAGCGCTGCCTGCGCTATCGCCGTCGCATTCTCGACATCTCGCAGCAGGTTGGCGCGCTGCATATCGGTTCCGCCTATTCGTGCACTGAGATTGTGGATTGCATCTACCACGGCCTGATGCGTCGCAAGGTCGATGGCACCTTCGCCGATACCTTCGTCATGTCGAAGGGGCACGGCTGCATGATCCAGTATGTCATCCTCGAGGATCACGGCGTGCTGAGCCGTCAGGATCTGGACAATTATTGCAAGCCCAACGGGCGGCTCGGCTGCCATCCCGATTACGGCAATCCGGGGATCGAAGCTTCGACCGGCTCGCTCGGGCATGGTCTCTCCATGGTAGTCGGCATGGCGCTTGCGGAGCGTGGCCGCCAGACCGACGGCATCATTTACACCGTGCTGAGCGACGGCGAGGTGCAGGAAGGATCGACCTGGGAAGCGGTGCTGATGGCGTCCTCGCTCGGGCTTGCCAACATCGTCGCCTGCATCGACAACAATGACTTCCAAAGTCTCGGCCGCACCTCCGAGACCCATCCTTCCTTCTATCCGCTCGCCGAAAAATTCGCTGCGTTCGGATGGGAGACGGCCGAGGTGGACGGTCACAATTCGGCGGCCATATTCGATGCAATGACCGGCCGCACTGGCAAGAAGCCATTCATGGTCGTAGCCAAGACAACGAAGGGCAAGGGTGTATCGTACATGGAAAACGTGCCGATCTGGCATTATCGCTCACCCAGCAAGCAGGAATACGCGCAGGCCGTGGTCGAACTGGAGCGCGCATCGTGAGGAATACGTTCTCAGAAGCGCTCTACAAGGCCGCAAACGCCAATCCCGACGTCTACATCGTGGTCGCCGACATCTCGCCGGCCGGCAGCATGGCGAAGTTCAGCCAGCAATATCCGGCGCGCTTCATCAATGTCGGCGTGGCCGAGCAGAGCATGATCGGAATTTGCGCCGGCCTTGCGCTCAAGGGCTGTCAGCCGTTCGCCTACACGATCGCGACCTTTTCGCTCTATCGACCGTTTGAAATGGTGCGCGACGACCTCTGCTACCAAAACTTGCCCGTGACGGTGGTCGGCATGGGCGCCGGCGTCATTTACTCGACGCTTGGCGGGACGCACCACACGCAGGAAGACATCGCCATCGCCGGGGCGTTGCCCAACATGCAGATCATCGCGCCGTGCGATCCGGCCGAGTGCACCGAGGCAACGAGCTATTGCGCGAGCCAGAAAAAGGGGCCGATCTATTTGCGCATCGGGAAGGCGGGCGAACCGAACTATACCGACAAGGCGGTCGACCCCTGGGTGTTCGGCAAGCTGCGCTACATCAAGCGGGGCAGCGACGTGTGCATCCTGTCCTACGGCGTCATCATGCAGAAGGCGATGCAGCTCGCCGAACGCTTCGAAGCTGCGGGAAAATCGGTTTCGGTGATCTCCTGCCACACCATGAAGCCGCTCGATGTTGATGGCATCGCGGAGGCGCTTGCGCGTCACAAGCATGTGGTGGTCATCGAGGAGCACGCGCCGCAAGGCGGCCTTGCCTCGCGCACCAAGCAGATCGCCTGGGATA
>WNFC01003089.1_pt1 | contig 17966 bp, 15 predicted proteins | sample 5400541 | NCBI WGS metagenome assembly WNFC01 (sample SAMN13153342, study PRJNA577476) | soil metagenome | isolation source: 120 cm saprolite under Douglas fir tree site 2 hole 2 replicate 1 | place: USA:California | collected 2015-04-18
CAGTCGGATCAGAAATGTCGGCTCGCCGACTATTTGCCGAAGCTCGAACGCGTCACCTACGAATCGCGTCTCGGCAGTTATCGCGACAAGGTTGAACGCATCCGCGCGATCGCCCGCTGGTTCACCGAGCAATGGTTCAACCTCGGCATGGTCCACGCCCACGTCGCGGAGGCCGACCGCGCCGCTGAACTCGCCAAGTGCGACCTTGCCACCGAAATGGTTCGCGAGTTCACGGAGCTTCAGGGCATTGTCGGCGGCCTCTACGCACGCGCCCAGGGCGAATCCAACGAAATCGCCGACGCTGTCTACGATCACTACCGTCCCGTCGGCCTTGAGGATCCCATCCCGCGCAATCTAACCGGCTGCGCCGTCGCGCTGGCGGACAAACTCGATTCCGTCGTTGGCTGTTTTGCCGTCGGAGTGGTGCCCACCGGTTCAAGCGATCCCTACGCTTTGCGCCGCGCCGCCCTGGGAATGGTCAAGATCATTCTGGAGAAGAAGCTGCCCGTCTCCCTCTCTCTAGCGATCGGCGCCGCGGCAAAGGCACTCCTCACTCACAAACCCAAGCGCGGCGTAACGCCGGACCAGGAAACCCAAGTCCTGGACTTCATTCTCGACCGTGCCAAGTTCGTCTTCCGCGAACGGGAAGGCTTCGGCTACGACGAGGTCAGCGCCATTTTTCGTGCCGGCGCCGACGACCTGGTGGACGCCCAGAAGCGTCTGGTGGCACTGAAGGCCATCCGCAAGTCAAAAAACTTCGAGCCGCTGGCGGTCTCCTTCAAGCGTATTCGCAAGATTCTTGAGAAAGCCAACGTGGCGCCCGGCGACGCGCGCCATGCGAATCCGGAGTTGTTCGAAAGCGCCGCCGAACGCGAACTCTACTCTGCGGTTCGCGAGGCCGCTTCAAAAGTGCAAACGCAGAAACGCGCGGGGAAGTATCAGGAAGCCCTGGAAGCCATTGCCGGCCTTCGAAAAGTCGTCGACCAGTTCTTCGACGGCGTCATGGTAATGGCGGAAAACGAAGCCGTCCGCAACAACCGTCTGGCATTGCTCGCGGAATTGCTACGCGAGTTCACAACCGTCGCGGATTTTTCAGAAATTGGCGGTGAAGAGCGGCGCTAAGCAATCTAAAGTTTCACTTGAAGTTTTTAAAAGTCGGCGCGCCGACAGTTTTTTGGCCGTCGCTGCAGAACGGTGGCGGACGCAAGGGTTCCACAACTCCAAATGCGACAAGCGAGGTGTACAGTGAAAAAATGGGTGTATTTTTTTGGTGCTGGCAAAGCGGAAGGTCACGGAACCTGGCGCGATCTTCTCGGCGGCAAAGGCGCCGGTCTAGCCGAGATGACCAAGATCGGCCTGCCAGTGCCCGCCGGTTTCACCATCTCCACGGAAGTGTGTGATTACTTTTACAAGCACGACAAGAAGTATCCCCCGGAGCTGAAGAAGCAAGTCTCCGATAACATCGCCAAGCTCGAACGCACCACGAAAAAGAAACTCGGAGATCCGAAAAACCCTCTCCTCGTCAGCGTGCGCTCCGGTTCCGCTCGCTCCATGCCGGGAATGATGGAGACCATTCTCAATCTCGGCTTGAACGACCGCTCCGTCGAAGGTCTCGCCACCGTAACCGGGAACGAACGATTCGCTTACGACGCCTATCGCCGTTTCGTGCAGATGTATTCGACCGTCGTCATGGACATGTCGAAGGAAGATCTCGAGCACCGGCTTCGCGCCATGAAAGATCGGCTTGGTGTCAAGGAAGATACCGCGGTCCCCGCTAGCGGCTGGAAAGAATTGGTGGCGGAATACAAAGCGCACTTCCGCCGGCAATCCGGGAAGGACTTTCCGGATGATCCCATCGACCAGCTTTGGGGCGCTATCGGCGCGGTGTTCGGCTCCTGGATGGCGGAAAAGGCGGTCACCTATCGCCGCGTCGAAAAAATCACCGGGCTCCTCGGCACTGCCGTCAACGTCGTTCAAATGGTATTCGGGAATACCGGCGACACTTCCGGCACCGGCGTCTGCTTCACGCGCGATCCGAGTTCCGGCGAAAAAATCTTCTATGGCGACTTCCTTGTGAACGCCCAGGGAGAAGACGTGGTGGCCGGCATTCGAACTCCGATGCCTTTAGGCGAAATGCAAAAGATCATGCCCAGGGTTTACGCGCAGCTCGAGAAAGTTCGAGTAAAACTTGAGAAGCACTATCGCGACATGCAGGACATGGAGTTTACCGTCGAGGACGGCAAGCTCTACATGCTCCAGACGCGCACCGGCAAGCGCACGCCCGCCGCCGCTTTTCGAATCGCTGTCGACATGGCTAAGGAAGGGCTCATCACCAGAGAGGAAGCTATTCTCCGCGTCAAACCCGAAGATATCGAACGGCTCTTCTATCCTGTAATCGATGCCAAGGTCGACAAGAAATCTCTGTCCTCGAAAATAGTGGCGACCGGCATCAATGCCGTTCCCGGCGCAGCCGTCGGCAAAGTCGTCTTCTCCGCGCAAAAAGCGGAAGAGTGGGCCGAACGCGGTGAGAAAGTCATCCTCGTCCGCCGTGAGACCAGCCCCGAAGACGTCGGTGGCATGGCCGTCGCGCAGGGGATTCTCACTGCTACTGGCGGCAAGACCAGCCACGCGGCCGTCGTCGCGCGCGGCTGGGGTAAGTGTTGCGTCGTCGGCGCCGAAAAACTGGACATTGATTACAAATCGTTGTCGATGTCGGCCGATGGCAAGGTCGTGAAGGAAGGGGATTGGATCACCCTCGATGGCGGCGAAGGTGTGGTCTACACCGAAGCGATGCCTCTGGTCGTTCCGCAGCTTCCCAGGTCCTACGAAACACTCATGAGGTGGGCCGATGAGACGCGTCGCCTTAGGGTCCGCACGAATGTAGACACTCCGCAAGACGCCCGCAAGGCCATCGAGTTCGGGGCGGAGGGTATTGGACTCTGCCGCACGGAACACATGTTCTTCACCGATTTCGAGCAGCCGGAGAAGAGTCACGAGCGGCAGCGTGCCATCCAGGAAATGATTCTCGCCGACAACAGAGAGGCTCGCGTCAAGGCACTAGACAAATTGCTCCCGTTCCAGCGCCGCGATTTCGTCGGAATCTTCAAGGCCATGGACGGCTTGCCGGTCACCATTCGCTTGATTGACCCGCCGCTGCACGAGTTCGTCCCGCACGAGTGTGCCAAGCAGGAAGAGCTGGCGCGCGATTTGAAAATCGACGTTCAGGTCGTGGTCCGCCGCGTCGAGCAGTTGCACGAAGCCAACCCCATGCTCGGCCATCGCGGTTGCCGCCTCGCCATCACTTATCCCGAAATTCTCGAGATGCAAGTGCGCGCCATCATCGAAGCAGCCATCGAATGCCAAAGAGGCAGAATTAAAGTATTACCTGAGATCATGCACCCCCTCGTTCTGGACCGGAAAGAACTCTTCATTCTCGAACAAGCGACGCGCCGCGTCGCCGATGATCTAATCAAGAAGTCCGGACTCAAGCTCGACTATCTCGTTGGAACTATGATCGAGTTGCCGCGCGCTGCGTTGCTGGCGGGAGAGATCGCCGAAGTGGCGGATTTCTTTTCCTTCGGCACGAACGACCTCACGCAAACCACCATGGGTCTTTCCCGCGACGACGCCGGCCGCTTCCTGCCGGATTACGTGGACGAGAAGAAAGCCGCTGTATTCAGCGCGGATCCTTTCCAGTCGCTCGATACCAAGGGAGTCGGAATGTTGATGCGCTGGGGCATCGAACAGGGTCGCAAAACGCGCGCCAAACTCAAGATCGGCATCTGCGGAGAACATGGGGGCGATGCGGACAGCGTGAAGTTTTGCCACCAGGTCGGGATGGACTACGTCAGTGCTTCTCCGTTCCGCGTTCCCATTGCGCGCTTGGCAGCAGCTCAAGTAGTAGTTGAAGAAAAGCAGGCGAAGAAAAAGAAGGGTAAGTAGCGAAAAGAATCGATTCGAATTGACTTGAAGTAATACTTGAAGTCGCCGGCTGGGAGAGATCCCAACAATCTCCGCTCGTTCGGCAACTTCATTATTCCTACGTCGGCATTTTGAAGAAAAAATACATGCCAAGGAAAAAGAAAATGATGTCCGGCGACCACCCTGCCAGAAACGGGGGAAGCTGGCCAACTCCGCCCATGGCTTCCAGAAGTTTGGCCACCGACCAATAGACGATTCCGAATCCCACTCCGAGCGCCACGCCGCCCACCGCGCCCCGCGTGCCCACCAGAAACGCGAAGGGGATCGCCAGAAGCATGCTTACCGGTGCGAGCAGCGGGAAGGCGATCTTTTCGTGCCATTGCACCGTCAGAGTTGAGACGTCAAAGCCCGCACGATGCAGTCCTTCGATATAACGCCGCAATTCGCGCCAGCTCATCTGGAACGCCTGCCGGACCTCGCGGTTGAAATAGCTGGGGGGCTCGGTGAGCTCTGGCAGCGAAGTGATAGGCGGAAGTCGCTCGTAGCGGGCAATCGTGCCGTCTGCAAAATCGCGCACCCAGCTACCTTCGAGAACCCACACCTTTTGCGTCTCCGACCACCGCGCGCGCGACGCAAAGATGCGGCGCCGAACCTGAAACGTCGCCGGATCGATTTCCAGCACGGTGAGCCCGCCAAAAAGATTCTGCGTGGGGTCGAAGAGATCGTAATTGTAGATTTTTGAGTTTTCACCGAAGATCCATCGCTGGGGGTGGGTATACGTCTGGGGAGGCTTGCCCTTGATCTGGTTGCGCAGAGCATCCTGTCGCTGACTCGCATAGGGGAGATACGTGTCGTCGAGCACGATCATGGTTACGGCCAGGGCCAGCCCCGCAAGAAGCAGCGGCACCGCCAGACGGTACAAACTGATGCCGCTGGCCTTGATGGCCACGATTTCATTGTTCTTGCTCATGATCCCCAGCGTAACCAGTACGGCGACCAGCGCCCCTAGCGGCGCCAGTTGGTAGAGCAGATAGGGAGCAAGGTAAAAGAAATAATCGACCACGATCAGAAAGGGAACGCGGTGGCGCGCAATGTCGTCGAGTAACTCGAAGAACGTGAAGGTCTCAAAAAGAAAGACAAACGCCCCCATCAGCAGCGCAAAATAATAAAAGAAACGCCGCAAAACATACATGTCTATCAATTGCGGGAAACTTCCGCTGGACCTCGCGAGGATTTGCGGTGATACGCGCTCGCCATTCACCCCGTTTGCCGCGGCGGCTCTGGCGCGAGCTTGCGTTCTCCGGCGGCGCAGCAGCCGCTTTCTGGATTCCAAATAGATCATCGGCCGGAACCACAGGGTTTCGCCGCGGAATTGCTCCATCCGCGGCATGAGCGTCAGCCCTAGCGCGAAAAGTACCGCATTTGCGGTCCAGATTCCTGCTGCGGGCGTCAGCGTGCCTTGCCGCGCAAGGTCCGCCCCCAGGACGGACAACAAATAGTAAGAGGAGATGAGGAACACCGCGAGCACCACCCCCGCCGCCCGGCCGCCGCGCCGAGGCTGCGCGCCCAGCGGAACGGCGACCAGCGCAAAGGCAAAGCAGGCCATCGGAAACGCAAAGCGGCGGTGCAGTTCGACGCGGGCTTCACGCCAACCCGGGCCGCTATCATTCAAAAGCTCGCGAACCGAGCGCTCGGGATTGTTGAGCTGGCGCGGCTGGGCAACTGCCAGGCCGCTGAACTCGATGGGCCAGTCGCTCCGGCCGAATGCCGTGACGGAGTAGTGATCTGCATCCTCGCGAGAGAATTCGTGCGTCGTGCCGCCCTGTAGATGGAGCTCCACCTTCCCCTGTTTCGGTTCGGCGATGACAATCGCGTTCTCCGCCAGCGTCACTCGCGAACCGCCCTCTCCGCCCGTCTCCGCCAGAAATACGCCGTGCCATTGCGTGCCGCTGGCCGTGACATCGTTGACGTAGAGAACCAGGCGCGGGAAGCGCTCGTCGAAAACGCGCGGTTGTAGCTGAAAGGAAACCTGCGAGGTGATCAATTCCGCCTGCAGGGAACGAAATGTCCGCAGGGCCAGCGGTCCAAGCCAGGCCGTCATTGCCAGCGTCACTACAGCACCGGCGAGCGCCAGGACGCCGACGGGAAGCAGGATCCGGCGGCGGCCGATGCCCAGCGCCGTGAGCGCGATGATCTCGCTGTCAGCGGACATTCGCCCGAGTCCCAACAGCACGCCGATCAGCGTAGCCATCGGCACGGTGAATACAAATACGGCGGGGAATATGCAGAGAAAAAGCCTTAGAACCTGCGCGCCGGAACCGCTGTGCCGAACAAAAAGCTCCATCAAGCGCACGAGCTGGGGCACGAAAAATACAAAGGTAAAGACGACAAGTCCGAGAAGTGCATGGCGGAAAACTTCGCGGATGATATACCGGTCCAGGATGCGCATGACGCGAACGGTGAGTGTAACACGGACGCGACAACGTTTGCCCTGCCGCGTCCCTCCGCCATTCTTCGGAAGGCCTGCGATCGCCGCCTCTAAACTCCCAAACCTAGCCGCGCGCGGAGTGAGGACTCTCCAGGTAAGCCCAGCGCTCCACGATCTGCCGGTTGGCGATCCTCCAAATTACAATTCCATAAAATTCTAGCCGCTGCTTCGACGCCGCGCCGAGGACGACAAAGTCGTGGTACGCAACTCATGTCTTCGATGGTCACCCGGAAATCGGGAACTTTTTTGAGCGCGGCGCCGACGTACTGTATGGCGCCTGCCGGTCCAGGAGGCAGACCCGGCTGGACGTCGGCCCCGTGATCGACAAAGCAGGGTGCGAAATTCAACTCGCCGATGTGCAGGTTTTTCCGGTTCACGAATTCTTCAAAATTGATTGCGGATGAATTCCTTCATCTCCGCGTGAGTCATATCTGTCTTGGAATTCTTGACTTCCGACGGTCCAGCCGCTGCGTTCATCCTGGCACTCTTTCTTCAGGCGGACGCGGCCTGATCTCGAAATTCCCGCGCGTTGGCCGTCAGATATTGATCGAGCGTCACGGGCTCGCGTTCGATCAAGGTCTTTAGCAGCCCATCCGTTTTCGCGCCGCCACCTTGCTTGTAATACTGCTGGAGTTCCAGGAGCGCCGTCACTTGCCACTCCGGCATGCCCAGGCCGAGCATGGCCTCGCGCTGCGCCGATTCCGGAATGTCCACGTAATTCACCGTGCGCCCGGCCGCCTTGGAAATTCGCTTCGCCAGCTCTTGGTTCGATATCGCTTCCGGCCCATTCATTTCATAGGTCTTCCCGGCGTGCGCGCCTCCCGCAAGTGCCCTGACGGCGACAACGGCGATGTCACCGACGTCCAGATAGCTGACCTTCGCATCGCCCATGGCCACGTAAAAGGCACCCTGCGCCCGAATGCTGGGAGCATTGTACGCAGCGATGTTCTGCAGAAACCCATTGGGCCGCAGGATCGTGTAGCTCATTCCGGTCGCCTTGAGCTTGTCCTCCACCTTGCGGTGCCAGCCCGGAAACGATTTCGCGTAATCTCCCGCTCCCAGCGCGGAATTAAGCACCACGTGCCTCACCCCGGCTTCCTTGCATGCGTCCAGCATATTGCTCTCCAGTTCCACGAGTTGCGGAATCGGAGAACACACAACGTACACAGAAGTCACTCCAACCAGAGTCTTGCGCAGACTCTGCTTGTCCGAATAATCGGCCAACACGGCCTCGCATCCAGAGGGCGCCTTCGCGGCCTCTTCCTTTGACCTGTACATGGCGCGGACTTTGGACTCCTTCCGGTTCGCTTCCTGCAAAACCACTTTGCCAACACTCCCGCTGGCACCCGTTATGAGGATCATTTTTTTGCTCCCACTTTCTGCGGCCCGCGCCGGCCGGCCGAATGCAGTCTGACTCGCGCGGGCCGAATGTTTCCACCACATGGTATAACGGCCTTGTACCGCGGTGAAGTACGCACAAATTTGTAAGCCCGAAGCCCCCGATGAAGGTTCACCACGGCTGTCCGGTTCAGGCGGCCTAGAGGAGGGAATGGCGGCGACCGGGGAATGATGGAGCTAGCGGGTGGCGGTGACAGAGGCGCCTAGTTCCTTGAGTTTGCCACGGGCGAGGCGATCTTCGTCGCTACCCGGGAAGCGCTTGACGACTTCGCGGAGTTCGCGGATGCCTGCGGTCTTCTGGCCGAGTTCGATGAGGGCCATGCCCTTCCTGAGGCGCGCGGGACCGAGCTTGAAACTCTTGGGATAGGCGGTGAGCACTTTGTCGTAGGCGGCGACGGCATCAACGTACTGCTTCTGCTTGTAAAAGATTTCGCCGAGATAGAACTGGGCGTTGGAAGCGAGGTCGGTGTCGGCGTAATACTTGAGGTAGTCCTCAAATTCGGAGCGGGCGAGATCGTATTTGCCGCTGGTGATGTCGCGGAGGCCGTTGGAATAGAGCGTGTCGGCGGAGGGGGCTGGGCCGGTGGGAACGGCGGAGGAGCCGGGCGAGGCACCGGTGGAAGACGCGGGGTTGGCGGCGCCGGCGGCCGGGGCGGGCGTGGTGCCGGAAATTTTGGCGTCGAGGCTTTGCACGGAATTCTGAAGATCGACGAGCTGCTGGTTGAGCTTGCCGAGGCGCGACTTGATTTCCTCGAGATTGTCCGAGAGACCCTGGACCTGCGTGGACATGGTGTCGAGGCGCGCGCCGGAATTGGCCTGAACATCCTGGACGGATTTCTGGAGCGAGCTCATGGTGGCGCCGAGCTTGTTGACGTTGTCGCTGGATTGCTCGACGAGCGTCTTCATGACGGTGTGGTCCTGGGTGACCTGGGTGGAAAGATCCTTCTGGCCCTGGAGCAGGGAGGTGACGTCGCGCTGAAGCTCGATGAGTTCGCGTGCGACGGCTTCGGCGGGGCGGGGGCCGACCAGGCTTCCGGTAAGCGCGCCGGCGAGAACGGCGGCGCTGAATATGGCGATGTGGCGAATACGCATGAACGATCCTCCTCAGGGGCTCCGAAAGGCTGCAGATGAATGGGGCCGCACGGCAGCCAACAAAAATCATACAGGCCGGGGGAACAGCTTTCACTCTAATTAGAGAGCCGCGAGGTGGCAAGAGTTTGCCGGGCCTCGCGGCTCTTTAGGTCAACAATCGGTCATCGCGGCGAGCAGCGTGAAGCGGCTCAGTTGGCCTTCAAGAAATGACCGCGACGGTTCTGCTGCCAGCAGGACTCGTTGCTCTCGTTGCAGAAGGGCTTCTCCTTGCCGAAGCTGACGGTGTTGAGGCGATCGGCAGAAACGCCCAGAGAAACGAGATACTGCTTCACGGCGGTGGCGCGGCGATCGCCCAGGGCTAGGTTGTATTCCGTGGAGCCACGCTCGTCGCAGTGGCCTTCGATGGTCACCTTGATGGACGGGTGCCGCTTCAGGAAGTCCGCGGTCTGAGAAAGGGCGGCGCGGGCATCGGGACGAATGTCGGCCTTGTCGTAGTCGAAATAGGCATCGCGCACTTCTCTCAGAAAGAGTTCGTCGTCTGAGGGCCCCTTTGGCGGAGGCGGCGGAAGCGGCGCATTAACCGTGACGGTTGCGGTGGCACTGGCGGAGCCGCCGGGGCCGGTGGCGGTAATCGTGTAAGTCGTGGAGTCGGATGGGGTGACCTTAGTGGAGCCTTGAGCAGTCACGGCGCCGACCTCGGGCGCGATGCTAAGCTCCGTAGCATCGGTGGAATTCCAGCTCAAGGTCGCTGATTCACCTTTGTTGATGGAACTCGGACTGGCCTGCAGCGTCACCGTGGGACGCGCGGGCGCCGGCGCTTGCACTGGCGGTGGCGGCGGTGGCGGCGGTGGTTTGTGGTGACAGCCGGCCGTGAGAGCGACCATGGACAACGCGACGAGCAAGGCGGCGCGATAGAGCAAGCGTGAAGCCAGGTTCATGCAAATCCTCCTCAGTGAAGTTCCCGTGTTCGTCCCACCAGAGGGAATATCCTAACACCAGTAGGCTGGGTCCGGGTAATATCTCGTATCACGATAGAATATACATCGTACTCGGACGCGTGGGCATAAACTTCAAGAGCGTCCGGCACGGCGAAACCGGGACAACCGAGACAGAAGGCACCTGCCTGTGAGATGCGCAGGATGCCCCGTCCGGTTCCATGAAAAATCTCATCGGGGGGACCAGTTGGGCGATTCGTTGTGCCCGGTGGTGGTTAGCTGATGCGGCTGCGAACCGTCCGCAAGCATGGTCCAGATCTGCCGGGTGCCACCGCGGGTCGATTCGAAAACGAGATGGCGGCCATCCGGGGCCCAACTGGGACGCTCGTTGCGGCCCTGGTCGCGGGTCAGTTCGACAAGCTGGCGCGTGGCGGCGTCCATGATGTAGATGTCGTAGTTGTCGTTGGGGCGGCGCCAACTGAAGGCCAACAACTGGCCATTGGGCGCCCACGCCGGGTCAATGACGTAGCCTTTGTCGGGCAGATCCAGCTTCGTGTCGCTGGTGCCGTCGGAGTTCATGAGGTAGAGCTGGGGAGTGCCGCCACGATCGCTGACGAAGGCGATGGTCTGACCGGTTTTCGGATTCCAACTGGGAGACATGCTAGCGCCGTTGGCGTTGGTCAACCGTTTGGGGCGGCCGCCGTTGACGTCGGAGGCGTAAAGCTCGGGATTGCCCTGCATCGAAGATGAAAAAATAATCTGCGTGCCGTCGGGAGACCACGCGGGAGTAATATTGGTGCCGCGAAAGGGCGGAAACGAAACAAGCTTGCCGGTGTCCATCGAGAACATACAGATTTGTGCGCTGGTGAGGCCGTAGGATGGTTTGAAACAAGTGAAAGCGATGCGCGAACCATCGGGCGACCAACGGGGCGTGAGAGAGATCGATCTTAGGGTCGTGAGCTGGTGCTGGTTGGAACCGTCGTAGTCCATCACCCAAATTTCTTTGGCGCCGCCGCTGCGCGAGCTGACGAAGGCGATTTGTGTCGAGGCAACACCTGGGAGGCCGCCGGAGAGCTTACTGATGATTTCGTCGGCAAATTGGTGGGCGAATTTGCGGACTTGAAGATCCGTAGGGGCGCCGCGATAGACCTTTCCGACGACCGCCTGAGCCGAGGGATTGCGCACGTCATAGAGCCATGCTTCGATGGCCACTTCGGATGCGGATTCGGAGAGATTGCCGAAGGCGAGGAAATTGGCGTTGGTGGGGGGATCGATCCAGATAGCGGGTTTCAGCTCGGCGGGTACGCTTGGTGCTTGAGGCGGGTAGAAGCTGGGGCTGGGGACCTCGAGAATACCGCTGAATTGAAGGTCGTCGCGCACAACTTGTGTGAAGAGGGAGGCGTGCGGTCTAGCAGCGTCGGAGCGCGCGGCAAAATCTGCAATCGCCAGGCGGGGCTTGTTGGCATCCAAGCCGATCGCGGTGCGAAACCAATCTTGCGCCGCCGCGGATCTCCCACAAAAAGCGAGCATCGCCAAGACCAAGAATGAACTAAGGCCTCTGAGCTTTGATTGCACCCTCACCTCCGACAATATGGCTAATTCCGGGAACCAGAAGTCACGTCCTTAACGTATGGACGGGGGATTGAAATCCAAAGTGGCAATCACATAAGCGCCCGAATAGTCGCCCGGCAATTTGGTCACCGGAGTCGAGCTTAGCACGGCCCGCAGCGCCGAATTGTCATAGGAAGCATTCCCGCTGGATTCGGAAATGTGCGCGTCCTTGAGCGTGCCGTCACGATTGATGGTAAATGTGACCGCGCAGTGCATGGTTCGCGAGGCGCGCGCAGTGGCATCGATCGTCCATTGTTGCCAGTTGCTGTAGATCCTGTTCTTCACAGCTTCGATGTACCAGCCATAGCGGGAAGCGAAATCAGCTCCACCCTGGCCCTGCACGGTAACGCCATTCGAACCTTCACCGGGAGCCGGAGAATAGCCCGTGGGAAGATCTGGATTGCCACCTTTTCCGTAGGGAACGGCGTTATCGGGAGTAGGGGTCTTGTTTTCGAGAGTTCTGGATTGGCGCGAGGGTGGCAGAGGCTTCTCTTTGGTGAATTTTGGGATTTTTGTGGCGTCGGTTTTCGGCTCGGGTGGTTTCGGAGGCTCTTCTTTGTGAAGGCCCTTCGTGGGATCGACCGCCTTGCTCTCGGTGACGACGGATTCTTTGGGCATTGGGATTCCCGCGGCGCTGACCAAAGTCACTTTGGTGCCGCCGAGCTTTCCCCCGACGCCACCCCACGCACTTCCGCGGAATTGAATATAAGCGGAGACGATGATGACGACGGCCAGGCTGGCATGCATGATGATCGAGTAGATGAGGAACTGCCGGAGGCTCTGGTCCTTGTATTGTGTTCCCCCGATGGGGTCCATCGAATTGGCGACGGCAGTGGTCATTGTTATTGGGTACGCGCGCGGGTGGTGATGGGCTCGGTGACAATGCTGATGTTGTTGATGCCGGACTGGCGAAGCGCGTCGACAACGGCGGCGAAACTGCCGAAGGGAACGGTCTCGTCGCATCGGAGGAAGACGCCCTCCTGGGTATTTTTCAATTGAGCGCGGATTCTGGAGCCAAGTTGGTGAATGTTGATGGGCTCATTGCCGAGGTAGATGCGCTGGGCCTTGTCCACGGTGACGACGAGGCGTTCCTGATTGATTTCCTTCACGGTTCGCGTTTTGGGGACGTCGACTTCGATGCCCGACTGGAGAATCGGCGCAGTAATCATGAAGATAATGAGCAGCACGAGGACCACATCCACGAACGGAACCATGTTGATTTCGGAGAGCGAAGTCTGCGTCGATTTGGAGAGTTGTGGCATGGCTAGAAGAAGTTGACAGTCGACAGTTGAAAGTCGAGAGTAAGAAAAAGATCCAACTTATAGGTGCCCAAGCCAAGGGGCGGCCACGCAAGCAGGCGGCCCCGCGTCAAGAACTTTGATCCGGATTGTAGCGCACGGCTCATGGTGTTCGCTCTAAGGAGGATCAATTAAATGTTTTTTCGACCTGCGCCGTGACTTCCAGAGCAAAGGTATCCAGCCGCTGGGCGAGATCGCGAATTTTCTGCAAAAAATGGTTGTAGAAGATCACCGCCGGGATGGCAGCGAAAAGACCCGCGGCGGTGGTGACCAGCGCCTCGGCGATGCCCGGAGCGACGGCGCGCAAACTGGCGGCACCGGCGCTGCCCAGGCCGGAGAACGCGTCGATGATGCCCCACACGGTTCCGAACAGACCGATGAAGGGCGTCACGGAACCGGTTGTCGCCAGCCAGGACATGCCTTTTTCGACGCGGCGCACCTCATCGGCGGCGGCGAGTTGCATGCTGACGCTGACGGCTTGCAAACTTTTCAGCTTGGGTGGATGCGGATTGCCCGGGGCGCTGCCGACTTGGCTCTGCAGTTCGCGGTAGCCCGCCGCATAGACGGAAGAAAACGGAGAGCCCGCCGTCGCCAAGGCCTGCGGGTTCGCTACACCTCGGGTGGCGCGAAAAATGCGCAGGAACTGGTCGCTCTCGCGGCGGATGCGCCCGAAGAGGCCAAGCTTCTGGAGAATCATGGCCCAGGAAATAATCGAGAATAAAAGAAGAAGCAGAAGAACGCCGCGGGCAACCCAGCCGGTTTGCGTAAGGATATTTCCGATATCAGTGACAAAAATCGTGGTGAACAGAAAAATGATGTACCCCTCAGTGAGAGCAAATGATATGTGACCGTGACGCGGTCAACATTTTTCTGGGCTTAAGAAACGTAGCACACGCATCCAGAGGGCGCAACAAATAGGATGCGCAAGTTTCTGATTTCGCTGCTTATCGGGCAACGCGCGGATGGTTGCTGAAACGCCAATCAAGCGCTTCTTGGGGGGTAAGGCAGGTGTGATAAACTGCGATTTGGGCATGAGCAAACCATTCGACATCGAATTGGAAAGACTGACCGGCCAGCCATCTTATTCCGCGGTAGTCCGCGGCGTGGCCGCAGGGCAGCGCGGAACATTTTTCCTCGAGACGTTTGGCTGCCAGATGAATGATCACGACTCAGAGAAGGTCGCCAGCGTGCTGCTCGCGCGCGGCTATCGACAGGTGGAGACGCCGGACGCCGCTTCCTTGATTCTTTACAACACTTGCAGCATTCGCGAGAAAGCGGCGCAGAAAGTTTTCTCGCGTCTGGGTGAATACCGAGAGAAGCAGAGCGAAGGCAAGGTCATTGGAGTGCTGGGCTGCGTGGCGCAACAGGAAGGCGAAGAGATCTTTAGGCGCGCGCCGTGGGTGAGCCTGGTGTGCGGGTCGGCGAGTTACAGCAAGTTGCCAGAAATGATCTCGCAACTGGAAGCTGGAAATCAGCGTGTTACCGGGCTTGATACGGACACGGACGAAACATTTGAAACGGAGGTGACGCGCCGCGACAATCCCTGGCGCGCCTACCTGACGATCATCGAAGGCTGCGACAAGGCGTGCTCGTACTGCGTGGTGCCGTTCACGCGCGGTCCCGAGCGCAGCCGCGCGAGTGACTCCATTCTCAGGGAAGTGCGGGAGCTTGGGGAGCTCGGCTACTCCGAGGTTCAGCTTCTTGGGCAAACCGTGAACTCTTACGCCGATCCCACTTCGCGGAAGATGCGTTTTTCGGAGTTACTACTGGCGGTGGCCGAGGTGCAGGGAATTCGGCGCGTGCGATTCACTACCTCGCATCCCAGTGATTTCACGCCCGATATTGTGGAAGCGATCGAGCGGCAGCCGAAAATCTGCGACCACGTTCACCTACCGGTGCAATCCGGTTCGACGAGAGTGCTGCGCGCGATGCAGCGAACTTACTCGCGCGCAGAGTATCTGGAAAAGATCGCCATAATGCGCGGGGCAAACAGGCCGATCGCCATCACTACGGACATTATCGTGGGCTTTCCGGGCGAAACAGAATCCGATTTCGAGGAAACCATCAGCCTGCTCCAGGAAGTGCAGTACACCGGTTTGTTCGCGTTCAAGTATTCGCCGCGGCCGAATACGCCGTCCCTCTCGATGAAGGATGCGATTCCCGAAGAGGAAAAAGGCCGACGGCTTGCCGCCGTCCAGGAGAAGCAGCGCGAGATTCAGGCGGCGGGGAATGCGGAGCTGGCTGGAAAAACATTTGAAGTGCTGGTCAGCGGAAAATCGCGGCGCGAAAACCAGTGGACTGGGTACACCACATCGCACCGCATGATAAATTTCGCTTCACAAGAGAGAGAGCTTCTGGGAACCTACGTGCAGGTTCGTGTCACAGGAGCAGGTCCAAACAGTCTGGTGGGCGTACACGCCGCTTAGCTCAGGGAGGCCTCAATGGAAGTGGAGATGAAAATCCGCGGCCTGATGATGGATCCCGTCACGAATATGCCCATCGTGGTGCTCAAGGACGTGCAGGGCCAGGCGATCCTGCCGATCTGGGTGGGCGTGTACGAAGCGAACGCCATCGCCCTGGAAATCGAGAAAGTGCAAACTCCCCGGCCGATGACCCATGACCTGCTGAAAAACGTTCTGCTGGGGCTCGAAGTGCGCGTGCAGAAAATCGTGGTGAATGATCTGAAGGACGATACGTTCTACGCGTTGATCTGGGTGGAGCGCGAAGGCCAGATGATGACGATCGATTCGCGCCCCAGCGACGCGCTAGCTCTGGCGTTGCGCATGGATTGCCCGATCTTCGTGGATGAAGCAGTCCTAAAGAACTCCAAGATATCGAGCGCTTTCACCGAGCGCAATACCAACGAGCAACTCCGCACCTGGCTCGATGGCCTTTCCGACGAGGATCTCGGCCGCTACAAGATGTAAGCAGCTATCGGCCAGTCGATTCAGTTACCCGCCCGAGATCAGTTCGAGTCAGTGTGTCTTCCGGCACGAGCGTTAACCCGCGAACCGTCCGTCGCCAGGCGAAAAGCAGGACGATACCGATCAGAATGAGCGCCAGGCTCAGGCCGGCCCACAGGCCAAACGCGCCCCAGCCCCGGCGGAAGCACAGCCAGGCACCGAGCGGAAGACCAATAATCCAGTACGCAGTGAAGTGGCAGAACATGGGCGTGCGCGTATCGCCGGCACCGCGGAGGGCTCCCGTGGCGACGGTCTGGATGCCATCGAATAGTTGAAAGGCGGCGCCGGCAGCGAGCAGAGGAATGGTGCTGTGAATGACGGTCTCATCCGGTGTGTACATCCGCGCGATCCATCGGGGAAATAGGAGCAGAGCCGCGCTGGTGCAGGTCATGAAGGCAGCACCAAGAAAGATGGCTGTGCCCCCGGCATCGCCCGCTGCTTTGGGATCCTTACGGCCGATCGCCTGACCAACGCGGACGGCGGCCGCGGAAGCAATGCCGAGAGGAACCATGTAAGTAAAGGCGACGGTGTTGAGAGCGATCTGGTGGCTGGCGAGGGGAACAGCACCAAGCCGGGCAATGAGCGCTGTGACCAGGGCAAAGACGCCGCTCTCCAAAGTGAACTGAATCGCGGCGGGCAATCCGAGAGTAATGAGGCGGCGGATGCGCGGCAGATCGATTTCCACTGGAGTTCTGAGGAGCTCGGTACGGTGTTTTTGGTCGTACCACAGCAGGTAGCCAACAAGCACAGCAGCCATGTACAGCCGTGCGATCGCCGTGGACCAGCCGGAACCAACGGCGCCCATGGCCGGCGCTCCCCACTTGCCATAGATCAGAATCCAATTGCCTAGAGCATTGATGATATTGGCGGTGACGAGCGCGAACGCTACGGGTTTCACCATGTTCATCGCTTGCAGGCAGCGGCGCACGGCGAAATAGAGAAGCAGGGGCAGCAAGCCCGCGGCTAACGCCTTGGTGTAGGGAATGGCTAGGGCCAAGACTCCCGGATCCACATGCATCTCCGCGAGAAGAGAGGGAAGCAACCAGACGGGCGCGGCAAGAATGGGGGTGAGGGCCACGCTCAGGTAAATACTGTTGAGCAGGGAACGATGACAGTCCTCGCGCCGGCCCGCTCCGAAAGCCTGCGAAACCAGCGTGTCCAGTCCCATGAGCAGGCCGCCACCGAAAAGAGCCAGGACGATAAAAATGTTGGAGCCCAGACTGACCGCGCCCATGGCGGTCGCACTGTCGGGAAGCCGCCCTACCATCATCGTATCGACGATAGCCATGCTCATCCAGCCGAGTTCGGCGAGCACAAGTGGAATGGCGAGCCGCAGCGTGGGGCGGAATTCGGCGCGAAGTGCCTGGAGTCCGATCATGGGTACACGGCAAGAGGAACGAGTGTAAGCGGGGCGGAGAAAAGGAGCAAACGGACGCCGCGGTGAAACGAAGTGAGGAGCGGGGAGTGGGAGCAAGTCGCGGGCAGGCTATTCTGTGGGAATCAAAGGCAAGAGAAATTCCTGCAAGGCCTTGCTGTCTGAGAGAGAAAGCTGGTCCAATTGAATCCCCATGTGATTCCCATTCAGAATGCGGGCGACCGAACCGACCACTGCGATTGGCCTCATACGATTAGAGAGCTGCAGACAAATAGCTAAGGATGAGCCAACCGGAGCGGTCCGGGGAGCCCGTCCCAGGAGGCCGCTCATGCTGACGTCAATCGTTTCACCTTCCAAGCTCTTCCTTCCCAAACTTGAGCCGCACTTTGGATGGAATGGTTACGCGACGGGTCCGACGCCGCTCATGTTCCATCGCGCCTTGAGTGGCCCGAACGAGCTTGAGAAGTTGAGCCTTGTCAATTGGCTTGTATAAGAAAAAGCTTGCACCCGCCGCAACTCCTACGGAAAGCGCACTCGGAGCTGATCGTCGCTGATCAGGACGATGGGGGTGGTACGATTGAAGCGCGAGCTGCGCATTTGCTGGGCAAGTTCGATCCCGTCGGGAGAGGGCATGTGTAAATCCAAAAACACGACATCAAATTTTCCTTCGTCGAGAATATCGGGAGCTTCCGTGCTTCTGGTGAGGATCAACGCCTCCATGCCGGCTGAATTCAAGACTTTCCCGATCATCTCGCAAACTAATGGTTCGTCGTCTACAACTAGGCCACGCCGCTGCATGCCGCCCTCCGGATTCTGGCGATCGCACGCACGCCGGATTCAGCGTTGACTTGAAAGAGCTTCTTCCGACCGCAAAATTTCATAGCA
>WNFC01003090.1_pt1 | contig 17965 bp, 9 predicted proteins | sample 5400541 | NCBI WGS metagenome assembly WNFC01 (sample SAMN13153342, study PRJNA577476) | soil metagenome | isolation source: 120 cm saprolite under Douglas fir tree site 2 hole 2 replicate 1 | place: USA:California | collected 2015-04-18
GGTTCGCCCAGCTTCCCGCGAAGACGCGCGCCCGTCGCTCCCAGATCATGAACAACTTCGTTGCGACTGGCGATTTCGGATTGGACCCGAGCTAACGTTGCCCCGGAGCCGCAGTCGATCGCCCTCATCTCCAGGTGATAGCCGTTGCCGCCGTCGGCGATGGACTGGGAGATCACCATCTTGCTGTTGGTCTTACCGCAGATCTGCCGCGCGAGATCCGCGGTGATCTTTGTGTTCGGCGGGACGTTCATCTGCGCCATCGTTCTGTGAACCTTATCAAGTCCCAAAATGTTGAGATAGGGAGTCTGCCGCATCTCGTAGAGCAGCGAGGTGTTGAGCGCATCGTCGAACACCGGATCGCCCGTCTGGTTATCGACATCACCGAGGACGATGGTGTCCGTCGGAGCCAGGGTAATGCCGTGCCGGTAAACCTCGTATCGCCAACTCCCGAGGGCGACTAATGCCAGCAGCACAACCGCGGATGCCACCCGCCGTATTCGGCGTCTCGTCGGATTTGCTTCCCTCAAGATACGGGAGAGGTCATTCCTGAGCTCAGCCACTGACTGATAGCGCTGCTCGCGGTCTTTCTCGAGCGCTTTGGATATCACGGCATCAATTCCGCGCGGCACCCCGGGATTGCGGACTCGCGCTGGAACTGGAGTCTGGTGCAGGATGGCCTCATGGATGTCCACGACGGTCTCGCCGGTGAACGCCCTCTGTCCGGCGGCCATCTCGTAGAGCACCAAGCCAAACGAGAAGATGTCGGTCCTGGTGTCGAGCTCTTCATGCCGAACTTGTTCCGGGGACATGTAGCCTGCCGTTCCCGCGGTCGTCCCTGTCCGAGTCAGACCCTTCTTCAAACTGTCGGCCGATGAGGTTACCGGGGCGGACGCGCTAGCTGCTTCCCCTCTTTCGAAGCCCACGTGGTCGCCGGTCAGCTTCGCTAGCCCGAAGTCGAGGATCTTCACCCCGCCCGACTTGCATAGGAAGATATTTGCCGGCTTGATGTCGCGATGGATGATCCCCTTTTCGTGCGCAGCCTCAAGCCCGCTGCAGGCATGCATGGCGATATCGAAGAGTTCAATGAATGGCAAAGCATTTGGCTCAAACGCGGCCATCCGCGTGCGCAAGGTCTCTCCTTCGAGCAGCTCCATCACGATAAAGGGATTCGCGGCGTGCTCGTCGATCGCGAGAACGATGCAGATGTTGGGATGATTCAACGATGAAGCAGTCCGCGCCTCGCGTTCGAAACGCTGCAGTGCGACGGCATCGCTGGCCAGTTCTTCAGGCAGAAACTTCAGCGCGACCATGCGGTTAAGTTTGAGGTCCTCGGCCCGATAGACCATCCCCATGCCGCCGCCACCAATAATGTCGATGACGCGATAATGAGAAACCTTTTTCCCTATGAGGGAATGAGCACCGGGGAATGGAGTTGTCGCGGGCGTCGCCGGGTGTTGCTCCGGCGTCGTGACCGCGCTGTGCAGCCACTCCACAGGCACCATGAGCCGGTACCCGCGGCGTGCCAACGTCTCAATGTAGCGGGGCGCTTCGGCTGTGTCGCCTACCGCTTTGCGCAAGATCCTGATGGAGACGTTGATGCTGTTGTCGAAATCGACAATTGTGTCGTCAGGCCAGAGCTTGCGCTTGATGTCCTCGCGAGTCACGAGCTTCCCTGCGCGTTCGATCAACATTCGCAAGACCTGGAACGGCTGCTCGCGCAACAAAACCGGAAACTCACCGTTTGCCGGAGAGACAGAGCGCAGTTCTCCCGTCGTCAGGTCGAGCTCGAACGCTCCGAACCGGGCACGGCTCGTTGTAGTCTCCATGGCTTACTCTGAAGAGCAATAATTTTACTCTTTAGAGCAGCGCAGGCGCTATGCTCGATTGTGTGAATTTATAGCGCCAGTGGCTCAGCGCGGAGGTCTCCTTTTCTCGGGTGCATAAATGGAGGTCCGCGATCCCTAACCTACTGCCCGTTGCTGAAGGCGCCCAAAATCGCTCACGCAGAAGTCTCTTGAGCGTCTTGCCGGCGCTGCTTGTCTGTGGAAGCACCAGGCGCACTTAAGCTCATGCGAATCTGGATTTCGCCAAGCAGCGTTCGATGAACCGGACAATGGTCGGCGATCTCCATAAGTTTTTGCCGCTGGCTCTCAGATAGATCGCCGATCAGCGAGATCTCGAGGTCAATTTGATCGACTAGCCCTTCCTTGGTATCGCATGCTGCACAATCCTCGGCATGGACTCTCGAATGGCCCAGGCGTACCTGCACACCCTGGAGCGGCCATTGTTTTCGGTCCGCGTACATGCGAAGCGTCATGCTGGTACACGCCCCGAGCGCTGCCAGAAGCAGTTCGTACGGATCCGGTCCCCCATCATTACCCCAATCGGCAGGTTCGTCCGATTGGAGGCGGTGCTTTCCAATTCGTATCGTTTGAAGAAGACCCTTGCGCTCCGAATTTACGACGACAGTTCTGGACATACCTCACCAACAGTGCACCAGGGGCGGTACGCGATCTTCAACCCACCGACCGCTCGTTATGCGCCCAAAATCGCTCACGCAGAGTTCGCTTCAGTATTTTGCCAGAGCCGCTCTTGGGTAACTCAGTTTCAAAGAACTCGATTCGCCTCGGCACTTTGTAATTGGCCAACGCGCGCTTGCAATGGGCGATGAGTTCAGCCGCGCTGAGAGCTCTGCCCGGCTTCAACACCACGCAGGCCATTACGATTTCGCCCCACTGCGGATCAGGTACTCCGAAGACCGCAGCTTCATGAATCGCCGGATGCTGATAGATGACAGCTTCGACTTCGCCGGAGTAAACATTCTCGCCGCCGGTGACAATCATGTCTTTCAAGCGGTCCAGGATGTAAAAGTAACCCGCGGCATCCTGGTAGCCAATGTCTCCCGTGCGAAACAGCCCATCACGAAATGCCACCCCGGTCTCTTCCCGATTGTTCCAATAGCCTCGCATGACGTTTGCGCCGCGAGCCACCAGCTCGCCGTGATGGCCGTTTGCGACCTGCTTTCCCAACTCGTCCGCCACCTGCACGTCCACTCCGGGACAAGGCCTGCCGCAAGATAAGAGCCTGTCTTCAGTGTGCTCCTGGTCCTGAAGGCCGGTGAGAAAACCGGTTTCGCTCAGTCCATACACTTGAACCAGCTTGAGATTCGGCAGAAGCTCCCGGATACGGCGGATGAGTTCCGGCGCCATTGGTGAACCGCCATAAGCCAGCACTTCGAGGCTGCTCAAGTCAAACTTTCTGAGGTCTGGGAATTGCGTCAGCAAGTTGATCATGGTGGGCACTAAGACCGTGTGCGTGACGCGCTCGCGCTCTACCGTCTCGCAGAAAATTTGCGGGCTGAATTTTGGAATCGTTACCTGACAAGCGCCAAAGGCAGGAGCCGCGAACATCGCCGGAAAATCAGCAATGTGAAAAATAGGTGCGGCGTGGAGGTAGACTCCACCTTCGCGGTATCGCATCCAGTAATTGAAGTTGTGGACGTCTGCCATTACATTGGCGTGGCTCACCATAACGCCCTTTGGTCGGCCGGTTGTGCCGCTGGTATAGATAAGGGCCAGAATCGCTTCCGGATCATAATGGACCTCGGGAGGTGAATCGTCTGTCGGCTCCCAGGGCTCCTGGTCGAGCACGCGCACCCATGGAATCGGCGTTGTTGGGACAGGCAAGGCTGAGTGGCGCACAATGCCGCGGGGATTTGCATCCACGAGCACCTGGTCGATTTCTACAGCAGAAAGCCGTGTATTCAAAGGAACTGCGATGACTCCCAGCCTGCTGCACGCGTACACCAACTCGATGTACTCAGGTCCGTTCGGAAGCAGGAAAGCGAGCCGATCACCAACACCAAAGCCCTGCCTGCTCAGCCCCGCCGCAATCTCGGCGACGCGATGCTCAAGCTCAGTGAAGTTTAAGCAAGTCCCATGCGGGACAAGAGCCTTCCGTTGGGAATAGTATCGTGACGCACGGCCTAGTGAGTGAACATAAATCATCTTTTGCTCCTCAGAATCGACACTAGATTTCTCACCATGTAGTGCTTAGGCGAGCTAGAAATACATCCGCCCGGTGTTGATTTCTGTCTACCTGGGCGGTAAGGGGGTTCCATATGTGTTGATAGCTCGGGATTAGCCGGATCGCCGGAGTGATGGCAAAGTCGTAAAACACTTCTGTTCCCCGTTCGTCTTTCACCGTGGCAGCGCCCGGCGTGAGCTGCGCAATGCTTTGTTTCAATGGCCTGCTGATTGCGTTGTAAAAAAATCCCGCTCCGAAACTGTCTTCTTGTCTGGTCTCGGAAAGTCCATGAGCAAACAGCGCGAAGCTTGCATCGCGTGTGATTGTATTCGTCTCATCGGGCGCATATCCCGCCCGGCCGAAGACGCCAATTCCACGGAGTGGCTGACCACTCTGAAGGGTACGAGCAATCCTTCGCTTGTCCTCTTTCACGAAGATGTATTGTGAAAAATTCCCGATGGTGACCCAGCTATTCGGCTTGAACCTGATCGGTAAACCCTGAGTTGCGGGACTACCGAGGAGAACACCCACACCTTCCGAGTTCTCTCCTGGCGACAGCGCTCCAAACGGCGTTCCCAAATTGATCTTCGGCTTGTTTGTCCAATTGAATTGTGCCCAGGATTGGCCCGGGAGACCGTGAACTGTGTAGGAAAAGATAGAGGCGGCGTAGATGTTTACCCGGTCAAAGGCGCGGCTGGCGAGATTGTTCGCCTGGCTATTGGGATCGAGCACACCGCCAGCAAGGGTTGCCCAATTAGCTGGTCTCCACACTCCGATGGCTGCCAGCGAAGTGGGATTAAAAAAATTGAGGGCCTGCGGATTTTTATTAAAGTTGAAGTTAGCGAAATAGTACTTGAAACTGTTGCCAAATAATGTCTGGTCACAGATGGTAAGAACGGTGATCTTTCCTAGCATAACGGAGAATCGCTGGCCCAATGACTGAAGCAGGAAGTATTCCGTGGGAAGAACATCATGGGTAAGAAAAGGACCGGGCAGCGTGAGTCCGTAATACTGGGGTACGGTGGATCCTGCGGTAAAAGTGTCTTGCGGCGAGTTTCCATATCGGGATTGCAAGGTGATATGAACCAGGCCGCCAGACCAGAGCCCGGCGCGCCCGGTGTCTACATTGATCGAGAGCTGCGCGTTCTGAATGAACGTATTTCCGGTCTTTAGACCACCGGCAGTTGTGTCCTGGTAGGCGCTGGTGGAGTAGAGATCCAGGAAAAATCCATGACGCGCGAGGTTGGTTCGGACGCCGCCCCAATCACCACTTAGTTGAGTGCGGTGCCAGAAGTCACTCACGTCAGTTCCGGCTACCCCGAACACCGGCCCGTTATTGAAATAAGGAAGAAGGACGGGCGCTAGATTAACCAAAGAGGCTTTCTTTGTTGGGACAGCACCCCAGCTATCGTCCGCAGTGTCGCTGGAGGACAGATCAACCTCACTCGTCGTTTTCGGAGCCGTGGAGCTGGGCTCTGGGCGTGACTGCGCATTCGACAGGCCGATGATCCCGGCCAGCATCGTGCAGAGCATGATTCTCCGCACAGGATTAATCAGTCGAAACCGATGGACGGATGGGTGCAGGGTCATTGCTCATTCCTTGATGGTTTATCGTGCGACACTGCACCCATGCCTCTACTCTGCCGTGCTGGTGGAGTCAAGACGCCTTCGCAGCCGCAGTCGGCTTCTCCTTTGAGGTAAAGTCCGGAGGGCGTTTCTCCAGGAAGGCTGTCAGCGCCTCCTTCGCATCCGCAGAGCGCACCAGCGAACTGAACTCCTGATTTTCTGCTTTCATCGCGTGCTCGATCTGCTCGCGAGTCGCACCAATCATCAGTCTCTTGCTGGCACGTAGCGCGCCTGCCGGCTTCTGCGCCAGCCTCTGGGCGGTTTCAGTTGCTGTCCCCAGAAGTTTCCCGTCAGGTATAACCCTGGTTACGAATCCCAACTCCGCGGCGCGTTTGGCATCGAACCCCTGTCCCAGGAGGATGAGTTCGGCCGCGCGGATATGTCCTGTGCGCGCAGGAACAGAGGCCGAGGTCCCAAACTCCGGCGCTACACCCAGGTCAATGAAAGGCATCAGGAATCTGGCGCTTTCACCTGCGTACACGAAATCGCAGTGCGTCAGCATGGTGGTTCCACCTCCAATGGCCGCACCATGCGCCGCTGCCACGATTGGCTTATCGAAGTTCAGAAATGCAGACATTAATGTCGCCTGCGGACTCTGTCCCGGCCCGGGAGGGTTCTTCAGGAAATCCTCGATATCATTTCCCGCGCAGAACGAATCTCCCGCGCCATGCCAGAGGACTACTCGGATGCCATCATCCTGCAAGGCATTGTTCAGCAGATCAGCCAACGTCACATACATGCTGGACGTCATTGCATTCTTCTTTGCCGGCCGGTTGAACATGACCCGCAAGATGCTTCCTGAGCGTTCGGTAATGATCTCGCTCATCTGCCCTCTCCTGCCGGCGTAGCTTCCAGGTGCCAAGCGTGTGGAATGGCGCCGCTTGCTCGAAAATCATCAACCTGGTCATCGCTGAAGCCCAGCTGTTTCAGCACTTCGTCGTTGTGCTCACCCACTTCCGGAGCACGCCGGGCCGGAACTTTGGTGACGCCATGCACTTTCAGCGGACTGCTGACGGTAAATTTCAAGCGCTCGCCAGCGCCTTCAAGCGGCACGACGATCTCGTTTGCCAGCAACTGCTGGTCGTTAACGTTTTCGGACGGCGAATGCACGACTCCATAGGTGATATGCGAGCGATCCAGAGCTTCACGCCAGTGCGCCAGCGGCTGCGAGCGAAAGACTTCGTCCAGGATTGCCGTCAGCTGCGCGGAATTGGCTGCTTGAGTCGCCGCATCGGTGAATCGTGCATCAATCAGCAACTCAGGGCGGCCAATTGCGTTTGCCAGGGCAGGCCAATCCTTAGGCTGCACGACGATGATGAACCACTGATCGTCGGCGGTTTGATATACGTTGAAAGTGGCGTTCGGCGGATTCTTACGATCGTGCAGCGGGAAAAATCTGGCTCCGCAGAGGGCGGCCTGGACATACATGGAACCCGACCAGATGCCTTCTGCCAGAAGCGATGTGGTGACGTGTGACCCTTTTCCTGTGTGCTCGCGACGGTAGAGCGCAGTAACAATCGCAGCATAGAGGCCAATCGCGGTTGCGTGATCTCCGCTGCCGGACGGAGGAAGCGTTGGTGGCGCTCCGGCATCGCGCGTAAGCGCCAGTAAACCAGTCCGTGCCCAGTATGCCGTGATGTCAAATCCCGGCAACTCAGCTTCAGGCCCTTCGTCACCATAGCCGCTGATATCTGCATAAATTAAGCGGGGATTCCAGGGCGCAACATCCTCGTACGTTAGCTTAAGGCGCTTCCGTACGGGTGGCGGGAAGTTGATGACCAGAACGTCCGCCCATTTGACGAGACGTTCCAGAATAGCCCGGGCGTGCGGCGACTTAAGGTCAACTGCCACCCCGCGCTTATTGCGATTGTCCAGGTGCCATGCATAGTTATCCTTGGAGCGGGGTTGAGGCGGGATCTTGTAGGTATTCCGATGCGGGTCGCCAGCTCCAGGGGGCTCCACCTTTATTACATCAGCACCAAAGTCTCCAAGTACAGTTGCAGCGCCCGGACCTGCGATGAAGCTGGCAAGATCCACGACTTTCAAACCCGAAAATATGTTTTCCGTTTCCATTGCATCTCCAGAATGAGTAAATTTCGATCAAAGTTTCGAACTGTTGATGTTTTCAAGATGCGGCCGAGAACAACCCCTGAACCCGGCCGCATGCTGCCATGGTCTCAGCGGCCCTGGAACTGGGGAGCACGCTTGCCAAGAAAGGCTGCGGTGCCTTCTTTCTTGTCTTCAGTTGCGGCGCAGAGTGCAAAAAGCGAAGCTTCGATCAGCAAGCCTTCATCCAGGCTTGTGTCTGATCCTCTGTTCACCGCTTCAATGGAGAATTTCACGCCCTGGGGAGCGTTGGCGCTGATCTGCTTGAGGATAGTTTCCGCGCGGGCGATAAGGCTGCCGCTCGGCACGATTTCGTTGACGAGGCCAATGCGATAAGCTTCCTCAGCGCCGATGACGTCGCCGGTAAGAATGAGTTGTAAAGCCCTGCCTTTACCCACCAGCCGGGGAAGACGTTGTGTGCCGCCGTAGCCCGGCATGATTCCTATTTTCACTTCAGGCTGGCCGAATTTCGCCGTTTCGCTGGCCAGGCGGATGGTGCAGGCCATTGCCAGTTCGCAGCCGCCGCCCAGAGCGTACCCGTTCACCGCAGCGATCACGGGCTTACCCAGGTTCTCGATTAATGTCGTGACGGCTTGTCCCAGGCGGGTTTTTGCTTCTGCTTCAAGTGGAGTATCGTTGAGCATCTCGCTGATGTCCGCGCCCGCAGCGAATGCTTTGTCGCCGGCCCCGGTAAAGATCACACCACGTACTGTGGAATCGTCACGCGCAGCCTCAAACGCTGTCTTCAGCTCCATGATCACGCTCTTATTCAGGGCGTTGAGCACCTTGGGGCGGTTAAGAGTTACATAGGCTATGGGACCTTTCGTTTCGTAGACAATACTTGCAAAAGTTGATGTGGTAATGGCCGAACTCATGAAATTCTCCGGATCCGAAATTAGAACGCTCAGCCGCACACAGGCTTTTTGCGTCTGGCATCTCAAGCAATTGCATTTCATGAACCGCGATGCGAGCTGCGGACATCTGCTTGAAATACAAAGGCTTGCTATCCCCTAAGCAGCTCTTCACCGGGGGCTTTGGTGCCAGCATGTTCGCACTTGCAAGCATGCTGTCAGGTCCCGTAGAGGCTCAGAGGAGTATGATTTTTCGATATGGCTGCTGATGACAACGTCGCCAACGCGGAAACACAATTACAAGCCACTCTCAATGTGATTCGGGCACATACCTGGTACGCTGCTTAGCGAAGGCGTTTACTACATCGAGAGGCGTGAGAACAACCAGCGTCGCCGGCAATCCATTTCCAAGCGCAACCTGCTCCGGAACTCCAGCCATCCGGAAAACCTAATCGGACATCGCACAAAAACAGCGGAGTCCTCATGCGGGGAAGACTACGGTTGCTCACCAAAGCTTCGAGTAGCCAAAGCCTTGCGTTCTACCTGCTCGTGATCGTGACCGCCTTCGAGGTCTTCGCTCAATCAGCCTCGACTGGGGCCTTAACCGGTACAGTCACCGACCCAACGGGGGCAGTCGTGCCGAAGGCTACGATCACCTTGCGTAACAACGGAACGGGCCAAGTTCTCACTGCCGTAACCGATCTTGAAGGTTTATACCGCTTCTCCTTGTTGCCGGCTGGCCAATATGAGTTGAGGGTGGAGATGGCGGGCTTTGCGCCGTACATCTTGCGTGAGGTGATGATTCAGATTAGCGAAGTGAGGCGAATTCCCGTCAAGCTTGCGGTCCAGGGTGCCATAGAAGTAGTCGATGTCGAATCCCCGCTGCTGCAAACCGAGGGCGCTGCACTCGGAAGGGTGATTGACGGGTCGACGATTGTTGCCTTGCCCCTGGTGAATCGCAATTACACGCAGATTCTTGGCCTGACAAGTGGAACCAACACCGATGTGGTGGATGCAACGCAACTGGGAGCCGGAAGCCAGGAGATCCGCTCCAATGGCGCGCGTAGCGGTGACAACAACTTCATGCTGAACGGCGTGGACGCGAACAGCTACGGCGCCAACATGACTGAGGCCACCTCTCCCAGTGGTGGCGGGCTGGCGATTCCCGCGCCCGACACCATTGAGGCATTCAAGGTTCAGAATTCGCTCTACGATGCTCAATATGGCCGAGGTGGCGGCGCCAACGTTATCGTGGAGACCAAGTCGGGCACCGCCCAACTTCATGGGAACGCCTACTACTTTGGCCGCAACGAGGCCTTGAACGCGAACAATTTCTTTGCGAACGCAACCGGAGTAGCAAGAGGAGAATTTCGCCGCCAGCAGCCCGGTGGCACGCTGGGCGGGCCCGTGCCCTGGTCCAGGAAGCGAGCCTTCTTCTTCGTTTCTTATCAAGCGACACGCGACGTGAATGCCGCCTCGCTCGCCAGCAGTGTGCAATCCCTGAGTCTACCGCCCATACCAACGCTCCGAACGCCGGCCGCTCTCGGAGCGGTGTTCGCTGGTCAAACAGGATTGTTCGGAGGGGTAAAGATCGCACCCGATGGATCGAACATCAATCCGGTAGCTCTCAATCTGCTGAACGCCAGAAATCCCGATGGATCGTTTGTGATTCCGAGTCCGCAGACTGCGGGTGGTGGCGTCAATTACACGGCGGTCTTGCGCGGACACTACGATGAAGACCAGTTCAACACGAATCTGGATGTAAGCCTGACGAAGGCCGATCAGTTATCGACGAAATTCTTCTTCGCGAACACGAATCTAAACCTGCCGTTCTCAGGGGCCTCCGTCCCCGGATTCCCGGCGCTTCATGACTTCAATAACCGGAATCTGGCAGTTGCACACACGCACATCTTCTCCCCGCAGGCCATCAATCAATTCCGCTTCGGCTTCTCTCGCATCACCGGTCGAGGCTTCACCCCGGAACCGCTGACGGCTCAGTCGATGGGAATCAGCCGTGTCGCCGACACGCAGGAGAGAAGCCTGCCACAGATGCAGGTACTGGGCGCGTTCTCGCTTGGCAACGTGCCGAACGATAAAGCCGCGACGGCGAACAACAATTTCTATTTCTCGGACACGCTCTCTTTGGCCCGCGGGAAGCACAATCTCCAGTTGGGAGCGGAGATTTTCCGTAATCAATTCAATTCAAGACCGGATTACACGGACGGACAGCTCACCTTCCTTTCCTTTCCCGATTTTCTGCTCGGTTTGCCTGCAGGACCGGTGAACGCAGGTGGCAATGGCACTTCACTTTCCAACGTGTTCGCCACAATAGTTAGCGTAGCGGTTCCCGATATAGGACTGCGCTCAGCCGCGGCTCATTTTTTCGTGGTCGATGATTACAAGGTCTCGCCTGCTCTCACCCTCAATCTAGGATTTCGACTGGAGGTCAATGGACAGCAGAGCGAGGCCCATGGGCGCATGACCAATTTCTACCCGGAGTTCTATGTTCCGCCTCCGCCGGGTGGGTTTACGAATCCTGCGACCTCCGGATTCGCCTTGGCGGACAATTACGACGGCCCTGCCCCGGCAGGCTTTCCGCGCAAGAATTCGACACTCCTCAACGACCCGGTTCAACTGCATCCCGAGCCGCGTCTAGGCTTTTCTTGGCGGCCCTTCCCATCGCGCGATCTCGTCATCAGGGGAGGCTATGGCATCTACGCCACTCGCATCTACTTCTTTTCAGCCGGCACGCTCCTGGCTTCCAGTCCGCCATTCAGCATCTCGAAGGCCTTGATCGGGGGTGCCAATGCCGCAGCCAGCCTGCAATTCCCGTTCCCGGTACTCCCCCCAGCGTCCTCCTTCCCCAACTTCGCCGGTACCATGCTGCCCGGTCCGCCATACACGGGGGATCATAACCCTTCCACCGCACTAATCGTTGATCCTGCTTTCAGAGAAGCGACCGTTCAGCAATATGGTCTGGAGGTTCAGCATCTGTACAAGAGTTTCCTATTCTCGCTCGCCTACGCTGGCGCCAAAAGCACACACCTTCCCATATCAAGAAGCAATAATCAGTCTCGTCTTGCCAGTCCCGCCAATCCCTTGAATGGGTTGTCCACCAACTCGGCCGCCAATGCGGTGGAACGAGTCCCCTTTCTCGGGCTCGAGCCGATTGCCTTTAGGCTCGAGAGCACCGGAAGATCCAACTACAACTCTCTGCAAGCAACCATCAACAAGCGATTGAGCCATGGCCTTCAGATCCTGGCGGCTTATACCTTCTCCAAATCGATTGATACTGCCGCCGACAGTCTTGGCTCTGCGGCTTTTGGCTTTTACGGCACTCCGATCTTTGGCCAGCAGGTGTTCAATGATCAGCACAACCTCGCTGCTCAGCGAGGTCCTTCGGATTTCGATCGCACGCACCGCTTCGTGCTCAGCTACACGTGGAATCTACCCCTACCGGTGAACCGCAACCGACTCTTATCCGGGTGGGCCTCCTCCGGTATCGTGACGCTCCAATCCGGACTCCCTTTCAGTATTTTAGACAGCGCCGCCGGCACACTCTTGGGGCCGGCAACTACGTTCACCACAGGTAACCTTGCACCGGCGGCGACGCTGAAGGATGCGATTCAGAGCGGTAATGTGAGCAGCCGCGTCAATCAGTTCTTCAACACCAGCGCGTTTGTTCCGGCGACGCTTATACAAGCGGGAGGTTTGATCGATGGCCAGTTTCCAGTTGCCGGCGACGGGACGATCTTTGGAAGTTTAGGAAGGAACATCCTTAGAGGGCCGGACCAGCACAACTTCGACACAGCTCTCATCAAGCGCACCAAACTCACAGAGCAGGTCGGGATCGTCTTCCGCTGGGAGGTTTTCAACGTTCTTAATCACCCGAACTTTGCAAATCCCGCGAGCAATGTCTCGAGTCCGAGCACTTTCGGAAAGATCAGCTCCATGAGTGTGAATCCTCGCATCATGCAATACGGGTTGAAGCTGGAGTTTTGATGGTGTGCTGGAGCTTCACGGGGGTTCCGCCAGGAGCCCATTCTCGGGCGAGACAGGGACATTAACGGCTACTACGCCAGGGACCACCAACCGCAGGCGGCAACGCGTAATTGAAGCATCGATCTGAGTACTTTGCCGGCAAGACGGTGGGCAGCGTAGCCGTCAACGCCGAGCCGATACGAGAGCGGGAGGCTGGGCAATCGTCTACGAGCAGATGGCGCTCGTTGGCGCAGACGGGACGGTGCACCCGCTCTATACCGGACAGATTAGCTCTCCGGTAGGCGCCGGAACTGGTTCCTCGGGGTGACCGGGCGCGGTTCGCAAGTTGATGTCAACCTAAACAAGGCGATCTAGCCCGCGTCCACGACCAGGTGGGGCCCACCTTTTCTGTCCCTCGCCATACAATCGGTCGGTAGGGATATGAATTACTTCGTACCCCCCACAGATCCCGGACGTGCGGATTTCGCGCATCCGGCTCCTGCCTCAGGTAGTGACGCGCACTCGACATGAAGGATCGGGATGGTAAATGCGGGCCGGGGGAAGCCAATGGTCAATGAGTCGTTTCATGCGTTGCCAGCGGACATAACCGGTCTGGCTGCGTCGGGTTAAGACGTGATGCCAGAGGTTGCCTACTCGGGCTTTCTGCGTCCTGCATCTCAGCAATTGCATTCATGAGCCGCGGTGCGAGCTGCCGGACATCTGTTCGCAAGACAAGGGGTTTACACCCACTAAGGAGCTCTTCACCGGGGGCTTTGGTGCCAGCATGTTCGCACTTGCAAGCATGCTGTCAGGTCCCGTGGAGGCTCAAAGGAGTATGCTTTTTCGATATGGCTGCTGATGACAAGGTCGCCAACGCGGAAGCACAATTACAAGCTACTCTCACTCAGGAGTTGCAGCGGCGCGAGGCCTATCTGGCAGAAGCCCAAAAACTCAGCCACACTGGCAGCTTCGGGTGGAGACCTGACAGCGGCGAGATTGTCTGGACAGACGAAACTTATAGGATTTTCGAGTACGACCGCGCCGAGAAACCAACCCTAAACATGGTGTTCCAGCGCATACATCCGCACGATAGGGCGCTTGCACAACAGGTCATCGAAGGCGTATCCAGGAGCACAGACTTCGAACACGAGTATCGCCTGGTTATGCCAAGTGGGGCAATCAAGCACATCCACGTGCGAGCTCACGCTCTTCCCGATTCATCCGGCAACATCGAAGTTGTCGGGGCGGTGACCGACATCACCGAGCGCAAGACGGCCGAGGAAAAAATCCGGGAGCAGGAAATGGAGCTCCGGCAAATCCTCGATTTCGCACCGTGGCACGTGGCTGTACTGGGGGCGGATGGGAAAGCTATATATCTCAACAAGGCCGGGCTTGACTATCACGGTCTTACGCGTGAAGCGTGGCAAGATTATGACCCACACAGGCTAATTCACCCAGATGATCATGACCGTATCTTGACCGGTGCGGGTGGAGCTAAACTCCTCAGCGGCGAGCCGTTCGAAAACGAAGCGCGCTTGCTGAGAAAAGACGGGAAGTATCGTTGGTTTCTTTTCCGATTTAACCCGCTCCAAGACGGAGAAGGACGCATCACGCGCTGGTACGTCACGAATGCCGACATCGAGGATCGCAAGAGAGCCGAGCAGAAACTCCAGCTGGAGAACGCCGCTCTCCGTGAAGAAATCGACCAAACCTCGATGTTTGAAGAGATTGTCGGGACCTCCCCCGCTTTGCAAACTGTGCTCTCGCGCATCTCCAAAGTTGCACCAAGCGATTCCACGGTTCTCATTACGGGTGAAACCGGAACGGGCAAGGAACTCATCGCCCGCGCTGTCCACAAACTGTCCCAGAGGTCTGGACGTGCCTTCGTCAGCGTAAATTGCGCCGCAGTCCCCCATGACCTGATCGCCTCGGAATTGTTCGGCCATGAGAAGGGAGCTTTCACCGGAGCCATGCAGCGTCGGCTCGGCCGCTTCGAAATGGCCGATGGCGGAACGATCTTCCTGGACGAGGTGGGCGAACTCTCCCCCGACACCCAGATCGCGCTACTCAGAGTACTGCAGGAACGGGAGTTCGAGCGGGTCGGAGGAGGACATCCTATCCATGTGGACGTTCGCGTCATCGCTGCAACGAATCGTGATCTGCAGGCGGCCGTAGCCAATGGGGCCTTCCGCCAGGACCTTTTTTATCGGCTCAACGTGTTTCCTATCGAGGTGCCACCCCTCCGAGAGCGGAAGGACGACGTTCTCATGCTGGTCGAGTATTTCGCGCAACGCTACGCCACGCGGGCAGGTAAGAATATTCGATTGATCGAAAAGAAGACGCTGGATCTGTTGCAGTCCTACGACTGGCCAGGCAACATCCGTGAGTTACAGAACGTAATTGAGAGGTCCTTGATCTTGAGCGCCGGCGAAGTTCTTTCGGTTGATGAATTGTGGCTTTCCAAAGAAACCTCGCGGCCGGCATCTCGGGTTGAAGCGTCAACGCGGTTGAATCGTGATGCTGAGCCGCACAGCGAGCGGGAGATTATCGAGGCGGCGCTGGCAGAGAGCAAAGGGAGAGTGTCCGGACCGTCAGGGGCGGCAGCCAAGCTTGGAATTCCACCATCGACTCTTGACCACAGGATCAAGGCCTTAAAAATTCACAAAAAACAGTTCAAGTTCCGCTGAAATCTGGGTAAAGACGAATCAGTTCGTGCGCGTCTGTCAGGTCCCCTGGAGGCTCAAAGGAGTATGATTTTTCGATATGGCTGCTGATGGCCAAATCGCCAACGAACAGGGCGATCCCCTGGATCTCCGGACAGTGATTAACTCGACTCCCGGCCTGATTCATACCAGTCAACCGGACGGCTATCTTGATTTCTTTAATCAGACCTGGCTCAGGTATGTGGGGAAGCCATTAGAACATTTGCTGGGCTGGAAGTGGACAGCCTTCATTCATCCTGATGACGTCGAAGGAATCGTGGAGAAGTGGCGCGCGTCACTGGCTAGTGGCGAGCCCTTCCTGAATGAATCACGCGTCCTGCGGGCTGACGGCCAATATCGCTGGATGCTGCACCACAAGGTCGCGCTTCGTAATCAACAAGGCGAGATTGTCAAGTGGTACGGATCCAGCATCGAGATTGAGGACCGCAAGCGAGCGGAAGAACAGCTCCTCCGAAGCACCCAGGAGTTGCAAAGAAGCGAGTTTTACCTCGCCGAAGGGCAGCGCCTTGGCCACATGGGAAGCTGGGCCTTCGATCCTGCCGGATTCGACTACTGGTCTCATGAATTATTTCGGATACACGGCCTCGATTCGGCCCACAGAGCGCCTACTGTTCAGGAATACCTGGATCTTATTCACCCACAGGATCGCGAGTCCATGGCGAACCTCATCAAGGGAGTCTTGGCGAAAGCTTCACCCTTCGATGCCATAAAGCGCATCATGCGTCCCAGTGGTGAGGTCCGGTACATTCGTTGCGTCGGTGCTCCTGTTGTCGAAAACCAAAGCGTGAAAAAGTACGTTGGTAGCGCCATAGACGTTACTGACCACGAGCTTCTCACTCAGGAGCTCCGACGCCGCGAAGCCTACCTGGCGGAAGCTCAGAGGCTCAGCCACACAGGCAGCTTCGGGTGGAAGCCTAACAGCGGCGAGGTTGTCTGGTCAGATGAAACCTATCGCATCTTCGAGTACGACCGCGCGTTTAAGCCAACGATAGATTCAATAGTGCAGAGCGTCCATCCCGAGGAACGGGCCGACTTCCTGAAAGTCATTGATGGTGCCTCTGCGGGAGCGACACATTTCGAGCATACCTATCGTTTGCTCATGCCTGACGGGCGAGTCAAGCACGTCCACGCGATAGCTCACGGTTTACAGGATGCATCCGGCGATCGCGAGTTTGTCGGGGCGGTGACCGACATCACCGAGCGCAAGACGGCCGAAGAGAAGATCCGGCGCCTGGTCGACGCCAACATTCTGGGAATCTTCATCGGTAACTTCGAAGGCGCTATCCTCGAGGCCAACGATGCCTTCCTGCGCATGGTGCAATATGGCCGTGAAGATGTGGTTTCGGGTCGCCTGCTGTGGACCGATCTGACGCCGCCCGAATGGCGCGAGCGCGACGAACGCGCCGTGGCAGAAGTGAAAGCAACCAGGACGATTCAGCCATACGAGAAGGAGTATCTCCGGAAAGATGGCAGCCGCGTGCCCGTGATGATTGGATCCGCGCTGTTTGAAGGTAGAAACGAGGGTGTCGTATTCGTACTCGATTTGAGTGAACAAAAGCGGGCCGACGAGGCCCTGCGCTGCAGTGAAGCGTACCTGGCGGAGGCGCAGAGACTCAGTCAGACAGGCAGTTGGGCATGGAGTCCGGACCGGGACATCAGGTATTGGTCGGAGGAATGCTACCGTGTTCTGAGTTTCGATCCACAAGATGGTTTGCCCCGATTCGAAGACTTCTTTCAGCGGCTTTATCCCGACGATCAACCCGGATTCAGGGAACTAATCGAGACGGCTATCCGCGAGAAGTCAGAGTGGGAGGCGGACTATCGCATTGTGCATCGGGATGGCCCCGTCAGGGACATTCACGTGGTAGCTCATCCTGTTCTGAGCACGTCCGGCCATCTCCTTGAATTTGTGGGCACTGTGATCGACGTCACTGAGCGTAAACGAGCAGAGGAGGAACTGCGCAGAAGCGAAGCAGAGCTCCGGCAGATGCTGGACTTCACCCCCCAACTTATCGCTGTGTACGGATCCAACCGCGAGCGTCTTTATGCCAATCGCATCGCCCTCGACTACCTTGGCATGAGTCTGGATGAGTGGCGGCAGAGAGGCTTTGGCGCTGAAATTCATCCTGATGATTTGGGGCCGGTCAGGTCGTATTGGGAGCGTGCTTCATCAAATGGCTCTGCTCACGAATCAGAGGTGCGGTTCCGCAAATGTGATGGAAGTTTTCGCTGGTTTCTGGTTCGTTTCAATCCCCTGCACGACGAAAAGGGACAGATCACGCGTTGGTATATCGCGTGTACCGACATTGACGACCGCAAGCGAGCTGAGGAGAAGCTCCAACTGGAGAACGCCGCTCTCCGTGAAGAAATCGACCAAACCTCGATGTTTGAAGAGATTGTCGGGACCTCTCCTGCGTTGCAAGCTGTGCTCTCGCGCATCTCCAAAGTTGCACCAAGCGATTCCACGGTTCTCATCACGGGTGAAACGGGAACAGGCAAGGAGCTGGTTGCACGCGCTATTCACCGGCGCTCCCATAGGTCTGGACGTGCTTTCGTCAGCGTGAACTGCGCAGCAATCCCTCATGATCTGATCGCTTCGGAGTTGTTCGGCCATGAGAAAGGGGCCTTTACGGGTGCCATGCAGCGCCGGCT
>WNFC01003091.1_pt1 | contig 17963 bp, 11 predicted proteins | sample 5400541 | NCBI WGS metagenome assembly WNFC01 (sample SAMN13153342, study PRJNA577476) | soil metagenome | isolation source: 120 cm saprolite under Douglas fir tree site 2 hole 2 replicate 1 | place: USA:California | collected 2015-04-18
AGGAGTGAGTCGCGCGTAATAGGCCAAAGCGCGGGCTGACTTTCGTTGGGCTTCGATCTGCGCATCTGCCAGAGCAGAATATTGCGCTGCCTGAGAGGCGATGATCGCAATCTGCGCCTGCTGTGGACTGCGCAGGTGATCTTTAAGCACCGCGGCGAACTTCGCAAAATTGCGCATTACCGCGGCTTCCGGCTTCTCCGTCAAATCGGCGCGCCGCGCGCCAATGGGAGTTTCGTTTCCCTCAGTCATGTAAGAGTTCGTGTTCCACAGCCACTCGATGGCGCCTGACCCTTGCACGAACGACATCGCCACTTTGCGTTCGAAAAGCGCGGCTTCGTTTTCGGGAGTTCGGCGCGAAGTTTCATCCAGGTTGAGTTCGCGTTGCAGCCCGGTTTCCTGAATCAGCATGGCTTTGCCGGGCTGCTTGGCCACGAGCGAGTCCCAAAGAATGGAATCGTTCTGCCACCACGAGTGATTCGTCGTGAAGTCAACCGAAGAACCGAAGAATGCGGGCGAAAGGCGGTCCTGGAAGCCGCCTTCGTCCTGGCCGATGGTGATGAGTTGCTGCGATCCCGCCTGGCGAATGCCCTCGCGCATGGTGCGCACCCAATTGGCGAAGCCCTCCTGGGCAAACATTTCGTAGTCATAAATTCGCAGCGAGTTGCGGCCGTTGTACATTCCGCGCGGAGCGAAGTCTATGTCTTCGGGCAAGAGAATGGATCCCTGAAGCGAAGTGATCGGAACATTCCACGCCGCCGCAAGGGCAGCGCGGTTCGGGTAGCGTCTGTCGAGCCATTCATTCCATTTCTGCGTTTCAATCCAGTCGCCGTTCGGACGCATGGTCCACAGGCGTTTTGAAAAGCTGGGCTCGTTGATCAGATCGTAGGCAAGAAACGGAACATCGTGGAAGCGCGCGGCCACAGACGAAACCAGCGTCGTCTGTTTACGAACTGCTTCGGGATCGAGATACGGATTCACTCCACCGAGAACCTCCGGCAAGAACGCGAAAAAGTTGAACTGCACCGGCAGGCCGTACTTGCGCGCAGTCATTAGGTACGCTTCCAGCGTACGCATGGTCCGCTCGTACGGCTGGCCATTTTCGTCGGCGAATTTGTCCCAGCCCGTCCACCAACCGGTGCGGATCATGTTCAGCCCGGCATCATGAATCTGACGCAGGTCGCGGTCCCACACATAGACATTGGGATGATCGAAGTACAGGCGCTGGACCTCGCTCGACATGTACGTCGTGCCGATGACGGCAAGGGGCTGACCATCCAGCTCGAAGAAGTTCTCGTTGACGCCGAGTTTGGGGCCGGAGCGCAGGTAGTCTTCGTCGCGGATCCAGAAGGCGGAGTGGTACGTTTTCCGCACTTTGCCATCAACCAGCAACCTGGCCTCGACGATATGTGGCCCCTTTTCTTTCGAAGCCGGAAATACGAGAGGCTGTTTCAGGGGGAGCGGGATGCCTACTGGTGTGAAGCCAGGCTGCGGTTCGCCGGCGGACACCGTCACCGCCACGGATGCCCTTTGCTGGTTTGTGCCCGTCCATTGCACATTTAGTTCAATCGGCTCGCCCGGCAAATACAGTGGCAGCGCCGGTCGAACCGTAAACTCCTCAGCGCCATGCGACGCCTGCTCGGCGAGTTTGGAAATGATCTCGTCAGCGTTACTGGCGCTGTAGAAGTCTGGCGAAAGCTCTGCATCAACGAAAATCCACCTGCCGCCGTCAAATCCATTTCTGAAGTGGTCAATCTGGATCACCGGGGCTGACATGCGCCGTCCGTCCTTCGTGCCCCAGGCCAGTGCATCGAGGTTGGAGTCAATCGAACCTGCCGAGCCGCCGCGGTTGTAGAGATCAACGGCGCTGAGATGAATGATGGGACTGTAGCCATGCTTCCAACTGAGTTGCGGGACAGGAAGCGGAATGTCAGGATTCGATTCGAATTTTAGATCGTCCGAGCCGGGCGTGTCCTGGTATTGATCAATCATCAGCGGACGGGCGTAACGCACGCTGTAGTCGCGCAGTTTCCAGGTATTGCCATCGCGATAAGCGGCGCGGGTAAATGGACGGCCTCCGAGGACGAGCAGGTTTCCGCCGCGCTGCAGGAAGGTATAGATGTCCGGCCAGGCGTCCTCTGGAAAGGCAGAGCCGTAGGGGAGAACGAGAAGCCGAGCCGATTTCAGTCGCTCCTTCAATTGGTCAGCCGATGCTAGCTTCGCGTCGGGCAGCGCATGTTGCAGCAGGGATTCGGAGGCCGGCGCGGAATCGGCCGCTGGGAAGCCGGTTTCGCGGAAAATCACGGCGCCGGATTGAGCCGAGGCGGTTGAAATCAACGCGAGCAGGAGAACAGCGAGGAGCGGGAGCGTGCGATTCATCACTTGGCCTCCGGTTTCAGATTCACGCGCACAACGCCGCGCCTCCGGCAATGCCGGAGTCGGCGCCGTAGCGCGACGAGACAATCGGGACCTCGTTCGCGCGCGGATTCACGGTGAGCTGCGGAATTCGCTGGCGCAGGAAATCGAAAAACGGTTGAATCACCGCTGCGGCACCGCCGCCGATCACGATGACATGCGGATCAAGCAGGTCAACCATGTTGCCCAGCCACAGGGCAACCATTTCCGCAGTCTCGGTCAGGATTTCGGTGGCCAGGGGATCGCCCGCCGCGAAGGCCTTGCCCACGATTTCTCCGGTCACCGCGTCCGGGTTTCCGCCAGCCAACTCGAGCATGGAAGACTTGCTTCCGGCGGCAACTCTTTGGCGCGCGCGCTTCCCGATCGCTGTGCCCGAGGCAAAGACCTCAATGCATCCCGGCTTGCCGCAACCGCAGAGGGGGCCGCGGTAGTCAATGCTGACGTGGCCGCCTTCGCCGGCGGCTCCGGTACGGCCGTGGAAGATGCGTTCGTCGAAGATAATTCCTGTGCCAATTCCGGTGCCGATGGTGGCGTAGAACACACTCGGATAGCCGCGTCCAGCGCCCCATCGGGCTTCGGCCAGCGCGGCGGCGTTGGCGTCGTTATCCACGCGGACGGGCACGCGATAGACCTTCTGCACCGCTTCCGCCAGCGGAAAATTGCGCCAGCAGGGAACATTGGGAGGGTTAAGGATTACGCCAGTTGTGGGATTGAGCGGTCCGGGTGCGCACATTCCGATTCCCGAAACGTGCGCGTCTCCACTGGGCAAAACTCGGGCTATAGCATCAAGAACCGCGCCCAAACCCTCTTCCGCCGACGCGGTGGAGACCATGGGGATGCGGGTCTGAGAAACAATTTCTCCGTCCGCGTTTACCAAGCCAGCGGCAACTTTGGTGCCGCCGACGTCCACCCCGACGAACACGCGCTTTTGGTCCGAAGTCTGTGTCATCGCATGCAATCTAACGCGCGGACACCAGTCTATGCAGGCACCACCGGCCGTGAGCCTCGGAACGCGTAGTAAACAATGTACAGGTAGCAAATCGCCGGCAAGAAGAACGCATGGTGAATGCCGATCCGGTCTGCGATTGCGCCCTGCACTACCGGAATAATAGCTCCGCCCAAAATGGCCATAATGAGCAGGCCCGAGCCGTCTCCGGTGCGCGGGCCAAGTTTTTCGATCCCCAAGGTGAAAATGCTGGGAAACATGGTCGAATTGAATAGGCCCACTAGAATAATGCTCCATACCGCCACCTGTCCAAAGGTGAGCATGGAAGTGACGACCAACAGACAAGCTATGATTGCCGAGATCCCGAGAACGGTTCCGGTCTTAACCCTTTGCAGGATCGCTGAACCTAAAAACCTCCCGACCATGGCGCCTCCCCAGTAGAACGAGACATAGCGCGAAGCGGTGATTTCGGAAATATTTCCGATCGAATGTTGGGTGAGATAGTTGATCAGGAAGCTGCCAATCGCGACCTCGGCGCCTACATAGGTGAAAATCGCAACCGCGCCCAGCACCAAATGGCGATACTGCCAAAGACCGGCTTCCTTTTCGCCAGTCTGCTTTTTGTGAGTGGCTTCGGCCATCGCCGGCAACTTAAACCTTCCGATTGCGATCGACAGCGCAAGCAGGATGCCCCCAAAAATCAGGTAAGGTAATTTCACCGAAGATGCCTGTTGTTGGCGATACAACTGGAGAGCATCGGCGGTCATTTGCCTCATGGCGTCGCCGCTTTTCGGAGCCGCGCTGAGGATCAGCAGTCCGCCCAACGCCGGACCGACGAAGGTGCCCAGCGAATTGAAGGCTTGCACCAGATTCAGCCGGCTGGAAGCAGTTTCAGGCGGCCCCAGCACGGCAACGTAAGGATTGGCGGCAACCTGGAGTGCAGTCATTCCACAAGCTAGGACAATCAGGGCCCCCAGGAAAAGCGGAAACGACGGAACGCCGGCAGCGGGAATGAAGAGCACCGCGCCCAGCGCCATGGTGAGCAGTCCCGCAACCATGGTTTTCTGATATCCGATCCAGTCAATCACTCTTCCCCAAGGGAGAGCGAACACGAAATAGGACGAGAAGAAGGCGAACTGGAGCAGCATGACCTGGAAATAGTTAAGGTCGAAGATCGCCTTCAAGTGGGGAACCAGAATGTCATTGAGGACGGTGAGGAAGCCCCACATGAAGAAAAGTGTGGTCATCATCGCCAAGGCGCCCTTGTTGGTGGAGCGCGGCGCCGATGCTGTCGCCGCCGAACTATTTACGCTGGTCATGGCCATGGGTCGGACGTGGACCTCGCAGAAGTGGGTTTTGAAAGACTTACATTTTTATCATGAATCCGTCGAAAAATCGTTTTTTTATCAAAGCGTGGCTGTTTTGCTGAGGGTCGTGCTTTCCCAAAGCCTGCTGGGCGAGTAAACGAAGGGGACAAAAAGGGCCAGCCCGCAGGCTGGCCTGGGAGTTTGGGAGAGAGATCACGGGGCGTGAACAGACATTCCTCGCCTCGGCATAAAGCGAGGACTGATGATTTGAGGTCCCGGGACCTGCCACCAGGAACGAGCCGAAGCAAGACCCGTTCACGATTTTGTGAGACTAGGCGTGGGGCAAGGCGGAATTGTCACCAGGTTTCAATGCGAGTGTAAATTTCTTGTCTTTAAATTCTCGCCAGAAAGCTCGATGCTTCAGGGGTGATCGTAGGCCGGGGTGTTCGGGTTTGGAGGTTCGTAGTCCATTCCGTACTTGTTCTTGTGGGCGGTTGCGGCCAGGCCGGCAGGTATCTCGAGAACGCCTAAGGTTGAGCTGTTTTCGGTCACGCTGACTTGCCGCGTCATGGCATTGAGGGTTTCCGGCAACGCCGTCTCATACCACACGCGCATGGTGTAACGTCCGGCTGGTACTTGAGGAATTACGACTTCGCCCTTGCGATTGGAAATTCCGAAGTAAGGAGTATCCAACGCAATCACGACCGCGCTCATTTCGGCGTGAATGTTGCAGAAAATGTAGGAGACCCCCGGCCGATCGAAGCTCACGTTCCGGGTGGTGCCGGCTTCGTAGAGTCCAAGATCGAACCGCTTGCCTTCAAACAGAGAGAACACATTGTGAAAAAACGGATCGCGGTTGGGAAACTGGACCACCGCCCCAACCGGGACCACCAGCAGGTGCGGTTCGAAGCTCTTGTTGTGCTGGGTGAGCCGCAGGGGATGACTGGGGAACGGCTTGGTTGCGGTCTGCGCGCCAATCGGACTCAGCCAAACCACGACATTTTCGGCATGTGACGATTCCGCTTTTTCGCCGGCTGCAACGACCTTGACCCGCGCAGACAATGTCGTTTCCTGAGCGCCAGCTTGCGCGGACACAAAAAGGACCACGTAAAGCCAGGCTTCCCAGGACCGGGCCCACATCCCGCGCGCGCGTGACTTGGGGAAAATGAGCATACCTGTTTTTTAGAACAATACTCCCATGATGAGGTTGACCTGGTCTGCAGTGTCGACCGTCCCGATTTCGGATGTCCGCAGCCGGCGATATTCTGCCGATAGCAACAGATCGGATCGTGGACGGTAGATAAAGTTCACCATGGCGCTACGATTTGCGGCTAAGACTGCGGGGTAGTAGCCCACTGGAGAAGCAAACCAATGAATGTCCACGGAGAAAGGATCATCTACTCCAAATGCTCCGTTGAATTCGAGGCGGGGCGTGGCTGAGAACTTGATCTGCGACCAGCCACCGGCAGAGTTTACCGCACGAAAACTCGAAGTTGGATCGAGCGGGTCGCCGCTGAAAAGGACAGATTGGCCGATGCCTCCGCCCAGGCCGCCGACTGAGCGGCCCCGGTAAAACTCGCCGGAGAGTTCAACTCTGGGCGCCACCGGGAAACGCCAATCGGCGGCCGCTGCCCATCCATCCACGTTCCAATCAAAGCCCCAGTTCTGACGCGAATAATATCCGCTGGTGCCGAAGGAGATCGTCCGGTCATTCAGGTCCTTGCTCCAACCAATCCTCGCGGCGTAAGCCGGTTGGCCTGACATCTCTCCCGCCTGCGGGGTGCGATGTGATCCGTACGATGGCTCCCCGGTAAGGTTGTCCAGTATTCCGCCCTGCACAATCACCTTCTGCCCGCCGGATAGATCAAACTTGTGCTCGACCCGCACTTGAGGCGTCCATGCCCATAGATTTCCGGAATATCCCAGGCTCGGAATGGCCAGCGAGGCAAAAGACGTCGGAGAGAGCGGCGAGATGAAAAGGCCATCCTGTCCAATGATGAGTGAAGTGTGTTCCCAATCCAGCCGCATGTTTGCGGTACGCAGGCGCACCAGTCCGGTATTGATGCCGTCCAGCGCCGCGGATGGGAATCCGCCGCCAAAGTCCAACTGAATTTCAGCGCTGGTCTTGGCCCCGGCTAATTCGGGGCCGAAGACTTCCAGACCCAGTTCGGACTGGCGAAGGGTAGCTCCGAAACTCGAATTCGGGCCGTAGGCGTTGTGGGGCGTGGCATAGGTAGGGAAGTCCATGTTGTCCACCAATCCACCGTTGTGGAAGAGATTCAGCAGCGCCAGGCCCGAGAACCGGACCCGGTATTTTGATGCGCTCTCAATCTTGGTCTGGTACTGGCTGCGGATTTCGCTCTCGAGAAGCTGAGTCGTCTCCTCAAGCGACGACATACGCTGGTCCAACGGGGTGTTCCCGGCGGGCGTCTGTACCGCGACCTCCGCCGTCTGCTCTGCCTGGCTTTGTTGGCTAGTGGGGGCCCGCAGAGTCTTGAGCTCTTTTCGGATCTCCGCGCTCTCAGCCCGGTACTGCGCCGCCTCCGATTTCATGTCGGCAACTGCGGACCGCAGCTCCTGAACTTGTTCGCGCAACTCTTGCACTGAATCAGCCAGGTTCGAGTCTGTCGGGGCCGAAGCTAGTTGCTGAGCGGAGGCCGAGATGCACGCCATGGCAAACACACCGGCAATGGAGAATCCGGCGGAGCGGATGAAAAACCTCTTTTGCTGCTTCAAGGTCGCCTCCCGAACAGAAATGTGCCGCAGGTCCGCAGAAGACTGGAGTTCAGGTTCACACCTGCTTGGTGGAGTTTACTCTGGCTTGGGCCGCGGACGCGGGCTCTTCAGATACTCCTCCCTCATTCGTCCGGGCGCTGGTCGCAGGATGAGGAAGCGTAATGCGAAACGCGGTCCCCTCAGGCGAAGTCCGCTCCACGACGACTTCGCCCCCGTGATCTTGAATGATCTTCTGCACCACCGTCAAGCCAAGACCAGTCCCGTTCTCTTTTCCCTGGCTGACGAACGGCTCGAACAGCGCATTCCGGATGGAACCGGGGATGCCGCGGCCGTTGTCACTGATCCTGACTTCAACTCCGCTTCCAGTTCCGCAAAGCTCAACTTCCACCCGCCCGGAGCCGGCGGGCAGCGACTCGCATGCATTCAGCAGGAGATTGAAGAATGCGCGTTCCAGCTTTCGGTGATCAAACCAACCCTCGACGCTCCCCGCCTGATGGACATCTATTCTGGCGTCGTGGAATTCCGGGCCGGACTTGACCGTCTGTATGGCGGCGTCCAAAGTGCTGCGCAAGCTGCCGTAGGTCGGCCGCAGGGACGCCCGGGTGCGGGAGAACTCGAGCAACGAATCAATCAGCTCGGTCATGCGGTTCACAGCGGCGCGCACTTCCTGGTATAAGTCTTCGCGCTGTTCACGCGAGAGATGGGATTCGCACAGGAATTCCGCGTTGGCGACGATTGCTGCCAGCGAGTGGCGGAGGTCGTGTGAAATGGAACTGGCCATGCGGCCGATAGTGGCCAGCCGTTCCGACTCAATCAGATTCTGCTGGGTACGAAGCAGGCTTTCTCTCATGCGGTCGAAGGCCCGCGCCAACTCCGCGACTTCATCGCGGCCGCCGGCATCGAGGGCATAGGTGAAATCTCCCCGCTCCAGAGCCGCGACCCCCGACAGCAAGCTGGACAGCGGCCGCGTGAAAGTGTGCGAAATGAAGAACACCAGCGCACTTCCGACCAATACCGCGAGCACTCCCAGTCCCAGCAGCAGACGATTGAGTTTCTCCAGAAAAGCGGTTGCCTGGTCGTAGGACTTCAGCACGGTCAGCCGGACATTCGGACTACCCTGCGGCGCCAGCTCCAGAGTGGTTTCGAGGAACCGCTCTTTGCCTAATTGCACGGATACAGGCTGCGAGACGCCACGGTCGGCCTCGGGTAGCTTCTGTCGGGCGAGTTCAGCTTGGATTCCTGGACTCAGAGTGCTGGTGACAATGTCATCTCCGTAATAAAAGGCGACCTTACCGCCGGCGATCCGGCTGATTTGCGAGGCCACGTGATCATCAATCTCAAAGCCAATCACTAGAAATCCAAGCAGACGGTCAGCTGCCGCCGGGCCAAAATAAATCGGCTTCAGAAAAACTTCGTACAAATTCTGCGAGCCAAACCACCAGCGTTCCTGCCGTGCCAGGGAAGAAGTAAGTGACTTTTGCGCCATCTCGCGCGTAAAGCCGGGAGTATTGGTGTGCAGCGCCACCACAGTCCCACTGCGATCTGCCAGAACAAACAAATCGCTGCCGGCGAGTTTCCAGAGGGGCGCAGAGCCATCCTGGATGGTGGCTTCATCGTGGGTGGTCATCAGCGCGCGAAGATTGGGGAGATCCGCCAGCAGATCGGCGGAATGGCTCAGCGTCACTACTTTCTCGCGCTGAAAGCTCTGGAAGGTGGCGACCGAATTCTGCAGGTCGGAAAAAATTTCTTGCCGCACTTCCGACCGTACACTTTGCCGCACCAGAAGCAGGCTCAGGGAGGTAAGGCCAGCAGTAATCAGAACCATGGAAAGCAAAAACTTGGTTTGCAATCGGAATCTGACCATGCTGCTTGCCTCGCGCCGATCCTAGCTCACGAACTTATAGCCTACACCGTGCACGGTCCGGAAATGTACTGGGTTGGCGGGGTCTTTTTCTAGTTTCTGGCGCAGCTTCAGGATGTGATTATCCACCGTCCGGGTGGACGGGTAGTTATGGTATCCCCAGACCTCGTTGAGCAGTTCGTCGCGCGTGATGACGCGCTCGGGATTCTGCACCATGAATTTCAAAGTCTTGAATTCCTGGGCAGTCAGAGCAATGGGCTGGGCTTCCCGGATGATCTCCATCTTCGTGAAGTCAATAAAAACTTCGCCGAAGGAGAATTTTTCCGTGACCGATGGCCGTACGGTACGCCGCAAAGCCGCGCGCACTCGGGCCAGAAGCTCTCGCGGACTGAAGGGTTTGGTCACATAATCGTCGGCCCCGAGTTCGAGCAGCAGGACCTTGTCCGAAACATCGCTGGTTGCGCTTAGAACAATGATGGGAACCACAGGCGAATGTTGCTTGAATTCGCGGCAAAGCTCGCGGCCGGAAAGGCCCGGCAGACGCAGGTCGAGCACCACCGCGGAGGGCGGAGCCAGGCGAAAATCTTCCAACGCCGCGTTTCCATCGGGCGAGATCCGCACCACGTAACCTTCCGCCTCGAACAGCCGCTGCAACGCTTTTTGCACCGCACGATCGTCTTCCACAACCAGGATGCGCTCTGTGGCAGGTGTTCCCGCCCGATGCGGAAGCCTTTGCGGGCTCGGTACCGCTGATGAAGGGTGACCCGTGCTCTCGGCCGCTCCAAGCATATTTTGATCTTTTCTCCTGTTCCGCCGTTCCCTGTCTTGTCCCACCTGGCGAGGCTGACCTGCATCAAGATTACTACCACCGGGTGCGGTTCCGGTCGGTGCGGGCGCATGCTTGACAATCTTTTTACAAGCGGAAGCGGGTTTTGGATATGGCTTTTCAGTCATTTAAAGAGACCCTGACCAGGTCTGAGCCGTGGTCAGATTCGTCGTGGTCGGATTCGCCGCGGTCGGGTTCAACGACCGTCAAGCTACTGCAGCCTTGCACAATCCAATCGGCGCCGGCAGCCTTCAGTTCCGGATCAGTCGAGGTGGTCCTGAAAGCCACCACCAGAGCGCCGGCGGCTTTTCCCGCCAGAACCCCAGCCGGAGCATCCTCAAAAACCAGGCATTTCGGTGCCGGGAGTCCAAGCAGGGCTGCGCCTTTCAGATAAGGCTCAGGGGAAGGCTTGCCATTCGTCACATCATCGGATGTCAGCAGACGTCGGGGAACTGGCAGGCCAGCCGCCCTCAGCCGTACCTCCGCCAACGGGCGGGCGCATGAGGTCACAATCGCCCAGCGGTCAGCGGGAAGGGAATCGAGCAATTCGCGGGCGCCTGGCAGCGGGACCACGCCGGCCGTGTCTTCAATCTCGCCTCTCAATACCACTTCGTTTTCGGCCACGAAGTCGGCCTTAGGAAGAAGATCACGAATGGTGGCGAGGCTGGGACGCCCATGCGCGCGACGCACGGTTTCTTCCGGATCAAAGCCATGACTCAGCGCCCACTTCGTCCATACCCGGGCGACGGCGGGGGTGGAATCCACCAGCACGCCATCAAGATCAAACAGCAAACCGCTGCACGTAACCTCAACCATGATTAAACATAACAGGATGGCGAGAGCGTCGGGACAGCCTGGAAATTCGGGACACTACCCGGGTGCCCCGTCCTTGTCTCCCCGCTCTTTGGAAGACAGGGCGGGCTCTGCGAGACCAGTGCTAAGTTATGCGGGCAAAAATCGGTTTCAGCGCGGGATAAAGTTGCCGGTAATTTTCGTACTGCTTCTTGATGGCCGTCGCCGAGCGGGGTTCCGGACTCACGCGCGTTTGCACGTTTACCACCGCGTCGCAGGCTTCCTCGACCGATCCCCAGAACTTCGCTCCCACTCCGGCCAGGAGCGCAGCACCGTAGGCAGCGCCTTCCTCAGCGGTCAGGACTTCAACCTCATGCTCATAGACATCGGCCTGAATCTGTCGCCACAAGTCGGAGCGCGCTCCGCCTCCGCCGAGCCGCACCTTGCAGACGGGTACCTGCATTTCGGCAAACAGCGAAAATGTGTCTTTGAGGCTGAAGGCGACGCCCTCCAGAACCGCCCGCACCACGTGCCCGCGAGTGTGGCTAGCGGCGAGACCGGCCAACGTCCCGCGCGCGTTCGGATCAAGGTGCGGAGTGCGCTCTCCCATAAGGTAGGGCGCCCAGAGTACTCCATCTGACCCGGCCGGAACCGTGGCGGCTTCGCGCGTGAGGTCGTCGTAAGAAAGCTCGGCAGAGTCACCTCGCAGCAGGTCACGAATCCAGCGGAACGACAGGCCCGCGGCCTGCGTGACGCCCATCACGTGCCAGCGGCCTGGGACAGCGTGGCAGAACGTATGCACGCGGCCCTTCGCATCCATCGCCGGAGTGTCGGTCGCGGCGAACACCACGCCTGATGTCCCAATGGTCGCGCTCACCACGGCCGCGCGCACGATTCCCATTCCCACTGCGCCGCCAGCCTGGTCCCCAGCGCCAGCAACCACGGGTGTTCCCGGCTTCAAGCCCGAGTGCGCCGCACCGGCTTCAGAAATGCGCGAGCAAACTTCCGGAGATTCGAAAAGCTTCGGCAGGCAGCTCATGGGGAGACCCGCAGCCGACATCATTTCCTGCGACCAGCGCCGATGCGCGACGTCTAGCATCAGCGTGCCGCTGGCGTCGGCGACATCCATGGCATGTTCGCCGGTGAGGCCCAGGCGAACGTAATCTTTGGGCAAGAGAACTCGCCGGAAGCGCTTCCAGATCTCCGGTTCGTTGTCGCGCACCCACAGCAATTTGGTCAGAGTGAAATTGGTCAGCGCGGGATTGCAGGTTAGTTCAATAATCCCCTGCTCGCCGAGCTTCGAGTTCAGCCAGTCGCACTGCGCCTGTGTGCGCTGGTCGCACCAGATGAGTGCCGGCCGGAGCACCTGATCGCTTTCGTCCAGCAGCACCGCGCCGTGCATCTGCCCCGCTAACCCGACGCAAACAATGTTCGGATTCCCCGCGTTCGCGAGCACTTGCTTGATTGCCGAACCTGCGGCCTTCCACCAGTCGTACGGGTCCTGCTCCGCCCAACCAGTGTGCGGCGAAGCAAAGGGGACATGCTCACAAGTCGCCGAGCTGGCAATGGCGCCAGCGCGGTCCACCAGCACTGCGCGAGTGCCGCCGGTACCAACGTCAATTCCGAGAACGTAATCCATAGCAGCCGAACCCGAGTTACTTAATTGTCCTGATTTTGAGGCGGGCGAGTCAGTGTAGCAGATGAAGGTTTAGCTTCAGTCACACAATAGGTAATTGGCGTTGAAGCCCGAGCGGCTTACGTCACGCTGACTTCCGTGTAAGTCCCATACACTTCGCGCAACGCCTCGCAGATTTCGCCGACGGTGGCGTAGGCGCGCACTGCGTCAATGATGTAAGGCATGGTGTTGGCAGGAGAGATGTTCCCGTTCGACTCGGCGCGGACTTCCTGCGCCGCTGCTTTCTTCAACGCATTCAGGCACCGCTGTACTTCTTCATTCGACCGCCGCACCCGAAGCACTTTCAACTTGGCGGATTGCTGATGCGCGATGCTTTCGTCTATGTAGAGAATGTGCGGCGACTCTTCTTCGACCACAAACTCGTTCACGCCGACAATAACTTTTTCTTTCTTCTCCGCTGCTCGCTGGTACTGATATGAGGCTTCGGCGATCTCTTTTTGCGGATATCCGCGCTCGATGGCTTTGACCATTCCGCCCACCGCGTCCAGCTTGCTGAAGTAATCGAGCGCGTCCTTCTCCATTTGCAGGGTCAAACTTTCCAAAAAATAGGAGCCCCCCAGAGGATCAACAGTCTGGGTGACGCCGGATTCGTAGGCAATGATCTGCTGGGTGCGCAGCGCGATGCGCGCGGCTTCTTCAGTGGGCAGGGCGAGGGCCTCGTCATAGGCGTCGGTGTGCAGCGACTGGGTTCCTCCGAGTACCGCAGCCAGCGCCTGAATCGCCACCCGCGCGATATTGTTCATCGGCTGCTGCGCGGGCAGGGAGACGCCGGCAGTCTGTGTGTGGAACCGCATCAGCCAGTTGCGTTGGTTCTTGGCCCCGAAGCGGTCTTTCATCGCGTGATACCAAATCTTGCGCGCCGCGCGGTACTTCGCGATCTCCTCGAAAAAATCATTGTGGGCGTTGAAGAAAAAACTCAGGCGCGGGCCAAACTCATCCACGTCGAGGCCGCGGCGCTGTGCCCATTCAACGTATTCGACTCCGTCGTAAAGCGTGAACGCCAGCTCTTGCACGGCAGTCGAACCGGCCTCGCGAATGTGGTAGCCGCTGATCGAAATGGTGTTGAAGCGCGGAGTGAATTTGGATCCGAACTCGAAGGTGTCCACCACCAGCCGCATCGATGGTGCTGGCGGATAAATGTATTCCTTCTGCGCGATGTACTCCTTGAGAATGTCGTTCTGGATCGTGCCGGAAATCTTCTTCCAATCCGCGCCCTGTTTTTCCGCGACCACCAGATACATGGCCCATAGGACTGACGCGGGTGAGTTAATCGTCATCGACACCGTGGTTTTCTCCAGATCGATCCCGCTGAAGAGAATTTCCATGTCCTCGAGCGAATCAATCGCCACGCCGCACTTGCCCACCTCACCCTCACTCGCCGGATGGTCCGAGTCGTAACCCATCAGCGTAGGCAAATCGAACGCCACAGAAAGCCCGCTGCCGCCATGCTCGAGCAGGTACTTGTAGCGCTGGTTGGTCTCCTCCGGCGATGCAAAGCCGGAAAATTGCCGCATCGTGAAAAGCTTGCCGCGATATCCGGTAGCGTGAATGCCGCGCGTGTATGGCGGCTCGCCCGGATAGCCAAGATAACTTTCCGCGCTCCAGTCTTGGGGGAGATCGGCTTGGGTGTAGACACGGCGTATCGGAACCCCGGAAATGGTGGTAAAGCGAGCGCGGCCTTGCTCGTCGCGGTTGATGCCGGTGGGAGCGCCAATCGGCTTCTCAGGAGTTTTCTCGAGGGTAGGAGCTAGAGTGTTCTCAGCCCATTGTTTTTCGGCGACGGAAGGATGGCGTTTCTCGAACACGTCGGCCAGCGGACTCTCAACAACTTCCGGTTTGGAAGACTTCTTTTGCGCCATGCTTACGCCACCTCAGTTCTTTGATGATATGGGGACGGCGGGCCCCGGGCAAGGTCACACCGCGCAGGTCAGCGACCGATGGGTCGGTCAACTCTACGGTCCAAGCGTCTTTTTGCGGTGCGAGAGTTCCCACGCCTTGGCGTATTTCCAGGAGACGTAGACGGCATGATAGAGGTGCAACAGCAGGCCTTCGCGGCCGTCCAGGAAACCGAGGCGAAAGACGTAGTTGTAGATGAAGGTGGCTAGCGGCCGTAGAAGGATGTTGAGGACACTGAAGCTGCGAGGTCCATGGGCTACGGCCATCTCCGCGCCGAGCGACGAGTATCGGTTCATGTGCTCGATGTAGTCGGACAGTGTGGGGTAGGAATGGTGGATGAGAGCACCGCGGTCTATGCCGACAACTCTACCGTTGGCTTGAATCGTTTCATGCACGGATCGCTGCTCCATGCGCCCATGACCGCGATGGAACAGGCGCAACTTGGGATCAGGCCAGAAACCGCCATGCTCAATCCAGCGACCGAGGAAAAAGTTCTTCCGGGGAATCGAGAAACCGACGGCTCCTTCTTCGGGAATGTCCAAATTGCCAGATGCCTGGCGTGCCCCTGCCACGGTCAAACCCCATTCGCCGGATTCCGGCTTTGGAATCGACTCTCCCGTCGCCTGGCACCCCGTCAGCTCTTCAATCAGCTCTGCGTCTGCTTCCTCATCCGCATCCAAACTGAGAATCCAATCACCCGTCGCCTTGTCGAAGCCTGAATTCTTCTGCCCGGCATAACCTTTCCATTGCTCAACGTAAACCTTTGCGCCAAACGATTTCGCGATTTCCACCGTGCGGTCGGTCGAGCCCGAGTCGACGACGATTATTTCGCCTCTGCCCCCGCCGACCAGCGGCATCACGCTTTCAAGCGCGCGGCCGATGTTGGCTTCTTCGTTGTAAGTGATGATGACGACCGAGAGGGTCACGGGGAGAGGATACCTTGCCGAGCCAAGGAATGGGAACATGGCACGGAGTGCAAGCTCAACGGCGATCCCCGCCTGTTTTCGCGAATGCCCGCTGTCGCTTACATCTGCCCCCCGGCTGGGCGGGCGCTGACGGAGGCGGTGCGGGCTGCTGAGGGCCTGTGGGCGGCTCGTCCTGACGGGGCGCGACATAAGGCACGCTAGGCAGCTTGGTGACCTGGCCGCGGGTGGCGTCAGCGACATCGATGCCGGAATGTTCCAGCAAGGCTCCGGTGGCACGCTCGAGCTCGATGCGCGATTTTTCATAGGCGGCTTTGGCTGAAACCAGATTTGACTCGGTGCTAGTCAAAACCGAAGCCTGCTGCAACACCGCGGTCTGCGTAGACAACCCAACTTTCAGCTTCTCTTCCTCAGAGTTCAGGCTCTCTCTCGCGAACTCAGCCGCAGACTGGGCGGCTTGCACAGCCGCGCGATTCTGCTTCACATCGAACTGCGCGTTCCGCACTTCAATGCGAACTTGGTTTTCGAGCTGGTGCTGGCGCACCTGAGCCTGGCGATATTCCAACTGAGCGCGCACCTGGTTGGCCTGAGCTTCGCGGTTGCGCAACGGTATATTCAGGGTCAGACCGACGCCCTTATCGGGGGCGGTTCCGTTAACCAGTTGTTTCAGAGTGCCAGGGTAACTGACCGGACCTCCATTGACGAAAGGAGGTGCCGCGTTCTTGGGATTAAAGCAATCTGAGGTAATGGTGCTCGAGCATGTGGGGCGAGCCACATCCCCACCCACGCCAGATCCGCCGTAGTAAGCAAAAGCATCGAGCGTGGGCAGCATGGCATTCCGCACCGTCTTGTTGTTCATGTTGCGAGTATCCAGATCAATGCGTGACTCTGCTAACTCTGCACGTTGATTGAGCGCTTCAGCAATCAATTCCAGCGTCGAAGTGGCTGGTTCCTGTTGCGGTACCAGCATCGTGGAGGTCGGAATTACGTCCGCGTCCGCCAATACCGGATCTTCGATGCTGCGGCTAAGCGCATTTTTCATCAGCAGTTGCTGCAGTTCCAGGTTGTTCTGGGCCACGATCAGGTTCTGCTGGTCGGTGGCAACAGTGCTTTGCGCGCTCACGACTTGGATCGGAGGAACGGTGCCCACCTGTGCCTGGGTTTGCGTGTCGGTGTAGGCCTTCTGCGCGTAGGCCAGGGCCTCCTCCTGCACCCTCACGTTTTCGTAGGCAAATACCAGATCCCAGTACATGTTTTCGATCTGATCGACCGTAGTGATCACCTGCAGCCGGAAGGCGACGTTGGAGATCTTGCGATTGTTCTGGGCGATGCGAATGAATCGTGTGTTGGGAAGATTTCCGAAGCCTTGCAGCAAGTTCTGGGTAAGCCTCAACTGGAAATTGGCACTCAGGTCGGGACTCAACAGGGTTGTGGGATTGTTGGTAGTGACATGCGTGTTGTTGAATCCCGCGTTTAGCGTTGTGCCCCATTGGAAACCCTGGGCGTAACCGAAGTCAGCTGTGTAAGTATTTTGCGCTACGATGGGTACGGGACTGAAAATGCTCGTCGACTCCGTATTGTTCTTGTCTAATTGCAAGGTGCCAGTCAAGGCAGGATCAAAGCTGACAATGGGCGAGCCGATCCCGAGCGTAGAGCTGACCAAGCCGTTCGTGCCGGTTCCCGCTCCACCCGGGGCCACGGTCGTGCCTCCGGCGCCGGAGCCCACTGTTCCACCGAGCCCTCCCACGCCGCCTCCCGGCGTATTCTGCACGACGCCCGTGTTCACGCCGAGAATATTCGCTCCTGATTTTGCGCGCAGGATATCGGCATCGGCGATATTGAGGTTGTAGCGGGCAATCTCCAGATCGAGATTGTTTTCAAGGGCCAGCGCGATGGCATCGTCGATGGAGAGATAAATCTTGCCATCCTGCAGCAGCGAATCGATGCGCGCAGAGTTGCTCAGATTCACTTCCGCCAGAGGCCGCGGCAGGTAAGGCTGCAACAGGTTGGGGAACGCCGACCGCGGCCTGGAGTAATCCACAAAGTGGACCTGCTGCGGCTGCGCGGTTTTCTGCTCCGGCTGGGGTGTGGAAGGAACTGCCGGGGAAGAAGTTTGCGGCGGTGCCGGAGAAGCTGCGGGCGAAGCTGGCTGAGCCGCTACGCAGAGCGATAGCGCGCACGCTAACAGGGCGCACGCCACGATCCATGGGGTGGAACGCGCGGCGGCAGAGGTCAGACGGCACAAAGACATGGCGTGGTCTCCTCACATGAGAACGATATTTCTTTCTTTAAGTTAACAGAGCGTTGCAATCTGGAATTGTGATGCCGCGGATGGAGGGAAAGCGTCACTCGATTCCATTCTGGGGCAAGGGCAGTGGGTAGAAGAGAATGGATTTGTAAAGAATTGTTGCAGAAGATATCGAGGGAGCGCGGTCTTAACGCGCGCTCCCTCGTTCCCTTGCGAATCCGCTTCCGGGTCCGCCGCAGAGCATTACAGGGACGCTAGGGTTGCGGTGGCGACGGCGGAGCCGATGGTTCCGGCGACGACGGTTGTGACGGCGTGGTCGA
>WNFC01003098.1_pt1 | contig 17953 bp, 14 predicted proteins | sample 5400541 | NCBI WGS metagenome assembly WNFC01 (sample SAMN13153342, study PRJNA577476) | soil metagenome | isolation source: 120 cm saprolite under Douglas fir tree site 2 hole 2 replicate 1 | place: USA:California | collected 2015-04-18
ACGGCACGCCCGACGGCTTCCGCTGCGATGTCCAGGGCAATCTGTGGTGCGGCTGGGGCATGAGCGAGGCGCTCAACGGGGTCGCCGTCTTCGCCCCCGACGGCATGATGATCGGCCGCATCTCGCTGCCCGAGCGCTGCGCCAATCTGTGCTTCGGCGGGCTTAAGCGCAACCGCCTGTTCATGGCGGCGAGCCACTCGCTCTACGCGGTCTACGTCAACACCGAGGGCGCGATCGGCGGGTAGGAACCCGCTCACGATCGGATTCAATCGTCATTCCCGCGAAAGCGGGAATCCAGGGCGAGCGACGCAACGCCTGCCCTGGACCCCCGCTTCCGCGGGGGTGACGGTTGAATGTGCGTCGATAAACGCGATCGCCCTGGGATTCGGCCGCCCAGCGGGCTCGCCACACTGTCGTCTTAATCCCCGCGACATTCAGCCCATTCGCCCATACCGGTCTGTTTTGTGCATGGTCGGGTTGGCTCGACATCTGCGGAGGATCTGGATGAACCGGCGGGACCTGCTGAAATCGGCCGGTGCGATCGCACTCGCCCCACGGCTTGCCGGTGCGGCGCTTATCCAAAATGAAAAGCTGCGTTTCCCCCCCGACTTCATCTGGGGGACCGCGACCTCGGCCTACCAGGTGGAAGGCCGTGCCGACCGCCGCGCCGACTGCATCTGGGACCGCTTTTCGCGAATATCCGGGAAGATTGGCGACGGCAGCAACGGCGACGTCGCCTGCGATCATTACCATCGGTATCCGGAAGACGTCGGGCTGATGGCGCAGGCCGGGCTCAAGGCCTACCGCTTCTCGGTTTCCTGGGCGCGGGTGCTGCCGGAGGGCACCGGCCAGCCCGACCAGACCGGGCTCGATTTCTACAGCCGGCTCGCCGACACACTGTTGCAATCCGGCATTGAGCCGTGGGTGTGCCTCTACCACTGGGACCTGCCGCAGGCGCTGCAGGATCGCGGCGGCTGGACAGAGCGCGGAATTGCCGATTGGTATGCCGATTACGCCGGGCTCGTCGCACGCCGGCTCGGCGATCGCGCGACGCGCTGGGTTACGTTCAACGAGCCGATGGTGCAGGCCGTGATGGGCCATGGCTTCGGCGAGCATGCCCCGGGGTTGCGCGGACGCGGACCGATGTTCGCGGCGTTCCATCACCAGAACCTGGCGCATGGCCGGGGGGTCGCCAGCCTGCGGTCGGTCGGCGGGGCGCGCTTCCGGATCGGCACGGTGCTGAACTTGACGCCGGTGCGGCCGGCCGAAGGGCTCGCCGAGAATGTCCCGGCCGCAGAGATTTGGGATGCCGTGTGGAACCGTGCCGCTCTCGACCCGGTGCTTGCCGGGCGCTATCCGAGGCTGCTCGAGCCATCCTTCGAGCCGTTGCAAAGTGACGGTGATCTGGCCGAGATCAAGCAGCCGATCGACTTCATCGGCCTCAATTACTACGGCCCGATGTATCAACGGATCGACCCGAAAGGGCTGGTCGGCACCAATTGGGGAGCGGTGCCGCCGGACATGCACCCCAACGCGTTGGGCTGGCCGATCGACGCAAGCGGCCTCGTCGAGACCCTCGCGGATCTGCGCGACAACTACGGCAACCCGCCGGTCTTTGTGACCGAAAACGGCGCTTGCGTTGCCGACACGGTCGGCCCGGCCGGCGGCATCGACGACCAGGGCCGGATCGCCTACCTGCGCGACCACATCACGGCCTGCCACCGCGCACTCGGCCAGAACGCCAACCTGCATGGCTATTTTGTCTGGACCATCATCGACAATTTCGAATGGTCGCACGGCTATGGCGCGCCGTTCGGCCTGGTCAAGGTCGACCGCGCCACCCTCCAGCGCACTCCCAAGGCCTCATACGACTGGTTTGCCCGGGTGGCGCAGACCGGCGCCGTTTAGCGCCACATCCGAGCAGGTTGATCCGCGGTGGGGCCCCTCACCCCAACCCTCTCCCCGCCGGCGGGGAGAGGGAGGGACCCGCGCGCAGCGTGGGAGGGTGAGGGGCGGACACCGCGCGAGCCGACATGACCGGAATTGCATCAGCCCGGCACTGATGTCGCGCCCTCAGTACTCCTTGTAGGGCAGGAACTTGCCGCTCAGTGTCAGCTTGACGCGGTCGCCTTTCGGGTCGGCCTGACGCTCGATCGACATGTCGAAATCGATGGCACTCATGATGCCGTCGCCGAACTCCTCCTGGATCAGCTCCTTCCAGGTCGTGCCGTAGACCTGTACCAGCTCGTAAAAGCGGTAGATGAGCGGGTCGCTCGGCACCGCGCCCGGCAACGAGCCGCGATAGGGCACTTCCTGGAGCAGCAGCGTTTCCTCCGGGGTGAGCCCGAACAGCATGGCGGCGCGCTCGGCCTGCTCCGGGCGGAGCTTCATCTGGCCCATCAGCGCCGCCGTGACATAGATCGGCGAGCCGTTGCTTATCTCGGCGACGATCGTCTTCCAGCTCAGCTGTCTGAGTCGCTTCTGCGAGAGGATCTTCTGGGTCAGCTCGGCGCGGATCATCGCAGCCTCTCCTGATCGTGAACCACCGCATCATTCAGCAACGGCTAGCAACGGCCGTGCCAATTCCGGCACGGCGCGTGTAGTCTGCGCTCGCGCCGGAGCGGCCGGACGACGGTCAGTAGAGCCCTCCGGTGCCGCCGCCCGGTCGCGCCCGAGTGGGCACCGGATACTGCGGCATCGGCGGCATCGCATATCCCGGCGGTGCCGCGGCGTAGCCATAGCTCGGCGCGGGATAGCCATAGCTCGGCGCGGGATAACCCGCGATGCGCGGCGCCGTATAGCTCGGCGCCCCGTAACTCGACGCCCCGTAATTCGGCGCCCAGGGTGGCGGGGGCGGCGCATCGACGGGCACTGGGGCTGCGGCATAGCCGCGGGCGCGGGGGGTCGCATAACCCGGCCAATTCGGCCGCGCATCGTCGGGGGTTGCCGGCGTCGCATAGTCACGGTCCGCCGGGCTCGCCGGCGTCGCGTTGCTGCTGTAATCGCGCACTGCCGGCGCGCTCCGATCGACAACCGGGTGGTCCTCGTCGACGTTTGCCAGGGCGCCCGTGTTGTATGGGGCGCCGTACGAGACGCTAGCCACCAGCGGAGCCGCGGCGCTGGGCGGCACCGGGAACGGTTTGGCCGGAACGTCCTTGAGCGCCTGCGCCATGAAATCGCGGAAGATCGGCGCGGCGACGTGGCCGCCGACCTCGCCATTGCCGAGCGTGCGCGGTTCGTCGAAGCCGACAAACACCCCGGCAGCCAGATCGGGCGAAAACCCGACGAACCACGCATCGAACCAATCGCTCGTCGTCCCGGTCTTGCCGGCGAGCGGTTTGCCGACCACCGCGACGGCAGTACCGGTCCCGCGCTGGACGACACCCTGCATCATCGAGAGGATCGCGTGATCCGCCTCCTCATTGACCAGCGGGTCGGGCTTGGTCGGCTTATAGAGCACCGCATTCTCGGCGTAGGTCCCGTTCGGCAGCGCGACCGCGGCGGGATCGGCCGGGCCGCTCGCGCGATAGGACGCGCCGGCGTCGGCACCGCTGCGCGCTCCGGCGTCGACATAGCATGCGGTACAATCCTTGACGCCTTTTTGGTAGACAACGCGCCCATTCCGGTCCTGCACGACATCGATCACCGAGGGCAGCAGCCAATGCCCGCCATTGTCGAGCATCGCGTAGGCGCTGGTCAGGCGCAGCAGCGTCGTCTCACCGGCGCCCAGCGACATCGAGTAGTACAGCGGCATCTTGTCCATGACGTCGAAGTTCTGCACGGTCTGCGCGATCGCCGGCAGCCCGATCATCGTCGCCAGGCGCGCGGTCACCAGGTTGCGCGAATGGATCAGGGCGTCTTCGAGGGTGGTCGGCCCGACATAGCCGCCCTCGTAATTGATCGGCTCCCAGGGCGGCTTCCCGGGACCTTGGGAGAGCTCGATCGGTGCATCATCGACGACGCTCGACGGGGTGAACCCGTTTTCCAGTGCCGTGACGTAGACGAACGGCTTGAAGGCCGAGCCCGGCTGGCGCTTGGCCTGCGTCGCGCGGTCGAACTGGCTCTGCTGGAACGACCAGCCGCCGACCAGGGCGAAAACCCGCCCGGTCCTCGGATCCATGGCGACGACCCCGCCGCCAACGTCCGGTATCTGGCGCAGCGCGTATTTCGCATTGAGCGGCGCGGGCCGGCCCTTTGCCGGCGCGGCGGCCGCGATCGGCTCGACTAGCACGATGTCGCCCGGATTGACCACATCGCGGGTCTGCCGCACGCCCGCTCCGACGCGCTGGTCGTCGAGCGTGCGGCGGGCCCAGCGCAGCTCGTCGAGCGGGAGGCGCCCGGTGCCGCCGCTTTTGAGCGCCAGCGTCGCGCCGGCGGCATCGATCGCGGTTACCGCGGCGAGCTGCCAGTTGCCGAGACCGGGCGGGTCGGCCGTGCCGGCGAGGGCGCCCTGTGCCGCCGCACCGCTCGCCAGATGGACGAGCGGCCCGCGCCAGCCATGGCGCCGGTCATAGTCGACAACGCCCTGGCGGAACGCGGTTTCCGCCATCTGCTGATAGACCGGGTGATAGCTCGTGCGCACCGTCAAGCCGCCATCATAGACGGCCTTCTCGCCAAACCGGCCGATCAGCTCGCGCCGCACCTCCTCGGTGAAATACCCGTTCTGCGCGCCGGCCGGGTCGGCAGGGGAATCGCCGCGCAGATGCACGATGAGCGGCTCGGCCATCGCTGCCTTCGCGTGCTTTTCGCTGACCCAGCCGAGATCGGCCATTCCGGCCAGCACCCAGTCGCGCCGCGCCCGTGCCGCCGCCGAATGATGGATCGGGTTGTAATTATTGGGCGCCTTCGGCAAGGCCGCGAGAAAAGCAACTTCGGCGAGGCTCAACCGGTCGAGCGGTTTTTGGAAATAGGTATCGGCGGCGGCAGCGACGCCATAGGCGCCGGCGCCGAGATAGATCTCGTTCAGATAAATTTCGAGGATGCGGTCCTTGCTCAGCGTGCGCTCGATGCGGTAGGCGAGCATCGCCTCCTTGATCTTGCGCGAGACGGACAGCTCGTTGGTCAAGAGGAAATGGCGGACGACCTGCTGAGTGATCGTCGATGCGCCGATCGGCCGCTGACCACTGCGGAAGCGCGCGACATCGGCCACCGCCGCGCGGAAGATGGCGCCCGGATTGACGCCGTTATGCGTGTAGAAGTCGCGATCCTCCGCGGCGAGAAACGCCTCGATCACCATCCGCGGAATTTTGCCGATCGCGACCGGAATGCGGTGCTCGCTCTCGAATTCGGCCATGAAGCTGCCGTCCCCGGCATAGACCTTGGAGCCGGTGGCCGGCTGGTAATCGGCGAGCTGCTGATGATCCGGCAGCTCGCGGTCGAAATGCGCCAGGGTGATGCCGACAAAGCCGGCGATCCCGAGCGCGGCGAGGACGAATAGGATGAAGGCGGCGCGCGCGATCCCGCGCAGAACCCGTAGCATTAGCGGGGCGGACTGAGCTGTCGCCGGGCACGGATCAGCTGCTGCCGTATCGGTGTCGGTTCAGACACAGCTCTCTCCCACCCGATGCCTGCTGCCGTGAGCACTCCATGAACAGCGACAGAGGCGAAATGGTGCCGGAGATTTTTGGCAAATCGGGCGATTCCATCGGCAGCGCCCGTGGAAACGGCCCGAGCGGCACCCTAGACCCACGGCCCGGGCGGGCGCCGCCCGGCTTCGGGGACGCTGCCGCGATGAAAAGTCTGCCGGCCGGCGAGGTCGCCCGGCGCCACGGTCGCCCAAATCGGGGTCTTCTGTGCCTGCAGCAAGATGACCCGGCGCGGCCGCAATAAGAGGAACAGGATAATGCCGGCAGCAAACCCCCCGACATGCGCCCAGAACGCCACGCCCGGGGCGGCCGGGCCGGCGGCCAGCCCGCTCACGAGCTGCATCGCGAACCATAGGCCGAGGAGGATCCAGGCGGGGACCGTGACGATCCAAAAGAAGATCACGACCCAGACGAGACAATGCACGTTGGCTCGCGGATAGGTCATCAAATAGGCGCCGAGCACCCCGGCGATCGCGCCGCTGGCGCCGATCATCGGCACCTGCGATTGGGTGGCTGCGAGGGCCTGGATCAACGCCGCCGCGACCCCGCTGCCGAGATACAGCACGACGAAGCGCGCGCGTCCGAGCAGATCCTCGACGTTGTTGCCGAAAATCCACAAAAACAGCATGTTGCCGCCGAGATGCCCCCATCCGCCGTGCAGGAACATGCTGGTGAAGAGGGTCGCCCAGGGCGCGATGATGCCGAGTTCGGGCGGCAGGGCGCGATAGCCGAACAGCACCGCCGGCACCATGCCGAATTGATAGGCGACGATTTCGGGATCCTGGCCCAGCTGCCACAAAAAGGCGCCGATGCACATGCCGATGAGGGTGTAGGTGACGACCGGCGGGTTCCGGATCGGGTTGTCGTCGTACAGCGGCAGGGCGAAGATCACGGTCGCGACACCGCCAGACTGGCTGTCGTCCCGGCGAAAGAGCTTGTGAACCTATGGACTGCAGACCGGAGCGGCGCCCTGCGTCCTTCGAGACGCCCGCTATGCGGGCTCCTCAGGATGAGGTTTTTTCTTATTGCCATCATAAACTTACCCTCATCCTGAGGAGGCGCGAAGCGCCGTCTCGAAGGACGCGGGATGGTGGTGCAGTCGGGATTGCTTCGCTTCGCTCGCAATGGCAGCAGGACTACCTGTCATTGCGAGTAGCGCGGCGAAGCGAGCAATCTCGGCGGGTCAGGAACCGACGAGGCCGAGCTGGGGGCTCGACGGCTCGGCGAAGCTGCGCTGCGGAATGCGCCCGGCGAGCCGCGCCAGGCGCCCGGCCTCGACCGCGCCGCGCATCGCCGCCGCCATCCGGCGCGGGTCGTGCGATTTGGCGATCGCGGTGTTGACGAGCACCGCGTCGCAGCCGAGCTCCAACGCGTAGGCCGCGTCCGAGGCGGTCCCGATCCCGGCATCGAGCACCACCGGGACCGGGCTCCGCGCGCAGATCAGCTCGATCGCGGCCGGGTTGGCAATCCCCATCCCCGAACCGATCAGCGAGCCCAGCGGCATCACCGCGGCGCAGCCGACATCGGCGAGCTTCTGGCAGGCGACCGGGTCCTCGTTGCAATAGGGCAGCACGATGAAACCCTTGCGCACCAGCTCGTCGGCGGCCCGAACGAGCTGCTCGACATCGGGATAGAGCGTCTCGCGGTCGCCGATCAGCTCGAGCTTGACCCAATCGGTCTCGAGCGCCTCGCGCGCCAGCTCGGCGGTCAGGATCGCGTCACGCGCGGTGACGCAGCCCGAGGTGTTGGGCAGGATGCGATATCGGCTACCGAGCAGGTCGATGAGGCTTTCGGCGTAACCCTCAAGGCTGATCCGGCGGATCGATGCGGTGACGATTTCGGCCCCGCTCGCTTCGATCGAATCAAGGAGGATTTGCTGGTTCGGGTAGCCGGCCGTACCGACGAAGAGCCGCGAGGCGAGCTTGGTGCCGGCGATGATCAGCGGGTCGGTCATGGGCGTGTTCCTGCTCGATTGAATGTCAGCCGTTAAGTGCTAGCCGCCTTGGAGCGGGCGCACGATCTCGACGTCGTCGCCCGGAGAGAGCCCCGCCGCCGGCCACTCGGCGCGGCGCACCACGGCGCCGTTGACGGCGACGGCGAGAAAGCGGGCCTTGGGGTCGATGCCGCGCTCGGCGAGCAGCTCGGCGATCGTCGTCACCGCCACCTCGGCCTCGACGCCGTTGATGCGCAGCCGCGTCATACCGCCTCCACCGCGCTGGCCGAGCGCCCGACCCGCGCATCGCCGGTAGCGAAGCGATCGGGCGAGAACGGGCGGGCGATCTCGGGCAGCATTCCGCTGAGTATATAGGTGCTGACCACCGCGGCGCTGACCGGGGTCAACAGAATCCCGTTGCGATGATGGCCGGTTGCGACGACGAGCCGGTCGATGCCGCTCGGCCCCAGCATCGGCGCGTCGTCGCGCGAGCCCGGGCGGAACCCGACCCACATCTCGGCGATCGGCAATTCCTCGATCGAGGGGATCGCGCGCCACGCGCCTTCGATCAGCGCGAACACCCCGCCCGCGGTCAGCCGCGCATCGAACCCGCGCTCCTCGACCGTGGCGCCGATCACCAGGCGCCCGTCGCGGCGCGGCACGAGATAGCCGCGCGGCAGCCACAGCACATGGCGCAACAGCGGCGCCGCCGGGTCCATCTGCAGGGCCAGCATCTGCCCCTTGATCGGGCGCACCGGCGGCAGATGGGCCGGCGGAATGCCGCCGATCTCGCGCGACCACGCGCCGGCCGCCAACACGACGATATCGGCCGGATCGCGGCCACGCTCGGTGACGATTCCGCTGGCGCGGCCGGCGCTGCAAATGATCTCGCGAACCGGGCAGTGCTCGACGAGCTCGACTCCGGCACGGCGGGCGGCCAACGCCAGCGCGCGGCCGAGCTGGCGGTTCTCGACTTGGTGGTCGCCCGGGCTCCACACGGCGGCGGCGATGCCCGGTTTCAGATGCGGCTCCTTCTGGCGCGCGTCGGCGGCCGAGAGCCAATGGATGTCGAGACCGAGGCTCTTCTGAAATTCGTAGGAATGGCGCAGCTGGGCGGCGTCATCGCGATTGAGCGCGACGACGATCGTCCCCTCGTCGCGATATTCGACCGAGACACCGGAGGCGATTTCCAGCTCGCGCGCAAAATCCGGCCACAGGCGTTGGCTTTCGAGTGCCAGCGGCAAGAGCGGCTCCTCGCCGGGCTCGGTCTCGACCGCGGCGGCAAGCATGCCGGCCGCCGCCCAGCTCGCGCCGTGCCCGGCCTCGCCGCGGTCGTAGACGGTCACCGAGCAGCCGGCCTGAACCAGCCGCCAGGCAATGCCCAGGCCGATCACACCGGCGCCGACGACGATCGTCTTCGGACGCTGCGATGGGACAACAATTGACGCGCTAATGACGGACTCCCTTCACCGGGCATGCCCGGCCAGGTTCAGTGGGTCTGATCTCAGCCGCCGGCTCACACGTGCCGGCCAGCACCCCAGCCTCCCGCCAATTTCAGGCCGAGCCTCGCAGCGATGCAAGGATTTTCTGCGCGATCGGCGGTCGCGCCGCGGGCCGCACCAGCAGAGCGCGATCACGGATGCCCGCACTTAACGTTTTGGTGAGGGTCGCTGCGTATTCTGTCTACACGCGCGGTTGGTTGCGCGTCGCCCTTACGGGCATCCTCCCTCAACCTTGAGGCCGCCGATCGGCGGCCTCTTTTTTGTTGATCGCCGAGCAGCGCAATTTGACAGCCGCCCTCCACCGGCACTATCACCGGGCCTGATTGCGCAGGAGCCCGCCGATGGTCGACAAGGTCTACCCCGATGCCGAGGCGGCCCTCGCCGGGCTCCTCCATGACGGGATGATGATCATGGCCGGCGGCTTCGGCCTGTGCGGCATCCCGGAAAAGCTGATCCTGGCGCTGCGGGATTCGGGGGCGAAGGGCCTGACCATCGTGTCGAACAATGCCGGGATCGATGGCGCCGGTCTCGGGCTCCTGCTCGAAACCCGGCAGATCCGCAAGATGATCTCGTCCTATGTCGGCGAGAACCGCCTCTTCGCCGACCTCTATCTCAAGGGCGAGCTCGAGCTCGAATTCAACCCGCAGGGCACGCTGGCCGAGCGCATTCGTGCCGGCGGCGCCGGCATCCCGGCGTTTTTCACCAAGACCGGTGTCGGGACCCTCGTCGCCGAGGGTAAGGATACGCGCGAGTTCGCCGGCGAGACCTATCTGATGGAACAGGGCCTCGTCGCCGATCTGGCGATCGTTCACGCCTGGAAAGGCGATTCTGAAGGGAATCTCATCTACCGCAAGACCGCGCGCAACTTCAATCCGGTCATGGCGACCGCGGGCAAGGTCACCGTGGCCGAGGTAGAGCACCTAGTCGAACCCGGCGAGATCGACCCCGACCAAATCCACACGCCGGGCATTTTCGTGCAGCGCATCGTGCACTACCCATCCTATGAAAAGCGCATCGAGCAGCGCACGGTCCGCAAGCGCGAGTCCTAGCGAAAGGAGCCTCACCATGCCCTGGTCACGCGACGACATGGCGCGGCGCGCCGCCGCCGAGCTCAAGGACGGGTTCTACGTCAATCTCGGGATCGGGATTCCGACGCTGGTCTCGAACTTCATCCCGTCCGGCATCACGGTGCAGCTGCAAAGCGAAAACGGCATGATGGGGATGGGCCCCTTCCCGTTCGAAGGCGAGGAGGACCCCGATCTGATCAATGCCGGGAAACAAACTGTTACAGAGCTGCCGACCACGAGCTTTTTCGACAGCGCTCAATCCTTCGGCATGATCCGCGGCGGCCATATCGACCTGTCGATCCTCGGCGCGATGCAGGTCGCCGAGAACGGCGACCTAGCCAACTGGATGATCCCCGGGCGCATGGTCAAGGGGATGGGCGGAGCGATGGATCTGGTCGCCGGGGTGAAGCGGGTCGTCGTCCTGATGGAGCACACCGCCAAGGGCGAAGCAAAGCTGCTGCATCGCTGCACCCTGCCGCTGACCGGCGCCGCCGTCGTCGACGTCGTGATCACCGATCTCGCCGTGTTCATGATTGATAAGAAGGGCGGCGGGATGGAGCTGATCGAGATCGCGCCCGACGTGTCGCTCGACGAGGTCAAGCGTCAGACCGAGGCCTCGTTCCGGGTGCGCCAAGGGGTGGGGTGAACCGATCGGCTGGAAAGCGCCGTCCCAAAACGCTACGAGCCGGCGGGAGCCGGCTCGTTCGCTAAGAGAATGTTCCTGAACAAAGGTGCTTGGCAAGTCGCTCCAGAAGGTGCTTCGGAAACGCGGTAAAAAGTTCTTGCCCGCCACGGAGCGTTACAATGCGTTACATACTGTCACAGACTGTCGGACATGGCAAGAGCTGAATCGATGCGCGTCCGCGACGCGATCCGCGATCTTCCGGCCTCCCGCATCGGAGAGATTTCCGCGCTCGGCATGGGCGACCCGGCGGTCATCCCGCTGTGGTACGGCGAGGGCGACCTGCCGACGCCCGATTTCATCGGCGCGGCGGCAACGGCGGCGCTCGAGGCCGGGCATACCTTCTATACCTACAAGGCAGGATTGCCGGAGCTGCGCTCCGCGATCTCCGACTACCTGACCGGGTTGTATGCGCGCCCGACCGGGGCCGAGCGGATCGTCGTCACGAGCTCGGGCATGAATGCGCTGATGCTCGTCGCCGAGGCGCTGATCGACCCGGGCGATAATCTCGTCATCGTCGCCCCGGTCTGGCCCAACATTGCCGCTTCGGTGTCGATCATGGGCGGCGAGCCGCGCCTTGTAGCGCTCGACCCGGTGCCCGGGGGCGGCTGGCGCCTCGATGCCGAGCGGCTCTTTGCCGCGTGCGATGCGCGCACTCGCGGGATCTTTGTCAATTCGCCGTCGAACCCGACCGGCTGGGTGATCTCGGCGGCGGAGATCGCGGAACTGCTGGTCTTTGCCCGGCGTCGCGGGCTGTGGCTGATCGCCGACGAGGTTTACGGCCGGATCGTCTATGGCAACCGCCCGGCGCCATCCTTCCTCGACCAGGCGGCGCCGGAGGACCGGCTAATCGTTGTTAACAGTTTTTCGAAAAACTGGGCGATGACCGGCTGGCGGCTCGGCTGGATGACGATACCGCCCGATCTGCTGCCGGTGATGGAGAAACTCGTCGAGTTCAACACCAGCGGCTCGCCGACCTTCCTGCAACACGCCGGCATTGTCGCGATCCGAGAGGGCGAGCCGTTCATCGCCGGGTTTGTCGCGCGCTGCCGCGCCGCGCGCGATGTGGCGATCGACGGCCTCCAGGCCTGCCGGCGGGTCGAGGTCGCGCGGCCCGAGGGGGCGTTCTACGCGTTTTTCCGGGTCGACGGGATCACCGATAGCCTCGCCTTCGCGAAGGAGTTGCTTGGCCGAACTAAAGTCGGCCTCGCGCCGGGCAACGCCTTCGGGCCGATGGGCGAGGGTTATCTGCGCCTCTGCTTTGCCCGCGACCCGCAGCAGATCGCCGAGGCGGTCGACCGCCTGCGCCCGCTGCTCGACTGACGGTCAGTGGACCGCGGGCCTCTGGCCCGCATGCGGGCGGGACGCCCGCGGTCCCGTTAATCGCCGACGCTTTTCTTCAACGCCAGCAGATCGACGAGAAACCGGTCGCGCTCGGCCGCCAGCGTCGCGATGTCGCGCCCGCCAGCCTCGGCGGCGACGCCCTCGGCGAGCGCGGCGCGCAGCTCGGGGGTTAACCGCGGGCTGCCGAGATCGTCCCACCAGCTTTCCAGCGGCGGCCCGAGCTGATCGAGAAAATGCGCCATCCCACCGCTGCCGCCGGCGAGGTGAAAGGTCAGATGGGGTCCCATCAGCGCCCAGCGCAGCCCCGGCCCATCGCTGATCGCGGTGTCGATGTCGGCGACGCTGGCGACGCCGCTGGCGAGGAGATGCACGGCTTCGCGCCACAACGCGGCCTGCAAGCGGTTGGCGACGTGCCCGGCGACCTCGCGGCGGATGTGGATCGGACGCTTGCCGATGCTCGAATAAAAGGCGATCGCCCGCTCGATCGCGGCGGGCGCCGTCTGCGCGCCGCCGACCACCTCGACCAGCGGGATCAAATGCGGCGGGTTGAATGGATGGCCGATCACAATGCGTTCGGGATGGCGGCAGGACGCCGCGAGACGGCTGATCAGCAGCCCCGATGAGCTTGACGCGATGACGATCTCGGGCGGCAGCACCGCGTCGATGCGGGCGAGCAGTTCCTGTTTGACCGCCTCGCGCTCGGGCGCGTTCTCCTGCACGAAATCGGCCGCGGCGACAGCTGTTTCCACATCTGCACAAAAAATGAGCAAATGGTGCGGGGGCGTTGCGGCGATCGGCCCGAGCCGGGCCAGCACCGGCCAGGCGGCATCGATGAAATGGCGTAGTCGCGCTTCCGCCTCCGGCGCCGGGTCGCTCGCGGTGATCGCGAGGCCGCGCGACAGAAACGTGGCGGCCCAGCTCATGCCGATCGTGCCGGTCCCAACCACCGCGACGCGGCGGATGCTCGATTGCTGCATGATGCCCTCCCCGCACCTCGCCCGCCGCCCAAGGTGGCGCATCGACGAGAGCGGCTCGATTTTGCTAAGGTCGGCCGACCCCTGCTGCCCGGCCGAAATTGGCAAAGCCGGGCCGATCCGGAGCTTAATAGGCCTTGCCCGAGCCGTCCACGCCACGCGATCTTCGTCTCGATTTCTTTCGCGGCGTGTCGTTGATATTGATCTTCATTGATCACGTGCCGGAGAACATCCTGAGCTATTTCACGCTACAGGCGGTTGCTTTTTTCGACGCGGCGGAAGTGTTCATCTTCATCTCCGGGTTTACCGCAGCCTTGGTTTACGGGCGGCGCCTCGCCAGCAAAGGCGCGCTCTATGCCACCGCGCAAGTGCTGCGGCGTGCCTGGCAGCTCTATGTCGCGCACATCTTCCTGTTCGTCCTGTTCATCGCCGAGGTGTCCTACACCGCGACGGCCTTCAAGAACCCGATGTACAATGAGGAAATGCGCGTCGCCGATTTTCTCGACGAGCCCCATATCGCCGTGATCAAGGCACTGTTGCTCGAATTCCAGCCGACCTTTCTCGACATCCTGCCGTTGTACATTCTGATGCTGGTGATTTTCCCGGTTATCCTGCTCGGCATGCGGCGCCATTGGCTTTGGGTGCTGGTGCCCTCGGCGATCGTCTACCTGGCCGTTCAGATCCTCGACATCTCGGTGGCGGCCTATCCGGAGGGACATGTCTGGTACTTCAACCCGCTCGCCTGGCAATTTCTGTTCGTTGCCGGGGCAGTGCTCGGTCACCTGTCGCAGAACGAAAGCTTTACCGGGCTGCGGAAGCTGGCCTATCCGGTGGCCGCCGTCGTTTTCGTCGCCGCGCTCGCAATCAAGGTGAGCTGGACGATCCACGGCGTCTGGGAGACGTTTCCGGGGTGGTTCCTCAAGGAGCTGTGGCCGGTGAACAAGAACAATTTGTCGCCGCTCCGCCTCGTCACCTTCCTCGCGCTGGTGCTATTGGTGGCGACCCTGGTGCCGCGCCAAGCCCGCTTTCTCGACAGCGCGGCAGCGCGGCCGCTGGTGCTGTGCGGGCAGCAGTCGCTCGAGATCTTCTGTCTCTCGATTCTCCTTTCGGCGCTCGGGCATTTCATCCTTTCGGAATATAATTCCGCCATCGTCGTTCAACTGGCCGTCAACACCGCGGGGATCGCGGCGATGTGTCTGACGGCTGCGATGATCGATTGGTACAAGGCGATGGACCGAATGCCGATGCTGCAGCCGGCGGCGCAACACCGCGGCGACAAGGTCGCGCGATGAAGCGCCGGTCGCTGTTTTGCCTCGCTGGCGCCGCGGCGCTGAACCTGGCCATGTCCGCCACCGGCCGAGCCGAACGCGCGGAGTGCGAGGTCCCACCCGAACTGTCGGAGATCTCGCTCAAGCTGCCTCACCTGGCCGAGCGGCTGGGCGCGCGGCAGCCGGTGAATATCGTGGCGATCGGTGGCGCCTCGACCAAGGGCGCCGCGGCCGGGGCAGCCGACCTCGCCTATCCGCATCGCCTGCAGCTGGCGCTTGCGGGTTACTACCCAGACGCGCCGATCGCGGTGGTCAACAAAGGCGTGCCGCGCCAGTCGACGCAGCAGATGGTGGAACGGTTCCCTACCGACGTGATCGCCGAAGACCCGATCCTGGTGGTGTGGGAGGCCGGGATCAGCGACGCCGTGCGCGGCATCGAGATCGACGATTTCGCCACCGCCCTGCAGGCCGGCATCGAGGAGGTTAAGAATCGGGCAATCGACATCGTGCTAGTAGACATGCAATTCTCGCGTCGAACCTCGACCGTGATCAATTTCGAGCAATATCTGAGGGCGCTGCATCGCGTCGGCGACCTGAATGAGGTCTATGTTTTCCCGCGGTTCGAAATGATGCGCTACTGGACCGAGCAGAACATGTTCAACTTTGACGACGTTGCCGAGGACGAGCGAGCGCGGCTGGCCGCCAAGGTCTACGACTGCATCGGCCGCAAGCTCGCCCAAATCATCCGCACCGCAGTCCGATGACCCGTCCTTCCGGGCTCGCGCTCGCCGCCGCGCTGGTTCTTGCCGGCGCCACCGCGAACGCTGCCGATATCGAGTTGCAGAGCGCGCCGGCGAGCTGCGCGGTGCCGCCGGCCCTGATGGTCATCGGGCCGGCCGAAGCGCGCGTTGCGGCGCGGATCGAGCATCGCCAGAAGCTGACGATCGTTACCGTGGGCTCATCCTCGACCCAGGGGGTCGGGGCGAGCGCCCCGGGGTTGAGCTACCCGAGCCGGCTCGAGGCCGCGCTCAACGACCGGTTTCCCGGTCTCGACATCCGAGTGATCAATCGCGGCAAAGGCGGAGAAGACGCCTCGGAGGAGCTGGCCCGGCTGGATCGCGACGTGATCGCCGAACACCCTGAGCTGGTGATCTGGCAAGTCGGCACCAACGCTGTCCTGCACCGCGACGATCTGACCGCCGATAGGGCGCTGATCGAGCGCGGCGTCGCGCAGCTCAAGGAGAGCGGCAGCGATGTCGTGCTGATGGACCTGCAATACGCCCCGCGTGTGCTCGTGCGGCCGGCTTACGCTGAGATGGAGCAGCTGATCGCGGCGGTAGCCGAGCGCACCCAAATCGGCCTGTTTCGCCGTTTCGAGATCATGCGGTATTGGCAGGCGGCCGAAGAGGCCGATGTCCCGAAGATGATCGGGCCGGACGGGCTGCACATGACCGACCTGAGCTACGGCTGTCTTGCGGCTGGCCTCGCCGAAGGGCTTGCTCGAAACTGGCACGCGCAGGAGCGCGCCGCAGCGCCTCGGCCCGCCGGGCGGGTCGCCGGGCTGGCCGGACCGGGCGCGGCCGCCGCGGCGGCCGCCGATGCAGCGCCATAGGGCGAGCACGGCCGGCTGCGACGAAAGGACGCGTTAATCATTATCAGCGAAGGTAATGCGCCGTGTGGAGACGCGACCAATCTTCCTGCACGGCAAATTTGGGTTGGGCTTCGCGCCTTCCTCATATATGCTGATGACGCATCATAGGGGGCCACAAGATGTTGTGTGTTTCCCGTTTTTCAAGGGCAGACGATGGCAGCTCCGCAACGGCGCCGCGAGCATGGCTGGATCGCGTTGCGGGATTACCGGTCGACCCTATAGTTGCCACAAAGTTTTGGCATACTGCTTGCGTATCCGCCGATCGAGCACCTTCGCCCCTGCGGGCGGTCGTCATGGGGCTGAGCAGCGGATGCGCTCCGCGAAAATATCACGGGAAAATCGGCTCCGTGATCAGCGACGCGAATTTTTCTTCGTGCACGCTCGTTAACCGAGTGAACGGTCGAAACTGTTGCGGTCGACAAGCTGTCGATTGAGGTGAGCAAATGCGATTCGACGAAGGCATCTTCGGAATTTACTCCCGCTTGTACGAAAACCGGCGCGAGGTGGAATACTCGCTGGAGGACTATCTGCGGGCCTGCTCCGACGACCCGTCGTTTTATGCGGGTGCCGCCGAACGGCTGTTGAAGGCCATCGGCGAGCCGATCATGGTCGACACCAGCCAGGATCCACGCCTCGGCCGGATCTTTATGAACCGCACCATCAAGGTCTACCCTGCTTTCGAGGATTTCTACGGCATGGAGGAGACGATCGAGCGGATCGTCGGGTTCTTCCGTCACGCCGCGCAGGGCCTCGAAGAGCGCAAGCAGGTGCTTTATCTGCTTGGTCCGGTCGGCGGCGGCAAATCGTCCCTCGCCGAGCGGCTCAAGCTGTTGATGGAGAAGGAGCCGGTCTACGTGCTCAAGGCCGGGAACGAAATCAGCCCGGTGTTCGAGAGCCCGCTCGGCTTGTTCGATCCGGTTACCATGGGCGCCGAGCTCGAACAGCGTTACAGCGTCCCGCAGAGGCGGCTGACAGGCACTATCTCGCCCTGGGCGGTCAAGCGGCTCGAGGACTTCGAGGGGGACATTACCAAGTTCTCGGTAATCCGGCTGACGCCGTCGCGCTTGAAGCAAATCTGCGTCGCCAAAACCGAGCCTGGCGACGAGAATAACCAGGATGTGTCCAGCCTCGTTGGCAAGGTCGACATCCGCAAGCTGGAGATGTTCAGCCAGAACGATCCCGACGCCTACTCCTTCTCCGGCGGGCTCAACCGGACGACCCAGGGCCTGATGGAATTCGTCGAGATGTTCAAGGCGCCGATCAAGATGCTGCACCCGCTCTTGACCGCGACGCAGGAGGGTAACTACGCCGGGACCGAGAATATCGGCGGCATTCCCTATCAGGGCATCATCTTGGCGCATTCAAACGAGGCCGAGTGGCAAAGCTTCAAAAACAACAAGAACAACGAAGCGTTTATCGACCGCATCTCGGTGATCAAGGTGCCGTATTGCCTGCGCGCCCTCGAGGAGCGCAAAATCTATGAGAAGCTGCTGCAAAACAGCGAGCTGGCGAACGCGCCCTGCGCACCGTCGACGTTGGATATCCTGTCGCGTTTCTGCGTGCTGTCGCGGTTGAAGGCGCACGAGAATTCGAACCTCCACTCGAAGATGCGGGTCTATGACGGCGAGAGCCTCAAAGACACCGATCCGCGCGCCAAATCGGCGCAGGAGTACCGCGACTCGGCCGGGGTCGATGAGGGAATGGACGGGATCTCGACCCGCTTCGCCTTCAAGGTGCTGTCCGGCACGTTCAATTTCGACACCTCGGAGATCGCGGCGGACCCGGTCCACCTGATGTACGTGCTCGAGCAGGCGATCTGGCGCGAGCAGTTCCCCGAGGAATCCGAGAAGAAATTCCTCAACTTCATCAAGGCCGAGCTGGCGCCGCGCTATGCCGAGTTCATCGGCCACGAAATCCAGAAGGCCTATCTCGAATCCTATTCGGATT
>WNFC01003099.1_pt1 | contig 17952 bp, 12 predicted proteins | sample 5400541 | NCBI WGS metagenome assembly WNFC01 (sample SAMN13153342, study PRJNA577476) | soil metagenome | isolation source: 120 cm saprolite under Douglas fir tree site 2 hole 2 replicate 1 | place: USA:California | collected 2015-04-18
CTGGGCTGGCACCAGGCGCTGTTGTGGTCGCAAAGGGGGGGCTCGCACTCAAGAGCCTCATTGCGAACAAGGCTGCCGATTAGCGATTCGATTGCTCGGGGAGGGGATGCCCGCGATGAGCCCAGTCGGATTAGAGGGCGAGGACGGTGTAACGAATGGCGCGCAGGATTTTCGAAGCGGCACTGCAAAACCGTCTGATGACGGTTATTTTGATCATCGTCTTTTGCGCGATCGGCCTGCGCGCAATGCTGCTGTTGCCGATTGACGCATCCCCCGATGTCACACCCAACGTGGTTCAGATAGTCACCGACGCGCCCGGACTCGGCGCGGCGGAGGTGGAAAACCTCATCACATTTCCGGTCGAAGTATCGATGCGGGGATTGCCCGGAATCAGCGAGATACGCTCGGTTTCGCGCTTTGGCCTCTCATCGGTTCAGGTCTACTTCGACGAGAAGCTCGATATCTATTTCGTCCGGCGGTTGGTGATGGAGCGTTTACCGGACGCGGAGGCGACTATTCCACCCGGCTTTGGGCCACCTGGGATGACTCCGGTGTCGACCAGTCTAGGCGAGATCTTTCTATTCGAAGTGATCGATCCGCGGCGCTCGGCGATGGAATTGCGCTCGATCCTGGATTGGCGGATCGCGCCGAGGCTGAAAGAAGTGCCCGGGGTCGTCGAGGTCAACAGTCACGGAGGAGAGCTAAAAACCTACGAAGTGCAGATCCGTCCCGAAGCGCTGGTCGCCTATAAACTCACCCTCAGCGGGGTTTTTCATGCGCTCGAGAAAAACAATCTGAGCGCCGGTGGCGGTTACATTATCCATAACGGCGAGCAACAGGTGATACGCGGCGTCGGCCTGGTCGCCAATCTGACCGATATCGGCAATATCGTTGTTGGCAGCCGCAACGGAGTCCCGATTTACATTCGAAACCTGGGCAGCGTCGCATTCGCGCCAATGCTGCGGCAAGGGGCGGTCACCCGTGATGGCAAGGGCGAGACGGTCGCCGGGATCGTGATGCTGCTGATCGGCGAAAACTCACGCACGGTGGTCGATCGGGTCAAGGCCAAAATCGAAGAAATCAAGCCGACGCTGCCGAAGGGAGTGCAGATTGTTCCCTACTATGATCGTGCGGAGTTGATCCGCCGTACCATCGACACCGTCGCGCATAATTTGGCCGAAGGCGCAATTCTGGTTAGTGTGTTGCTTTTCCTCTTTCTTGGCGACATTCGCGCGAGTCTCATCGTAGCGTCCGTGATACCACTCTCGATGCTCGCGGCATTCATCGGCATGAACTGGATGGGTGTGTCGGGCAACTTGATGAGTCTCGGCGCGATCGATTTTGGTCTCATCGTCGATGGTTCGGTGGTAATGATCGAGAATATTTTCCATCGGCTCGCCCGCGACCCGGACGGCAAAGGGTCGATGGCGCATCGGGTTTTCGAGGCCGGCCGTGAGGTGTTGCGGCCGATTGTTTTTGCCATCGGCATCATCATCGTGGTGTATTTGCCGATCCTCAGTTTTCAGGAAGTTGAGGGGAAGATGTTCCGGCCGATGGCGTTGACAGTAATCTTCGCCTTGGCCGGCTCGCTCCTGTTCGCTTTGACTTACGTCCCGGTTATGGCGTCGGTCTTCCTCAAGAGCATTGTTCCTCATGACCCCTGGATTGTACGCGAGTGCAATCGGTTTCATGAACGGCTGCGCCGGATTAGCATGAGAAGGCCGCGGACCGTCGTGCTCGCGGCGGCGGGTATTCTCGGCGTGAGCCTGCTCGCGGCGCCGTTTCTCGGTACTGAATTCATTCCGACTCTGGATGAGGGCGCAATCAACCTCGACGTTCTGCAGGTCCCGAGCATTTCGCTGGAGGAGGCAATTTCGAATTCGACCGAAGCCGAAAAAGCGCTGCTCGAATTGCCGGAAGTTACTCATGTGGTAAGCACAATCGGCCGTCCCGAAATTGCCACCGACACCAATGGACCGGACGAAAGCGACGTCTATATTTTCCTGAAACCCAAAGACCAGTGGCAGGTGAGCGGCAAGGACGAATTGATCCAGATCATCGAGCGCACAGTGCACGAGCGCGTGCCTGGGATGCGGTTCGGCTTTTCGCAGCCGATCGAGGAGCACGTCAACGATATGATTTCGGGCGTTAAAGGCGACGTCGCGATCCACGTCTATGGCGACAGCCTCGAACGGATGATGGCAGTCGGGGCGAAAATGATCGATGTGCTCGCCTCGCTGCCTGGCGCCGCCGACATAAAAATGATCCCGCGCAGCGGCCTTCCTTCAATAAACATCGAGGTCGATCGTGGTGCGGTCGCCCGCTACGGCATAAATGCGTCCGACGTGCTCGACGCAATTGAAACAATCGGCGGCCACGTGGTGGGCCAGGTGGTAGAGGGGCAGGCTCGTTTCCCTCTACAGGTGCGGTTTGAAGAGACTGCCCGGCAGAATCTCGATCAACTCAAAGACATCAGCGTGGCGGCGCCTGACGGCGCTTCGATCCCGCTGGTGCAGCTCGCCCACATCACGGTGAACGAGGGGCCGGTCGCGGTCTGGCGCGACAATCTAAGCCGCCGCATCACGGTGGCCGCCAACGTGCGCGGAACTGATCTTGGCAGCTTCGTCGCCGCGGCGAAGTCAGCGATCGCCCGGCAAATTGAATTGCCACAAGGCTGGTGGCTCGAATGGGGCGGACAATATGAGAATCTGCAGCGGGCCTCGCATCGCCTGATGATCCTAGTGCCGGCCGCTCTGCTGTTGATCCTGGTGCTGCTGTATAACACGTTCTCCTCCATGCGGATGGCGCTGCTCATTTTTGGCAACGTCCTGCTCGGAGCCAGCGGCGGCATCTTCGCCCTGATCCTGCGTGGATTAACGTTTTCGATTACTGCAGGGGTCGGTTTTATAACATTGTCCGGCGTGTCGGTGCTAAACGGCGTAGTGCTGGTGTCGGAGATCAACCGCTTGCGCGAAGCGGGCCGAGACGTAAACGAGTCCATCATCTCTGCGTCACGCGACCGGCTGCGGCCGATCCTGATGGCCTCGCTGGTCGCGCTGTTTGGATTTATCCCGATGGCGATATCGCACGGCGCCGGCGCCGAAGTGCAGCGCCCGCTCGCCACCGTCGTCGTCGGCGGACTGCTTACCTCAATGCCGTTCACTCTTTACGTGATTCCGATACTGTATAGCTGGATTGCCCCGAAGAACGGCGACTCAGCGCCGGATGGTGCGAACGCATGACGTCGAGAAACCGTGCCTTGTTGTCTGTCATCCCGACCGAAGTGGAGGGATCGCGCGCCGTCTACGGGGCGCAGGCGAAGACTCTCGCAGAAAACTTAAGTCCCACTTGCAGCTTTTGCGCAGGGCGCCGGGACTCTCGGCATTCGTTGACCGACACCTCATTATCAGCGGCAGCCTATGGGGCTTCGCTTAGGGCCAGCTCCGCCGGGCGCTTTTGCGATGTGCGTTGAAAGATAATTGGGCGTCTATCTCCGTCTATTTGCGTTGATGTGCGTGCGATAGGCTCCTGACGCGTAGGCAGCGGCGATGAACCAACAGGCGCAAAAAACGAATGCGGACTGATACTCGGCGCGGAGTGCGATAGCAAGGCGCGCATTCTGCACTAGCGAATTCCGTGAAATGGCGGGCAGCCAGGAACGTCTGCTGCACCAGGCGCGGCCGTCGATCCAGTCGCACTGCTAGCGGGTGAGAAAGGGTTACCGATGGCATTCGCTTGCGGATCGGCCTCAACAGCCGGCGTGAAAGCTGCTTCGTTCCTTTAATTCCCTCCCGTACTACTGCTGGAGGAGCGGAATGGACTTTGAGGGAGCTTGATAAGAGCTTACATGTTTAGCGCCCATCGGAGGAAAACGCGACCAATTATCGTACCCTCACACTTGGCGGTGTGCAGTGGCGGCCCCAGGAAGTCTTGGGGCCGCGGGCTTAAGTGGAATCGGAGTAAGAATTAAGCAGCTCGAGTTGCCAGCCCTGCGGCACGAACTAAAGCTTAAGCTGAACGGCGGATTGGATAAACGGGTGACAGTGTCACCCGGTCGCGCTTTTCATTCGTTCGCGCCGGGTCTCGACCGCCTCAAGCTCTGGGTCTGGGGCTTACCCAGTTTGACGCTCTTTTGCAGCTCGTCCACTGCTGGTTAGCTTCTGTAGTGAATTGGCCATCAGGAAAGAAGGGAAAGGACTGGAGTAGCTATTATAGTTCGCCCTGGACCGCCCGAGCGTTGGTCAGCGCAAGGTGCTAATTGCAGAAAGATCTTCGCCGCAAAGGCGTTTGATTTCATCAACAATTCCTGAACAGCACGCTTAAAGCGTGGTCTCGCGGTGCACAACCAGCTCGCCGCGCAGTAACAGTACTGCGATCGTACTCTCGGTGATTAGCATTCCTCCAGGCGCCGTCTCGTGAGAACCAAACTGAGCGACGATGGATAATCGATCTGCCACCGTCGGCATAATCACGATTGGAGAGCCTGCCGAATGGCGGTCAAGATGTAGATGAAGTCGCAAGGATGTCGAACCTCGCCGATGATCCGTACTTTCGATAGGACGCGCAGCTCGTTTGGTTGTACGTTGTTGCGCGCCAGTAAGGCGTTGTCGTTTGTAAATGCCCGCCATACTGCACTGTGAGCGCTTGCACGCGACACTAAACACGCTCCGGTAGTGAGCTTGGCCTCTGGAAGCGACAGCAGAAACAATGGTTCGTCGATGTGAAAAATATCCGCGAAGCGATGCAGGAACGTTGCCGAAGGGCGCCTCCGGCCATGCTCGATCAACGAAATCGAAGCCTGTCGTATCCCAAGCCTTCGCGCCAGTTCTGCTTGGCTTAGTCCGAGAGCCAGGCGATAACCTCTGAGTCGCAGGCCCAGCCTTTTTGCGCCTTTCGAATCGCCCTCCTTGTACCCAGATCTATGCACCAAGCGCATTAAGGGTCATCGCTGTCGGCCGGGTAGAATCACGACAACGCCAGGGGCAAATTCAACTGTCAACAGCAAAATGTGGGGGAATGGAAGAGTGCCTGTGAGCCGGTCCAGACTGCGCCACCTAAGCGCCGTTCGTGTGACCCATCTCGGCACTCCGAAGGAACGCATCCCCCACACAGCCCGCTGGAGCACCGAGCGTGCCACCGACGGCAGACATCGGGACGGTTCGATTCGAGACAAGAATGTGGTCGGCTTCGAAAAGAGCGCGCGACTAAACGTGGAGAAAGGCTACAATAGGCGTGGCAATTTGCCCCTTTTAATTCTCGACGCCGGGCAAGCTGATGCGGTCGGCGCACCAAACGCTGGCGTGATGGCAATTAGGGTGCGTTCAACGGTCGAGCCGGAACTACATTGCGGATCTTAGGCGTGAAACCAAGGCGACCCCGGATGGCGCCTTATGAGAAAATTTCCTCTTTCAATCTGCAGACTGGTTGCTGCGGCTCAAGCGCTTTCTTGCAGTGCACAGCAGCTCGCAGCGCGAGGCAACGTGGTGGTCACAATACGCCGGGTGGAATCTCGCATACATGGCTCGCCGACTGGCTCCGATCTCCGCTTCATCCTATAGCGCCGTGGTGAGGCAGCTTTCGTACGCACCTTCCGCACAGCGGCCAAGCTTGCTCGTTGTGCTCGAACACGAGAAAAGCGATGATCAGTGCCTCGACGTCGCCACATCGCTGACAAATCAAGATTCGGCCAATGGAAGTCATTTCAGCGCAGACTGCGGCGACAAGCTCGGAGTCTCGAATCAACCCGAGATCCAGAAACTCGCTTTTCATCGGCGGCCACCTGTCTCACGGCTTTCTATGCGTATTTGTTTGCACCCGTCCGGCCAGTGCGGCGTATCCAGTTTGAGCAACTGGTCTTGGGCTCCTCGCCTCGCTTGGTCTTGGTGGTTCGGGCTGGCAGTCACTTCAACAATGAGAATGCTCCGAGCGGACGGGCGCGGCGCTCCGTAGCGGAGCACCTAACATGCCAGCGAGTACCCGCGTCATTGAACGAATGTGGTTCGAACTTTGCGCCTTGGCGGGGATAAACGCACCACCGGGCGTAGCAGCTTTCCCGCAACAAGAGGTGAATCTGCCTCGCACTCCCGCCCGGAGCGAACGGGCTAGTGCTTATTGGCTTCGCCCTGAAGTATTTCGGCCAGGCCGAATTGGTCGGCCGATTGCCATCACGGAGGAAGGTATTTTTAAAAATGTGCGCGCTCGCCGGCGGCCAGCGCCGCGCGTGCCCGCACGGCGCTGCTGTGTATAATGGGCAACGTGAAAATAGGCCGGCGTCTGGTTCTGGTGTTGCTCCTGGCGATGGCCCCGGTGGTGGCTATCTACACCTACTGGAGCGCGCAATGGTCGAGCCGGAATTACATTGCGGATCTCAAACGCGAAACGCGGGCCACGACCCGAGCCTTGGCCCCGGTGGTCGCCGGCTATATTCAGCGCGGGCAGTGGACGCAGGTGCATGAAATGCTTCAGCGCATGAGCGCCGACGGGACCGAGGGCGCTGTGCTCAAGACCAACGGTCAGCTCTGGTACGCGGTCTCCGAATTGCCGCCTGGTTTAATTGCCCGCGCCGTGCATGGCGCTATTTACACCAACGGCTTCGACCTCGAACAAAGCCTGGAGGAGCGCTATTGGTTCTGCCGTGTCGTGCCATTGAACAGTGGGAAACTCGTTGGTTACTTACTGATGGCCCAGGACTGGACCGATATCGACGAGGACGTGCGACAAAGAATGCTGCCGCCTGTCGGGGCGGCTCTGCTGGTCACCGCGCTGATCGCCGCGCTGATACCGATCCTAGTCAGCCGTTATGTCTCGCAGCCGCTGGCGGAGCTGTCGCGCAGGGTGCTGCGGTTTTCCGGTGTTGAGGAGTTCCGCCAAACCTCAGCCAACAATGAGGTAGAGTTGCTGAGCGAGGAGTTCCAACGACTTGATCAGCGGCTGACCAAAGCGCATGAGGACCTGCTTGAGCGGCATCGCTATGAACTCGAGCTCGATCGCAGGCTTGAACGCGCCGATCGTCTCGCTACGATAGGGACCCTCGCTTCCGGCCTGGCGCACGAAATCGGGACTCCGATGGGCGTGATACGGACGCGCACGGAGCTTTTGCTGGAGGGCAACACTGGCCCGGCAAAGACCCGGGAAGGACTCGAGATAATTCTGACCCAGATCGAGCGGATCTCGCGGATTGTATGGATGCTCCTGGATTATGCGCGCGGCCGGGAGTCACACCGTGCCGAACATGATGCAAAAACCATCCTTGAGCATGTACTGAAACTGATCGAGAGCGAGGCCAAGCGGCGCAGGGTGCGGCTGTTGGTGGAACTGAGCAAAGCTCCGCTGACCGTTGAATGTGACGCCGCACAGCTTCAGCAAGTGTTCATCAATCTGGCGGTAAACGCGTTCGACGCCATGGCGCCCAGCGGCGGCACGCTGCGCGTGAGCTCAGCGGTCGAGCACAATGATCACCGCGCTCCAATTCTAAAGTTGACCTTCGAGGACAGCGGAGGCGGTGTGCCGCCGCAACTTCAAGACCACTTGTTCGATCCGTTCTTCACGACCAAGCCGCCTGGCAAGGGGACGGGAATGGGCTTGTCAGTCAGCCAGGCGATAATCCACGACCACAAGGGCGAGATTAGCTTCGACAGCGGACCCAGCGGCACTCGATTTTACGTCAGCATACCTATGATCGAAGCAGGCGCTGCGGAGCACCTCAACCGCGACGCACCAGTGGAGCGTTCGCTGTGAGCGAGCAGCCAGCAACGATCCTGGTAGTCGACGACGACGCGGCGATGGCCAGTGCAGTATGCGAAGTCCTACGGCAGGCAGGCTATCTGGCAATCAGCGCGCAGTCCGGCGCGGAAGCAGTTAAGACTATCAAGCGCCAGCCGCCCGACCTGCTCATTTCTGATCTGCGGATGACCGAAATGACAGGCCACCAGCTTCAGCTTGAACTGCAAACTATCGCGCCGCAGCTTCCAGTTGTAATCATTACGGCTTTCGGCTCGATCGAAACCGCAGTTGAATCGATGAAGCTCGGCGCGCGCGATTTCATCACCAAGCCCTTCAGCAACAAGGAATTGCTGCTGGTGGTGGCGCGCACGCTGGAAAACCGGCGCTTGCGCCAGGAGGTCAAGCAGCTCCGCGGTGAGCTGGCGCGCAGCTATGGGCTGCCCAACATCATAGCAGCCGATGCAAAAATGGCCGCGGTCCTGGAAATCGTCGAACAAGTCGCTGACAGTCCGGCAACAGTGTTGATTACAGGCGAGAGCGGTACCGGCAAAGACCTCCTGGCCCGCGCGATTCACTTTTCGAGCGTACGCCGCGATGGGCCGTTCGTGCCCATTAATTGCGCCGCGATTCCCGAAAACCTCATCGAAAGCGAGTTGTTCGGCTACGCGCGGGGCGCTTTTACCGATGCCCGCCAGGCCAAAGCCGGCCTTTTTATTGCAGCAGGTGGCGGTACATTGTTTTTGGATGAAGTGGGCGAAATGCCGCTGGCGCTGCAGAGTAAGTTGCTGCGCGCCATCGAAGATAAGAAGATTCGTCCTCTGGGCGCAACTGAGGAAGTCCCTGCCGACGTCCGTATTGTAGCGGCAACTAACTCCGATCTTGAAAAAGCTATTGAGGATGGGGGGTTCCGCTCCGATCTTTACTATAGATTGGCTATGGTCTCGATCACGGTACCCCCTTTGCGTGAACGACCCGACGACATTCCGCTCCTCATCAAGCATTTTCTGGCGCGGGCAAGTGCCGAAGCAGGCCGGCCACTGCCGGAGATTGATCCGCCAGCGATGGAGCGGCTGCTGCGCTATTCGTGGCCCGGCAATGCGCGCGAACTGCAGAATGCGATCCAGCGTGGAGTTATTCTCGGCCGCAACAACATTCTGACTATTAAGGAACTACCGCCGAAAGTCGCCGGCCGCGATCTTGCGCCGGCCAGGATACTGAGTGAAGCGGTGGATAAGCGGATGAGTCTCGATCAGCTCGAGCATGAGTATATTCGCGCGATGCTCGACGCCGTCAACGGGAACAAAACCGAAGCCGCAAGTATCCTGCGGATCGATCGCAAGACTCTCTATCGCAAGCTGGAAGAACCGTCTAACGGGGGTCTAACGGGTGAGTAGTCACTGACCTGCTTGCCCCTTTTCAGGAGTGTTTCTATGCCGATTACCAACCATGAGTCCGGTACCAGGGTCGACGAAATTAACGACCGCATCTATCGGATCAGCACGCCGGTCCCGCCGAGCGTTATCCCCGGCGGCTTCACGTTCAACCAATACCTCATCGTCGATGAGGCGCCGCTACTGTTCCACACCGGGCTGCGGAAGATGTTTGCACTGGTGCGCGAGGCTGTTGCCAGCGTGATTCCGGTACAACGTCTCAGATATATCGGCCTGTCGCACGTCGAAGCCGACGAATGCGGCTCGATTAACCAGTGGCTCGCGGAGGCGCCGCAGGCGGTCCCGCTTTGTGGCCGGGTGGCGGCTTCAGTCTCGATGGAGGATCTGGCGGATCGCATGCCCCGGGAGCTCGCCGACGGTGAGGCGCTTTCGCTCGGCGTCCATAGCGTGCGCTGGTTCGATACGCCGCATCTGCCGCATGCGTGGGAATGTGGATTTCTGTTTGAGGAACGCACCGGCACGTTTCTGTGCGGCGACCTCCTTAGTCAGCCGGGCGACAAACCCGCGGCAATGACCGAATCCGACATTCTTGGTCCGAGCGAAGCATTCCGCGCCCGCATGGACTATTTCTCACACACCAGGAACGCTCGCGCGATGCTGGAGCGGCTCGCTGCCTGCTCGCCCGGCACACTCGCGTGCATGCACGGCAGCGCATGGCACGGTGATGGCGGCAAGCTGCTGCTGGAGCTGGCTGAGATCCTGTCAAAGTGAGCAGAACCGGTCGATGATGGTTGACGGCACACGCCGATTTTCACTGTAGTCAGAGTTCTCCTGCCCAAGCCTTGAATCGCATAGATCATCCGCTTAACCTGTTCGTAACAATTCCGTAACAGTACGGTCACTTTAATTTTTTCAGGACGAGTTGAAGGCTTGGGCGGCCTTCTGACACGTCTCGGAGGAGTTCGCCATGCCTGCAGAGGAGATATCCCCATTTGTGGCCGGCGAGTCCAATGCCCTTACAGGGCGCCGCAACCTGGAGGAGGTGGGCGGCGGGAGGCTACTCGCGAGCGCCGCGCTGATCGGCGCCGGCATCCTGGTCGAGCCGGAATTGCTTGGCGGGGCTCTGCTCGGCGCGGGGGTCGTGTATGGACTTCCGTTCGTCAGCCAACTTTTGCGCCCGGTCGCGACAACCGCGGTGCAGCTTGGTTATTCTGCGCTCGCCTCGGTCGGCGATTTGCTCGCCGGCGCCCGCGACCAGGTCCAGGGTATCGTCGCAACTGCCCGCTCGGATTACCAACGTTCGCGGGGCTCGCCGATCATTCCGGGGCACTGAAACAGCGCTAACTGCGATGAGTTGTTCGTAAGAGGGGGTCACGCTTCTAATTCTAGGGGGCAGGATTCCCTCGGTCATAATCGCTAAGGCCGACGATTGCCCGCCGCCCCATCAGCCGCTTCTTGCGCAAATGAGCGTCGGGCATTCGCGACATCGCTCGATTAAGCGGGCGCGGTGTAAAGTGTCGACCGGAAGCTACCCTCGGGCACGGCCGCGGCCATCGACCTCGGGCCGTTGCGGCAGAGACTAACCTGTTCTCCCCCTCTGGGGGAGATTACAGAGAGGGAAAGCAGGCTGCGGAAGGCCTTTTTCCGCACCCTGCTAGAGGACCGATGGCGCATGCGTTTGCAATGATGGCTGTGACTGGCGCGGCAGTGGTGATCGCCGGCATTCTACTGGGCTGGTCGGCCGACCGGATCGCAAATGCGACCGGGCTTGGGGAGATGTGGACCGGATGGGTGCTGCTCGCGGGCGCCACCTCCGTGCCGGAATTTGTCACCGATACCTCGGCCGTAAGGATCCATGCCGTCAATCTCGCGGGGGGTGATTTGTTCGGCTCCAGCCTTACCAACATGGCTATTCTTGCGGTGCTCGCTCTTTCGTTCGCACAAGGTGGTCTGCAAGTGGCGGACAGCAGCGGAGGCGCGCGCCGTGCCGAATTGCAAGTTTCGCCAGATCTTTTCAATGCCGGTCTCGCCATCCTGCTGACGATACTGGGCGCGACGTTCACATTATTCCACACCAATATCGGTATCTGGCGCCTTCGGCCCGAGTCCTCGAGCCTGGTCGTGCTTTGGATCGTTGGAACTCGGGTGCTGTATAAGCGGCAACAATCGCATTCAGATGCGACCGCCGCCGTGGTCGGCTCCGGTCAGCAATTGACGAACCGCCGGAGCGTGTATTGGCCGTTTCTCACATTTGCCGCCGGCGCCGCGATTATCTTCCTGGTTGCGCCAGCATTCGCCAACAGCGCCAGTCAGTTCGCTGCGGTAAGCGGCTGGGGCGAGTCGTTTGTCGGTATCTGGTTGCTTGGATTCTCCACAGCCCTGCCGGATTTAGTCACCTCCATCACGGCTTGCCGGCTGGGAGCTTTTGATCTGGCGGTCGCCAGCCTGTACGGCTCATGCGCCTTTAATATGGTGGTGTTCTTTGTAATGGATTTGGTCTCGCCGCGCCCGGTATTCTCGCTGCTCGACCCCGTCCTTGCGCTGTCGGGTACTTTAGCGGTCGTGCTGATGCTCCTGGGTGTTGCCGCAGTAGCCTTTCGACGGCAGCTAGCTCTCGCGCCAACCTTGAGAGGTGGTGTACTGCTCGCTTCTTATGGCGTATCAATCTGGATCATTTATGCTTTCCGTTGATTGGCATGACTCCAGCCGAGCGGCAGTAGCAACGGCATCTCTTTTAGAGACGACGGCCACTGTATCTTCGCTGGCGGTTGCCACTACATGCCGCATGTCTATCAACGGCCCGGCACTTATATAAGCTCGGTGACTTTCCCAAAGCTAATACGGGGCGGATTCGGAAGTCGCGCGGGGCATTCTTTACCGTTGACGGCTAGGCCCCATCGCTTACAATTACAAGGTTATGGCATTGCGGACCAAAATGAAAACCTACACCTTTAAGGTGGTCATGGAAGCCGATGAGGATGCTGGCATGTCTACTGTCCCGCTCTCGTCGAGCAGGGTGCTGCAACTTGGGGGCAGACTTCCGAGGAGGCGATGAGAAATATTCAAGAAGTAGTCGAGATGGTGATCGAAAGCCTGATTGAAGACGGCGAGCGGATTCCCGAAGAACCAAACAACCAAGCGCAAGTGTCCGATGTCCCGGAGGTTTCGGTAACCGTATGACAGTATGCCCATCAACTATGCCTACCTCCGCAATCTTACCGCTCGCGAACTCATCTCCGCGCTCCTCCGCGATGGTTTCGTCTTAAGGCGCCAGCGCGCCTCTCAGCAATTGCACTTCGCCTGCGAGACACCGTCAGGGTCTGTCATTCTGAGCCAGCGACGCTGAAGGCGTGGCTGTGTCGAAGAATCTCGCGGCGCATTTCTTCGCGCCGTGATTTTCTTCGCGGTGCTGGCATCGCTGAATCACGCGGCAAAAAAAGGAATGCCGCGCGAGATCCTTCGACATCGCTCAGGATGACAGAAAGGACTCATGGCATAATGACGGTGAGCGGCAAGCGCGCTGGAGCGAGGAAGACCTTACGCGGCTTGGCCTGTTACAGTAACGTATGCAGGACATGTCCCTTTTGCCGCCTGTGTTAATTATAGCTTGCGAAGTTTCAAATCCTGTTGTCATCGCGATGAGCCGAAGTCCTGAGCGAAACCGAAGGAAAGCCGGCGAATCAACGCCAGGCGGAAAGCAGCGATACCGCCGATCTCTGCCGCAATCTATTTGAACCGCTACACGTCTCCGTTGAAGCGGCCAGGATAGCTGCAAAGGCCCAAGGAGATTCCCATGGACCGTGAGGAACGCAAAGAGTTCGTCCGCGCGCACCGGACCTGTGTGTTTGGCTACAACCGCCGGCACGACGGCCCCTCGATGTCGATGGTCTACTACATGATGGACGGTCCAGACGATCTCCTAGTCTCGACGATGGCGGAGCGGGCGAAGGCGAAGGCCATCCAGCGCAACCCCAAAGTCTCGATTCTGGTGCTCGATGAAAAATGGCCGCCCACTTACGTGCAGCTCTACTGCGACTCCCACATCGACGCCACGATGGAGTCCGAACCGGAGCGCGTGATTGATTCCATGATGACGCTCTACGCTGTAATGGCGGGCAAGCCGATGCCGGAACCAGCGCGCGCGAATGCGGCGGAGACGGCGCGGCGGGAAAAACGCATCATTCTGCGGCTCAAGCCGTACGCGACCTTCGAAACACCTCCGCGTCACGTTTACAAAGAGCAGGATACCGTCGGCTTGACCCACTGGCTTGGCCAACTGCTGCCCTGGTGACGGCCTGGTTTGGGGTGGGCTGGATCCTGACTGTCCCGCGATCGCGAAAGGGCGAGCACTATTGAATCAGGCGGGAGACAGCTAAACTAAACTGGAATGCCGCGGCACTCTCGGGATTTAAGAAAGCGCGGCCGAACGCTGTGTTACCTTATTCGCTATTGATTATGTAGCATCTCTCAAGCAGGCTGCGGAAAAAGGCCTTCCGCAGCCTGCTTCCCCTCTCTGTAATCTCCCCCAGAGGGGGAGAACTAAACACTAGCGGAGCCGAAAGGCGGAGCGAGCTAACGAGTCCGCGAGGTGCGAATCAAAAACGAAAGAAGCCAGTGTTATCGCTAGGTGCGGAAAGATCTTTCATAAATAAATCAGTTTTTCCGCACCCTGCTAGCGATGCCATTCGGTCATCGGAGCCAAATCCGGAGCGAGCCCATCGATGGATTTCAACTATACGCCGGATCAGGAAGCCTATCGGATGAATGTGCGGAAATGGCTGGAGGCCAATCAGCCGCCGCCACTAACTGCCGAGGAAAGGGAAAAGGTAAGCGAGGATTTGCTCTGGCAGCGCAACAAGAAATGGCACAAGCGCCTGTATGACGTCGGCTGGATCGGCCTTAGCTGGCCGCGCGAGTATGGCGGACGTGGCGCGACTTTCGTTGAGCAGCTCGTTTTTCAGCAGGAGCTGGCGCGGCTGAATCTGCCGATTGGTATTAATGTGCTCGGCATCATCATGACCGGCCCAGCGCTGATGCAATGGGGTACAGACACACAGAAAGAACGATACCTGAAGCCAATCCTGACCGCCGATGAGATCTGGTGTGAAGGAATGTCGGAGCCGGGCGCCGGCTCGGATCTGGCCTCGATTCAGACCCGTGCCGAGCTGCAGGGTGACTACTTCGTAGTCAATGGCCAGAAAGTCTGGACCACGGTTGCCCATCGCTCCGACTTTTGTCAGCTCTTCGTGCGGACTGACCCGAACGCGCCTAAACATCGCGGACTGAGTGCTTTGCTGGTGGATATGCACGGCCCCGGCGTTAGCGTAAAACCATTGCGTCAGATCAGCGGCGATGCCGAATTCAGCGAAATTTTCTTCGAGGATGTGCGCGTCCCCAAGGAGAACCTGCTGGGGCCGTTGAACCAGGGATGGCAGGTGTTGGTCTCGACGCTGATGCATGAGCGGTTCGGCATCAGCGAAACGATTGGCGGCAGCGAAGTAATCCTGGCGCAATTGATCGAAGTCGCGAAGGGAGTTGAGATGAACGGCGCGAGTGCTGCTGAAGAAGACGAAATCCGCCAGCAGCTTGCACAATTCGCGATCGAAGTAACAGCGAAGAAATATAATGGGCTGCGAGCACTGACCAGGCGTCTGAAAGGACAACCGCCCGGAGCTGAATCTTCGATCGGCAAACTGGTTTCGACTGAACTATCGCAGCGCATGACTAAGTTCGCCTCACGCCTGTTGGGCAACTTCGCGACGCTCGAACGGCACTCCGCGTTTGCGCCCGACGGTGATTGGATGCGGCGGACGCTCCAGGCCGAAGCACTTACGATCGCCGGAGGGACTTCGGCGGTGCAGAAGAACATGATCGGCGAGCGAATCCTGCAACTGCCCAAAGGGTGATCATCGGGAATGATTGGCAGGAGCGCCTCTGCGAGCGTTTGCTTGGAACGAAATTTTGTACATGTAATCGGAGCGGGTCTCGCCGGTAGCGAGGCGGCATGGCAGCTCGCGCGGCGCGGCGTCGGCGTGCGCCTTTTTGAGATGCGGCCCGTGCAGATGACCGAAGCGCACCGGACCGGCCTCTTTGGCGAGCTGGTTTGTTCTAACTCCCTGCGCAACGCCTCGCTGGAAACGGCGGTGGGCGTACTCAAGGAGGAGATGCGCCGCCTCGGCTCACTGATTATATTGGCCGCCGACCAGGCCAGGGTTCCCGCTGGGGCAGCGCTGGCGGTGGACCGTAATGATTTCGCCAGCATCATTACTAAAAGGATTGAGTCCCATCCGCTGATCGAGGTCGTCCGCAGCGAAGTGACCGCGATTCCCGATGGGCCTGCGATTATTGCTACCGGTCCGCTCACCAGTAAGGCATTGGGCGACGCACTCAGCCAGCTTATCGGTCCGCGCAATCTGTACTTTTACGACGCAATCGCGCCGATCGTAACCGCCGAGTCGGTTGATCCGATGGTCGCCTTCAAAGCCTCGCGTTATGGCAAAGGCGGTGACGACTATATCAATTGCCCCATGGACGAAGCGCAGTACGGCGCATTCGTCAGCGCGGTGATAGCGGCCGACAAGGTCGAGTTGCATCCATTCGAGCGGCCGGTCTACTTCGAAGGCTGTATGCCGGTTGAAGAGATGGCGCGGCGCGGTCCTCAGACGCTGGCGTTCGGCCCGATGCGGCCAGTGGGGTTGATCGATCCGCGCACGGGGCGGCGGCCGTTTGCTGTAGTCCAGTTGCGCCAGGACGACTACCAGGGTCACTTGTTTAACATGGTCGGCTTTCAGACCAAGATGACCTACCCGGAACAGCGGCGCGTCTTCCGCATGATCCCCGGGCTGGAGCGGGCGGAATTCGTCCGGCTGGGCTCGCTTCATCGCAATACTTTCGTTGATTCGCCGCGGATTTTGCGGCCGACCCTCCAGTTAAACGCGCGCGACGACCTGTTGCTGGCGGGTCAGATGATCGGAGTCGAGGGCTATGTCGAATCGGCCGCGGCGGGATTGTTCGCGGCGCTCAACGCCGCACGCCTCGTTAACTGCTGCGAGCCTCTGATAGCACCGCGCGAAACCTCGCTGGGTTCGCTGCTCGCCTACATTAGCGATTCCTCCCGGCGCGAGTTTCAGCCGATGAACGCAAATTACGGCCTGTTGCCGGAAACGAGGACCTCGTTGCGTGGCCGTCAAAAGAAAGTGGCGATGGCAGAACGGGCACTCCGTTCGCTGGATGATTGGATTCGCCGCAACTGCCTCGAACCGCCCGCGCTTGCGGATTCGGCGGTTGCGGCAAACTCGTAAGCAACGAGGCAATCGGCTTTCTAATGAAAGTCGCCGCACTCGATGTTGGCTCCAATACGGTTCTGATGCTCGTAGTTGAGTGCGGAGCGGACGGGAAACCTCGCGTCCTTGCCGACATGTCGCGCATTACCCGGCTCGGGCGCGGCGTCGATGCCAACGGGCATCTCGACCCCGAGTCGGCGGCGCGGACGCTCGATACGATTACCGAGTTCGCGGACAAGGCGCGCACGCTCGGCGCGGAGAAAATTCTGGGCGCCGCAACCGCGGCGCTGCGCGATGCCTCCGACGGCTCGGAGTTTCTGGCGCGCGTCCAGCAACGCACTGGTGTCACTCTCGAAATCATCAGCGGCCAGACCGAGGCTCAGCTCTCTTATCTGTCGACCCGGAAGGGGCTCGGATTGAGTCCTGCCGAGAAATTGCTGATTGTGGATATTGGCGGCGGTTCGACTGAATTGATCCGGGCTGAACCAGATCGCGCACTGGAGGTTGTCAGTCTCCAACTCGGCTCAGTGCGGCTGACCGAGCGCATTGTCCATCATGATCCGCCGCTCGCAAGCGAAGCTGAGACCCTGCGAGCCACCGTCGGCGATGCGTTGTGTCAGCTTGGTTGGAGCTATCGCCCCGCCATGATGGTCGGGATTGCGGGTACAGTCACCACGCTGTGCGCGATCGCACTTGGGCTTGAACGCTACTCGCCCGAATCCGTGCATGGCTATCGGCTCGGGGTTGGGGAAATTGTGCGTCTGATCGATCTGCTGGGTTCCTTGCCAGTTGAACAACGCAAGCAATTGCCAGGCATGGAGCCAGGCAGAGCCGATGTACTCTTTGCCGGTGCCGTGATACTCGAACGCGTGATGAACTATTTCGGATGCGGGGAAGTCATCGTCAGCGATCAGGGAGTGCGCTGGGGACTGATGTGGCGCGAAGTCGAACGGCAGCCCCCTCCCGCAAATGCTTAACAAGAGAGATTCGCGCAACAATTTGCTGAAAGGAACAGGGAGGCTTTCTCCCCAGATGACCGTAGCAGAATTCGATCCTCCGTTGGTCAACGAGGGGATCGGCGCTCGTCGGCCGAGTGAGCGGAGATTCTGCCGCTGTTCATGTCACTAAGTACATAGGTACTAGTCTAGTGGGGTGTAACATTGAAATCGGTATTGCTGGAAATCCCTCCCCCTGACCAGGGAAGAGGAGAGCCTGCCCTGAGGAGCGTCAGCGACGAATGGGTTAGGTGGGGGTTGTCCGGCTTCGTTTCCATACAACACGTCCGATATCGTTTTCAACGTTACAGGCCACTCCAGCGAACCACAGTGACTTCAGCGCTCTTGCAGCCCTAGCAGGGTGCGGAAAAACCTATTTGACTTATGAAAAGTCTTTCTGCACCCTGCGATAAAAGTGGCTTCTTTCCTTTAGTTCTCCCCCTCTGGGGGAGATTACAGAGAGGGGGTTCGAACCGGTAACATAGGTAACAGAATATACCGGCAACATGGGTAACAGAATAAACCGTCACGGCAGGAGGTGCATCGAATGCCGTGGCAGGG